>ENA-OUOG01000311-OUOG01000311.1-marine-metagenome-genome-assembly--contig:-NODE-311-length-64883-cov-5.821390_pt1 | contig 64883 bp, 44 predicted proteins | sample MGYA00248635_ERZ508505 | MGnify/ENA primary metagenome ERZ508505 (study PRJEB26176, sample SAMN06267871) | marine metagenome | isolation source: Saanich Inlet, British Columbia, Canada | place: Pacific... | reverse complement strand
AGTATATCCATATGTAGTTAGATGATTCAAAGGGTTCTATTTCTATAATTAATTCATTTGCCCCATCGTTGTCTAAATCTAAAAGTTCAAAATTCGCATCTTCAAAAAACAGTGATGAATAACCATCAATTTCTTCAAAATGATATGAAATTTCTCCATCTATATAAGACACTAACATCTCCTTTCCTTCTCTAACAGAAAATGTTTCTCCTCCCTCCGTTTTCTTTAATATTCTTCCTAAAGAAATAGTTTTGCCGTCATTTTCAAAATTAAAAAAAATAACATCCCTGCTATCAGAAAGGCTATCCTTGATAACCTGCCCATTCAATTCAAAAACAAACGATATTAGTATTATATATTTTAGATATTTCATCATGCTCATAAATTTACTTAAAAAAGAATTTTGTTGGATTAATTTTAACTCCATTTTTCCAAAGTTGTAAATGGACATGTGGCCCAACACTGCTTGGATATCCTAGATTTTGAAGATTTAATGATTTACCAATAACATCTCCAGCATTAATATTTCTGGTAACATTGCTTAACATATTTGGTGGTGAGTCAACATATAATATCTGCATCCTATCAAAACCAATATTGGGATTGTTTGGGTATATGTCAACTAGTGAACCTGAGTCCCCAATTCTATTAATAGCTGTTCCATCAATAGGGCTAATTATGTTTTGCCCATCAACGCTTTTAAAGTCTAAACCTGTGTGTAATCTATTTCCACGTGATGCTTCATAATGCCCGAGTCCCCCTGCATCATTTCGTATGCCAAGTCCTGTAGGGGAGTCAAATAAGCCATCATCAATCGGCTGCAACCCTTCCAAACTACCTTTAGGTTTGGGTAGTCCTACAGGTTCAATGCCTTGGGGTTTCAGTGTGCTTACGGTATTTACTTCGGGTCTGGGGGGTCGGCTCCAAAAGTCACCACCGCTTTTGGCAGACTTTATCCCAGCACCAACCCCTGCGGTAACCCCAGCAGCTACACCGCTAAACAATCCTGCTTTTAGTCCCATTATCAAACTTTCGCCAAATTTCTCTCCTTTCATTAGGGCGTTTCCTGCTGCACCCACAAAGCCACTAGCAAACCCACCGGCAAATCCTACCGCAAATCCTGCGCCAAAACCACTTACCGAGAGTGCCGCATTGCCAAAAAAGCCCCCTGCAGTTCCGGCAAAACCCAGTCCTTGCGCTGCTAAGTTACCTACTCCTGCGCCAATTCCTGCTGCAATACCGCCAATAAGCATACCGCCCAAGATATCCCAAAAATCACCGCCCTGCAGGGCAGCACTGGCACCACCAAAGAAAGCACCAATAGCTACTGCCACCCAGAAAAACTCCCCACTAGGGTCGGTTAGGCTAAGGGGGTTGTTGAGCACATAGCCATAGCGGTTAAAGTTTTGGGTATTGAACGGGTCTTGGATATGGTTATCGGGGCTTAAAAACCTGCCCTGTTGCGCATCATACATCCGTCCGTTCATATGTATCAGCCCTACTTCGGTAAAGTGTTCATGTCCGGTAAAGCCACGCCCTGTAAGGCTGTCGCTACGAGCCGTAGTGGCATTATCACTATTCGTAATCAATACTTCATCGCCCCAGGCACCAAAATGCGCACGTTCCATAACCTCACCGCTGCTGTTGCTCACGGCCAAAATACTGCCCAAATAGTCGCGGTGCAGGTAGTGGTGTCCGTTGGGTTTGCTGCTATCCGTGTCTTTTACATGTACCACAGGAGCGGTATAGGCATCGCCCCCCACATAGGTCAAAAACTTTTGGGTGTTGTTTTCCAAATCCCGTATCAGTTCTATGGGCGCAATACGGCTATAGGTTTTGTGATATTGTCGTTGGGTTTTGTCGGTTTCTTCGCCGCCATACCATACCTCTTGGCGGTGGCCGTCGTGGCTATAGTTAAAGGTAATGCGTCCATTGCCTACATCGTGTACCTCTACCGGCTTGCGGTCGGCATTGTAGGTAATTTTTCGGTCTTTGTGTTTGTTATAAAAAGCAGTCCCCTCAGCATTGAGTTCTGTGCCTGTCAGTCGGTACAGGTTTTTCCCCGAACCGTAGGTGTAGTTTTGGCCCACGTAAGAATCATTGGTAACGCGTCCGCGAGGATCATAGCCACGGGTTCGTGTTTGCGTAATGTTGTTGGTGTCGTGTTGTGCCTCTATCAGGCGATCCATATCGTCATACACAAACTGTTGGTTGCGTATTCCCAACAAATGATCACTTCTGGAGAGTAACAGTCCCCGCGCTACATCGTAGTTGTAGCTTAGGTCCAAGGCTTTTTGGTTGGCAGAGGTGCCTTTTATGTCTGTAACGTCCGTAACAAATCCAAAAGCGTTTATGGTTTTGGTTTGGGAAAATCCATTGCCCATTTGGGAGCGGGTTAGCTGCCCCAGAGCGTTACGTTCGTTGCTTCGCCATAGTTCGTATTGGGAGTAGCCTCTGTAAGATAACCTATCAGTACTTCCCGTTTGGTCATATCCGTAAACGGCGTTGGTGCTATAGGTTTTATTGCTAATGTTGTCCGTAGCATAAAACTGTTCGTTATACACCCTGCCGTAATAATCGTAATTAATTATCTTGGCAAAATTGGCGTGTGTGCCTTTTTCGTGTAGCTTTTTTAGGCGTTTGTAGTCGTCATATTCGCTCTTAATGCGGTGGGTGGTTCCGTTTTGGTTATCCGTGGTTTGTTCATAATCCAGCAGTTTGGATGTGGAGTCATACACATAGTTTGTCACCATATGGGTTAGGTCGCCTGTCCATGTTTTGGTTGTTATACGCCCGTAGCTGTCATGGGTAAATACCGTTTTTCCTTTGGGTGCGGTTTCTTCCAACAATTCGCCAAAGGTGTTGTGTTTGTAGGTAAAGGTGCCTGCGGTAGGGTCAATCAGTTTGCTTTTACGTCCCCAGGTGTCTATTTCGGTTTTAACCACATACCCGCCATAGTCGGCTTCCCTAAGTTCGCCATTGGCGTGGTAGCGGTATTGTATGGTTCCGCCAGGGTCGGCAAGTTCCGCTATTTGGTCTAGCGCGTTTTTGGTAGTAGTGGCTGTTTTGGTACCATCGCTTACTTGGGTGCGAAGACCGTCATAAATGGTGTTAACAACCTTACCGTTTGCCTGTACCATTTTGGAAACCCGTCCGTACAGATCGTAATAGGTCTTGTTCCATTTTTGAGGGGAATAAAAACTCGGAATACTTTCGTGGGTTACACGTCCGGCAGCGTCGTATTTGTAAAAAGTTTTGGACCATTGGGTGTTGGAGACTTGCACATGTTTTTCGTCTGTCCAGCCCCATGCGTTGTAATAGGTACGGGTATCGGGCGCGGTGTTGGGGTAGTTCACCGTTTTTACGATTCCGCCGTTGCTGCGGTGGGCGTAAGTCACTTCGCTTACTCGTCCCAAATAGTTGGTGGTTTTGTGCAGTCGGTTCCAGCCGTCGTAGGTGTATTGGGTGCTATTCCCATAGGGGTCGGTTTCTTTCTTAAGCGCACCGTAGGGGAAATATTCATACGATGTGGTAAGCCCCAATACATTTTTATGCCAAATCATATCGCGCCCGTCGGGCGAATAGCCAAAATATTCCGAGCGGCTGCTAAGCCCTGCCGTCGAAAGGGTTTTGGAAGTAGGGTTTCCAAATGAGTCGTACCCATAAGTGGTGCTTACCCAAGGGCTGTTGTTGGCGCGGTGCTGTTCGGTTTTGAGTAAATTGTTTTGGTAGGTATAACTCGTTTCTGTCCAAAAGTCGGCTGCGCTCGGTACTTTGGATACCGTTTTTTCCCATTTGGGCCTGCCTATATGGTAGTTGGCATCGGTAGGCGAGGGGTTGTTGTAATACTGGTAGGTGGTGGTTTTGTCTAAGCCTTCGGTTTTTTCCCGTTCGGTTTCTAAATTCAAAAGCGAATCGTAGGTAAAAAAACGTTCGTGCAATACACCGGTAAGGTTGTTGTGGGTAGCCATGTGTTTGGGCAAATTCACAAACACCTTGTTGGGGCGGAGTTCGGTGCGGTAGCTCATAACGGTTTTGTTGATATAGCAATTGTTCCAAAACGAATACGATTCGCTGGTCCATTGTTCGGTTACGGCACCGCGCAGTTTAGGATCGTGCTTGGAAACGTTCCAAAGCGCCGATACGTTGTCGCCATAGGTGTTGGATCGTGCCAATTCCGTAAAGCCCATAAAACCAAGGCCTTGGGCATGAGATACCGCCCCTCTATATTTGAATTGTTGATAACGGGTTTTTCCGCTAATGGTTTTGGTCAGTTATTTTACGAGTTCCATCCCTGGCGCGTGGTTGACATTGATATACGGATACTTTTGACCATAGTTGGATTGATAGATACTGCCGTAGTCAGTAGCATCTAAGCCGGCATAGTAAATTTTGGTATGCATACCGCCCTTGGAAACATAGCGCATTTGCATATTGCTCCGGTGTGGGGTGCTGATGTCGTAGCGCTTTATGGTTGTTCCTGATAGAACAGCATATTGCATTTTTTTGTTTTGGGTGTTGATACCAGCGAAAACAGGTTTTATGTTTTTTAAATACTTTTCTTTTTCATAAAAATGCCCTACTTTTTCTACAAAATCTGTACGTTCAAAATTCTGATAAGCTTTATTTTCAAAAAGTTCAAAAAGTTCAAAATTGTAATATTCTGTTATTAGGGATCCGTCGGGATAATATCCGTAGGGCTCATCTCGAGATCTTACGTAGTGTTTAATTAGATCTGACTTTCCATCTTGATTGAAATCTTGAGCAAAAAATTGATAATCATGAAGGTAACCGTATTTATCTACAAAACTCTTTTTGTATTCAAATGAAAGTGTTGTAATTATTTTATGAAAGGAATTTGCAGTAGAGTACAAGAAACACCATTCTTTTGTTTCATTTTGCTTTGGAATCAATAAGTCCAATTTCCCGTCACCGTTAAAATCTCCTTTGAGAATTTGTAGATCGGTTTTAATCCAGTCATCTGAAAATTCCACGATTCGTTGTAATTGATTGTTGATAAGTGTATAAACTGAAATTTTTTTGTTGGTAATATGCCAAAGTTCTGTTTTCCCATCACCATCATAATCAGCGGCAAACAACGGGTCACTAGATGAGATGCTTCCGATACTTCCAGCTCTGTGTGCAAAATCTGTTTTTTTCCGCTGGTCTAAATCAATAAAATAAGTAACGCCATAGTTTACATTAGAATAGTCACATTGACAATCACATTCAACCTGATCGGCTCTCTTATATTGTGTTAGCATATTTTGTTCTGTGTATCTGTCATCGCAATTATTGGGATTAGGAGGATCGCAAATAGCCCGAGTATAACTTTTTTCAATAGCCAACACATCGGTAATTCCATCTCCATTAAAATCTCCCGACACATACGTTTTAGGGATTGCTCTTTTAACTGCTCGAATGGTGCCATACTCTTTAGGGTCTTCGTCAAAGGGTAAGGGTGTGTTGTCACACAAATAATCGGTACGGGTTGGTGCAGTCCACTTTTTTTTGTCATAAATAATTAAACCTATTCCTGCTAAAACCATGGTATTAAAGTTTGTGGACGAAACTTCGTTTGAAAACTCCTCCCGGACTGTGGTAATTCCCTGATGTGACAATAAACTTCCGTTCGAAAGTAGAATGGTAGAGGTAAATATATCCTTAAACTTTGGAACAGAATATGTGCTGCCAATATTAAAAGAACCATTTCCGCTAGCAACTACCCCTGTTATGATGCTTATTTGATTTTTTTTACTTACATCATAAGTTACTGCATCCAAATTGGAGTCATAATTAAAATTACCCGTTAGTACCGCTGTTTTAGCACCAACACCGGGAAAGTTTTTTGTGTTCAAAAAATTTGCTGAAATGCTGGTTTTAGTTTGGTTGCTACCGTAGCTAAATACCACAGGTGCTCTTTTTTCACCCTTAGCATTGCTTTCTTGAATCTGGGTAATTCGTTCATAGCCTAAACTTGTGGTGCGGTGTGTAAGCTGGTATTTTCGGTACAGCGCGCCCTTGTTTTTCACTTCTATATGGGATAGGATATTTTTTCTTGCAGCATAATGCCCGCCTATATAGCTGCTTTCATACCGGCTACGGTTTTTATACACAAATTTTACCATCCCCGAATGAGAGTGTCCAACACTACCATAATAAATAGCATTGATGCGAAGCAACCCATCGTTGTTTACATAGCTGTAACTAACATAATTGCCTTGAGAGTCTTGCCATTTGTCAATGGCCCACTCTAAACGGTTTTTTGCGTTGCTTCTACCGTACCAAGCTCGCGAACCGTCAGGGTAGAAAACCACAAAATACGAAGGGCCGTAACTACTTCCATACGAGGAAGTTCCGTAGGCCACTACTTTTAGGTTAGAAAATTGTTCGGTTTGATACTCTGAACCATTTTTTCCATAGGTTCCGCTTTTGAGCATAAGCCGTTGCCCATTGAGTGCAAACCGATCCAATACATCATAATCTATAGGATCTTGAATTCCGTCGTGAAATACAGTAGAAGGAATTCTTGAAATCGTAGAAAGCCCCGAAATATTCCATCCCCAACCCGCCAAGCCATTACCGCTTTGGCTGTTATAGCTAAGCGCAATGTTGGGTTGTACGTCTTGTACGCCCGGTGGAACCGCAATGGGAACGGTATAGGTAAACGCTCCTGTTGGGCTTACCTCCGAACTGCTAGGCGTAGTGCCCACTGCATACGTACTGTTGGATGTAGCAGTCGCAGTAGATTGAATAGGGATTTCAAAATCATCGGCTTTGGCAGCCGTGCTTTGTGCTTGGGGAGCCTCCACAGAGGTGGTATAAATTGGCGTAGAGGGTAATACCTGTTCTTGAGCAAATGCATTGGTTGCCAACATCGTTACGATAAATAATAGGGGAATAAAGCGTTGCATTGTAAGTAGGTTTTATTGTTTCAAAATGATTTTTGATACGGTTCTAGAATCCGTTAGTAGTACTCGCAAGAAATAACTTCCGGCTGCACCGTCAAATACCAGGCTTGCTTGGCGTTTTCCATCTACTTGTTCAAGCGTTAGCGGAATACGCACATTGTTTGGGGTAATCAACTCAGCAGAACGAATCAAACTGTCAATACGATCGTCCCAATGGACTGTAATCTTTCCTTTTGTAGGGTTGGGGTAAACATATATCAGCGACTTGACGGTGTCCAAACTGTAAATCGCAGTGCTGGCCGGGTTGGCCGAACTTGTCGGTGCTGCATTGGCAAAATAAATATGCGTGGTATTTCCTGCGGCATCGTACGAAAATGAAAGTTTTTTGGAGGGACTTATGCTTTCTGGAGCATAGCTGTTGGCATTGACATAACTAATAGCAAATCCATTTTCGGTAACAATAGGACAATTCCAATTGATACCCGCATAGCCAATACGGGCAGTAAATGTACTTCCGCTTTTTGCCCAAAAACCAGGTTTTAGGGTTACGCTGTAAGGGTCTATTTGCAAAACGGTATGCCCAGAATCCACAACTTCTGTAGTGGTTATTTGCCCAAAAAACATAGTTGATGTTCCTAATAGTAGTAGGCTAAGGAGTAGTGTTTTCATGGAGGTTAATTTGGGATTCGATTTGGGAAAGGCGCGCACTAAGCGAAGCGATGATTTCTTGCTGTGTTTGCAGTTTTTCTTCTTGAGAAAGCGTATAGAGCGTAAGTTCTTCTATTTTTTGAAGCAGCTTGGCGTTCATATCGCCCAAGTCGATGCCTTCTGCAATTACAGTTGCCGCATTGGGAATATTGGGTAAATGTCCGTTCTGAGATATATATGCTTTTACCGATTGTAACGATGGCAGCTTATAGGCTGAATCAAACACATAATCGGGCCAGTTTTCCAACTCTACTTTGACCTCCTTAGCACGGATGTTGCCGTTTACGGAGAGTTTTTCAGATGGGCTTGTGGTGCCTATGCCAACGTTGCCTGTTATAAATAGGTTTGATTTTCTGATGTTCTCATTCCAAAAATTACCCACAACCACATCTTTTCCGCTAAAATAATTTATGTGTAAATTATCGTAGTTTGCATTTTGGTAGTGTTTTCCTTCAATATGCCGCAATCGTAATACGGCATTTCCCGTACCCCCAATATTTACACTGCCTTGTACAGTAAGTTTTTGGTCGGGGGTAGTGGTGCCAATGCCTACGTTGCCTGATGAATCAATACGGATTCTTTCAGTATTAGATGTTCGAAAAGTCATAGGTGCCGCTTGCGTGGCGTTGAAATTAAAGATTCCAGTTCCCCTATGAATTATTTCAGAAGAAGTATTAGCCCCTTCATTGTTTCTAATTATTCTAAGTCCATAATCTGTATAAGTTGCATCACCAACAAAATCAATATAAGCATAGCCATTAGTAGTTCTTTGATTACCTATTTGAATAAAGTTTGTATCATTATTTCCATACCCTACGTCAAGTCCTCTGCCTGTTATTCTAGTGTTTCCCGCTACCTCTAGTTTTTCATTAGGAATAGTAGTTCCAATCCCTACGTTGCCCAAAGAATTAATATATAGCCTAGTGTTCAAGTAATTTCTATTGTTTGATCCCGTCTGTAGCGCAATACTGTGACCATGAAATAGTGTAAGTCTTTTGTAGTTGCCATCATCTCCAGTTATTCCGCCACCATATCCAAGTTTTTCAGGAAATAGAATTTGATTGTATTCGGAGCCAAATTTTAAATTACCATCAATAATTAATTGGGGACCACTTATTCGTGTCCCTAAATTAAAATCTCCTCCGTAGTTAATGTATAGCAGACCGTCTTTATTAGAGGCATCGTAACCCACAACCAAAGCTCTTTTCCATGTAGTATCTCCTGCACTATATCTGCGTAATTGCAAATCACCAAAAGAGTTGGATCGTGTGCTGTTATTGTCTATTTGAGCAAGACAAACAGTGCTAAGAAAAACAAAAATGTAAATAAAAATATAGGTTCTCATAATAAATAAAATTTAGGAGGCGTTAAGGTAAAAATTTTTATTAAAAAAACAAACATAAACAACTGACAAACAGTTACTTATGTTAATATTTAAATAACTATTATCAAATTTTTAAAAAAGAAATGCGTTGGGATGAATTCATTGCATTTTTTTTTGAATTTCTTTTGTTCGCCTGCATTTTTATCAAAAAAATCAAATGAAATTTTTTTCCAAAAACAACAGATTGTAGCGTCTTTTTATCTGTAAACAAATAGTACCTTTGCAAAAAGAAGTAGCATGAAACCTTCTCAGGACAAAAAACCGAATTCCAAAAAACCTTCTCGAACGCCAGTGCGTTCGTCCAAAAAGCCTTCACTATCCAAAACGCAAGAAGCGGGTATTCGATTGAATAAATACATTGCCAATTCGGGATTGTGTTCACGTCGGGAAGCCGACATGCATATTTCTTTGGGAACGGTTCGTATCAACGGAAAAATTGTTACCGAAATGGGGGTTAAGGTGATGCCTGGCGATCGGGTGCAGTTTGACGATCAGCCCGTAAATCCCGAAAAAAACATTTATGTGTTGCTCAACAAACCCAAAGGGTTTGCCACCCTCAAAGAAGGGGAACGCGGACAAAAAACAGTAGCCGATTTGGTTGCCAACGCAACCAACTTTAAGATTGCTCCTGTAGGCCGTCTCGATCGACAGTTTATGGGCTTGTTGCTTTTTACCAACGATGCTACAATGGCCAAAAAGCTAACCTCAGCCAAAACCCGTGCCCAAAAAATATTTCATGTAGTGGTCGATAAGAATGTGAGTCGAAAGCAATTGGACGATCTTCAAAAGGGCGTAGAAATTGACAAGGTACTTATTCAGCCTAGTGAAGTGCGCTATGTTCAGGGTGCGAGCAAGCGCGAATTGGGAATTCAAATCGCCATAAATGACAACAGAGCCGTAAAACACTTGTTGGAACATTTCAACTTTGAACTGGTTTCTTTGGACTTGGTTTCTTTTGCGGGATTGACCAAAAAAGACTTGCCGCGCGGGCATTGGCGGATTCTCCACGAAAAAGACTTGGTGGCATTGAATATGTTATAACCTATAGGGAGTTTGCTATATGTGTCTTCGAACCGAAGAAAAAAAGATAAATCCAAACCCCAAACACAAAATAAGGTGAAACGGAAACAATCCGAAGTCTCCTTCGTTGCCTACCACAAAAGCACTGTACATTCCAAACAAAAAATACAAACACAACAGAGCCTCAAAAATCATGTTTTTGTTGGGCTTTTTCCCTTTCAGGTATTTGTTAGATTTTAGGGTATTGACCATGTCGCGAAGGTTGAATTTGGGCGTACGAACAAAATCGCTTTGTTTTCTTCGATGACCCTCTATCACTGCCAAAGAGTTGTGAAGTGAAAAGCCCATAGCAATGGTATAAAAAGTGCAAAACATCTTTATGAATTCTATAAACTTAAAAAATCCTCCTCCGTGAATGCGCTTGTAGGTAAACCAATAGCATATAAAAAAAATAACGGTGCTAATGATAAACAAGCTAGTGACATTGAAATACCAAATTAGATGTCCCCATTCGTTTTTGATGTAGAGCATAGGGATACTTAGCAAGGCTACAATTAGGACATTTAAAAACATGGTGCTGTTAAGCAAATGCATAGCAGCATGAAGTCGGGTTTTAAGAGGGATGTGTTTGGAACTAAAAACGCGTTTGATCATTTTTTGGAAATTCTCAGCGCCGCCTTTGTTCCATCGAAATTGTTGGGATCGAATGGCGCTAATAACCACTGGAAGTTCGGCGGGAGTTTCTACTTCTTCCAAGTATTTGAATTTCCAGTTTTTTAGTTGGGCGCGATAGCTCAAATCCAAATCTTCGGTCAACGTATCTCCTTCCCAGTTTCCAGCGTCCAAAATACATTCTTTGCGCCAAATCCCTGCTGTTCCGTTGAAATTGATAAAATGTTCTTTGCTGTTTCTTCCAACTTGTTCCAATGTAAAATGCGCATCCAGAGCAAAGGCTTGTACACGAGTCAATACCGAATAATCTCGATTGATATGCCCCCAACGGGTTTGAACAACGCCTATTTTAGAGTTTTTGAAATAAGGAACTGTTTTTTGAAGCCAATCTTTTGCAGGTAAAAAGTCCGCATCAAAAATAGCGATGTATTCTCCTTTTGCCAATGTCAACCCGTATTTGAGTGCTCCCGCCTTAAAACCTTCTCTAGAGTCTCTAAACACATGAACAATATCGAGTCCTTGTGCTGAAAGTTCTTTGATTTTTTTGGCAGTAATTTCTACCGATTCGTCGTTGGAATCGTCCAAGACTTGAATTTCCAATCGGTCTTTGGGATAATCGATTTTACTCACGCTTTCCAACAAACGCTCCATTACATACAATTCGTTAAAAACAGGAAGTTGTATAGTTACGTAGGGCACTTGTTTGGGGTCGCTTAAATCAAAAACGGGTTCGTTTTTTGTTTTTTTAGAATGAAAAGAAAGGTAATTGAAAAGCAAATTCAATTGCGAAAGACTGTAGAGTAGAATTAACACCAAGGCTGTTGAATAAATGACCATCAAAAAAATTGATAATGGTAGCATGATGATGTCCCAGTCAAATTCCATTTGTGTACTCTCCTTTTTATAAAAATCCAATAAAGAATTTTAATTGTCGCAAATATACTATCTTTTATTGTACTTCAATGTTAAGAAGGACTGTACATTGAAGCTACAAGGTTGTAAAAAAAAAAGTCGCATGAAATGCGACTTTTGATGTGGTACCTCCAGGAATCGAACCAGGGACACAAGGATTTTCAGTCCTTTGCTCTACCAACTGAGCTAAGGTACCTCCAAAATTGGAATGGCAAATATAACTTCCTTTTCCAAAATGCACAATGATTCATATAAAAAATGTTCAGTACTTTAGCGGTGCAATTAAAATCGAATGAATTTAGTTATAGATATCGGGAATACGCAAAGCAAACTTGCGGTGTTTGAAAACCACAGCTTAGTGTTTCAAGAAGCAGTTGATTCTAAGGTTTTGAATGCTGCACAAAAGTTGATGAAAACGCATCCAATTCAACGTGCGATTGTTTGCAATGTTTCGCAATCCCAACCCGAATTGATTTTATTTTTAGACACTCAAATCCCAGTAATTCAATTGACTTGGGAAGCAAAAGTTCCTTTTCAAAATCACTATCAAACCCCCCAAACTTTGGGCGTAGATCGCATAGCATTGGTAAGCGGAGCTGTTGCTCACCATCCCAATCAAGATGTACTAATTATAGACGCTGGAAGTTGTATTACTTATGACTACAAAACAGCTAATGAGGTGTATGTTGGAGGCGCAATTTCCCCAGGAATTCAAATGCGGTATGCTGCTTTGGCAAATCAAACCCAAAACCTTCCACATTTGAAAAAAGAAATGCCGATCGCTGCCCTTGGAGCATCAACTTCGGACTCCATTCACTCAGGAATTGTTCACGGTGTTTGCCACGAAATCAATGGATTTATAAATCACTACCGCAGCCAATCGGAAAATTTAACAGTTATTTTAACAGGAGGAGACGCAGATTTTTTGTCAAAAACCATAAAAAATGGCATATTTGCGGATTCCAATCTATTACTAAAGGGATTAAATACAATTTTAGCACTTAATTTAACCGAATGATAAATAAAATCACCACTATTTCTTTCCTGTTTTTTGCTGTGTTTGCAATGGCTCAAAAAGGAAGTCTCTCGCCTTATTCTTTTTACGGTATCGGAGAAAATACGTTTAAAGGAACTGCTGAAAACAGAATGATGGGTGGGTTGAGTTCTTATTCGGATAGCATTCATTTGAATCTTCAAAACCCTGCAGGTTATGCCTCTTTACAGCTGGTAAACTATTCAATAGGAGTCAATCATATCGACACGAATTTAAAAAGTTCAGAAGCCAATACCAAGAATACGACTGCTGGAATTGATTATTTGGCGGTAGGAATCCCTACCAAGCATTTTAATTTTGGATTTGGAATCATTCCCAAAAGTTCGGTGGGATATCGACTGTTGATTGAAGATTTGACAACTGAACCCAACCAATCGACACAATTTGAAGGGTCGGGAGGTGTCAATCAGGTTTTCTTCAGTGCGGGAAAAAAAGTTTTCAAGGATTTTGGAGTAGGACTCACAGCCAATTATAATTTTGGATCGCTGAATCATATCAGCACCCTTGTTATTCAAGATGTTGAACTTGCCACTGTGTTGAATAACGAATCCTCTTTGAGTGGATTTACGCTTACCTTGGGATTGGATTATCACAAACAACTTTTGTCAAAATGGGATATTCAAGCCAATTATCAATTTTCTCCCGAAGGGAAATTGAATTCTAGCAATTCAAAATCGATCATCACGCGTCCTCGTTTAAGCAATACCGGAGGAGACGAATTAATCGTTGATCTTGCAGCCACAGGCTTGGATGAAACCACTATTACGATTCCCGGAACTCACTCGCTGGGCTTTAGTTTTGGAGAGAACAAAAAATGGTCAGCAGGAGCACAATACACTTTTTCGACCAGTGGCGGATATGAAAACAAACTTTTTACGATGAGTAATGTAGCCTATAAAAGGGCTTCACAACTTTCAGTGGGTGGTTTTTATATTCCGAAGTTCAACTCATTTACGAATTATTTTAGCCGGATTGTTTATCGGGCAGGTGTTCGTATAGAAAAGACGGGATTGCATATAAACAATCAGTCTATTGACGAACTTGGCATATCTTTTGGATTGGGATTACCGTTGAACGGATTGTCGAGCGCCAATATTGGTGTTGAGTTTGGAAAACGCGGCACCTTAAGCGAAGGATTGGTAGAGGAAAATTTTGTTGCCATCCGAATTGGCCTTTCGCTAAACGATCGTTGGTTTATCAAAAGAAAATACAATTAAGATTAATTAAATTATAAACTATGTACATAAAGACTCAAAAATCGATAACCGTATGGATGGTTCTTTTAGGATCGTTTACCATGCTACGTGGACAAATGGACAACAATTGTCTAACCAACTTATCCATTTTTGCAGAATATGCAAAAGTCAAAAATTATGATGCGGCCTATGAGCCTTGGACAAAAGTAAATACAGAATGTCCTTCGCTTAATGTGGCCACGTTCAAATATGGAGAAAAAATATTGGCACACAAAATCAAAAACGCTTCGGGAGACGAAAAACAAGGCTTTGTTTCTAATTTAATGAAGCTATACGACGACTGGTTGATTCACTTTCCTAAAAATAAAGCAGGCCAAAGTGAAGTAGGAAAAATCATTGCGGACAAAGCACAATCCATGCTCGATTATAATGTAGGTTCGAAAAAAGAGGTTTTCGAAATGTTTGACAAAGCATTTACAGAAGACGCAGCAAGCTTTACCTATCCCAAAGGACTGTACAATTATTTCAAAACCCTTTATCAACTCTACAAGTCGGGAGACAACACGGTAACTATCGAAGCTTTGTTTAACAAGTACGAAGATGTTTCGGAAAAGTTTGAGCTTGAAAACACCAAATTGGCTAAAAAGTTAGACGTTATTCTTAAAAAAGAGGACAACGGGACTGCATTGACCTCTCGTGAAACTCGAAACAAACGGGTTTATGAAATCAATTCGGTTGCCAATACGACTTACGCCAACAATCTAGATGCTATCATAGCAAAAGAATCGACCTGTGAAAACCTAATCCCTTTGTACCGAAAGAATTTTGATCAAAACAAAACCAATGAGGTTTGGTTGAATCGTGCTGCTGGAAGAATGGACGGAAAAGAGTGTACAGACGATCCGTTGTTTGTGGAATTGGTAGAAGCACTCCACACACTCAACCCTTCAGCAAATTCAGCCTACTATTTGGGCTTGTTGAATGACAAAAAGAACAACAGCTCGGAGGCACTTCGTTATTACGAAGAATCGTTGACATTGGAGTCAGATCCCTACAAAAAAGCCAAAACGCTCTTTAAAATAGCTGTTAAGTTTAAAAAACGAGGACAAAATAGTTCTGCCCGATCTTATGCCAATAAAGCGCTATCGTTTCAACCTTCATTAGGTCGTGCTTACTTGTTGATTGCTAGTTTGTATGCAAGCAGTGCCAATGCTTGCGGAAAAACACAATTCGAAAAAAGAGCAGTGTATTGGTTGGCAGTAGAAACCGCCAAAAAAGCAGGACGTGTTGATGCTTCTCTTAAAGAAACAGCGGCCAAAACTGCAGCAAGTTACGAGGGAAGAGCGCCTAGTAAAACAGATATTTTTACCGAAGGAATGGCTGGGAAAACCGTAACATTTGATTGTTGGATTAAAGCCAGCGTTAAAGTGCCTACTTTGTAGGAATGATGATACACCTAAAATATATATTCAAAACCATCATGGGAGTTGCACTTCTCACGATGGTTTTTTCATGTCAAGATAACTACAGGGAAATTCAAAAGATCAATCAATTCAACTTCATTCCCACTGGAATTGCCGAAACTATGCGGTTGGTTTATACGGATTCTTCCAAAACAAAAGCCGTTTTGACCGCTCCGATAAATAAAGATTTTACCAACCAAAAATTTCCTTTTTCAGAATTCCCAGACGGTTTAAAGGTTGTTTTTTATGACAAAGAAATGAATGCAACCGAAGTAACTTCTGATTATGGAATTTTATATAACAGAACCCAAATTATTGATTTACAAGGAAATGTAGTGATTCAAACTCATGATGGGGCTGTCTTAAAAACATCTCAACTTTATTGGGATCCCGATCAGGAGTGGCTTTTTACTGAAAAAAACTTTACATTTACCAGTGATGATTACGACATCAATGCAGAACGACTGGATGCCAGTCGTAATTTTACAGTTTTTAGAACGGGCGCATTGAAAGGAACCATCGCAGTTGAAGAAAACAACACACTCTAAATAATTATGAAATACTTTAAAATATCAGAATTTCTATACCTATTCCTAGCCTTTTTTTTCTTGTATATTGGAATTTCTGAATGGAACACAAACCCCAGTCGGGCTTATTTATCATTATTTTTTATGATACTGGCTGCAGGAATGTATTTTTTTAGGAGACACTTCAGAAGGAAAATAGATCAACGAAATTCCCAAAAATGATCGACACCGAAAGTATAGTCATCATCGGAAGTTTATTGCTGTCAGCTTTTTTTTCGGGGATGGAAATTGCTTTTGTTTCTACGAATAAAATTTATCTAGAGCTTGAAAAGAAAAAGCAAGGAATTGTCCCCAAAATACTGACTCATATAACAGAATCACCTTCTAAATTTATTGCTACCATGCTTGTTGGAAACAACATTTCTATGGTAGTATATGGAATTTTTATGGGAGAAATGATTTTGAAATTGTTATTCCCTAACTACCTCAACCTTGAAAATATTCCCTTATTGTTGGTTTTTTACCAATCACTGATTTCTACAGCAATTATTTTATTGATTGCCGAATTTTTACCCAAAGTATTGTTTCAAATATACTCCAATACAGTATTTAAGGCCTTTGTTTTGCCGGCATTCGTTTTTTACATTATTTTCTTACCCATTACCAAGGTTGTATTATGGGTTTCAAACACTGTTTTAAGCCGATATCTTCATACTCAAGGTGATGAAGTACCTTCGGTATTTAGCAAAATGGAATTGGGAAATTATATTTCAGAACAATTAGAATCTGCCGAACACCAAGAACCGTTAGATAGTGAAATTCAAATTTTTCAAAACGCTCTGGATTTCTCTAACGTAAAAGCACGTGAAGTCATGGTTCCTCGAGCTGAAATCACCTCTTTAGAACGCTACGAAAGCCTTCAAACTCTCCAAGAATTGTTTGTGAAAACAGGATACTCCAAAATTTTAATTTATCAAGGAAATATTGATAATATCATTGGATATGTCCATTCGTTTGACTTGTTTAAAAACCCCAAATCCTTACGATCCATAATTCTTCCTGTTGAATACATTCCAGAAACAATACTAGCTAAAGATGTATTGAATATACTCACAAAAAAACACAAAAGCATTGCCGTTGTTTTGGATGAATATGGAGGCACAGCAGGAATGATTACTGTTGAAGATATTGTAGAGGAGTTGTTTGGTGAAATTGAAGACGAACACGATACGCAGCTAATGGTTGAGGAAAAAGTCGATCAAAACACGTTTTTGTTTTCAGCTCGATTGGAGATCGATTATCTCAATGACACCTACCGCTTGGACCTTCCGGAGAGCGAACAATACGAAACATTAGGAGGACTAATAGTACACAATACACAAGAAATTCCCAATCAAGGAGATCTCATTCAAATCGATTCGTTTGATATATTTATAAAAGAAGTTTCGAATACGAAAATCAATTTGATTGAACTCCAAAAAACAAACCCATGATTCGTTTTATATTAAACGCTAAGGGTCTTTTATAATTGGTAAGGAAATTGTATTTTCGCCTACTGTTTTCAACCAAATAAAGTTTAAATATGGCAATTTTAGGAAAAATTAGAGAGCGTTCTATATTTTTAATTCTGGTAATCGGGATGGCATTGTTTGCCTTTGTAATATCCGGTGTTTTTGATGGAGGAAGTGGATCTGGATTCGAAACAAGAGCTCCTATAGGAGAAGTCGAAGGTGAAGAACTTTCCATTTCTGAATTTCGCAACCAAGTCGATTTTTCGGAAAGAAATTTTAACATGACTTCCAGTCAAGCGGTTGAAAATGTGTGGAACCAAATGCTCCGATCAACTATTTTACAACAAGAGTTCGAAGCTCTTGGTCTGGGAGTAGGAAAATCGGCTCTAGAATTGGTGTTAAGTGAAAATCCAAACTTCAATTCCGATACTCGATTTCAAAACGAAATAGGACAGTTTGATATTCAAAAATTCATCGAATTTTTAGCAGAAATAAAAGCAACAAACCCAATTGCCTTCGAACAATGGAGCAATCAAGAGGAATCGCTTAAAAACGCATACCGTCAAACGGTTTATCAAAATTTATTGAAAGTTGGCTTGAATGCAACTCAAAAAGACGGCGAATACGCGTTTTTTGCAGAGGGAAATACTGTGAATATCCAATACGTTCAAATCCCTTACTCCAGTGTTCCTGATAGCTTGGCTCCTGTAACCAAAAAGGATATTAAAAACTACATTGAAGCTCATCCTTCGGATTTTGAGGTTGAAGCATCTCGAGATATTCAATATGTTTTGTTTGATGAATCTCCTTCGTTGGAAGATGAAAATACTATAAAAAGAAGCCTAGAGGCATTGCTGGAAGAAAAAGAAGCTTATAACGATGTTTCTAAATTGACAGAAACACTTCCAAGCATCGCCTCAGCAAAAAACATTTCTGAGTTTGTTAATGAATATTCAGACATTAAATTTGATTCTATATATGTTGCAAAAGGAGCTTTGCCTTCTTCAGCAGCCAATACTTTATTTGAACTTCCTGAGGGTGAAGTTTTTGGCCCCTATTTAGACAACGGCTACTACAAGTTGTCACGAATGTTGGATCGTAAAAAAGGAGGTTCAGTTCGAGCCAGCCATATTTTGATATCCTATCAAGGATCTTCAAGCGCTGCTCCTACCATTACAAGAAGCAAAGCAGCAGCCAAAGCAGAGGCACAAAGATTGTTGCAAAAAGCCAAAAACAATCCAGCATCCTTTTCAGACCTGGCCAAAGAATTTTCGGACGGTCCTTCCAAAAGTAAAGGAGGCGATTTGGGCTTCTTTCAAGAAGGAGCGATGGTTCCTGCCTTTAATGATTTTGTGTTTTCAAATCGAAATGGTAAAATTGGAATGGTTGAAACTGACTTTGGGTTTCACGTAATTCAAATTACAGGAAAGGAAGATGTTGTACTTTTAGCCACTGTAGCTCGAAAACTAGTACCCTCTGATGAAACTAGTAACTTGGTATTTAATAAAGCCACTAAATTTGAAATAGCAGCTCAAAAAGGGAAGGATTTTGTTGAGGTCGCTGAACAAGACAAGTATTCGGTTCGACCTGTTAAAAACCTTAAGGTTTTAGACAACAACCTCCCAGGTCTTCAAAATCAACGGTCTTTGGTTCAGTGGGCTTTTTCTGAGGACACTCAAGTAGGAGATGTCAAGCGCTTTAATGTGAATACAGGAGGGTATGTGGTAGCACAGCTAACTCAAGCTGTTGAAAAAGGACTTTCTCCAGTTGAAGCTGCTACAGCAAAAGTGACTTCGATTTTGCGAAATAAGAAAAAAGCTACTTATATTTTAGAAAATTATTCAGATAGCGACACGCTTGAGGCCTTTGCTTCTTCAAACAATGTTACTGTAAATTCAGCAGCAGCGCTTAACACTCAAGCCGGAACGCTTTCGGGAGCAGGAAGAGAACCCCTAATTGTTGGGACTGCATTTTCAATGGCTGAGAATGAAGTTTCTGAGCTGTTGAAAGGTCAAAACGGAGTGTATAAAATCAAAGTCACTCAGTCTTCTAAAGCAGCTCCGATTGAAAATTACATGTTTTTCACCAATCAACAGCAAGAAAAATACCGCGCAAACATTTTGTCCAAAGTGTTTACAGCATTGAAAGACTCAAAAGAAGTGATTGACAACAGAGCAGAGTATTACTAAATAAAAATATACAATATATAATTCAACCCTTACCTTCTTGGTAAGGGTTTTTTTGCGGACAAATACTACATATGTGTAGGAATAAAACTACAGTTTGTAAACTTCAAAAATATACATTTTCAAATCATATCGTTCTTTTAATTTCATAAAAGTATCAATTTTATCTGGGGTACTTAATAAGGGGTTGTTTTTATGAAAATTTGAGGTATTAAATAAAAGTTATTGAAATTAAGAAATAAAAATTTCAATAAAAAAAAGCCTTTTTTGTCACTATAAAATACTGTGAGAAATTTAGCAGTATGATTTTGAATCTTAACCTAAACCTACAAATGAAAAACTCTCTTGATTTTAAATAAAAAAATTAAGGGAGTTTTTTTTATAGGGATTGTAAAAAAAAGTCCCACCGAAGCAGGACAAAAGATTTTCATCTTCGGCATATAGCCTTATTGTGATAAGAATGATTTAACTAAAAATCATGTCAAAGGTATTTAAATTTTATTAAAAACCAAATTAGTTTTAAAATACGTTAATGAAAACATTAGGAATATCTTTAGGCGTCGATTCGGTAGGATGGTCATTGATAGACTCAAATAAAAGAGTTGAGGGGATGGGCGTGCGTATTTTTGCATCGGGAGTTCAAAACCTAGGAATGGGAGAGCGAGAAGTATCAAACAAAGCTTCAAGAAGAGGAGTCCGTTTGGTAAGAAAGGCACATTTTAGAACGCAACTTAGAAAACAACTACTACTACATTTTTTAATAGATCACAATATGTGCCCTTTGTCACATTCAGATGTGGCGCAATGGAAAAATCAAAAAATATTCCCTGTTCAAAAGAGTAAAGAATGGTTTGCTTTGAACCCCTACGAACTTCGGAGTAAGGCTATACACGAAGAAATATCACTGCATGAATTTGGAAGGGTTTTGTATCATTTGGCACAGCGCAGGGGATTTTCTTCGGTCCATTCCCGATTTGACCCAACATTAAATACATTGAAACTGGGTAATCCTGAAAAAAATACCATAGGAATCCACGAAACCAAACGAAAAATAAGAAAAAACACTTTGGGGCAATACCTGCATTCGATTCAACCGGAAGCCAATACAAGCTACCAAAAGAAATCCGCCCGAATTCGAAATAGATATACAGAAAGGTCTATGTATATTCATGAGTTTAACGTCTTATTTGAATCTCAAAAAAAATATCATTCTGAATTAACCAATGCTGTAAAAAGCAAATTGGGAGTTGGTTTGGATGAGAAAAATACGGCAAAAGGTCTTTTGTTTTTCCAACGTCCTTTGAAAACCAAAAAACATTTGGTTGGGAATTGTCCCTTTGAACGAAATAAGTCAAAAGCCCCTTCCAGTTGTCCAGAGTTTGAAATGTTGAAAATTTACAAATGGGTCAATTCAATTCGTTACAACAATTCACCGCTATCTGAAGAGCAAAAGAAGCTAGCTATTCAAGTGGCGCTTAAGTTTACACAATTTTCCTTTTTGAAAGTTAGAAAAGCGCTAAATAAAATGAACGCTTCCGACTCTTTTAATTACAATGACAACGATATTCAAACTTTATCCCATACTTTGGTATTGCTCAGCAAGCCCAAGTTTTTTGGAAGGAATTGGTTTGAATTTACCGAAAAAGAACAAGAAGATATATGGCATGTATTGTATTTTTTTAAAGACAAAAAGAAATTAATATCCTATGCCGAAACGCATTGGGGATTTTCCCCCAGCATTGCTAAAGAGCTTTCTGAAATTTCTTTAAAAACAGAATATGCGGAGCTGAGTCGTAAAGCCATTCGAAACATCATGTTTTTTCTTAAAAGATCGATAAGTTACGAACTGGCTGTAATTCTTGGAGGAATAAAGTCATCGCTTGGAGAGCGTTGGAAGCGTCTGGAAGAGGGAGATATTCAAGCCCTCGTAGATTCTGTAACATCCCTGTATAAAGAAAATGAATTGTATGGTTTTATTCCTGCCCTTCAATCTCATTTGAGAGACGAATTTCAATTTTCAAAAAAACAGATTCAAAAGCTATACGGAATAACTTCACAGATTTTAGATTATGAACCTTTAAAGCTATTGCCAATCAGTGCTAGAGAGGATAGGGAGATTGTTGCTCTAAATAAACCTTTGCTAGTAACTGCTATTTTTCAATTGAGAAAAGTAGTCAATCAAATCATTCAAAAATACGGGTCTGTTGACCAAATTAAAGTAACTCTTTTGCCTGAGTTAAAAGCTAGCCGTTATCGACGAAGAATCATTTATTCTGAGCGCAAAAGAAGAAGAAAAGATTCACTAAATATTAAACAAAAAGTAATTGATTTAGGTAAAAACCCAACATTCTTAAACATCACCAAACTACAATTGTGGGAAGAATCAAAAGGGTTTTGTCCTTATACTGGCAGTTCAATTGAGCTAGAAGATCTTTTTACAAACAAAGTCTCAGTTGTTTATATTCGACCATGGGAACGTTTTCTCAATGACTCTAATTTGAACCGAGCCCTTTGTAAGACCCATTTTAAAAAACATATTGAGGGACAAACTCCCTATGAATTCTTTTCTTCTAACTCAAAATACAATTGGGATACTATCAAACAAAGGACTGCAAAGATTTATTCAAGTTCTAAAACACATCCCAATAGTTTTGAAAAATTCAAGCATTTCGTTTTGATAGGAAAACAAAACGCAAACTACTTAACAGAGATCAACGATCAGCATCATTTGAGTTTAGAGGTTCAATGCTATTTGAACAAAATTTGTTCAAACGTATTAATGAGTAAAGGCTTTGTAAACAATCGACTGCGAGAAAAATGGAATCTTGATTTGCCTGAAAAAAAGGAACGACAAACCCTTTTAGAAGATTATAGAATCCATGCTTTACATGCTTTAATTACAGCTTGTTCTGAACCCAAATATTTAAATGCTCTGGCACACTACAATCGTTTTGAAACTTCCAGCGATCCTTCACTTTTTCCAATGCCATGGTCTGATTTTGATAATGATGTTAAAGAGGCACTCGATAAAGTAATTATAAGCCACCAAAAAAAGGATAAAATAGTAACACGCACACTTCATAAAATTAGGAAAAGAGGAATCTTGTATCGAAATCAAGGAGTGGCTGCCCGAGGACGCTTACACAAAGAAACGTATTATGGAAAACGAACAACTGCTAGTGGAGAAGCCTTCCATCTCAGAAAACCTTTGGAAGCGATTACGACCCTCAAACATATTAATCAGATTGTTGATCCAGTAATTAAAAAATTAGTTTTTAATCGCATACAATACTTAGGAGGTTTTAACAAAGGAAAAATTCCTAAAAATGCATTTTTCATTACAACGAAGACTGGAAAAAAAACCCCTAAAATATTGTTGCCTAATCGAAATGGAGATCCAGTCCCAGTGTTGAAAGTTCGATCTCGAGTTATACTAGGCAATGCGGTTCAGATAAAATCAGAAGGAAATAAATATGTCAATCCACGAAACAATCATCATGTTCTTATCTACGAGGATTTAGTGGGAAATTTACAACAAGATATTATTACTTTTTGGGAAGTTGTAGAGCGAAAACGAAAAGGACAACCCGTATTTCAAATGCCCAATGACGGAAAAAAAATAATAACATCGCTTCAAACCAATGATTGTTTTATTTTAGGAATGGAGGACAAGTCAATAGACTGGAACAATTTGGACTATAAAACAATCAAAGACCATGTATATCGCGTCCAGCGATTGTCTTCATATTTCTATGAGTTTCGAAGAGTATTTGACGCAAACATTACATCAGTAACTTATCCTGATTATGTAAGAATTTTAAATTTTGGAACTTACAAAACAGGCTGGAAAACCCATAACCCTATAAAAATAACTATAAATGCCATCGGAGAAATTTCAAAATATGAAGTTCTCTCCAAAAGTTCTTTACATATTGACACATCCAATGTTGTTTTAAACGCATAGAGTTGCCTTTCGAAAGTTGGGTAGCGAGACCTTATTTCTTAAAGTTAAAATTTATTGTGATTTGATTTTTTTTGAAAGGTCAACAACAAACAATGATCACTATATAGTGAGCGTTTACAGAATTTAAAAAAATGAGAATAGTATTGTGGTTTGATTTTTAATTCAAACGATGTTGGATGCGTCAAAAAAGAAGCTCAGCTTTGTAGCTCCAAGCTTTAATTACGAAGAGAATTAGGAAAACAACAGCAGTTCCTAATTTTAAAAAAGTACCTGTCAAAAATCCAATAAATGACCCCAAAGCAGCTCGAAAGGCCTTTTTAGAATCTTTGTTTTGGCTCATTTCTCCTGCAAAAGCCCCAATGAATGGACCTATTATGATTCCAAAAGGAGGAAAAAATAATACCCCTAAAATTAGCCCAATAGTAGTGCCAATCATCCCAGATTTTGTGCCCCCAAACTTTTTTGTTCCTAATAAAGGAATCACATAATCCAATAGAAAAATCGCAATAGCCACGGCCAAGGTAATGCTCAAAAATCGCCAATTGTCAGGCACAGCATTTGTTGCGTGAAGTGCCCACAAACCAAACCAGCCGGTTAATGGCCCTGGGAGAACAGGAAGAAAACTCCCAACCACTCCCAACATAACTAGCAAAATGCCTACAAAAAAAAGTAGCGTATCCATCAAATTTAGATTTAGGATATAAAAATACGAGATAGAATTGAAAACATCCGTAGAAACCTCAAATTTTCGTAATTTTCACAAATGAATAAGTGGTTTTTATTAGTAAGTGTTGCAGTCGTTTTTTTTTCGTGTGAAAAATTAAAAAAATCTCCATCTACTCAGCATCCAACTTCTTTCGAATGGACTTTTTCGGACGAAAGCCCTTCCTTTTCTCATTGCGATTCACTAGGGACTTATCAAGAACAATATCAGTGCTTTCAAACCGAATTGAATCGTTTGTTATCGCTTCAGATCAGTCAGTTTCAACTGCAGCCCAATAAATCGCTCAATGACACCTTGACCCTCACATTATTGATCGACCAAAAAGGTCAAATATCCATACAAAAAAGAACCGCTAATAATCCTATTGACACCGAATTCCCCTTTATTGACAGTCTTTTACAACAATCGGTTTCGAAGTTGCCAAGGGTATTACCAGCAACTAAGACCAATGTTGGACTTCCTGTCAAATCGACCATAGATTTACCTCTTATTTTTAAAACGGCGCCTCAATAATATTTCAGTAGCTTTGTATAATGAGTCAAAACCAATCTCCCCCTTCTTCAGAGCGTATTATATTAGGAATCGATCCTGGGACAACAATTATGGGGTTTGGGCTGATTAAGGTAGTAGGTAAAAAAATGAGTTTTTTACAACTCAATGAATTAAAACTCAACAAGTATGATGATCATTATGTTCGACTCAAACTTATTTTTGAACGTACCATCGAATTGATAGATACCTTTCATCCGGATGAAATTGCTATTGAAGCTCCTTTTTTTGGAAAAAACGTGCAATCCATGCTCAAATTAGGTCGTGCTCAAGGAGTCGCAATGGCAGCCGGATTGTCAAGAAGTATTCCAATTACAGAGTATTCTCCAAGAAAAATAAAAATGGCAATCACGGGCAGCGGAAACGCAAGTAAAGAGCAGGTTGCCAAAATGCTTCAAAGTACCTTAGGGCTAAAAACACTTCCTAAAAATTTAGATTCTACGGATGGTTTGGCAGCAGCAGTCTGCCATTTTTACAATGCTGGAATCCAACAATCGGACAAGAAATTTTCGGGCTGGTCCTCTTTTGTTAAACAAGAGTCTCACCGCGTTAAAAAATAGAAAATTGGCTGGAGTTTATATCCATATTCCATTTTGCAAACAAGCCTGTCACTATTGTGATTTTCATTTTTCAACACAACTTAAGCATAAAGAAGATATGCTATCTGCCATCAAAAAAGAAATCGCTTTACGATCGACCTCATTTACACAACAAATTGAAACAATTTATTTTGGAGGCGGAACACCTTCTGTACTTACTCCCTCAGAAATAGCCGAATTGATAGAACAAGTACAATCTCATTTCGATGTATCCGAAAATCCTGAAATTACCCTTGAAGCCAACCCTGACGATTTAAGCCAATCCATGCTCCAATCCCTCTCTAGTTCCTCTGTGAATCGATTGAGTATTGGCATACAGTCGTTTGACAATCGCGAATTGAAAATGATGAATCGGGCTCACAATGCAGACCAAGCTTTACAATGTTTGGATGCTGCTTCCTCGCTGTTTAAGAATATATCCATTGATTTGATTTACGGAATGCCCGATAGCTCTTTGGAATCTTGGCAAAAAAATATTGAACAGGCATTGGAGTTTGATTTGCCACACATTTCTTCTTACGCACTTACCATTGAGCCCAAAACAGCCCTTCATCATTTTGTAAAACAAGAAGTCATCGTTCCACTTGATGAGCAAAAAGTTCAAGACCAATTCCATTTACTTGTTGATGTGATGGAACAAAATAAATTTGTGCATTATGAGCTTTCAAGTTTTGGAAAACAAGGATATTTTTCAAAAAACAACACAGCCTATTGGAAAGGCAAAACCTATCTGGGAATTGGTCCTTCAGCGCATAGTTTTGACGGTCAAACACGAAGCTGGAATGTGTCTAATAATGCAAAATATATACAATCTCTTCAAAAAGGTGTGCGCCCTTTTGAAGAAGAAATTTTGACCAAAGTAGATCAATACAACGAATATATTATGACGGGCCTTCGAACTATTTGGGGTGTTTCTGAAAAAGAAATTTCCCATCGTTTTGGCGATTCGTATGCCCAACATCTATTGAAACAGTCGCAACGTTATGTGAATGAAGGATTACTTTTTTGGGATCATAAATGTTTAAAAACCACTGCAAAAGGAAGTTTTTTAAGCGACGGAATTGCCTCTGCGCTATTTTTGATCAATCTTTCGTAGAACAAACAGTCTTTTTTGAACTATCGATTTTTTTCTAAAAATAGTTGGGTAAAATTTTGATAAAAAAGCGGAATGGTTTCAATTCCCTTTAAGAAATTGAACACTCCATAGTGTTCATTGGGAGAATGAATAGCATCGCTATCTAGCCCAAATCCCATTAGGATGGTTTTGCTACCTAGCGATTCTTCAAACAATGCCACAATAGGAATGCTTCCTCCGTCTCTAACTGGAATGGGTTTGATTTCAAAAGCATCTTCGTATGCTTTGCTTGCTGCCTGATACTCAATTCCGTCTGTAGGCGTTACATAAGCTTCGCCACCGTGGTGCTCGGTAACCTTAACAGTAACACCGGCTGGAGCAATGGAGATGAAATGTTCAGCAAAAAGACGGCTGATTTCTTTCCAATTTTGATTGGGAACCAATCGCATGGATATTTTTGCGTAAGCTTTACTAGCAATTACCGTTTTGGAGCCTTCTCCCATATATCCTCCCCAAATTCCATTGACATCCAAAGAGGGTCGAATGGACTTTCGTTCGTTCGTCGAATAGCCCTTTTCTCCATAAACGGCTTTAATGTTCAATGCATTTTTATAGGCTTCTAATGAAAAGGGTGCTTTCGCCATTTCTTCGCGCTCAGCCTTAGATAATTCTTCTACTTTATCATAAAATCCTGGAATGGTAATGTGGTTATGTTGGTCGTGAAGGGAAGCTATCATTTGGGTTAAGATATTGATAGGGTTTGCTACCGCACCGCCATAAAGGCCTGAGTGTAAATCTCTATTAGGGCCTGTTACTTCTACTTCCATATAACTCAGTCCTCTCAGTCCTGTAGTGATGGAAGGCTGCGTATTGCTTAGCATTCCTGTATCGGAAATTAGAATAACATCGTTGGCGAGTTTTTCTTTGTTTTTTTTGACAAAAACCTCGAGGTTTTCGCTACCAACTTCTTCTTCACCTTCAATCATAAACTTTACATTGCAGGGAAGCCCCGATGTTTGTTGCAGCAATTCAAAAGCCTTGATATGCATAAACATTTGCCCTTTGTCGTCGCAGGCTCCTCTAGCAAAAATGGCTCCTTCGGGATGAATGTCGGTTGTTTTGATGATTGGTTCAAAAGGGTCATTGTCCCAAAGTTCTAAAGGATCTGCGGGCTGAACATCGTAATGGCCGTACACCAAAATAGTAGGCAATTTGGAGTCTATTATTTTTTCTCCATAAACAATTGGATAGCCATCAGTTTCACAAATTTCTACAGAATCACAACCCACTTTTTCCAATTGTTCTTTTACGGCTTGGGCCGTTCGGATGACCTCGTTTGCATAGGCTGGGTCTGCGCTTACGGAGGGAATACGAAGCAAATCAAACAGTTCTTCCAAAAAACGCTTTTGGTGTTTTTCTATGTATTTTTTATGAATATTCATGGGCAATGATTTTGAAAGTAAAGGTACAAAAAACCGCTTGTTTTTTTGATACAATTGAACGTCGGAGTTTTAATAATCTTGTGTATATTTGCAGTCCACATTTTGCGGGTGTGGTGAAATTGGTAGACACGCTAGACTTAGGATCTAGTGCTTAACGGCTTGGGGGTTCGAGTCCCTTCACCCGCACAAAACCTCAACAATTGTTGGGGTTTTTTTACGCATAATTTTTTACATAACAGTCTGCGCGTGATTCTTTATCCATTCCAAGGGTTTGTTCCATAAAACGGTTGCGGTCTTCGCGAGTGTTAAAAACCCAAATACAAAAACTGTCTTTACTGTGGTAAATGGCTTTTAGCTCGTCATCAATTGCGCATAGTTCTGCTGGGATATCAGTGGGAATACAAATCATGGTATTTGATTCAAAACGTTTATTGTTTTTTGAGTTGCTCCTTGGTTTTGAGTTACTTTGTTACGATTTAATTTGCCTTTTTGATTTCGAAGCGTATCGTCACTTATAAGTAGCTGTATGAGTTTTGAGCAGTCTGAAGAAGAAGCAATACTATGCAGTCCACCGTTGGCAATCAGATCAATTGCTTCGGGAAATTTTGCATAGTTTTTTCCAATGATAATGGGTATGCCTTCTGCTGCAGGTTCCAAAATATTATGCAGTCCCGAAGTTCCCATACCGCCTCCAACATAGGCTATAGATCCGTAGGTATAACAACGATTTAGGAGCCCTACAGTGTCTAAAACAAGCACTGGAAAATTGCTTTGCTTTGACACTTCTGTTTGGGTGAATCGTTGACTTCCTTCGGGTAATTGCGCCATGAGACGACTTATTTTTTCTTCATGCATTTCATGTGGTGCTATCAGCCAACACCAATTGTTGGGCGTTTGGTGAATTGCGTCCAAAAGCACGGCTTCATCTTCAGGCCATGTACTACCCGCTACAATACATTTTCGTGAACCCACAAACAATTCCATAAAAGAAAGAGGTTCTTTTGGCGCGCCTACTCGGTCATAACGAGTATCTCCACTAATGGTTATATTCTTTAAACCTATGTTTTGAAGCAATTCTTTAGATGCATTGTTTTGAACAAAAAAATGAGTAAAACAAGAAAGTGTTTTTCGCATCCAGCTTCCAGATGGCCTAAAAAACCATTGTTGTTTTCTAAAAATTCCAGCAATTAGATAAGTAGGAATGTTTTGTTTTTTGAGTTCTTTCAAATAGTTTGGCCAAAATTCATACTTAATGAAAAAGGCTTTTTCGGGCCGTACGATGGTTAAAAATCGTTGCGCATTTTTTGGGGTATCCAAAGGCAGGTATGAGGTTACATCGGCAAGGGTGTTGTTTTTTTGAACCTTGTATCCAGAGGGCGAAAAAAAAGTAAGCACGATTTTGTGATTAGGGTGCTTTTTTTTGATTGCCTCAATAACAGGAACACCTTGTTCGTATTCTCCAAGCGATGCTGCGTGAAACCAAAAGGTTTTAGGATTGGAATGAAGTGCTTTTTCAAGCAGATCAAAGGAATTTTTTCGACCTTTTGCAAAACTTTCTATCTTGCCGCCCATCAGCGAACCTATGGGAAGAATGCCTTGAATAAATTGTGTTAAGAGTGAGTAAACAAAATGCATACGGTCTTTCAAAGAGACAAAAATACGTTTTTTAAAGAGAAGAACTTCCAAGCTGTAATATGTTTACCAGTCTATTTTTGTAATTTTGCCAACTAATAGCGATCGTTATTTTATGAAAAAAATTCAAATGGTTGATCTTCAAGGTCAATATCAGTTCATCAAACCACAGGTTGATAGCTCCATTCAAGAAGTAATTGACACAGCAAGTTTTATAAACGGACCTGCTGTGCGTAATTTTCAAAACGAATTGGAGAGTTATTTGAGTGTAAAACATGTCATTCCTTGTGCCAACGGCACTGATGCACTTCAAATTGCAATGATGGGATTGGGACTTAAACCCGGCGATGAGGTGATAACTGCAGATTTCACTTTTGCGGCTACTGTTGAGGTGATTGCGCTGCTTCAGCTTACTCCTGTCTTGGTAGATGTTGAAAAGGACACGTTTAATATCAGTCCAGAAGCCATTCGAAAAGCGATTACTCCCAAAACTAAAGCGATAGTTCCCGTTCACTTGTTTGGGCAGGCTGCCAACATGGAGGCTATTATGCAGATTGCCAAAAAACACAATTTGTATGTAATCGAGGACAATGCCCAAGGAATTGGAGCAGATTACACCTATTCTGATGGGACAAAAGCCAAAACAGGAACTATTGGAGATATTGCATCTACTTCCTTTTTTCCTTCCAAAAATTTAGGGTGTTATGGAGATGGCGGCGCTATTTTTACCAACAATGATGAACTGGCGCATACCATTCGCGGAATTGTGAATCATGGAATGTATGTTCGCTATCACCACGATGTGGTTGGAGTCAATTCGCGATTAGACAGCATTCAAGCGGCCGTTTTAAGCGCCAAACTACCCCTCTTAAATTTCTATAACGAACGCAGAAAAGAAGCAGCTATTCGATATACGGAGCGTTTAGGAAGTCATCCAAAGTTGATTACTCCCTTCCGAGAAGCGGCATGTGACTCGCATGTTTTTCATCAATATACTTTACGGGTAGTTGATGCTGATCGAGACGCATTGGTAGAGCATCTTAATGCTCATAATATTCCGTGTGGGGTCTATTACCCCATTCCTTTGCATTTACAAAAGGCTTATGCCGATCCTCGATACATAGAAAATGATTTTCAAATAACCAATCAATTGGTTCAAGAAGTGATATCATTGCCGATGCATACGGAGCTAGAGCTCGATCAGATAGATTACATTTGCAGTCAAATCATCACTTTTTTAAACTCCAAATAAAGAACCCATGGAATTTCAAATAGGAGATCAAGTAGCATTGTATGTAGTCAAAGAAACAGACCTTGGGTTCAATGTACTTATCGAAGAATCGTATGAAGCACTTTTGTTTTCGAGTGAAATTTTTCAGCCCGTTCATGAAGAGATGCAACTAACGGGATATATTAAAAACATTAGAGAGGATGGTAAGATAGATGTTTCTCTCCGCCCTCAAGGGTTTTTAAACGTCATTGATAAGGATTGTCAAACGATTCTGTCGCATTTAGAAAAAAATGATTTTTTGGAATTGACAGATAAAAGCACCCCAGAGGAAATTCGTTTTTATCTGGAAATGAGTAAAAAAGCGTTTAAAAAGGCAGTAGGAGCACTTTATAAAAGAAAACGCATTGTATTAAAATCGGATCGAATAGAATTGTTAAAAGCACAAAAATCAAACTCATAGGTTTTTTACTATGAATAAACTAGGGTTCAAATTTCAGAGGTTACCGATGAGATATTTATTAGGATTACTGATGGTATTGCTTTTGTGGAATTGCAACAATGCTCCCAAAAACAACCCAAAGACGACAACTGCTTCCATTGATTTGACCAACAAAGGAATTGGACCGGTAACTCATTTGGAGTTTGATTCGATTGTTGATATCAACATGGCTGAAAGGGGAGATAAAATTTTTGGTGCCAAATGTACTTCGTGTCATATGGAGGAATCCAAATTAATCGGACCCGCTATGAAGGGGATTTATGAAAGAAGAAGCCCAGAGTGGGTAATGAACATCATGTTAAATCCCATTGAAATGCTTAAAAAAGATCCCGATGCCTCGGCACTTTTAAAGGAATATAACAATGTGTTGATGCTGAATCAAAACCTTACTATGGAAGAGGCTAGAGCAATTGCAGAGTATTTGAGAACATTGTAAATAAGGAAAGTGACTTTAAGCAATTTGTAAAAGTTAAAATTTTAGAGTTTATTTTTCCATCATTTTTTTGGTCAACTCGTTCATGGCCTCAACTTTTTCTTCAAAATCGCCTTTGAGTTTATTGCGATATGTGTGCAATTTTTCTAACAATTCATCCATTTGATCGGGTAAAAAATCTTCGAGATATTGGCGAATTCTTTTTGCCATTGTAGGAGATTTTGCATTGGTAGAAATTGCAATTTTTAAGTTCCCTTTGGTTACAATTCCTCCCATATAAAAATCGCATAAGGGCGGATTATCGGCCACATTTACCAAAATGTTCTTTGCGCGACAATCGTTATACACTTGAAGGTTTACGTCGGGTTGATCGGTTGTAGCAATCACCAAATGCTTGCCCTCAAGATGTTTTTTGTCGTAAAAACCCTTCATATATACCACCTTGTTTTTATTTACACATTTTGAAGTTTCTTCTCGCAGCATAGGTGCTACCAAAGTAACAGAGCTGTTAGGACTTGACTTGAACAAAAACTCCATTTTTTCCAATGCCACATAACCACCTCCCACAATTAAAATTTGTAGTTGAGTGGTTTTTAAAAAAATCGGATATAACGGGTTTTTTTCTGGGTTCATTAAAAAATGTGTTGGGTGCAAAGGTAATTAATAATGACATAATGAATGAATTTGGATTTACACTGTATTTTATTTTTTATCTTGCAAGAAACAATCATAATTAGGCTTATGAAACGATTTCTTTTTTTAATCCCTTTTCTTTTGGCTTTTACCTGCAATGATAGAAACGACGAACAAACTACGGAGTGTATTGATTACGAGTCAATCGATGAAACAGCGATGTGTACGGAAGAGTACATGCCGGTTTGTGGATGTAATCTGGTGACGTATTCTAACCCGTGTAAAGCTACTAATGCAGGAGTTCAATCTTTTACGAAAGGAGCCTGTTCTAGTATCGAAGTCGAGAAGGAGTTCAATCTTTGGAATTCTATGGGGATTCAATCGTATAGTTTTGACTTGATGGTTTCTTGCTATTGTTTGATTACTGAACCGTATTCTATAACTGTTGTCGATGGCGAACCAACCAGTATTACTGGAAATGAAGAATGGGGCCACGAAGGAATTCCCCTTACCATTGAAGAATTGTTTGTAAAAATAAAAGACTTATTGAGTCAAGATCCGTTTGATTATAACTTAGCTTTTGATAAAGAATATGGATACCCTACGTCGGTTTATTTTGATATGGATGAGCAAATTGCAGACGAGGAAATTGGATATACCGTTGAAAATTTCCAAGTCCTAACCGATTGATGTTAGGTACACATTCAATCAATACACCAAGCTTTTATTGCTAAACAGGGTGTTATGCTCAGTCAAATAGCTTTAAAACGAAGACTACTTTTTGTATACTGTTTTTTTCAAGGCGAATTTTGGGAGTCGTTGTTCTGTATACAATCCCCAGTGTTTTTCGGGTTCATCGGGATCGGGAGATCCTTTCCAAGGTTCGTCAAATGCTTCAAAAACAAAGGTCAAAATGTCGTGATCATCCGCCCACCGATTCAGTTCTTGAAAGTATATTTTTTGAAAAATTTCATTCACATTTTCTTTAGGAATTCCCTGCCCATTCGACTTCGTGGTCCAGCCTGCTTCGGTAATTACAACTGTTTTGTTTGGATATTTCTCCGCAACTAGGTTGTAATTTTGTTGTGTAAAATCCATTGCCTGGTCAATAGTTTTGTATTCCCAAACAGGATAGGTGTGTATGGAAATAAAATCTACAACTTCCGCTAATGGTTTTAGCTTATGAAGCCAGGGTTCATAGTTTTCACAAAAAGTAACAGGCTGCTTGGCCTTTTTTTTGACAGCTTTAACATATTCTATTACACGATCCACTGACACCAAATGATCGGTCCAATCTACACAAGCTTCGTTTCCTACAGAAAGTGAAAATACAATTTCAGGATATTGATTGGCAAGGCCAATGAGTTCGGAAATCTCGTGTGTGTTTTTTTCGCGATTTTTTTTTAATTGAACCTCGCTATATACACCTCCATCCCAAGGACAGTTAGGGTTGTTTTCTTCAGCAGTGATATAGGCTCCCAACATAACTTTCAGTGAAATCTTTTCGTTTTTAATGACTTCCAAAACGGTTTTGGAATGCAAGTCACAGCTATAAAGACGAATGTATTTCCAATGTTTCTGAACAATAAGCAAATCTTCTTTGACTTCGGCATAGCTTGGGTATTTAGTGCCAGGCACTTGTCCTTCTCTAAAACCAGAATAGCAAACAGCCTTTCCAAGCGGAATGGAAAATAAATCGGAATATATCATGAATGATTTTTAAATAAAAATAATAAAAACTAGAACTTGAGTTTTTCGTTTTTATCCCAAAGCCCCCAATAAGCGCCTACATCACCTTCGGCACTTACTTTCCATGATTCATCAAAAGAAGAGAAGTAAAACATTTCAATGTCTTCTTGTTCGGACCATAGTTGGGCGTTGATAAAATATTTCAAAGCATTGTCATAGGATGGGTGAGCACCGCCCAAACTACTTCCCTGACTTGGCCAACCTGTTTCGGTGATAATGACTTTTTTTCCATTACCAGCTCTAACGGCTTCTTGGTACATTTGTTTCATGTACATCAACGAGTATTCTTGAGTACAGCCTTCCCAATAAGGGTAGCAATTGGCTAAAATTACATCACAAACTTCTGTGATTTTTGGTTTGGCAGAAAATTCATAATAAGCATCCACATATCCTACGGGAATGTTAGGAATTTCTTTCTTTACTCTTTTTATGAAGTCAATCAATTCCTCTTCTTCCAAATCGCCTCGGTACATCACTTCGTTTCCAACGGCAGCAATATCCACATATCCGGATTTACTAAGATCTAAGAGACCTTGAATTTCTTTTTCATTAATTTCTGTGTCATCTCCAAGCCAAGCGCCAACCAACGTTTTTAGACCTAATTCTTTGGCAATTTTCGGAATATTTTCGTTTCCATCTGTACAGGAAAACACACGAATCCACTGTGTATAAGGCTTAATAATTTCAAGCCTTCTTCTGATTTGTTGCTCGCTAATTTGTTGGCCAGGTTCTTGCCCTTCTTCGTAGGGGCTAAAGCACAAACCGTGCATTCCATTTTTTAAAACTTCTTCACTCATTTTCTGGAGTTTGTCTGTGCTCATATTGGCACAATTGACTCCAGTAAGGGACATCATTTTCTCTTTTCTGTATGACATTTTATTATTAATTTTTATTTTTTAGCTTTTCTTTTTTCCAGCTCTAAGGTTATTTCGTTTGCTTTTTCTTCGTCAATTTCATAGTTCCACATAATATACATAGCGAACAATGTTCCTAAAATGGGCAATCCAGAAAAGAACATTCGCAGCCCAGTTATAGCCGATTCTGTTTGTACTTCTAGACTTGCATCAAAACCAATAATAGAGAAAATAACACCACTAAGCCCCCCAGCAATGGCAAATCCAAACTTTACCATCCACCAATATATGGCTCCAAAAATCCCTTCACGACGTTTGCCAGAGTGTAGTTCATCCAAATCAATCACGTCTGCAGTCATAGACATCATAATGGTAAACAAGCTTCCAATTCCAAAAGAGAAAAAGGGTAGGGCAATTATAAATAAATACGGCTTGCCAGGGACAAATAAAAACCAAAGGAGTATATATCCAATTATGGAAATGAATTGAGAAACTAAAAAGGCTTTCTTTTTCCCCATCAATTTGGACATTCTTGAAATGGCTGGAATAACCAAAAATGTTGTCGAAAGTGCTCCTAAACTCCCAAACAACGTGGGCCATAATCCTGCAGCACCAGCGTCTCCATTAAACAGATAATATACTATAATAAAAAAAGTAAATGCAGCTACAGTATTGAAAGCATTAAAAATTAAAAAAGTAGAAAAACAGAGTTTTCGAAATGGAGCAGATTTGAATGCTTCAACGAAACTATAATATATTTCTAATAAACTGCCCCCAATATTCCGAAATGTTAGCGGCGAATAATTTTCTTCTAAAGTTGATTTTCCTTTTATGAAAATAGCGGGAATCATAGCAAAGATTGCGCAAAAAATACCGACCCATACCGCCAAGTCTCTAACAGCCAAATCTGCTGTAGCATACCATTCGGTGTCGTACATAATTACCCAAAACCAAGGTGCAATTACCCACGCCCATTGACCGATCCATTGAGATACGGCCATAATGCTTGTTCGCTCATGAAAATCATCACTCATTTCGTACCCCATGGCGACATAGGGAACACTAAAAATGGTCAAGCCTAAATAAAAAACAATGGACCAAAAAAGAAAATAAGCAAAGTTATAATCTACAGGACTTTCTCTAAATAATTGCCACATAATAACAAACGAAACTCCCATGATAATGGCTCCTAAAAAAACATATTGTCTTCTTCTTCCCCATTTAGATTTGGTGTTATCAGAAATAAAACCCATAATTGGATCTGTAACTGAGTCAAAAATTCTGGGTGCTAATGATACCACACCCCACATCCATCCAGGAAAACCTAGATCCTGAACAAGAACTACAATAAAAATACTAATTGCAGCGGGAAACATCTGGTTTGCGAGCATTCCTACACCAAAAGCAATTTTTTGGCTCATAGGAATTTTTGAAGTGGATGGTGTTGTTGACATGTGTTCGTTTTAGTTGATGACTATTGTTTGAATAGCTTGAGCACTGATAGTCATTCGCTTGGATTCTTTTCCAAGATGTAACTCAAAACTTTTGGATGTTTTATTTTCATTAAATACAATAACTGATATAGAATTGTCAGGATTTTTAGCTGCTGCGACCATGAGGTCGTTATCGGTTTTATTAGCTGCGATTACTTTGGCTCCGGGACGAATGAATTTACTAAAATGCGCCATGATATAATAAAGAGGTGTAAAGTAAACTTGATCCTTTTGGGGATCAACAATTACGGGAGCGATACACCAATTTTTTGCCCAGTTAGGGCCTCCTTTTGTGTCCAATACCATATTCCAATCTACCCATCCATCAACCCAATTGTTTAAACAACCAATAATATCTCTAGCGTATCGATTGGCAGGGGCGTATTTTGGATGCAAGTATTTTTTTTCTTCCTCACGCCAATCGTATCCCCAATCGGTGGCTTCTTTTTTCCAATACCATGGATCGTTGTTCCAAACAGGAACTTCAGCATCTACACAGGCTTCGGTTTGAATCAAATATTTGTTGGGCGCTTTTTGATGTGCATATTGAAGTGCGTCTGGAAAGTAGTCATAGGTACTTTCGTACCAGTGAATGGCAGTGCCGTCAAAGTATTTGGAAGAGGCTTCATCTTTATACATGGAGTCAACCCATTCTTTCAATTCTTCTCTGTTTTGGTCGTATCCCAAGATAACCAAGTCGCCTTTTCCATCTGCTTCTAGTTTTGGACCCAAATGGTGTTGAACGAACTGAGTCATTTCTTCGGCCGTATAATGCATGCTGTCCCAGTTATTTCCATTTCCAAGCGGTTCGTTTTCAACAGTAAATCCCCAAATATCAATTCCTTCTTTTTTGTAGGCATTGACATATTTAGAGAAAAAAAGGGCCCATGTATCGTAGTATTTTGGAAGCAGTTTTCCACCCACCCAATGGTTGTTGTCTTTCATCCAGGGAGAAGCAGTCCAAGGAGAAGCAATAATTCGAAACCCATCTTTGGAAATCGCCATGGCGTCAAGAATCATAGGAATCAAATCTTCTTTGTCTTCTTGTACTGAAAAATGTTCTAAGTTAATATCGTCTGCAACAGGGGCATAAGAATAATTATTGAGAGAAAAGTCACACGAATTCATATGAGTTCGAGTCAAAGAGTATTGAGCGCCATCTTCAGAAAAATAGGCGTTTAAAATAAGCGCTCTGTTTTCTTTGCTCATTTGATTCAATAAATAAGCAGAGGTCTCGGTAAAGGCTCCACCAAACCCTGTGATGGTTTGGTAAGTTGTTTTATGATCGAGTTTAATGATTGAAGCATTGTCCAATTCCGAAAATTCATTGATTTGAGTCAGCTTATTCCCGCTTTCAGAAGTTTCATAAACGGTTACATCGAGGGGCTTGATTTCATTACAAGAACTCATGATCAAAAAGAGGATTAGGATTGAACAAAGTGATTTTAGGTGCATGATTAAAAATTTTTAATTCAATGAAAATTGATTGAATTTCTGTTTGATTACGTGAAACGTTTCTTTTTTATTCCTTTCGATATCAACAATTCCCCAGTATTCTTCGTTGGGATTTCTGTCAAAAGGGACTCCCGAACTGTTGGGTGCTTGTCCACCCACGTCTTGTTGATTTGGATTTCCTGCTTTCCACCACCCATCGGTAAATGAGAATATCAGAATGCCCGAAACAATATCGGAATGTTCTAGGGTATCGTCAATAATTTTTCCGTTTGCTACGGCTTGAGCTTTTTGATTTTCTCCTTGATCGAATCCTTCTTTGGCAACAGACATATAACTGTCTGCCCCAGTTTCAGAAAAATACATTGGCTTGTCACTCGCTTCTTTCCATTCATAAATTAAGCTAGAAGGATGGATCCATCGGTATACATTTATTCCCCAAATATCAATAGCAGGGCTCATTGAAAAAGCTATTGAGTCGGGCATATCGCCGTGGGCTGTTGCAACAGGATGGTTTGAATCGATTTGATGAATTTTTTGAGCGGCATTATTCATCGCTTGATACCAATTTTTGATATCCCCTTCAAACCATTCGGGATGGTAATTGTATTCATTGCCTAGTTCCCACAACAAGATTGCGTTATGATTTTTATATTTTAGAATGTAATCAACGAAGCTTCCAGAAAGAATATCATAATATCCATTTTGATTGTATCCAAAGCCTATGATGACTTTCATTCCAGCATTTTCAATTTTATCAAGAATTTCGATTTGATCAATAGGCTCATACACTCTAAGGGTGTTGATTCCTGCTTCTTTCATTAGCGCAAGGTCTTGATCGATGTTTTCAAAACTTCTTTTTGTAGCGTTTTTCGAAACAGGATGATAACAAACTCCTTCCATAAAATAAGAAACTCCATTAACCATTAACTGCCTTCCTTGGGTAGTAACAACATCAACAGAATTCGTGGTTACACATCCAATAGCAATTATTGAAAAGCAGAACAGAATGAGTTTGTTTGTAATCATAGTTACGGTTTTTTTAATTCATTTGAGACTCAACAATTGTAGGTGGTAAAACGGAAATGAATAAATTATCGGGGTTTCCCTCAAATGTTTTTGAAATGGCTTTCCCACTTCTTGAAAGGCCGTTAAATATACCCTGGTCAAAGGAATCCCACAGCGCGTATTTTACTTTTCCGTCAACGGTTATTAGCCCAAAATGATTTTCTGAACCTTTCGAATTGTTTGGATCTTTCCAAGATTCATCAAAAGCTTCAAAATAGAAGCAACTAATGTTGTTTTTGTTTGCCCACGATACAATATTTTTGAAATACAAAGCCTGTTTGTATTGATCGGCGGCTCGAGAACCATTGATATTAAACATATCTCCAGAATCACTCGCCCATCCAGTTTCTCCGATATGTATAGGTTTTTTTACTCCTAAATTGGAAATGTATTTTTTGACACTATGGTATTGAGAAATAGCGTAATCACTTGCACGACCCATAAGGACGTTTATGGACTCTATATCCGACAAGCCTTTGGTATCTTCTGAGTTTATTTCCCAGAAACCGGGATTGTGATAGGTGTCATGAAAAGGGTAGGTGTGAACAGAAATATAGTCAACCGCATGAGCCAATGCTTCCAAATCGGGTTGATGATAAGAACTGTCGCCTCCTCCCCAGGATGCAAAATTATCGGAACTGGTTACCCACAAATCTTTAGGTAGTTTTTGGGTGGTTTTTAAATTTTGTAAATAGGTTACATATTTTAAAATGATACCCGGTCTTACGTGATATGACCACGCCCAGTGAACCATGGCTTCGTTTCCTACGCTGATTATTTTAACGATATCTGGGTAAAGATTGGCCATTTTCACTGCTTTTTCAATCTCAAGGGTATTGGCAGCCTCGTTTTCTTGTTGATGATTAGGACTTTCGGTCCAAGCATCTTTACAATCAATCCAGGCGCCTAGCATTACATACATCTCAAACGTTGAATCTTCAGTTTTTAATTGTCGAATGGCTTTGAGTATATTGGGCGCATGATCGAATTGCAAATTGTATGTTCGAAGTATTTTAAAGCCTAAAGCAGCTAAAATTTTCAAATCTTCTTTGATCTCATCAAGTGTAGGCTGCGTTTGTCTAGTTTTGTGTCGATATCCACCATAGGAAATGGCTGGGTAGTTGGGATTCCCCAAGATTTCTGACGCAGTTTTATATTCACTTTTCATTCCCTTATGTTTATTGTTACAAGAAATCAATAGCCCACTAACTAAAACAACAAACAATAAAAATTTTATATTTCTTCTCATTTTGTTTACCATTTAGTAGAGGGGTTTCCTATATGTTCCCTTTTAGGGTGTATTTCTTCATTCCTTAACGACAAATACGTTTAACTGTATAATTTCACCATCTCTTTTAAAGATCGAGTAGCTTGTGTTTTTATCCAATTGCTTTCCTTTAAAATGTAACGAAGTGCCATCTTGTAATTGAACTTCAATAGCGGCTTCGGATGATTTTTTATAAATCACAGGCACTTGACAATAGGTAAATGCCAATGAATCTTTTTCAAGTTCAATTGAGCTTCTTTGTTTTTTGACATCTACATAATCAAATACCCTAGGTTCTTTTAAAAACTCTTCGCTTCTTAAAATAGCGGGGTTGAATTGTAAAATTCCATTTTCTACTTCAACACCCAATTCTCCAAATCTACTCAGTATATCTTCTTTCACTTGACCTGTCATTCCGGGCTGTTGAGCCCCTTTTCCGCCAGGCGTATGGGAATAAGGATCTGTTGGAAATGCACCATAAAGCTCAGGAGATTTGTGTGCTCCAATACCAGCAACAATTTCGAAATAATGATCGAATAATTTTCCAATCAAAGTACCGTTTTCTTTTTGGTCAATTGCTTTTTTGGTAATTTCAAAGGTTGCCAAAAGAAGTTTGGAAACCATGTGCCAATAGATAGACCCAAGACCTTCATACCCAAAAAATGTTCCAGAACGACCCGTAAATGATTTGTGATTAAAAATGTCTTCGAACAATTGTTCAACCAAGGGAGTTTCTTGATGAACAAGCTCTTTGTATTGTTCTGGAAGAGCTTGTAGCGCTTCTTGCAAACTGCTTACATTATTAAAGTTGCCATTAAAGTGAAAATCTCCTTGCAAGTCTTGATTCAAAACTTGGGTGTTTCCATCGGCTACTAGTTGTTTTAGCAAGCTAGAATTTTCTACTTTTTGTTTTGGGATCGTGTTTTTGTTTACAAAACGGGAAAGCTCCTTGTTAGGGTAAAGAATGTAACTGTATTGGTCTTCTCTAAATAGGCTACTTGTCTTTAGGCTGTCAAGAACTTTTAAGCTTTCTTCTGAACTTAAGTAGTCAGAACTTAAAACGGCTACTTGCCCTTCCAACATTTCGGGCAGGTAAGAAATTTGAACTTGATTTTCATTTGTTAGGGTCATCAAGTTGTATGCGTGATACAAATTATCATCGCGTTTATTGGCATCTATAGAGTGTTCTAAAAATGCAATGGATACCTTTAAAAACGAAGCAATTTCATCTTTTGTAAGAACTTCTTTATCTCCAGAAAAGTGTTTGTCATAGATTGTATTTCGATACAAACTTCCCGCTTCTCCCAACAAATCAAGTACTTTTTTACGATCGCTATCAGAGATAGCTCCTTTGAGTAAGTCGCGATTTTTGTGCAAAGCATTTGATACTTGATCAAAAAACAAATGCAATTCTTTGGAAATAAGAATATCTGTTTGTTCTGACTTTTCAATAATGCCCTCAAAGAATTTTAAGAAACGTCTAAGGTAGTATAGCGTAACCATTGAAACTCCGTTACCAACTAAAGCATTGTTAGCATCGTTCCATTCAGGTCTTTGAGTATTCATCCAAATACCCCCTTCAGGAATGAAGTTTGACATTTTGGCTAATACAGTAGCTAGTATTTTTTCAATAAAATTGACTTTATAAATAAATATAGTTTCGTCTCTGAGGAGCGCTCCGTCAACACCTATTTCTTCTCTTTTGAATTGAATTTTTTGCTCATTTTCATCGTCAAATTCAATGGTATTTTTAGGATCTTTCAGTATGTCTTTGTAGCTTTTGATTCGATACGGAACATTGGCATAGACAAACAAGTCTTGAGTAAAATAATCGGCAAGTTTTTGGGGATAATAATCCTCAATAAACTCCAAAAACTTTAATAAATAAATGATTTGGTGGTCGCCCCAATATCCAATGTATGACCATGGGTTGTCGGGTTCAATAGTTTCCCAATCAAATCCATCTTTGGTGACTCTGTAGGGATTGTAGCCATCGAAAGTGGTGGCATTTAAAAACTTGTGAATCATACCTTCAATAAACTCTGGATACGAATGCGCCAAGGCTTCCCAATTTTGGAAAATATCGCGCCAATTTCCTTGATAATCAAGAATTTTTGAACCGTCAACTTCGCTTCGAGTATTGATAGAGAATTTATTCCACGGTCGACTAGGATCACCGTGTCTTCTACTAAATTTTAAAGGCAAATACTCAAAACACAAGCGTTTAAAATTTGGATCGTCATCATGAGCTGCAATACCTTTCAAATCGTTTAGTGTAAAAAGTTCAGGAAGGTTGTTGAGAATTTCCAGCTTTTTTCTGTGTACTTTTTTATTGGCTTTAGCAATATAATTTGTGAAATCTATTTTTTCGATTTGGTAGTTGTCGTCAAAAATTCCACCTCGCATAATATTGAACATAGTGTTGGCAAAGTGACGAATGTTTCGAAGTCGATCGGCAGTTAATTGTAATCCATCAGAAGCCCCTACGAGTTCGACCAAATGTTTTGATCCAACTTCAATATTGTTTTCAATTTCATTCTCAATAGAGGGATTGTTAAGGATTTGTTCTTTGATACGAACAATATCCTGCATGTTTTGATTAACGTTAGCAACGAGCATCCAGCCTTTGGAGCTATTTGCGCCAAGGGTGAGTTCGTCGTTTAAGAAGTAGGCTCCTTTTTCGGCTTTTATATTTACCTCTTCTTCCACAGACTGTCCTTTTCTAAAGGCATCGAGTTGTAGGGAAGAAATCAGTTTTTTAGAATTTTTAAGACCCAATGACCAAACCAAATTCGCTTTCAATGCTTCACTAGGCTCAGCCTTGTCTACAATAATGGCACTCAAGGAATAAATTCCCAATCCAGTGTCTTCTTCAAGCTCGCTTTTTTTGTAGGCATCTACCAGGTTGCTACTGCTGTTTTGAAGCGCTTCCTCTACTCCATAAGGAAGAATGTTTTGAATTCCATCGACAAGGTTTACGGTGATTTCCTCAGCGCTTTTGTTAGAGAGTTTGGATTTTCTAACAAAACCATACAGGTTACTAGAATTCCATTCGTAAGTAAAAACAACTTCTAAGTCGTGATTGATTTCTTCAAAAATAATTTTATTACCGAAAGCATTTTTATACAAATTACGAGAGAGTTGATATACCCCCTCATGTTTGTTTGAAAAAGGCTCCCACAGAAAGGTTCGGTTGCCTTTGGTTATTAAAAAAATGGTTTTGCTCCCAGTAGTTTCCGAAGATTCGCTTATTTTATCATCGGTATAGTAGGGGAAGAGAGCGTTGTTACTGTCTTTTCTACCGGCCGACAGGCTTCCTTTGCTAGAGATAAACATCCAGTGGTTTGAATTACTTACAATACTCATAAAAAACGGGCGCATTGCGTCAACATTTGAAATTTTGTAAAAAGTTTCTCCGTTTTGATTTATAAGCTCTCCATTCACTTTTTTCTTTGAGAAACTGGCTTGGTGTTTGCCCAAAAAAATATTATCCGCAATTGTCATTGGTGATTTCAAATTAAATTCTGTAAAAAGGTTGTTGATTATTTAGTTTTTAAAAGTATCAAGTCAGATACAATCGATTGGTGATTTTTTGTTCAAATACTATTTTTATTTGGCTATTGTTTTTGTTAGAAAGGGATAATTATTTCCCTGTTTTTAATATTTTTAAATGTATAAGTATTTTATTATTGACAGAAAAAAAATAACTCTACAATAAACATACATGTGTTGAACAACCTCTACATATTATAATGAATTGAAAAGCAAGCATTTACGATACATTTTTGTATTATTAAAACTGTTTGTATAGTGCTTTTGTATAGGTAAAAGGGGTGTTTTTAGTGTGTATATTGTTTCGTTTTCAAGAATGTAAGGTTGTTTAATTTTCTTCAAAACCCCTATACCATCATATTTAAATCTTTAAATAGCATTTTATAGTATTTTAAAACAAAAGCTTGATACTTTCTTAAAAAAAATCGTTTAATACTTATTCTTTAGGAATGAACACGTTGTTATTTTATCAAATTGGATGGTGAGTTTCTGTGATTTGATGTTGGATTTATAACTAATAATTCCTATACGTTACAAAATTTGAATTGGAATGAAGTTTTTTATTATAAAAAAAGTAATTGATACAAGTACAATTAAACCCTTTGAAATACTGATAAGTGTTTACTGTTTTTTTGTAGAAAATTTAAACCAAGTTTCACTTGAAAAGAATTCGTTTGGTTTAAGGATTGTTGAAGGAAAATGAGGTTGATTGGGAGCGTCTGGAAAGTGTTGTGTTTCCAAACAAAATCCACTTTGAGGACCGTAAGTTCCCCCCGATTTTGAGGGCAGTGAGTTGTCCAGAAAATTCCCGGTATAAAGTTGAATCCCCGGTTGATCGGTATAAACTTCAAGCACACGTCCGCTATCAGGATGATAGACCTCGGCAGCCTTAACTAGAGTTTTTTCTTCATTATTAACAACCCAACAGTGATCGTAACCTTTGCCAATTTTCAATTGTAAGTTTTCGACTTCAATATCTCTTCCGATTGTTTTGGAAGTTCTGAAATCAAAGGGGGATTCTGCAACATTCTGATAGACACCTGTTGGAATTTGATGCGTATTTACAGGCAAAAAACGATCAGCATTGAGCCAAAGATTGTGATCCAAAATTTGTTTGGAAAAATCGCCGGATAAGTTGAAATAACTGTGTTGTGTGAGATTAAGAATGGTAGTTTTATCTGTTTTCGCTTGGTATTTAACCTTGAGAATATTGTCATCGGTAAGGGTATAAAAAACGGTTACCCATAAATTTCCAGGATATCCCTCTTCGCCATCTTTGGAAAGATAGCTGAGTTTTAGTCCTGTTGCATTTTTTTCTTCAAAGGATTCAACTTCCCATAATACTTTGTCAAACCCCTTCAATCCGCCGTGCAAATGATTGAAGCCATTATTTGAAGCCAACTGATACTCACAATCCTCAAGAATGAACTGCCCGTTTGCTAATCGGTTGCCAAACCGCCCAATAATAGCACCAAAATAGGGATGCTCGCTCAAATACTGTTCGGGATTTTCAAACCCCAAAGCAATATCTTCCAATTCTCCATTCCGGTTTGGAGTTTTGATTGCGCTAATAATACCTCCTAGATTTAAAACCTGTATTTTTATGCCTTGATTGTTTTCAAGGGAGTGTGTAACTAAATTTTTGTTTTTAGAAGATACAGAAGTTGACATAAAGGCTTTTTTAAAGGGATTTTATTAAAATAAAAAATAACTGTTTAGCAAAAATAACTTTTTTATATATACTTAAAATTAAACCATTGGCTTGAATAATCATCTAATAACTTGCAACTTAAAATTTATTATAATAATTTTATTGAAAAATGTAAAATATTTTGGCATCATTAATAGAACATACAGGAACTCTAGATCGAAGGCTTACCAAGCATCTTTTGCGAAGGGCTTGTTTTCAATACTCTAAAGATCAATTGGATGCAATGACAGGAAAAACTCCTGCTGAAATCCTTACACAATTAGCAACTGCCAAAACTTTTTCTTTGGAATGGCCCTACGATCCAATTACTAACGGATCCAACTCTAATTGCCCAGGAGATTTAGACGGGAATTGGATTAATTCCTCCAGTTGGACGAACGCAGCATATCCGTGTGGACAAGGCCGAAAGCGTGGGCTTGTAGCTGGATGGTGGTGGTATAATGCAATCAAACAGAACAGCTTGATTGATAAACTCACTTGGTTTTTATTTACAACATTTACAGCTTCCAAAGACGATGGTTCAGGAAAAGCGGCTCACTTTTTTGATTACTTAAATTTGCTGCAGTTTCATGCCGATAAGAGTGTAAAAGATTTGGCCAGAAAAATTACTTTCGACAATTCAATGCTTTACTACTTGGACAATGGCGACAATAACAACAACAGTCCAAATGAAAATTATGCGAGAGAGTTTTTAGAACTTTTTACTATTGGAAAAGGGCCTCAAATTGCCGAAGGAGACTACACCCATTATACAGAACACGATGTAGTTCAGGCAGCGAAAGTTTTCTCAGGAGTTAAATTCAAGGTCAATAGAGATGTATTTGATGCTGAAACTGTAAAAGCTCCGCATTATCCATTAGGAATTCCAAAGGGTTATATCAATACAAGTAAGCACGACACGAGTGACAAAGTGTTCAGTCACGCCTTTAACAATCAAACAATCACGGGTGGAGGCAGTGAACAAGAAATCAATACAGAACTGGATGATTTTGTGGATATGGTTTTTAATCAGTTAGAAACTGCCAAAAATTATGTGCGAAAATTGTATCGAATGTATGTCCGAAGCGAATGGGAGCAAGATGTTGAAGACGATATTATAACGCCATTAGCGCAGCAACTTCAGAGCAATGGGTTCAATATAAAAGAAGTTCTTATTACACTGCTAAAGTCCCAACATTTTTATGATTTAGACGATAGCGATTCTTCCAACGAAAATATTGGAGGAATTATTAAAAATCCACTTCAGTATTTAAACGAGTTGATTTGTCTTCTTAATGTGCAAATCCCCAATGCAATGGCAACCCCTCCTGTTGAGGGAGAGAGCTTAACGAATGACAATGAATATTATAATTTTTATAGATTTTGGTGGTTTTTTTGTCACAATACTTTTTTCTCATTTAGTGGGATGTCTCTTTTTGCTCCTCCAAGTGTAGCAGGATATTCTGCAGATTATCAGTCTCCTGCATACGATCGAGCTTGGTTCAATTCCAACAATATTGTTGCTCGATACAACACCATTTTATCTTTTATTGGGAGTACATACAACGACTCCTATGGGAACGGAAACAACCGCATTCAAGGAATTCAGACGACCTCAAGCGGAGCACAATATTTTTCTCGTATTTGGACCAATTTTAGTAGTGTACAGTTTATTGAGAATACTATTTCAGATGCTAGCAATGCTGAGCTTATTATTCAAGAATTGGCAGATTTATTTTATTGTGAATCTATTGATAATGATAGGATTGCTTATTTCAAGCTTTTCCTCATTCCCCTAGGCCAACCCGATTATTATTGGTCAAATGCATGGAACAGCTACACAAGTACTGGCGATTATTCTCAAGTTAAAATTAGACTTGACGAGTTGATTCCAAAGATGATCAATGCCGCTGAATTTCAATTAATGTAACTGTAACTATGAAAAGAAGATCTTTTGTTAAACTATCTGCTTCTGCATCTGCACTGGGTTTGTTTCCTGCAGAATTAGGCGCCGCACTAAAGCTGGCAAACACTTCTCTCGACTGTGATGTATCCAATCGAAAAATTGTTTTAATTGAACTAAAAGGAGGTAATGATGGACTTAACACACTCATTCCTTATAATGATTATGGCTACTATAAAGATACTTTACGCCCTGATATTTATATTCCTGTTTCGGATTATAATAATTTAGTTGTTGACTCTGATCTTTCAGGAACCAATCAGGATTTGGTTTTCAATCCGGCTTTGTTGTCAGGAAATAACAATGGATTTAAGGGCTTGTATCAATCGGGATCGCTTCGAGTATTACAATCCGTTGGATATCCGTCACAAAATAAAAGCCACTTTGCTTCTGTTGATTTGTGGGCAACGGGTAACGATGGAAATAGTTGGAACAATGGAAAAGATAGTGGATGGATGGGCCGATTTATGGAAAACGCCTACTCTGATTTGTTACCAGCCAATTTTCCAATTGGTATTCAGCTAGGATCAAGCAATACATGGCTTGGTTTTCATGCTGAACACGAACACGGAATGGCATTGAATATTGAAGGGCAAAATTCTGAAAATTTTTATACGGTATTGAACGGTTTGGCGGGTCAGGCTCCATCTAATATTCCAACAGACACTCATTTTGGAAAAGAACTTCAGCACATTATTCAAACAGATGCCTATGCAAATACTTATGCAAGCGCAATAGAAGATGCCTACAATAACATAAATTCAACGAATACTGTAAGCTACCCTGATACCGATTTGGCAGATCAGCTAAAAACGGTAGCACGTTTAATGCGCGGAGGAATTCAAACCAAAGTATATATGGTAACCATTGGAGGATTTGACACTCACAATGCCCAAAACCAAGCTTCCAATGATATCAACGGTCGTCATACTTCGCTTCTCAATGAGTTATCGGCAGCTGTGGACGCATTTGTAGCTGACATAAATTCCGATTCATTAGGAGATGAAGTCGTTGGACTCACTTTTTCTGAATTTGGTCGAAAAGCCATTCAAAATGGAAATTTAGGAACTGATCATGGTGAAATAGCACCTATGTTTGTTTTTGGAAAACCCGTTCAGAGAGGTATTTCCGGGGAGAATGTAAACCTACGCGAAGCAACATCTAGTAACAATTGGCAGTTGAAAACCGTTCAGCACGATTATCGTCAGGTTTTCGCGACCTTAATGCAAGATTTTCTTGGAGCTTCAGACAGCGTGGTTGATAAGGCCTTTTTTGATCAAACCAATCAACAAAGTTTTGCTAATAATAAGATTGAAAATTTAATCAAGGGTTCTCATTATGTTGACAACTCCTGCTATTCCTTGAATGTTTCTCCACCCGATACGGAAACACTTTGGGCCGCATATCCTAACCCTGTCTTTGATAAATTATTTATCAACCCCATTTCAGAGGCTTCCTCTGTCGAATACCGATTGCATCATACCAATGGTCGATTGATTGAGAAAGGTCAAATAGATCTTAGTAACGGCTATGGGACAATTGAAATGGCTTCTTTATCTTCAGGAATGTATATAGTTCATATTTCAGATGGGGTGTATTCAGAAAACAAAAAGATTATAAAAAGTTAGTTCAACAAAAACGCTTACTTTAGCCTACCGATTGGCCGTAAATTTAATGTGTATAAAATTCACTTACATGAAAGTTGTTTGTCTTTTGAGCTTGTTACTGGCAACCAGTTGTTATCAAACTTCCAAAACGAATACCGCTACAGGACATAGTTGTACGCCTACACAATCCCGATTCACTTCCTCGGAATCCAATACCGACTCAATAAGTGGGAACAATCACCAAGGCATGGTATTAATTCCCGAAGGATCCTTTGTGATGGGTGCTGACGATGACCAAGCATGGCGCGACGAATATCCAGAACACGAAGTGCAAGTGAACGCTTTTTGGATGGATATTCACGAAGTAACCAATGCTCAGTTCGAAGCTTTTGTGGAAGCTACAGGATATATTACTACTGCTGAAAAAGCGGTTGACTGGGAAGAGGTAAAAAAAGAATTACCTCCAAATACTCCCAAACCCGATGAGAGTTTATTGGCTCCAGCCTCGCTAGTTTTCGTAGCAACTGAAGGACCTACTCCCCTTAATGACGTAAGTCGGTGGTGGCAATGGCGCAAAGGTGCTAATTGGCGAAACCCCGAAGGGCCCGACAGCAATATTGATGGAAAAGAAGATCATCCCGTAGTACATGTCAGTTGGTACGATGCTAATGCGTATTGCCAGTGGGCAGGAAAACGACTTCCTACCGAGGCAGAGTGGGAATATGCTAGTAGGGGAGGCCTTAAAGATGCGGTTTATGCTTGGGGAGATGAAGATTTGTTAGCCGGTAAGCCCAAAGCCAATACGTGGGAGGGTGTTTTTCCATACAACAATAGACTCTTGGACGGATTTTACTTAACAGCACCTGTCAAAAGCTTTCAGCCCAACGGATATGGCTTGTTTGATATGTCTGGAAATGTTTGGGAATGGTGTGCTGATTGGTATAACGAAACCTATTACAAGTCACTTTCTGATAACATTACAAAAAACCCCAAAGGTCCTGAAACGAGTTACGATTCTAACGAGCCCTACAGCCAAAAAAGAGTTACTCGTGGCGGAAGCTTTTTGTGTCACAATAGTTATTGTAGTGGATACCGCAACTCCATGCGAATGAAAACTACCCCTGATACAGGAAGTATTCACACAGGTTTTCGCGCTGTAATGAATGCGCAATAAGCTAAGAATGCGATTCTATTAGAACTCTATGAATTTGAAGAACGTTTCATCATTGATGATATAAAACCCTTTGGAAAGGTTCATTATATGGATTGCCTCTTAATCAAAAAGCTTATTTTCTTAATTGACCTGTGACGGAAATTATTTATGAACAAGGCTAAAGAAGGGACAACCTAGGTTTTGATTAACTAAATAACAATCAGCAACTAATTAGATTATTTTTTGATTAAATGCACCTTTTACAATTTTAATTATCTTTTAATAAGCGTATAGCCATTCCAGAACCTTTGGATTTTGTATAAAATAATAATTCACTCGAATTTTTAGTTGCAAAAGTATAAATTAAAAGGGAAGATGGTGTGTCAGTCCACCAGTTAGCCTGATAACCCCAAGATCTACCGTCATCTTTTATATACTTGGTTCTTAGAGCATTAAATCCATAATCATTTGTAGCTGAACTTCCAATGGGTTGTTCTGTAGAAGAACTTATAAAATTTGGTGACATTAATTTTAGAGCTTGACCTTCACCACCGCCGCCAATAAAACTTAACAAAGCCTCATATTCAGATTTACTTGGTAAATGCCAACCATTAGGTATTAATCCGTTGTTAGTAACGTTCTCAATCGCATAATAGTTATACAATTTGATATTTGTATTTGAGTCGTAATCGTTATAACACCAAACCCCTGTTTGACTTGAATTTGCAGCTGCCCATTCCGCTTCATTTTCAGCAAATAAAATGGCTGTGCCATCATTATAAGTTGTAATATCTAAATCATGATCTAGCCATTTTTGAGTTCCAATGGTTACGTACGTGTCAACGTACGCCTCTGCTTCTACTGAAGAGGAAACAAACCCTATGGGTATGATTTGGCTATAGACAACCGAAATGAATAAAAAATATAAAATTATGGTATGATATAGTTTCATCGTTTAAAAATCTTGAGAAATAGCCGCATAATAATTTGTTCCGTCATAGATAAGCGTAACAATATCAAGTGCACTTCCTACTTGTGTGATTGTGGGTGTTGAGCCACCACTCCATTTCCATTCGCTGGGCAGCGCTATGGCTCTGTTTCCAACAGTATCTCTTTGAAATTTGATGATATAGGTGCCTACAGCCGCATTTGTGAGCGTGATGCTTGTAATATCTTGATCAACGTTAATGGTAAATAAGTTGGCCGTACTCAGGTTAAGCATAATGGCAGCTCCAGAAGCTGCTCCAGCAGCCGTCATAACGTACCGGTCTGCTTTTAAGTCTCCGTCAACAAATGCATTTGATTTAGCATTAAATGTACCTTCTACATTGACTGCGCTGACAAAGGTTTTGTTACCACCAAAGGATTGTGTATTGTCAGAAACAATTCCAGAGGAATTTCCGCTGGCAAATGAAGGACTCTCCAATAGTAAAAATCCATTTGAGTCGCTAATTAAAATTTTACCATCTGTATCTGTTTCCCCTACAAGTTGAATTGCCGCCGAATTTAAGCTTACTACTCCTGTTAATGTAGGGTTATTAAACAGAGGGCTTTCTAAAGGTGCTTTAGTATCTAAAACTGCTTGTAACCCACTTGTGTTGGCAATCGACAAATCACCATCCGAAATGAGGTCTTGTTTGGCATCAAAGGACGATGAAAGCCCTGATATTTTAGATTGAGCAATTGCAGCAGTAGCACTGATATCTTCATTTAGGATAGTGCTATTCAAAATTTCTGTAGTGGTTACATCACCTTCAGCTAAACTAACGCTTGCCGTTACTCCTGTTAGCCCTGAGCCGTTTCCAACAAAAGCATTAGCGGTTAACGTCCCGTCCAATGAAGCATCTCCATTTTTTAAAATTTGAAAAGCGTTGTTTGTATTGTTTGTACCGGATCCATTTCCAACTGTAAATAAAGGATTGGATGCAGACCAAGATGTCTTATTTAAGGTAGCGGTTGTATTGTATCGTCCAAACACAACCTCATTAAAAGTATTAGCTGCCACATTATTTCCAATAGCAACGCTTTTGTCTGCATTAGCATTTGCTTGCATACCGATCGCAACACTTTCTGATCTAGTAGCTTGAGATCCATACCCTCCTGCAAACGAATTATCACCGGAAGCTACAGTTTCTTCGCCAATGGCAAAAGAACTAAAACCTGAAGCTGAGGAACCAAATCCAGTTGCTACAGCAGCCTCTCCGCTAGAAATTGTATTAACTCCCATAGCAATACTTCCTCTATTGCTAGCCTTAGGGCCTATTCCTGGGTTTGATGTAGCGTCAGCTCCTACTGCGAAAGACCCTGTACCACTAGCAATTGAAAATCGTCCAATCGCTATTGCTGATTCTCCGCTTGCAGCAGCATTAAAACCCATACCAACGCTATAAAGTCCATTCGCTTCTGAATTAAATCCCATAGCCACAGAGTAATCACCAACACCTGCTTCATCCCACTGATCACCATCAACTGCACCAGCACGAAAAGCTCCTTTTGATTTGTCATAATACATGCGAGAATCGTCATCAGTTGTTGTATTATCATTTTTTAATTGACTGCTGCCAAACACAAAATCATCGGTTGCTAGGGCGCCTCCGCTGTTACTTGTTACATTGCTTGCGGTGGAAAAAGCACCCGAATTGATTCCCGTTAATCCAGACCCATCTCCAGTAAATGAAGTCGCAGAAACAGCACCGGTAAAAGTAGCCCCTGTTAAGGATGCTTTTGCATCCAAAGCTGTTTGTAGTCCGTTTGTTTTAGCAATGGTTAATCCGCCATCGGCAATCGTATTTTGTTTGCCTGCCAAAGCTGTTGTTAAACCATCTATCTTGGATTGGGCTATAGCAGCATTTGTAGCGATGTCTTCATTAACAATGGTACCGTTTAAAATTTCTGTTGTGGTTACATCTCCTGCATTTATACCGGCTGATGCTCCTGCACTTGCATAGGTTATTTCGTTTGTAGTGGTGTTGTACTTTAATAATTTATCCCCTCCAAGAGTATTTTCATCTGCATCAATGGGTGCAATATATAATCCTGTTTTTTGGATATCTAGCGCTGCACCTGTGGCATTCAAAATAATGGCGTAATCAGATCCTTCGTTATAAGCAGCTTGATAACCAATAGCTATTGAATATTCTCCTAAAGCTGTATCATTAAAATAACCTGCCCCTTCCCCAATAGCAATAGAATAATTACCTTGTTCATAACCGGCATCATCATTACCAATAGCAATAGCACCTATACCCTGAATATAACCTGCATTAGTCCCAATAGCCACACTGTTATTACCCTGTTCATAGCCAGCATCAAAACCAATAGCAATAGCTCTTTCTCCTTGATTTTCATTCCCTGCACTGGTACCTATGGCTACTGCATCTGAGCCTTGATTTAGACTCCCTGCATTATTCCCAATGGCTAATTTATTACCGGAAACAGTCCAGTTTGATCCATCCCAAACCTGTATTTGGCCAAAAGTTGTGCCATTTGGACCTCCTACTCCCCATAATCCAGATCCATCACCTACGAACGCCTGGGCTTGTACAATACCGTTAGTTACATCAAGATTACCAGCCAGCGTGGCATCACCACTAAAAAATACCTTAAAGGCGTCAGATGGATTTGCTGCATCTGTTCCATTACCAATAACTAAGGCTGTATTTGCAAGGTCAAAACTTGAAGCATTCATAGTAACTGTAGATCCTTCACTATTATATTGTCCCATCACTACCGAGCCATAATCGCTTGCTGTAGTTTCGTAGCCCATGGCCACAGAATTATTACCTGTAGCACCAAGGGTACTGCTGTTTGAAAAAGAAGTACTTAAATCAATGGCATTAGCCCCAATATCTCCATAATTATCTGGACTGGCATCGGCACGGCGGTAGCCGGTGTTGGAACCCTCAGTAATACTCACTAAACCGGCTGAACTTTCATTTGTTTTTATTTGATCATCCAAAACTTCTAATGCCGAAGCCAAAGAAGTTTCAGCATTTATGTAATTTGTTTTACTACCTGGTACATAAGTGCCATCCGTTTCTAAACCTGCACCTGCTATGGCATCGTTTATTCGGGTGGTGTTATTTGTAATATCCTGAGAAATCGTTGTTAAGGAGGTAGATAATCCAGCAATTTTAGATTGGTCTATAGCAGCATTTGCAGCGATGTCTTCGTTGAGAATGGTTTCATTTAAAATTTTAGCAGTATTAATAGCATCAGCAGTGATAGAGACCCCATTGCTGCCTATGGTTGCATCGCCTTGTACTTGTACAGCCTCAGTTACTCCATTAGCATTTCCAATAAAGATGTAACCATCTGGCAGGCTTCCAATTTCTAATTTTAATTCGTTTAAATCGGTTTCTACGTTAGTTACATACTCTCGATTTGCTAAAATAGCAGACGCTTGCTCAGAGGTAATGCCCACTTTGGTAGTATTTAAAGCTATGGCATTATTTTGTAAGTCCTGTCCATCTATTAAATCTGATATGTCACCTGCATTCGTTGCTATATCTGTTTCATTAGCTGAAATTTTTGTGAATGCATCTACGATATCTAGTGTATTATCTTCTATGGCTTGGGCTTGGGCTGTTGTTATTGAACTCCCACTAGTTTTTGCGTATAAAGCATAGGGTACGCTCATCATTTGGCTGGTTCCAGTTACAGTGTAGTTTGAACCGCCACTGGGGTCGGCTTCTGTTTTTATAAAGTACGGACCATTGCTCCAATCTATGGATGAAAAATCATCAGCAGATGATCCGGCTCCAATAGCAATACTCATCAGCCCGTTTGCATTCGTGCTAGTAGCGTGTGTTTCTTTATATACTTGAGTTCCTGAAATACTTCCTGATAAAATAGTGATTTGCACACCAACATTTTGATCGGAAATCAATGCAGATCCATCATCGCGCAACACTGCTTGGTAATTGATACTATTAGGTGATTGAGCAAAAGTGGTAATACTTACTGCAAATAATGCGATGAATAAATTTAAGATTTTCATTTGTGGATGTTTGGATTAGTTTTTTTGGATGGTAAATGCTTTAACAGTTTGTTCTGTTGAATTTATTTTTAGGATATAAGTAGCGGCAGGCAATCTGTGAAATTGAATTTGTGATAACTTACTAGTTACATTGCCAGACTTTAATAGTCTTCCGTTAAAGTCATACAGGCTGAATTTGTAATCAGATTTATTCCAATTCGGAATGATTAAATTCAGTGTGTTTTTTACCGGATTTGGATAATACTGTAGCTGAATTAAATCGTGTAAAGGGGAAATACTAAGCGTACTTGAAATTTCAAATGGCTGATGAACTCCTTCTGTCAAATACGCTCCTTTGCTGACATGGCTTTCACCAAATAACTGCCCGACTGTGTAACTAATCGTTGCATTAACTCCGTTTGCTTCGCCCGAAGAGGAGTTAATGGATACTTGAGCAAAACCTGCGGAATAAACCATTAGAATGGCTAAAATTACATTTCCTTTCATTTGTTGAAATCTATATTTTGGTTTAATATTCACATTAGCAATTGTCGAATTGCATTTACATTTTTAAGATTAGAAGGGAGTTTATAAATAAGATTTTTAAAGTTAATGGAGTTACAGCAATGTTGAGTTTTCCATATTTCATTTTTCAATCATTTGACACATATTTTCAATATTATCAACAATCTTTTTTTTAGTTTATTTAAATTAGAAAAAATTATATTTGAAAATTGTTTCAAAGAATTGACAGGAAAATAATATTGTCTCAAATAAATTTTAAAACGCTGAACAGAATATGTTTTTAGAATTGTTTTCTTTTTTGGTAGGGTTTATACTACTGTTGTTAGTTTTCATCATTTTTTTTAAACAAAAAAATGACAGAAAATTGAACATCTTTTTTTTGACCCTTATTACAATAGCAGGCCTACACCGTTTTGTTTTTGGATTGGACTATTTTGGGTTGGTTAATATTGACTACAATGTTTCTGATACCAACTTAAAGTTCACTTTCTTTTTACCCCCACTATATTATGCTTTTTTTTGGAGTTTGCTCCGAAAAAGGTTATCGTTTAAAAGACTTTTTACACTATTAGGGATTGCGGTAATCATCGTTATGGTCTTGTATTTTTTTGAATTGAGTAGAGATGCTAAGCAAATCATTTTCCTTTGTTATTCTTCAATTTATTTATTGCAGATAATAGCATTGAACAAGAAATACTTATTTAATCAAAAGACACTTCATAGGATACATCATGTAAAACTTATCAAAACCTGGGCTTTGATAATGTTAGGGATGTATCTCCTGATTTATATTTTCTCCAATTATACGTTTTCAAATTACCTTTTTGATTCTTCAGACGTTGTGCTTAAACGATTTTTTATAAACACATCCCTTTTATGGTTTGCAATTGCATTATATATTTTATTGAACCCACTGATTCTTTATGGGGAGCAATTGTTGCAAAAGGAATTAATCAGTCAACATTTGGATGAAATACCAGTTTGGTCCAAAAAGAAATTATTGCCTACTTCTTCAGCCGACAAATTGGTTGAACAAAAATTTACCCCCAACCTCAATTCTTTTTTTATAGAACTAAAAAACTATGAAGATCAACTCTTTAAAAGTTTTAATAAAGTTCCTACATTAAAGGGTTTGTCTATTGAATTGGACTATCCTCAAAGTCACATCAAATATATTTTCAAATACTACAGCCATTACTCATTTAGCGAATATCTCAACGTCCTAAAAGTTAGGTATGCCATTACATTAATTAAATCAGATTATCTATCTACGCACACCCTCGAGGCATTATCCAACAAAGCACTATTCACCAACAGAAGCACTTTCTTTAAGAATTTCAAATCTCTCACAGGATATTCTCCATCAAACTTCAATCAAAAGACACAAAGGTAAGTTTCGATTTGTTGAAGAACATTTTCAGCTCATCAATCCGAACCTACACAATTTTTAAATCGTTTAGCGAAACAAAATGAGAATTAAAATGTCTTTTGACTTCCTCATTATTGAGTTATTTTTTATGAATGATAACGCTATTTGCAACTTAACTACCCGCAAAAATAGTCCCAAAAACACCTACAGCCAACTCCGCCCAAATGGCTAAAAATAATAAAACGATGAATCCAATATATAGGATTTGTTTTTTTAAGTTCTTTGAGCGAGTTGTTACAAAATTAATTACAACACCAAGAAGAATCAACAAAATACCCATAATAACGAAATCAAACAAACTCCAGTTGACCTCATCAGAAACAACCGTTCCAATTAGAGGGATTAATAATAAAAAAAGGGGGTAGAATATTTTCTTTGTCATATCCAAAAATAATAAATAGATTACACTTTATAAAAGTATAACCGTTTTTGAAGGAACATGTTGCATCTCTTTATTGTTTAAGTGAAACCCAATGAAATGCTTTGTACTTATTAAGTAGCTGGAAAATTGAGTGTCACAAAAAATTGAATTTGGAAATCTTTACAATGACCAAATTTAGCATTGCTATTAAAGATTCAAACGAGATTTCTCTGCGTCAAATCCCATCAAATGACTTTCCACAGAAGCATCGATGGTGCTGGTGAGCAAGTCTGGGTTGCGAGCGTCAACAGCGGCAAGGAAATCGGATACCAAGCGCCAATCTCCTCCACCATGTGAATCGGAACTGTGAGACCATCGTTGTTGTTTGCCCGAACGAAAATCTGTGTAAGTAAATGATTCCATATCTCCAACAATATCTCCCATAGAACCCATTACTCGGGTTCGACGTCCGTGGTAAGAAGTAAAGGCCTCCATATTGAAAGCGGCCGTGACCCCATTCTTAAATTTAAGATTCATGGTATAGTGGTCGGGCTGGTCGTTTTCCATGCGGTAAACACAACGACCGTAGTTGGATGAGCGCAGGTATTCCATGATGGCTTCCCCATGTTTAGCTGGGTCTTCGGGCAAGTCAAAGTGATGGAGCCAGGTACGTTTTTCGTGGTAAATACGCTTGGCTGAATAGGGGCATTCTTTTTCTACTGCACAACCATCGATACATCGATCTGTGCTACCTTTGGGGGCATTTTCTGTCTTAAACCACGCCAAATCTCCAAAGGCATTAAGTTCCTCGCAAGGACTATCAACCAACCAACGAATTATATCAAGATCGTGGCAACTCTTCGCTAGAATAATGGGCGTTGTGGCCTTACTGTTGTGCCAATTTCCACGCACATAGCTATGGCTCATGTGCACATGTTGAATTGGCTCAAAATGTTGAAGCGAAATGAGTTGACCAATAGCGCCATCTTGGATCAAGGATCGTAATTTTTCGAAATATGGAGCATACCTTAGCACGTGACATACTGCTACGATTCGATTGGTTTTGCGAGCTAACTCTAAAATGTCTCTACACTCTTGTTCAGTGGGAGCAATGGGTTTTTCAAGTAGAATGTCATAGCCCATTTTCAAAGCTTTCATGCAAGGTTCATAGTGCAAACTATCTGGCGTAGTAATAATGATAGCATCTGCAAACTTTGGAAGTTCAAAAACTTGTTCCCAAGTGGTAAAGCAGTGTTTCTTTTTAATATTGTGCGCAGTAGCATAGCGTTTATTACGGATGTTTAAGGGTTCTGCTATTCCAACAATGTTGAGTTGTTCAGGGTAGGCTAGGGCGTAGTTTCCATAAATATTACCACGGTCTCCAGCGCCGAGGGTAATTGCTGTAATAGTCTTAGTAGTTTTTGGACCTTCCTTAGCTGGAAGGTGAAGAGGATGACCATTTTCATCTTGAGCTAATAGAGGAAGAGGCAAGACCGAGCCAATGGCTAATCCAAGTGTTTTAAATACTTCTCTGCGCGTGTAATAATTCGACATTGTTAGTGGTTTTAATTTTGACTTTCAAAGAAGTCGTTAAAAAATAAAAGTTGATATTTTATTGAGTTAGCCCAATAATTCCATGAATGATCCCCAGGTCGTTCTATATAATCATGGGGTATATTTTCTTCCAACAGTTTTATATGCAATTGTTTATTTACATCGTAAAAGAAATCATCTACACCACAATCGAAAATGAGTTTCAAGTTGCCTCCTCTAAGTTTATGTACTAGGTTAATTACAGTGTTTTGTTCCCAAAAATCATTGTGGTCTTTATAAGAACCTAAACGTTTAGGCAAATCCCAATTATTTGGAAAAGGACGTATATCAAGACCGCCACTCATGCTCCCAGCTGCTCCCCATGTGTTTTGATGTTTAAAAGCAAGATAAAATGCGCCATGTCCTCCCATGCTAAGTCCAGTAATGGCTCTGGCTGATTTTTTTGGGATAGTGCTGTATGTGTTATCTATAAAGTCTATAAGTTCTTGTGAAATATAAGTTTCATATTTAAAGTTTTTGTCAATAGGGCTATCGAAATACCAACTTGTTGATGCTCCATCGGGGCATACTATTAAAATATTGTATTGGGTAGCATATTTCTGAATGCTTGGAACCAAGGAAGACCAATTGGTGTAGTCCCCATCTGCCCCATGAAGTAAATACAAAGTGGAATAATTCTGATGGGGTGAATAGCTTTCTGGAAGAATTACTAAGTTAGGAATCATTTTGTTCATAGATTTACTATAAACCCTAACCGTATCTATGCTAGAAGCAAACGCAAAAGCTGTACTCAAATAAGCAATTAAAATTAACCCCGGTTTTTTTATAAACAACATCTTTTGAATAAAACATAATAATGATTTTTAAAGGTAGCTTATAAAACGACTTTTATCAAAAAAAATGCTTCTAATTAAAAAGATTAATAAACAGATTAACACAATACTAATTATAAATTAATTCAAAAAATAATCATTTAATGCTAAATTTATTTAAATTTAATTAAAATTAATTAAGAAATAATGTGTTCTAAAATTGAGTTTGTTATCGTATCTATTTTTGTTTACATGAAAACAACAATCATTTCCGCCCTTTCAATAATTGTTTTTTTTGTGGGTTTAAATGTAAATGCCCAGGGCATTAGTTTTAATTCAAGTGACCAAGCAATAGCAAAAAGAACCTCTTTCAATGTGTTCAATTATAAACAACCTACATTTAGGAATGATTTTAAAATTGCATTTAATTTATTGATCCAGAACCCAGATACCTTTGGATATATTTTAAATGTAAAAGATATAAATAATTCTATTTCATACTCGCTTGTATATGTTGGTAATGACGAAAATTATGGAGAGATAAAATTAAATTTAGAAGGTGTATCCACATTGATTACGATACCCTTACTCAAAGAAGATATTATTACTAAAAGTTGGATTAATGTAAGTTTGTATTTTGATCCTCTCACCAAAAAAATAGTTTTAGAAGTGGATAATTTTAAAGACTCCATAAATGATAATTTATTTGAAACAGTGATTGAGCCTGAAATATATTTTGGGAAACATCGAAGTATTATAGATGTTCCTGCAATGGCTATTAGAGATTTAAATATCGAAAACAATAAAAGCGTCTATTTTTTTGGTCTCAAAGAGAGTGAAGGAGAAAAAGTGTATGATTCAAAGGGATATGTTTATGGAAATGTAAAAAATGGAAACTGGCTTATCAAAGAATCTTTTTTTTGGAAACTAAGAAATTCGTTTGATTTTAATCAAGTAACATCTATTTCATTTGACAAAAACCAGCATAGATTTATATTTCAAAACACCGATAGCTTACAATTTTATAATTATAAAAATGAAACCACTAGCGAGTTTAGTTTTACTAATAAATTGAATATCTCTATGCGTCTTGGTAATAGTTTATTTGACAGCTCAGATAACAAGCTATACATATATGAATTGTACGATATTGCCCCTAGCACATCATCCATTGTTGAAATAGACTTACAAAACCCAAATAAGTGGAAATCAATAAGTACTTTGGAACGTTCTAAACAAACACATCATCATAATGCTATCTTCAATGAAAAGGATAAAAAAATTATATTTTTTGGAGGTTATGGCTATTTTCGTTTCACAAACGAGTTCAATTCTTATGATATTGAGGCTAATAAGTGGGAAGTCTTAAATTTTAGTGGAGACACAATCGATCCAAGGTTTTTTTCTGGTATGGTAAAATGGAGTGATGATAAGGCTTTATTGTTTGGCGGTCAAGGTAATAAGACGGGAGATCAGAGTGTAGGAAAAACCTATTACTATGATTGCTATTCCATTGACTTTAAAGAAAAAAAAATTAAGAAGTTATGGGATATTAAAAGAGATGGTTCCAATATGGTTTCTTCCAGAAATTTAGTGCTCAATAGTGACGCCTCTGCATTTTATAATTTAAGCTATTCCGAATATATTTCTTCGACTTCTTTGCAGTTATATAAATACACAATTAAGGAGGGTATTTATAGCAAATTGGGTGATTCAATTCCAATGAATTCAGAAAGTATTCGAACTAACGCAAACTTATACTTTGATTATTCAACCAATGAATTGTATGCAACCACTCAAGAATTTAATGATGATGGATCTAGTTCAGTAAAAATATACTCTTTAAGTTCTCCGCCAGTTTCAATAAATGAAATTCAACTAATCAATTATAGGGTTAATTCAAATAAATACAACACAACTTTGACCTATGCTATTTTACTTTTAGTACTCCTTATAGTTGCTATATATTTATTTAGGAGAAAAGCTAAAATTAAAATCGAAAGGCAAATCGAAAAGACGATAAAGTATGAAAATCAAAGAGAAATAATTGATACTAGATCAAATGCAATCTATCTGTTCGGTGTTTTTAGTTCCAAAGATTCAAAAGGAAAAGATATCACACACTTATTTAGCCCAAAAATACGACAACTCTTTCTCTTGCTAATTTTTAATAGCGTTCAAAAAAAATCTAACGGCATTTCATCGGATCAAATTCATTCTATTTTGTGGCCCGATAGTACCGATCAAAATGCTAAAAACTTAAAAAATGTAGCACTCAATCAACTAAGGAATATTTTGAAGGATTTTGAAGGATTGAACATTATTTATTCTGACAGAAAATTTCTTCTAGAATTTAGCGATGAGTTTTATTGTGATTACTTTGCTTTTATATCAGAATTTGAGTCCTATAAAAACAATTTAATTGATCAAAGTTCATTGAGAAAATTAGTAAATATTTTAAATAGAGGTAAATTTCTTGAGTTTATTAATGACGATCATTTTGATTCTTTTAAAAGAGATTTTGAGTTTGATGTTTTAGGAATAATTCCAAACGAAATGAAAAGGTTTTATGATAATAAAGAATACTCAGATGTTATTCCGATTACCGAAATTTTACTTAACATAGATTCTTTAAATCTGGATGCTTTTATGTACAAAATACATGCATTAATGAAAATGAAAATGAATAGTAAAGCAAAAAAGTATTTTAATTATTTTGTTGTAAATTACAGTAAGATAACTGGAGAGGAATTCAATCAAACTTTTAGAGATATTTTAAAGAGAGATTTGTAGCTTGAACTATTTAGCCCCAATAGATCTATTATTCCTCATGCTTAAAAGAAGATGCAGGAAGCCCCTCTAAGTTAAAAAGACTTGGTACTGCTTTATCTCTCCAACCGTATCGAGCATACACTGGGTTTTTAATACTATCGTTATATAGTTCAACGTTGTTGTCAATTATTTTGGCATTGGCAAAAACATATTTTTTATCCAAACCAGCTATTTCAAACCCTGATAAATCCCCTTTTGCCAATAATTTACTACCGGGATTATAAAACGTTAGAATTAATTTTTCTCCATCTACTTTAAGCCTTTGAAATATTGGTCCCGAAGGAATTATATCAATATCATAATCATTGTACAGTGCTAACCTTGCTAGTCTACTTCCAACGTCTTGTTTATTGGACGGATGAATGTTGTTGAAGTTTCCTATGTCAAGTGTAACAACCATCCCTGTATTTTTTAGATTTAATGTGTGCCTTTGTGCCTCTCTTAATTCTTGAGATTTATCAGAAAAAACATCTTTATTGATATTGTATTGGTAGGGAGCAATTTGAACATAATAAAACGGAAAGTCATCGTTCCATTTTTCCCTCCAGTCCTTAATCATTGCCGGAAATAGATTTTTATATTGAGCAGCACGGCCAACATTTGATTCTCCTTGATACCAAATAGCACCTTTTATAGTATAAGGAACCAAAGGATTTATCATTCCATTATAAAGCACTGTGGGAACTCCTGGGTTCAATTTTTTTGTTACAATTCTTGAGCTGAAATCCAATTGATCAAAGTCATACAAATGAAACTTTTTATTATGCAACTCAGCTACTATCTTATATTTCCAACTACCGCTTAAAGCGATTTCAATTTTATTTTTAGAGTTTAATGTCATAGGCTCCAATATCTCACCTTTGCCTTCTGCATCTATAGCTCTTATTGCTATTGTATTTTCCCCTTTATTTAGAATTGACTTGGGGATTTTAAATTCTCTTTTTTTATTCCAATATCCAATTCCAATAAGCCCTCCTACTTTGTGACCATTTACATATGTTTCATCCATATCATCAACTGCGCCGATAGTTAGGACATAATCAGAAGTCACATCGTCGATATATACGCTTTTTCGGAACCAAATCGCTCCATCAAATTCGCCCCCATTTACATTATTATCATAGATTCCAGGCAAATACATTTCTTTCCACTCACTGTCATTATAGTTTGCCTTTGCAATTTCATTATCATTAAAATTCAAATTTGCCCAATGTTCATCTGATATGGGCATTTCTAACTGTTCAAATTGAGAAAACCACTTTAACTCACTTTGATATTCACTGGAAGTACTGAAAGATTGTTTTATTTTTTTTAAATCATCAAAAATATCAATTGTCTTTTTACTAGTCCAAGACTCAGCGGGTGTACCTCCCCAACTTGAATGAATAATTCCAATAGGAATTTGTAACCTCTTGTATAATTCTTTAGCAAAAAAATATCCCGATGCACTAAAATGTTTAGTTTCTTCGGGACTTGAAATTTTCCAACTGCCTTTGATAGTGTTTAAAGGGATTAAGGAAATTTGCTTCTCCACATTAAACATCCTAATATTCGGGTTTGCAGATTTTGCAATTTCTTCTTCAGCATTATTAATGATATCGTTTGGAGGCCACCCTAATAATGTCATTTCCATATTTGATTGACCAGAAGCTAACCATACTTCGCCTATCCATACATCGTTTATAATTTTTTTGTGATTGCCAGATTCGATTTCAATTTTGTAAGGGCCACCTGCAATGGGCGTTTTTAATGAAACACTCCAGTCACCTTTTTTATCAACAGTTGTTTTCACTTCTTTTCCCCAAGTACTTGAAATAACAATCTCATTACTTGGTTTAGAAGTTCCCCAGAATGTCACATCCGATTTTTGTTGCAACACCATGTGGTCTGAAAAGAGAGGGCTTAATCCTAGAGAATCTATCTCATTGTCTACTTGAAGAGCTAAAATGGGTAAGAAAAACAAGACATGAATGCTGCTTAAAAATATTTTTTTGATCATTACCGTCTAATTTAATCATTTATTCATTGAATAAGGCCTCGATTTTACATTTTTACCCTGCGTCAAATTTGGATTATCTCTCATTTTTAGAGAAAACTCCTTTCCTTCCATGATATCTTCATACAAAAAATAATTCCATTTATATTCCTTACCATTCGTATAAATGGAATCGATATAGACGTTTTCAAAAGTATTGTTTTCAGCGTTTATTTCAAAGGTA
>ENA-OUOG01000310-OUOG01000310.1-marine-metagenome-genome-assembly--contig:-NODE-310-length-65102-cov-6.315879_pt1 | contig 65102 bp, 36 predicted proteins | sample MGYA00248635_ERZ508505 | MGnify/ENA primary metagenome ERZ508505 (study PRJEB26176, sample SAMN06267871) | marine metagenome | isolation source: Saanich Inlet, British Columbia, Canada | place: Pacific... | reverse complement strand
ATGGTTAGAGGCCTTTCGAGCTCCTCTAACTGCGAGATGTGCGTCACGCTCCGCCCGATGCCACCGTGCATGCACGCCACTCTGTCCTCGATGACCGCGGCGAGCGGCAACCACTGGAACATGTCGTTGAACCTGTTCCACGCCTTCACGCCCGCCGCCTCGCCGAGGCGATCGATGCACTCGATCCGAAACCCGAACAGCGCGTTGATGTCCGCCTCTTCGTGGTTCCCCCTCAGCAAATGCACGCTGTCCGGGTACTCCACCTTGAGCGCTAACAGCAAGGACATCGTTTCAAGCGAGAACGCGCCTCGGTCGACGTAATCGCCGAGGAAGAGGTAGTCGATGTACGCGATGTCGCCAACCGTGCTCGGCGACCCGTACTCCGCGAACAGGCGCATCAGATCGCCAAACTGCCCGTGCAGGTCCCCGAAGATCTTCGTGGGCGCGCGCAGCTTTAAAACTGTGGGCTCCTGCTTGAACTTCTCCTCCGCCGCTAAACACAGCTCGTCGATCTCGTCCGCGTTTAAGATGAACGAGCGGTCCGCGGGGGGCTCCCACGAGCGCGGAAGCAGCAGCTTGTTGATCACGCGCTTGTGCACCGAGTCCGCCGCCTCCGGGTCCTCGGGCGTGTACCCCCCCCTCGCGCCGGTGTTCGGGGTCATCAGGCCGGGATCCCCGCCCCCCATGCGCGCGGGCGTCGCGAGCTCCCCGGGCGCGCCGATGCGCTTGCTCTCGGACTCGAACTGGTCGATCGAGAGCTGGCGCACGAGCGACCCGAGCCCGGTGGGTCCGGTCCCGTCGAGCCCGGCCGCCACCACCACCGCGCGGTGGTGCAGCCGCACGTCCGAGGACGGCGGCGGGCGCACGGAGGAGGGCGTGTGTTTCTTCCCCGCGCTGCTTCCGGGCGAGGGCGTGACGTACCTCTTGCCCGAGCCCGCGGACTCGGGGGAAGAGTCGATGTCCACGTTGGTGCGGTGCGCGAGCGCCACCGCGGCGCGCGCCTCGGCGGACGAGAGTTTCGCCAGCGAGTCGAGATTATTCTCCGGCGACCCGTCTTTCGAGCCGGGCGTGTTCACCGCGAAGGACCCGCCCTGCGGGGTGCCGAACGCGCCGGATCCGGATCGAACGCCGGATGTGCCGGTCTTGCTCGACGTCGTCGTTCCGGTTCTCGGAAGAGTTCCTCCGAACGTCTCGCCGACGTCATCCTCCTCCGCCTCCGTCTTTAGCGGGAGCGTCGCCGTCGCCCTCGCCGCCTCGTCGAGGAGCCCGACGTCGCGGAGCCACCTCTGCCACGCGGGCGCGGCGAGGTCGATCACCTCGGCGAGCGCGAGCGTGGCCTCCGCGCGGGTCATGCCCGCCTCGCTCGGGGGCTCCTCGGCGACGTACATGTCCCCGAGCAAGGTCCCGCCGCGCAAGCCGCCGCACGTGAACACGAGGGGGCCGACGCCCGCCGTGGTGTGCCTGCACCGCCGGCTCGCCGCCGCCGCGGCGTCCTTGGCGCCCCCCGCGGATGGGGATTCCCTCGCGCGCACCTCGGTGACGGACCACCCCGCGGCGGGGCCCGCGGAGGTGTTCAGAACCGCCAAGGACAGCGAGTCGTCCACCATGCTCCCGCCGCCGAGAGCGCCGCCGCTCACGTGCAGCCGCGTCCCGACAAAGGACACCGCGTGCTGGTACCGCGCGGTGGGCGCCTCGCCGGGCGCCGCCGCCCACTCCCAGCGCCCGTCCCTGTGCCTGGCGAGCCCGAAGGCGTCGCTGAGGGGCGCGGAGTCCGCGCCCCTGCCGCCGCACAGCAGCAGCAGCCCGTCCGCGCGCGGCGCCGCGGCGGCGTACATGCGCGGGGGGGGTATGTCGCCCGAGGGGTTCATCTTGACCCACTCGTACGGCTTGTTGGTGGTGTCCAGGCACCAGCTGTCGCCCAGGGGCTTGCTGCCGTCGTTCCCGCCGTGCACCACCAGGAACCTCTGCGCGACGAAGGAGATGACGTGCGCGTACCTCTGCCCGGGGCCGGGGCCGCGCACCACCACGCGGTGCCACCGCGGCGCGCCCTGCAGGTCGAGCACGTGCAGATCTTCCGAAGCCAAACCGGCGGGCCCGATGCCGCCCTGGACCACCACCATGTTGCCCACAGCCGCGGCGGAGTGCGCGGCGCGGGGAGAGGGGCCCTCGCCGGAAGCCTCGAGTTTACTCCACACGCCGCTGCGCACGTCGAAGCTATGCACGTCCGAGGTGGCGCCCGCGAGGCCTGGGGAGGACGCGTCGTCGGGGGGAGGGATGTCAACGACCAGATCCGATCGCGCGAGTCGCGCTCGGAGCGGGAAAAAAAGATGAGAGGCGGGTTTCGAGCGGGTCGGGGACGTACGGATGCCGCTCGAGCTCCCGTTGGGCCCGTCTCCTTCCAGCGCGGTGGCACCTCCGAAGACGATCAGGCGCTGCCCGCCGCCCTCGGCGGGGACGCATGTCAAGGTGTGCCCGCAGCGCGGTCCCGGATCGTCGCTCCTCGGGTCGATGTGGAACTCAGCACACCGCAACCCGGTCGTGGAGGACGACATCCTCGCCGCTCTCCGTCCGACGAGACGGAGGGACGGGTTTTCTCGCCTTCCCCACGCGATGCCCGCGGGAGCAAGCGCGTCTGCGAGTTGGTCTGGCCGCCAACTCCCGAGGGAGCGGTCGGTTCTGATGACGCCCACAGGCCGTTCGAATGTTAAAAAATCGCCGGCCAGTGTGCGCGGACGCGATTCCAGAATCCCTGAATCCGGCGCGCGCGCGATCAAGCCGTTGATGACGCGCACCGCTCGGAAACCGTTTCGCGTCTTCCGAGAGCACGGAACCGCGGGCTCAGACGACCGTCGCGCCTCGGTCGGACGCGTGTGTCGCCATGGAGGCGAACGATGCCGTCGACCCGCGTTTCGCGGAGCTGCGGAGCAAGTACGACGAGACGACCCGTCTGCTCTCCGCGCAGTGCGACACGATAGAGCGGCTGCAGGCTCGGATTCGGACGCTCGAGCGACAGCCGGGGACGAACGGGGGGGATGCGAAGCCCGACGAAGGCGAGTGCGTCGCCGAGAGCTGCGCCGACGTCGCGGACGAGTCCACCGCCGGGTTCGAGACCAAGTATCGGAGGGCCAAGCGACTCGTCAAGATGCAGGCCGTGGAGGTGGCGACCCTCCGCGAGCGCGTGCAGCGCCGCGAGACCGCGGAGGCGAGCCTGAGACGGCGCGTCGCCGACGCGGAGGAGGCGCTCCGCGTCGCGCGGTCATCGGCGGACACGCTGAGTGCGGACTACGCCGCCGCGCTCGAGACCGCCGAGCGCGAGCGCGCGGAGGCGCTCGAGGCAAGCAAAGAGGCTCGCGCCTCGGCCGCGGCCGCGGACTCGGAGCTCACCCGCGCGCGGACCATGCTGCTGGTCGCCGAGGCGACGGCGCGGGACGCCGCCGCGCAGCGCCGCGAGGACCAGGCGAGTCTCGACGAGCTCAACGCGCGCTTGTGCGCGTACGAGACGCGCGTCTCGGAGATGCAGACGATGGAGATGCAGGCGACGCACGACGCGCGAATAGAGCTGGACGTCGTGAACGCGCGCCTCGAGTCGGCGGAGCGCCGCGCGGCGCTCGCCGAGTCGCGCCTCGCCGAGGCGGCGGCGGCGCGCGACGAAGAGCGGGAGGAGCTCACCAAGGAGCTCGCGGCGACTCGCGCGGCGGCCACGGCGGCGCACACGGCGGCGCAGCGCGCGACGGTCGCCATGGAGGAGGCTGAGGCGTCGCGCGCGGCGGCGGCGGGGCGAGCCGAGGCTGCTGAGAACGAAGCCGCCGCGAAAGAGGCTGGCGCGGCGGCGCTCACCGAGAAACTCGCCGTCGCCGAGGCGGACTACGCGCACGCCGAGACGCTCACCGTGGACGCCGTGCGCGCGCTCGAGTCCGAGCGCGCGGCGTGGGAGCGCGAGGCCGATGATCACCAGAAAGCCGTCGCGCGCCTGGAGGCGCAGTTGGAGGAGGCGCGCGAGGAAAGCGCCAGGCACCGCGTCCGCGCCGCGGGGCTCGAGGACCGCCTCAACCGCGCCGCCGACGAGGATGAGGCGCGCGCGAGGTGCGCGGCGCTCCTCGTCGCCGCAGCGAGACACGCGGCGTGGGCGAAGATCGCCGCCGCGGTAGATGCCGCGGGGTCCCCGTCCCCGTCCCCGTCCCCGTCCTCCCGAGCGGCTGAGCGCGCCGGGATACGTTGCCGGGGTCACGCGCCGAGCCCCGCGACGGCGCGGCGGCGGTCGCCCTCGGGAAACGTCCCCACCCCGGAGGCGCGCGCGGCGGAGCGCGATTCGACGCCGGCGGCGACGCCGACGCGGTCCGCGAGGAAGGAGAGCGACCGTTCCTCTCCTTCTTTTCTCGCGTCCACGCCACGCGCGTCGCGGTCGCCTCTCGCTCTGTCGCCGCGCGCGCGAAAGGCGCCCGTCGCGCCAAAATCACGCGCGATGCTCGCCGCGCACGGCGTGCGCCGCGTCGTGAGCAAGCTCCGCTCCAAAGCCGCGAGGCTCGCGTCGCAGCACGCGGCGGAGCGCGCCGCGTGGACCGAGCGCGCCGACCGCCGCGTCGCCGCCGCCGAGGCGCGCGCCGCGCGCCGCGGCGCGCGGCTCGAGCGTCGCCTCGAGGATGCGGAGGCGCGTGTCATCGCGGCGACGTCGCGTTGGAACGACGCGGGCGCGTCGTTCGCCGCGCGGCTCGACCGGTTCGTCGACGTCGACGCCGTGAAGGAGGCTGCCGCGTTCGCGGCGCGCGCGGAGGAAATCGAGGCGGCGGTGACAGACACGGTGGCTCGCGCGGAAGACGCGACGGAAGCGGCGAGCGCGGCGGTCGACCGCGCGAGGCTCGACGCCGAGACGCTCGTCGCGCGGTCCGACGCGGAGGCGAAAGCAAAGGCGGAGGCGGCCGTCGCCTCGGCGCGCGCGACGATGGAGGAGGAAACCGCCGCCGTCAAGGCGGCGGCGAGGCGCAGCGCCGAGCGCAAGGGCGAAGCCGAGATTGCGAGAGCGGCGGCGGAATCCAAAGCCAGGGCGGCGGAGGCGAGGGCGCACGCGGCGGATTACGACCGGGCCACCGCAGAGGCGGAGAGGGAGGCCACGCGCGCGCGCCTGGCGGTTGCGGAAAAAAAAGCCGCGGAAGCCGACGAGAAGCTCGCCGCGGCGCTCGCGCGAGCCGACGCGGCGACGGCGCGCGCCGGCGACGCCGAGCGCGTCGCCGAAGAGACCGTCTCGAAGTTCAACGAGGCTGAGGCTCTGCGCTTGGCGTCGGAGCGGGAGACACAGTCGGAGCGAGAGAAACGCGCGCGACTCGAGACCGCCGCCGAGTCGGCGAAGAGCGCGGTTCGAGCCGCCGAGGCGCGCGCCGGGGAGGCGGAGGCGAGAGCGTCGCGCGCCGAGACGGACGCGGCGTCGTTTCGCGCGGCGGCGACCGCCGCCCGCGCCGCCGCCGAGGAGGCTGAGACCCGGGCGGAGATGTGCCAGTCGCGCGCGGAAGCCGCTGAGTCCGCGATGGAGGCTGAGGCGCGCGCGGCGGCTGCGCTGGGCGTTCCCTCGGGGGATAAAGGGGCGAAGGCGATGGCGGCGGCGGCGAAGGTTGTCAAGGAGGCGCGCGCGCGCGCCGACGCCGCCGAGGCGGCGTCCGCCAACGCCGCCGCCGCCGCCGCCAAGTTCGAGAGGCGCGCCATCGAGGCCGAGCAGAGGGAAGCAGAGGGGTGCGGCGCGAAGGCCATCGCCGAGGCCACCGCCGAGGCGGAGGCGCGCGCGTCCCGCGCGCAGACCGAAGCCGACGCGCGCGTCGGCGCCGCGGAGAAGAAGGCGGCGGAGACGACGGCGCGGCTCGAACGCGACGTCGCCGCCGCCGTCCGCGACGCCGAGGACGCCTCGCGCCGCGCGGATGTCGAAGCCGCCAAAGCCGCGGCTGCGCAGGAGGCGCAAGCGCGAGCCTCGGAGCGCGAACGGGCGGCACGGGAAGACGCCAGGGAAGCGCGCCGCGAGGCGGAGGAGGCGAAAGCGCGAGCCGAGGCTGCGGAATCAAAAGCCGCCGCCGCCGCCGCCGAGCGCGACGCGGCGACGACGCGCGCGGAGGCGAGTCGCGTTTCCTCGGCGCGCGTCGCCGCCGCGGAGGCTGCCGCCGCCGAGGCGCAGGCGCGCGTCCTCGAGGTCGAGCGCGCCTCGCAGGAGAAACTGGCCGCGGCCGAGACGCGCGTCGTCGAGGCTGAGGCGGCCACCGCGTCTCTGACGGCGCGCGCCGAGGAAGCGGCGCGGGCGGCGCGCGCCGAGGCGGCGGACGCCGTCGCCGCCGCCGAGGCGGCTTCCGCGGCGCGGGCCCGGGAGGCCTCCGCGGAGGCTGAGCGCTCCGTGCGCCGCGCGTACGAGACGGTCAAGACCGAGGTGAGTAAGGCGGTGGCGCGCGCGACCGCGGACATCGAGGCCATGCGTCGCGAAGCCGCCGATGCCGTCGAGGAGGCGGAGGCGCGCGCGGAGGCGGCGCGACGCGAGGCGCGCGCGCGGGAGACGAAGGCTTTGTCCGACGCGGAGACGATTCGGCTCCTCGAGCGCCGCGCGGTCGCCGCCGAGTCCGCGCACGAGGAGGCTGAATCGAGGCTCGAGGCGCTCACGCACGTCGACAGTATCGATACGCGCGATACGCTCGAGGCGGCGAAAGAGAAGAAACGGGCGGAGGAGGCGGAAACGCGCGCCGCCGCGGCGAGCGCGGAGGCGCGCGCCGCGCGCGAAGACGCGAAGCGCGCCGACGCTCGCGCCGCCGCCGCTGAGTCAGCCGCCGAGGCGCGCGCCGAGGCCTTCTCTGCCGCGACGCTCGCGCGCCACGACGCGGAGGAGCGCGCGCGGATCGCGCGGGAGTCTGTGCTCGAGGCGGAGGCGCTCCGCCGCGAAGCCGACGCCGCGCGCGCCGAGGCGGAGTCCGCGCTGGCCCGGAACGCCGACGCGCTGAGGCACGCCGAGTCGAGGATCGAAAACCTGCGGAGCGCGTTTGCCGAGGCGGCGAACCGCGCGGCTTCCGCCGAGTCCGAGCTCAGCCAGGCGCGTCGCGGAAGCGGAAGCGTCGCGGGCTCGGCGGACCGAGAGGTGATCGCCGCGGGTGACCGGGAGACGCGGTGGCGCGAGACGCAGCGGCGCCAGGCGTCCATCGTCTCGAAGATTCGCCAACGCGTGGGCGCGGCGAAGCCGGTTCCCGACGCGTCCTCGCCCGCCGCCGCCGCCGCCGCGCGCTCGCCCCTGAGCTCGAGCAGCCCCGCCGTGGAACGCGCGCGCGCGCAGGCGCGCGCGGCGCTTGAGAACGTGCGCGACGTCGCCGAGTCCCTGGAAAGCGCGCGACGGACCCCGACGCCTGCTAAGCGCCCGCCGCGCGACGAAAAGAGCGCGTCGCGGAAAACGCCTCCTCCGTTTTCGTCGCCGCGCGACGAAAACACGCCGCCGAACGGCGTCGCGTCGGAATGAGACGCGCGAGCGTTTTTTATTTCGTCGACGCGCGCGGACGCGGAAGGATACGCGCGACGGGAAGGTTGGATGTCGACGCTGCGTAGCTGGAGATGGAGCCGTGGTCTGTGAATGAACGTTCTGTCGTCGAGAAGGAACGCCGAGCGCGCGGTGTGACCACGGTAATGAAGACAAGATGTGTGACGCGTACGTTCGCGTTCGCGCGGGGCGCTACAATTTGTACGGAACGCCCAACTTTTTTTTTTTTTTTCGTTCCGCCAGATGCAGCTTGATGTCGCGACGTCGCGAGCTGCGGCCTGCGGGGCATTTTAGACGCCCGAATTTTCCCAGAGAGGCCTTCTTGTTTTTTTGCCAGCGTGGCCAACGTCACTCTTCGACGCGCGCTCGCGCGGGGGCGTCGAGGAGGGAGGATGATGTCCAAAGCGCAGAAACGGGCGCTCCCCTTGCGCACGACGGGCGCGGGGATCTTGTGTTGGCGCGAAACCGTTCGCCGAAAGCAAGGCGCGACCCCCGCGGGTCCTAAGATCGCGTGGCTCGGGCTTCACGTGCTCATTATCGGCCTCCTGCGCACGATGGACAACGACCTGACCGCTGGAGGCGCGGGGTACCAGGCCGCGTTCTGGTTCGCGGTCGTGGGCAACGTCGTGGCGTTCGCGTGCGCGGCGAACAGCAACCCGGGGTACGTGGACGAGCGGGACCGGGGGGACCGGGACGCGCTCGCCGAGCGGGGAAGCGTCCGGGAGACGAGCCGCGCGGATGAACACGACGTCGGGGGCGACGCCGCAGGCGCGGGCGACGCCGCCGGCGCCGCGGAAACCGACCCGGCGCGGGATAAAGGGAAAGCCCCCGCCGTCGTCGCGACCGCGGCTCCCGCGGCGGAAGACGACGAAGACGCGAACGTGGAGCTGCTGGCCACGGGGAACTCATCGAGCGGCGACGGCGGCGGCGGCGACGACGACGACGACGCCGACGACGCCGCGCCGCTTGGCCAGGTGTGCAAGCACTGCGACGCTTGGCAAGGTTTGCGGACGAAGCACTGTCACGACTGCGGTCGGTGCGTTCGCAAGTTCGACCACCACTGCTTCTGGGTCGGAACCTGCGTCGGGGAGAAGAACCACGCGCGGTTCGTGACGTACCTGTTCACGGAGACGGCGGGGATCATGTGGGCGTTTCACATCAGCAACACGGGCGTGAAAATGTACGACACGTGGGACGAGATCTTCGCGAAAAACGCGGGCCCGGTGATCATGTCCTTCGTGCTGTTCCTGTTCATCCTGTTCGTCGGCGGGCTGTTCGGCTTCCACGTGTTCTGCGTTTTCACCAACCAGACGACGTGGGAGATCTCCAGCAAACAGAAAATCTCCTACCTCAAAGGCGTCCCAAACAACGTGTACGCCTTTGACAAAGGGCCGGCGAGAAACGCGTTTGACTTTTGTTGCGCGCCGCCGCCCGCGAGGTACCAGATGCGATCGTTACAGGAGCTCAGGCAGTTCAGCAAGAAGGAGACCATCTGGGAGAACAGGTACTGGGTGTGTTGCTAGGCAGTGCGTGGACCGCACGTAGAATCGTAAGCGCTAAGAGCGCGCGTCGTACACGTAGCTATGTATCACTATTGTAGACACGACTAATTTCGAAAGGTGACGACGATGTCCAGACTCTTTCGCGCGCGCCTGTCCGAGAAAACAATCGATCATCCCGGCGAGTACGCGATCTCGGCGACGATCACCTTCCCCTCCGGGACGCGCCACGCCGGTTTCTCGGGCACCTTCTCGAAGTACACCACCTCGTTCTCCTTGGCGTACACCCCCCGCGCGGAAACGAGCGCCTCCGTCTCCTCCTCCATCGCCAGGCGCCACCGCTCGCTCTCGCCCGCCGCCGCCGCGCCTCGCCGGAGATGCGCGGCGCCGGCGTCGCACAGCGCGACGGCTTCTCCGACGTCGCTCGCCGCGAACGCCTCCTCCGCGGCGCACCGGTACGCGCGCGCCCTGTGCGTGCATATGCCCAGCAGGATGCACGCCTGGAGTTTCCGCGAAATGCGGTTGAAGTCGCTGACGTGGTCGTTCAAACACTTGTCCGCGCGCGCGTACAGATCGTGCGCGCCGAGGTGCAGTTTGACGAGTAAGGCGTTTGCCGCGCCGCGCTCCTCGGCGCGGCGCGCCGTCGCGGCTTGCGCCTCGGCCAGGCACACCAGCCGCATGGTGTCCGCCATGGACGCGAGCAGCTCGTTCGGGCGCTCGCCAGGCAGGGACTTCTTGAGAGGCGGCAGAACCGTTGTAGAGCAGTGCTTGTACATGCCCGCCGCGACGCGCAGCTTTGTGGCAATCGCCGGCGCGCACTCGCCGAGCACGAACCCCGGAGAAGCGGGTAAACCCGAGCCCGGCGCCGCGGGAGACGAGCCGATTTTTGAGTTCTTGGTCGTCCCCGGGGGAGGCGTTTCCAGCACGGACCCGCCTATGACCACCAGCCGCTCGTCGTCCCGCTCGTGCCTGGCCGGGCCGACCACCGCTCTCGGGCGCTCGTCCACGGCGACCACCGCCTCCTGGCGCTTCGCCGCGGCGCGCGCCATCCACGCCATCCCCAGCTCGTGGTTGATGTCCGTCAGCTTGAACGTGTTCCCGAGCCCCTCCAGCGGGCTGTTCCAGACGAACCCGAACCGTTTCTGGCGGTCCGCGGTGACGTCGATCTGCTCGATACGCGCCACGAGCGCCTCGAGATGCGGGACGTACTCGTCCGCGGCCGCGGAGCGCGCCTCGGCATCCTGCGGATCGCTCGCGACGCCTCTGAACGCGCACAGCGTTCGGCGTTTCGAGCTCAGCGCGCGCACATCCGACAACGTCAAGGACTCGTCGCTGGAGATCTCCTTCTCGAACGCGAAGGGCTCGGTGACCAGCCCGCCCGCGAACTCGAACGGGGGAAGCATCGCGGCAGCCCCCGCGCGCACCGAACAGTGCCTGGAGACGTGAGATCGTGCCAATAAAAAACACTTGGCGAAAAGGGAACGATGTCAACTCGGAAGAGCGGAAGGACTCGCTCAGTGACTGGGGCGCATGAAGGAGCCTAACTTGGTGCTCCGTCACCTCGACGTGACCCAGCCGCATCCTTTTCTCCGGCTGTGGGAACGATGGGGGCACGGCGACGGCGGCGGTGAGTGGCTCCACGCCCCTCCCCCGCCCCGCCTGGGTTGGGATCAGCATCCTCCGCGACGGTTCGGGGATCTCGGAAGGCGACGCGCGTGGGGCGATCTTCCGCGACCTCCGCCGGGATGGAGCGTGCCTTTCGCGGCTGATCCCGCGGAGCCCGCGCACGCGTTCGACGCGCGTCGTGGCGAGTACTTTCACGAAAACACGGCACGCGGCGCGTCGGAGCCGCCCCTCGACGTGGGGTCGGCGCGCGGTGGATCCCACCGCGTTTCCTCGTCACGCGCCCTCGGCGGGGACCCGGCGCGGAGACCTCCCGCGGCGATGGAAACCGAGCCGTACCCGGAGGACGAGGGTCAAGGTGCGCCCGAGACTGACCCCGCCGAGTCACCCGGGGAAGCCGAGCCCGGCATCCCCGCGGAGGCCAAGGTTGCGGACACGCCTCTGGAGCGAAAGAGAGCCGCCGTGCAGGCGACTCTGGAGCGAAAACTGCGCGAAGCGGAGGCGCGCGCCGCGCGCGGACCCGGTTCCGACCGACCCGGGGACTCAACCGGTCCCGCGACGCGTGCCAGGACGGCCAAGGACGTCACGATCACGCCTTCCACCCCCGCCCCGACCCCCGCCCCCGCCCCCGCGCCGACGCGCGCCGCGGGGGGCGTCCGGAGGTACCGCGCGGCGGAACTGAGAGCGCTCGACGCGGCGTGTGACGCGCCGCCCCCCGGGTTCGTCGCCGACCCGAGGTGGTCGACGGCGACGAAACCGGCGAAGCGCGCCGATGCGGTCGCGAAGCCATCCCCGACGAGACGCCTCTCGAGCCCCGAGGACGAAAAGAGCGGGCCGGACGCGTCGCCGACCGCCGCCGCCGCGGCGGCGGCGGAGGCGGCGGCGGCGGCCGCCGCCGCCGCGCGCGACGGCGCGGAGACGGAAGCCGCCCGCGCCGCCGCCGCCGCCGTGCTCCGCGCGAACACGTCGCGGTGGTCTCTCTGGTCGCCCAGTGACCCCTCGTCCGCGGCGAAACGGCGCGAGCTGGCGGACGCGTTCGACCCGCGGCCGGGGCTCGGGAACGGGCGGTTCTGGGAACCCGAGTTCCGCGCCGAAACCGCGGCGGCGGCGCGCGCGCTGCGCCGCGCCGTCGACGGCGACGGCGACGACGACGACGACGACGACTCGCGCGTTTCGCTCGTGTCGTTCCCGGCGGGCGCGTTGACGCAGTTCGCCGCGGGTATCCCCGGCGTTCTCGCGCCGGGAGCCGCGCGCGCGCCGACGCTGGGCATACTCTTCGGGACCTGGTCGGCGACGGCCGCAGACGCGGAGACGCGCGGCGAGGGCGCGCCGGCGGACGGCTGCGCCTGGCAGGCGACCATCGCGTTCCTGCAGCCGTGGGAAGGCGCCGCGGCGGAGCTCGCGGCGTGGCTGGAGGGCGAGGACGCCGCCGCCATCGCCGCCGCGCCGGGGTCCGTCGCGGCGAAGCAGCTCCGGCCCGTCGGGTGGCTTCGCACCACCGCGGGGCTCGGGGTGGGCGTCACAGAGGAGGTGCGGCGCGCGCGCGACGACGCCGTGGCGAAGCGTGCGTCTTCGGAGAAAGCGCGTGGGCTCTCCGAAGCGCGTACGCGCTCGAGGCCTCCCCCCGCGTCGGCCGTGTTCGTGAGCCTGGACGAAGTGCGCTCGGCGGTGGCGGCGCGCCACGCCGGCGGCGGCGCGGGCGCGGCGGCGGAGGTGTACGACCTGCGCACCGGCCGCGCCGTGGACTTTGAGGTGGACGGGACCGACGCCGGGGAGGAGGAGTGACGTTTTTTTTTTGCGCATCGTCCACCGCGCGTGAACACCATCGTAGGCGCGGCTTCGTGATGCTACCACCCGGACCGATTCACGATACGCGGATTCACGACACGTATTAATACATTGTAGATTCTACGGACGTCCCGTCGCGCTGAGGAGGGTCCCGCCGGACCCGCTCATCCTTTCCCCGCGCGCTGCACGCGGAGCACGCTGACGTTTCTCAAGCCGTGCCACGCGAGCCGCACCTCGCGCACCTCGCGCACGTCCAGGCCCCGCTCGGCCGCGGTCTCCACGAACATGCTCAGGTGCGGGTCGCGGCCCCAGCCCTGGCTGCCGCGCCCCGCGAGCGCCGCCGCGAGCGTCCTGTGCTGGTGCGCGAGCAGAACCACCGGATCGGCGGCGCCGTCCGTTTGTCCGCACCGCGCGAGGTCGTTTATCGCGTCGCACAGCGCGCCGTGTCCGCCGACGCTGTACGTGCAGTCGCTCCCGACGATCAGGTCGAACGGCGCGCGAGCCTCGAGCGCGCGCGGGAGCGGTGCGGTGCCCCACTTGTACCCGCACACGCGCACGGCGGGCGCAGCCGCGGAAGAGGACTCGCGCGTGTACGCGCGCGAGGCGCGCGCCGCGTTGGTTTCCGCCAGGCGAAGGAGCGATTTCGAGCCTCCGTCGGTGAGCACCACCTCCTCGGCGCCCAGCGCGGCGCACGCGAGGCCCACGGCGCCCGTGCCCGAGCCGAGCTCGACCACGCGCGCGCCGCGGAGCTCGAGGGGCAGGGCGTCCTCGAGGCCCGCGGCGACATCCACCAAGTAGTCGCACAGCACGCGCGACGACGACCACACTTTCCCTCCGGTGCCGTACCCCCCGGACCAACCGGGGGCTTCCAGCTCCAGCGTGGCGAGGAGCTCAGCCCCGGACGCGGGCGAACCCGCGCGCGCCACCACCCGTCGCGCGTGGCATCTCGCCCGACGGAGGCTGCCGGGCGCGGGCGCCGAGACCGCCGAGACCGCCGAGACCGCCGCGAACGCCGACATGGCGCGAGGATGAGTGCGTCTGGTTTTTTCCCGGTCGAGACGAAAATGTAAACGCGAGCGACACTGTCGGCGTTAAAACTCCACCCCTTGCGTCTCCGCGGCGGCTCGAAGCAGCGCGAAGACGCTTCCGTCCAGCGGACACCCCGCTTCACGAGCCCTGCGCGCGACGTCCAAGCGCAGACGCGCCGGAGGAACGCCCTCGCCCCCGCCCCCGCCCCCGTCCCCGTCCACGTCCCCGTCCCCGTCCCCGCCGTCCCCGTCCCCGCCGTCGCCGTCGCCGTCGACGCGCGCGCCGTGCATCAGCAGCAGCGCCGCGACGGGCGCGGCTTCTTCTCCTCGCGCGACGGCGGCGAGCAGCCCTTCTCTCCGCTCGCGCGTGACGCGCTCGGCGTCGCGCCGGTCCGTGGACGACCGCACGAGGCGCTCCAGGAGCGCGGGGACGTCCAGCGACGCCGAGGCGTCGACGCACGAAGCGACAGTCGCCGTCGCCGGCTTGACGTGCGCGCGCGCGAGGTACTTGCGCGTCACCGCCGCTAACGTCGCCTCCGGATCTCCCGCGCAGTCGAACGCGACGGGCGGAGGATGTTCCGGCTCCTTCCCCGCGAATCCCCGCTCGTCCTTGCCCTCCTTGATGGCCGCCTCCAGGCGCAGAACCTTGGGCGCGACCGTGCCGTCGCGCCGACGCGCCTCCCACAAGTCGTTGGCGCGGTCGTTGCCGACGCTCGCAAACAGAGAAAGCACCGGCGGGGTCCACGCGTCGAGGTCGAGAGAAGCAGAGCGCACCTTCGAGACGTGCGCGCCCAGGTGCCTGTGTGCGCCCGCGCAGCGGTGGCACACCATAACCACCAGGTTCAGGCTCGCCCAGTCCGGGTCGGGCGCGCCGCAGTCCGCGCACTGCGCGTTCCCGGGGACGGAAGCCAGCGCCGCGCGCACCGAGTCGGCGGAGACGTCTCCGGTTTCTTTTTCTTTTTTCGCTCTCGCGAGAGCCTCCGCGGGATCGCCGCCGCCGCCGCCGCCGTCGCCGGAAGAGCTCTTCCGCGCGTTCGCGCCGAGAGCGACGTGCTTCTCGTCGCCCTTCTTCTCGTCGCCTCGTCTCGTCGTCGTCTCGCGGGCAGCGTTTCCCGGGAAGCCGGGGTTCCGGGGTCCCATGGAGATGAGCTCGGCGATGACGCCCTGCAGATCCGAGACCCACGCGCTCGCCTCCTCCTCCGACTCCGCCTGCAGCGTCGTCGAGCCCGTCGGCGCGATGACCCGGAAACAGAACGGGCGGTCGGCGGCGGCCCGGTCGCCGGGGTCCGGCCCGTGCTTCACGCACGACACGGTCAGGTCCGAGGCGATCTCGGCGTCCGAAAGCGTGGCCTCGACGGGCGCCCTGCCGAACCCCGCGCCCGGCGCGGGCTCCGGCGCCGCCGCGCGGGCCACGCCGGCAAACGCCGCGCCGATCCCGCGGAGCGCGGACGCCGCGCGTGACCCCGCTTTCTCTTCCCGGTCCTTCGAAGCATTTTTTTGAGCACGCGAGGGGTCCCGGGAGGCGTCCCGGGAGGCGCCCCGGCCGTGCACGAAGAAGCGCCCGGCGCCGTCGAGGACGAAGTACCGGCGCGTCCAGCCCCCGAACTTGCCTGGGTTCCGCTCGGACAGGTATCCCGCGCGTATGGTCCCCACCCTGAGCGGCCCGGCGCGGTCGCCGGTCTGCGCGGCGAGCGCCTCCACGCCGATCGCCAGCGATCTCCGGATGGACGCGTCCGCGGACCGGCCGGCGTGCGCGCCGCCCGGCGGGACGAAAACGCTCGCCGCCGCCGACGCCGACGCCGCGTCGTCGCCCCTCGCGCGGTCGCCGTCCGCGTCGCCGGGCGGCGGAACGTCGCGCGCCGTGTCGTCCGCGAGGCCGTCGAACGCGCGCTGCATGTGCCTGGCGGCGCTCTCCATCTTCATCTCCGCCTGCGCGCGCGACGCCATCTCGTACTCCTCCATGTCCCGCAGCTCGCGGTCGACGCCGGCCAGCGCCGACGACGCCTCGGCGAAGAAGCGGCGCAGCTCCGCCGTGGTCTGGCGCGCCGCCTCTAGAAGCACGTACCGCCTCCTGCCTTCCAGCGCGATCTGCGCCAGGGAGAGGCGCGCGCGCGCGACGTCCAAGGACTCCTTCGCCGCCGCGAGGTCCCGCGCCGCGGAAACGCGCGCCTGCGAAGCGCCGGGGCCTTTAGAAGACGACGACTGCGCCAGATGCTTGGCGCGCGCGGCGTCACACGCTGCCTTTTCGATTTCGTATTTCTCGCGCATCAGGGTGACGGACCCGATGTCCTCGTCGATGAAAGCCTGGAGGTTCCCCACGAGCGCCCTGTGCACGCGCCTGCCCAGCGACTCGCGGAGCATGCCCACCGCGCGCAGCGTGTCCGCGATCGGGGTGAGCAAGGGCGCGCCGATGGCGGCGGCCATCGGCGCGGACATCTCCTCGTCATCCGCGGAGACGCCGTGGTGGCCGACCCGCTCCAGCGCGGCCGCGAAGTTGGCCTCGGCCGAGGCGTGGTGGCCGCCCGCGTCGCCGTCGAAGCCCATGCCCTCCATCCCTACCGCGAGCGCCGCGCCCGCGCTGGCGCTGGTCAGCGCGCCGAGCACGCCCCCCAGGCTGTCCACCCCGAGGTCGAACGCGGTCGGCGCGCCCGAGAGGCTCTTCGCGTAACATTTCGACGCCGACAACACCGCGAGCGTCTCGCGAAGCAACCACTTGTTCTCCGCCTCGTGCACGCGCAAACCGGCCTCCCAGGCTGGCGTGTCCTCGAAAACGCCGGAGGGCGCCATGACGACGGAGGCCGAGTCCCTCGGTCGCCGCGCGAACAAGTGACAACAAGAGACGAGCGTCTAATGGAAGCAGAATTGACGTTGTTTTCTGAAACGACGTTTCGAAAAGCGGTGCTCGATTTTTGCGCCATTTGGCTTTCCGTGTTTTCCGCCGGGTCGCGAGGAGGTACGAACCGTACGGACGGCAGACGCCCCGCAAGGGCGCGGGGACGTTCAATGATGAAACAACGTCTCTGTTTTACATCTCTATGAGCTATACTCGAGCGTACAAAATGCGCTGACAGTATTCACCATCGACGCTCACTCTATCTGGCTATAGGGGCTTTTTGTGATTTCGGAATGTCAGAACACGACGAGTCGCGCGGCGGCTTGCTGCGTCACCGGCTCGAGGAAAAATCGCGAGCCGACGTATGCGACGACGCCCGCGGCGATGGAGATGGGCAGCGCCGGCAACGCCTTCTTCGCGAACCCGAGCATTAAGAGCGTCGCGATGAGACCTTGGATGACGGCGAAGTAGCACGCGAACATCGTGAACAGGTCGTGCATCGCGGCGCGTCCGACCAGCACGCTGTAGAAGATGAAATCGCCCAACCCGAGCTTGATGGCGTCGGGCAACGCAAACGCGTCGGCGTCGTCGGCGTCGTCGGCGTCCCTCTCGACGCGGGACGTCTCCGCGCCGTCTCCGTCGCCGTCGCGGTCGCCGCCACGGTCGCGTTCGCCGCCACGTATCAGCGGCTTCGTCTCGGCGTCCGCGTCGGCGGCGCCGTAGTCCGGGGTACCGGAGCCCCCGGCGGCGCCGGCGGCGGCGCCGGCGCCGCGCGGCGGCCCCGCGCGGCTCGCCATCACCGACTCCAGGACGCCCCCCCCTCCCCTTCGCGCGCCGCGCGCCGCGGGCGCGGCCTCGTACACCAGCGCGGGTATGTCCTCGTCGCGCTCCTGCGCGAGCTCCACGAGCACGCGCAGCGGCCCCCCGGGCGCGAGCACGGCGACGATGTCGTACAGCGCCATCGCGACGAGCAGCGTCCACGTGGTCCACTCCGGGATCCTGGTAAAGTAAAACGCGACGACGACGCCTATGAAGATGAGGAAGCCCTGCTTCACGACCAGCGGCGCACCGAAGGTTTTCCCGAAAAAAGTCACGCCGACGCCCACCACGGAGAAGTTGTACGTCCACAGCGAGAACGTCAGCATGTCCAGCGGGATGTCCAGCGCCTGGCACGTCTCCATCCCGATCACCGCGCCCAGGACTCCGAAGATGAGCAAGCCGCTGAGCCCCATGTACCCCCAGATGAGCCTCGTGCAGTTGTGCTTGAACAGGAAGAAGATCCCGAACGTGGCGCAGGTGATGAACAGCACGAAGACCACGGAGTTGAGCACCGCCCCGCCCGCTCGCACGGCGGTCGAGTCGGAGCTCTCCTCCTGGTACGCCGCGCTCGCGATGCCGCCCCGGACGTTCGCAGTCGCGTCCTCCCCGTCCACGCGGAGCAGCCGCACGAGGAACACGCAGCACATCATGCATATCGACACCGGCGAGACGATGGCGACGATCTCCCCGCCCACGGCGTCCAGGACGGACGTCTCGTCGGGGGGGAGGGGTCGTTGGCCGCGCATGGTGCCCCTCACCCGACCCCCGCGGGTGCGCGATGGTGTTATGGTTTTTTTCCAATGGCCAAAACTCGCGTCGTTTTCTCCCAGTCGTCAACGAACGTGCCCGCGGCCTGGCAGTGGTCACGTCCAAGTCGGCGCCGTCCCATCGGCTTCGTCATTATTTGGCCGCCGCCGCCGCTGCACCTCTCGAGCGCCTCGGAGGGCGTTCACGGCCAGTCAGCGGCAAGAGCTCCAGCGCCGCGTACCACTCACGATGTCCATGTTCGCGGCGCTCAGCGCGCTCGACAACAGCGGCGACAAGACCAGCGGGCGCCCCGTCACCGTCGCGACCACGACTTCTTCGACAGGTACACACGTCATCCACGCTTTTCGGTACCCCTCTGCCCTCCGAGAGGCTCGAAGCGAGACTCACGGCTCCTCTCCTCCCCCCATCGCAGGCGCTTCCTCCAAGAAGAAGAAGAAGAAAAGCGGCGGTGGCGGAGGCAACGCGAACGACGCCATGCTTGCCGAGCGCATGCAACGCCTGATGGCGCCTCTGCCCAGCCGCGAGCCGGCGCCGGAGCAGTGGAGCAAGGTGGAGAAAGGCGCGGGCGTCGCGAAGAGCGTCGCGAGGAGAGGCGTCGGCGCGAGTTTAGGCTCGACTTCCAAATCGCCGACCGCGTTGGATCCCTCGTTCGCGGTGCTTCGTAAGTTCTCCCATTCAGAGGAAAACGGCGACGGCGGCGACGACGGCGCGGATGCCGCGGATGCGGTGGATCTCGACGCGTACAAAGTGTCGGCGCCGTTCATGCACGTCTTTGAGGACACGGGGTCGTCCGCGTGGTGCTGCGTGGTGACCTCCGCGAGCGGGTTCGATTCGCCGCCGGTGCCGATCGCGGCGGCGGTGCCGCGCGTGCGCAAGGTGAAGAGCGCGTCCGAGACCATCGTGCTGGAGAAGGAGGAGAAGCGCGAGGTGGTGACGGAGTTCCGGCGCCGGCAGCGCGAGGCGAGGAAGGCGGAGAAGGCGAACAAGCCGAAGAAGAAGAAGAAGAAGAAGAAGGGCGCGGAGGGCGGCGACGAGCCCGGCGACGGGGACGAAGGCGACGAGCTGCCTTCGGAGGCGACCGTCTCGATGGACGCGCCCGACAGCCTCAAGAGCCACGTGGACCGCGAGGCGCTCTCGGGGTCCATCATGAGCGCGCTGTTCGCGCGGGCGCCGCGCGAAACGAGCGACGACGCGACCCCTCTGGTTCGTCCGACGCAGGAAATCACGCAGGCGCAGGTGCGCGCGCATCAGCAGCAGCAGGCGCTCGAGAGGCAGCATATGCTCGCGCACCAGCAAAGACACGAACCCTCGCGTTCTGACGGAGTTCCGGCGATCGGCGCGACCGGGGGTGCGGTCCCACCTCCCGGTTTGGGAGGTATCGCGCCGTCCAGTATTCCGCCGCCCGCCGCCGCGGAGGATGAGGAAAAAAGCGCGCGGTTTCTGCGGGACTGGTCCGGCGTCGACGCGGCGGAGGAGCAGCGGCGGCTGATGGAGGCGCAGAGCGCGCAGATGGCGGAGATGCAGCGTCAGCTCGCGGAGGCGCTCGCGGGGCAGGAGGAGGCGAAGCGCCTCGCGGGGCAGGCGCAGGCAGCGGCGGTGGCGGCCGCGGCAGCCGCCGCCGCCGCGCAGGCGCAGGCGCAGAAGGAAGTCGGGATGCGCAAGGACTGGCGAAGCGGCGCGGGCGGCGGCGATGGGAAGGGCGGTCGCAGGTCGCGCGTCGACGGGAGGGGCGTCGGCAGAGGGGGTCCTCCGCCCGGGTTCGGCGGTAACGCGAACGCGAACGCTCCCCCTGGGTTCGGAGGGAGCGCTCCGCCGGGATTCGAAGCGCCGGCGGCGCCGCCGACGTTTGGCAGCAACAGTTACGTGCCCCCCGCGTTCCGACGAGCCAAGGAGTAGTGACGAACTTTAACGCGCGTTACGTCAGTACTACACGAACGTCACTCTTCCATATCGCGTGACGTTCGCTTCATATGCACTTCTGGAACTCGAGCGTGACCAGCCTCTGGCTCGGGACCGTCCCGATGGCCGCCATGACGGTCTTGAAATCCTCCCCGCGCGTCGCGAACCGAATCGTCTCCTCGCCCTTCTTCACCGACACGCCGCCGTAGTCCGAAGTGGAGTTGAACACCATCGCGCTCGTCGCGAGCAGCTGGTCCCCCACGTTGATCAAGCCCGATTTGGCCGCGTTGCTGTCCTCGAGGATCTCCGCCACGAAGATCTTGCCCGTCTTGTCCTCCTCCAGCACGAGCCCGAGCGGTTTCTTGATGCGGACCTCGTAGCGGCTGCACCCGGGAGGAGGCTTGTCGTCGTCGGCACCGTCTTCCGTCGCCCCGGCGAAGGCACGAAGCGATCGCCGCCCGGGGACGAGCCGCGAGGACGAACCGCGGCGGGACAGCGCCCGAGGCGCGTGAGCGACGCGGAGCGAGGGGGACGCGGCGGCCGCGATCATCGGCACGACGAGTGCGCGCTCGCGGGGGGGCGATGCGTGCGCGGCGAAGTGACACCTCGGCGGATGACGCGTCCGAACGCACATCGCGAAAGTCGGACGCGCGCGCGGTGATGAGCTGGCGAAGACGAGCGACGGCGACGCGCGGCGGAGGGGAAGCGGCTTCCGACGTCGGGCGATACACGAGTTCTTGTTTCTTTCCCGCCGAGGCGGACACCGAGAGCGAGTTGCGTTTCAACCGGTTCCTCCGTATCTATCTCTCTCTACCGTCAGAAGGAAATGCCTCTCTCGCTAAAGACCTCTCCGAGCGCGTCCGAAGACGAACGAACTCACGATTCGCGCGCGCGGATCGAGACGAAGCGCTTACTTCGTCTTAATCCACCTCCTCCATGCGCGACTGGTCGGCGACGTCCTCCTCGAGGGGCGGCAGGTCATCATCGTCGTCGCCGCCGATGTCCTCCTCGATGGAAAGGCCGAGCTTGACCATGCGGTGGATGCGGCCGCCGAACGTGTTGGGCTCCTCCAGGGAGAACCCAGAGGTGAGCAGCGCCGTCTCAAACAAAAGGAGCACGAGGTCCTTCACAGTCTTGTCGCTCTTGTCGGCGTCCGCGCGCTTGCGCAGCTCGCCCATGATGGCGTTGTCGGGGTTGATCTCCAGCGTCTTCTTGGACGCCATGTAGCCGGACATGGAGTTGTCCCGGAGCGCCTGCGCCTTCATGATGCGCTCCATGTTCGCGGACCAGCCGTACTCGCCGGTCACGAGCACGCACGGCGAGTCCACCACGCGGTCCGACACCAGCACCTTCTCCACCTTGTCGCCGAGGATGTCCTTCATCAGGCGGCAGAGCGCCTCGTACTGCGACTTGACCTCCTCCTTCTTCGCCTTCTCCTCCTCGGTCTCGTCCAGCTGCAGGCCCTCCTTGGTGCAGCACACCAGCTTCTTGCCGTCGTACTCCTTGAGCTGCTGCACCGCGTACTCGTCGATGGGGTCCACCATGAACAGCACCTCGAGGCCGCGCTTCTTGAGCTTCTCGATGAACGGCGAGTTCTCAACCGCCTTGCGCGACTCGCCGGTGATGTAGTAGATGTCCTTCTGGTTCTCCTTCATGCGCGTGACGTAGTCCTTGAGAGAGGTCATCTCCTCGCCGGACTTGGTGGAGTGGTAGCGCAGCAGCTCCGCGAGCTTCGCGCGGTTCTGCGAGTCCTCGTGGATGCCGAGCTTGAGGTTCTTGCCGAAGGCTTCGTAAAACTTGGTGTAGTCGTCCTTGTTCTCGGCGATCTCGTTCATCATCTCCAGGCACTTCTTCACGATGTTCTTCTTGATCACCTTCAGGATCTTGTTCTGCTGCAGCATCTCGCGCGAGATGTTCAGGGGCAGGTCCTCGGAGTCCACGATGCCCTTCACGAAGGACAGGTACTCGGGGATGATGTCCTCGCAGTTGTCCATGATGAACACGCGGCGCACGTACAGCTTGATGTTGTTCGCCTTCTTCTTGCCGTCGAACATGTCGAACGCGGCGCGCTTGGGGACGAAGAGCACCGACTTGAACTCGAGCTGGCCCTCCACGGCGAAGTGCTTCACCGCGAGCTGCTCCTCCCAGTCGTTGGTCAGGGACTTGTAGAACGCGGAGTACTCATCCTTGGAGATCTCCTCGGGCGCGCGCATCCAGATGGGCTTCTGCTTGTTCATGATGGCCCACTCGTGCGACACTTCCTTGATCTTCTTGGTCTTCTTCTCCTTCTTCTCGTCCTCGTCCGTGATCTCGGTGATCTTGCCCTCCTCGTCGTCGCCCGCGGGCTCCTCCTCGTCGTCGTCGTCAACCTCCTTCTCGGTGGTCTTCTCCGTCCAGAGCGAGATGGGGTAGGAGATGAACTCGGAGTGCTTCTTGACGAGGTCCTTCAGGCGGCGCTCCTCGAGGTACTCGAGCTGGTCGTCCTTCAGGTGCAGCACCATCTTGGTGCCGCGGCCCATGGGCTCGGAGGAATCCTTGGTGACGGTGAACGAGCCGCCCGCCTGCGACTCCCAGCGGTACTGCTCGTCGTCGTTGTGCTTGGTGTACACCACCACCTTCTCCGCGACGAGGTACGCGGAGTAGAAGCCGACGCCGAACTGGCCGATCATCGAGATGTCGGCGCCCGCGGTGAGCGCCTCCATGAACGACTTAGTGCCGGAGCGCGCGATCGTGCCGAGGTTGTTCACGAGGTCAGCCTTGGTCATGCCGATGCCGGAGTCCACGATCGTCAGCGTGTTGTTGGTCTTGTCGGGGATGACGTGAATGAACAGCTCGGGCTGAGGGGTCGCGGGAACGGTTTAGGGAATGAGAGGAGAATAGATGGAAAGGTCAGCGAGACGTCTTCTTCGCGCTTCCAAAAACGCGAAAAGAAAAATTAGGCACCTCCTCTCCTTCCACGCGTTTCCTCCGTCGCGCGACGTGTCGACAGTGGCGGAGGAAAATTTTCGTGTGTTTTGGAAAGGTGTCGAAGCGAAGGCGCGCGTCGGCGAGAAGCGCGGGGGGTGCGCGTCGTACCTGGCCCTCGAGGCGGGACTTGTCGGTGAGGCCCTCGAAGCGGATCTTGTCGAGCGCATCGGACGAGTTGCTGCGAGTCGAAAGGGGGCGTGGAGGTCAGCCGGGGCGTCCACGCGCGAGATCCGGCGCGCGATCGGTGCCGGGAAAAAGTCGCGTCAACGGAGCGCCGGCGGTGGATTTTGCCGCCACAAAACCGACGCGACGTGCGCGCGCGATCGAGACGACGCGAGCGCGAAACGCACCTGATGAGCTCGCGGAGGAAGATCTCCTTGTTCGAGTAGAAGGTCTGTGTGGCGAAAAGGGATGGAGAGGTCAGATACGGTCCCGAAGGCGCGCGAAGCCGAGCGCGGCGGGCGCGCCGAAAGTCGGCGCCGGATCGTCACTCGCGTGTCGCGATTCGGCGCGCCGGAAACGGCGCGCGTGCGGGCCGTCGAGGGGAGACGCACGTTGATGATCAGCGACAGGAGCTGGTTGATCTCAGCCTGGAAGGCGAACGTCTCGGTTTCCTCCGCCATGGTCGTAGGTGGGGGGTCGAACGGGTGTCCAGGAGCTGCGCTGCGGAAAAGTGGCGAAGAAGAGCCACAGGTGGAAAATAAAAGCGTTTCACACGACGAACACCGCCGAAGGGAGGCGAGCGGGCGCAGATTTTTTCTTTCGGCCGGAGGTGCCCGGGCAGGTTTGGCAGGTTATGGGCATCGCCGCCGAAACTCGGGTTTTTTTCTAAAGCGGGGCGCGCGTGCCGCCCGCGTGTCACTGTTCTCGTCGCTGCCCAGCGCGAGCGTCCGCCTCCCATCCGAGGTTGGTCGAGATCTACAGGGAGCTCAGAGATCGACGGGAGCCATGGCGGCCGGTGGGGTGATTGTCTACGAGGACATCTTCGAGATTTTGGATCAGGATGCCGACGGGAAGCGCTTCGACCGCGTGAGCCGGTTCCGGTGCCGGTCCGCGTTCGAGTCGGACCTGCAAATCGACATCAACGTCGACATCTACAAGCTTGAGGTATGTCTGCTCGTCGATGACCCCCCGCGGAGCGCCGCGGCGCCCCCCCCGCGGAGCGCATCGACGCCGAAATCGACAATTGCGGCCCTCTCGCTCACACCCTCTCGAATCTTTCTCCCCATCATCTTCGCCCCGTCCCGCAGATCGGCACGAAGTTCACGCTGGTGTTGGCGCCGACGCTGTCGTTGGACGGGACCCCGGAGGACCCCGCGTACGACCAGAGCGGCAAGGAGAGCCTCGCGGATTCGTACGAGTACGTCATGTACGGGAAGGTTTTCAAGAAACAAGACGAGAACGAGGGCGGGATTCGCCGATCGGCGGTGACCATCTCGTTCGGCGGTTTGCTCATGCAGCTCAAGGCGGACCCGAAAAACCTCCAGGACGTCGACATCGATAACCGCCTGTACGTGCTCATTAGGAAAATCTCGTAGGCGGCAGCAGCAGTGGTTGTCATCGTTTCACACCGTCGACGCGCCATCTACTGTAGGAAAAAAAAACACGCCTCCTCGCCGAAATTCGCCAGACTCATCAGTGTCCAGGCCCGAAGGCGCTCCGGACGAGCGTGGACTTCCCGCCCGGAGCGCCGGCGGCCGTTTTCTGACGCAGTCGTGACACATTTCGCTGTCAACTTTTGGTCACCGAATCGACCCGAAGCGTTCGTTAACGCGCGGTTGCGCCCGAGCGCCCGCACACTGCCTCGAGCACCGAAGTGCGCGCATCAGCACCGTCAAACCTTCACCGACAGGTATGTTTCATCCGCCGACACCTCCGCTCGCGTCAGTCTCTCGCCCGCGGCCGTTCCACGCCCGCGCCCGCGCCGTTCCCGTGCGATTGATTCTACGCGCCCCCCGAAAAGCGCGCTCTGGATCCGAACGCGCGCTGACGCGCCCGCCCTCGCCTCACCCCCCCCGCAGGCTTCGACGAACTCACGATGAGCTTCCCCGAAGGCACCATCCACTACGCCGGGGATGACGTGATCCTCGCCGGCGACATGACCCCCGAGCAGGTGGCCGCCTGCGTCGCCGCGGGCGCCAAGTCGTGGCTGTACCTCAACGAGGACTGCCACGCCAAGTGCCCGAAGGCGGACGTGCAGGCGGCTTCGCTGCCCTTCGAGTGCGTGCCCGTGATGTCCCCCGCGGCGCTCACCCCCGGCGTGGTGGACAAGCTCCTGGACGTCATGTCCGCCTCCAGCAAGCCGCTGGTCATCCAGTGCAGCACCGCGACCCGCGCCGGGATCCCCCTCATCTTAGCCAAGGCGCGCGCCGAGAAGCTGGGCGCGGCGTCGGCGCTTCAGGCGGCGGCTTCGATGGACCCCCCCCTGAAGTTCACGGCTCGCCCCGAGCTTTGCGCGGGCGTGGCGAAGGCGCTCGCGCCGAGGAAGCCCACGGTGTTCCGCCAGCTCTTCGACACGAGCGGCTCCTCCACGTACACGTACCTCATCGCCGACGGCGACGGCGGGGACGCGATCCTCATCGACCCGGTGCTGGAGATGGTGGACCGCGACTTGCGGTTGTGCGAGGAGCTGGGCGTGACCCTGAAGTACGTGCTGAACACACACTGCCACGCGGACCACATCACCGGCAGCGGGCTGATCAAGAAGAAGATGCCCTCCGTGAAATCCGTCATCGCCGAGGCGTCCGGCGCCAAGGCGGATGTCAAGGTGCGGCACGGCGATCGCGTGTCGTTTGGCGATTTGCACGTCGAGGTGCGCGCGACGCCGGGGCACACCGCCGGGTGCGTGTCGTACGTGTTCGACGACAAGGTGTTCACGGGCGACGCGCTGCTCATCCGCGGCTGCGGTAGAACGGATTTCCAGGAGGGCTCCAGCGAGCAATTGTACGACGCCGTGCACTCGCAGATCTTCACCCTTCCCGACGACACAACCGTGTACCCCGCGCACGACTACAAGGGACACCGGAGCAGCACGGTGGGCGAGGAGAAGCGCCTAAACCCGCGGTTGTCCAAGTCCAAGCCCGAGTTCGTGGACATCATGAACGCGCTGGAGTTGTCGTACCCGAAGAAGATCGACGAGGCGTTGCCCGCGAACATGGTGTGCGGCATCCAGGACTAGGCGGGCGCTTTCTGAAGACGAGACGGGACGACATCCTCGACGCGACGTCGAAGACGAGAGACGCGAGCCGCGAGACACTTTCGCGGCCCCTTTTACGTAGGCATACTATCAATACTGTAAATACTACGCCGATTGTACCGCTTTCGTCACCCTCACGCGCCCGTCTCCTCGGTCGCGGCGTCGACGCGCCACGGCCGACCGTCGAACCTCGAACTCGCGTCCACCTGCAGCGATCCCGAGTGGAAGTGGTACACGTTATTGCCCGGGTTCTTCGCCAGCAGATCCGGCGCGCCGGCGTCCGCGCCGTCCACGCCGCGGCCGGCGACGTTTTCGCGAAACACGCACCCGGAGATGTCCAGCCGGCCGCCCCGGTTGGCCACGGCGCCGCCTCGGCCGGCGGAGACCCCCGTGCGGTGCCCCTCCACCACGCAGTCCTTCATGCGCAGCTCTCCGCCGGCGACCACCGCCGCCGCGCCGCCGGTCTCCGACCAGCCCCCGCGAAGCACCAGGTTTTCCAGCGACAGGCGCCCGCACCTTCGCGCGCGCGTTCGAAACTCCCCCAGCGCCTCCGGGTTTTGCGGCCCGCGCGGTTTCGGCGTCCGCGCGTTGTCGTTCCCCCAGGGCGAGAACGACCCCGTGGCCGTCTCGACGAAAGAGTGCGTCTCCTCCACCCACGCGCCGGAGCTGTCGTCGTACCACCGCCTCGCGCGCCGCGACGCGGACGACGCGACGGAGGCTGCGTTTGGGACGGCGCCGCCCTGCGCCGGTTCGAATCGCGCCGGCCTCGGCGCGGGCCAGCGGCAGTCGTCCTGGTCCGCGTCCCCCACGGTGAACAGCGATGAAGTGTCGAGTCCGTCGATCACGCACCGGTTCGCAAGCGGGACGACGTACGTACCGGTCGCGGCGTCGACGTTTCCGGGGACGTCCATCCCCGGTCCGCCGAGCGGGCCGACGGCTTGCGCGTCCCCGCCGAACGCGTACGTCGTGCCCGCCGCGAAGTACTCAATCGGCCGGCGCGCGTCGAAGCGCGTGCCCCGCTCGAACGACCCGTACAGGGTCTCGGAGTGCTCGTACGCGTCCTCGTCCCAGGCGTAGTGCAGCGTCTCCACGGCGGGATACACGGGCCAGTCCGGGTGCTCCTCGAGGATGAAGGGCGGCGTCTCGTTCAGATACCGCTGCAGATTTAAAATCTCCGCGATGTGCTTGTAGATGAGCGTCTGCGCCTCGCGGCCGTACAGGTCCCCGAACGCGTTCGGGTACGCCGAGTACGGGTCCTTCACCGCGCTCGAATACACAGCCTGCGTTAAACGCCGGCGCGAGGAACCTAACTCGGACGCCGCCGCGACGTCGCGCGGGCCAGTCGCGTTGTCGCACCGCCCGACGACGGTCACGTCGCGCCCCGCGGCGATTGCCGGGAGCGGCGCGCCCCGTAAGCCGACGTGCCTCTGCAGCTCTATTCTGCCGACGCTCGGGTCGCGCATCGCGCTTATTAGCTCCCACAGCGTGCGCACCTGCACTGTGATCGTGTTGCCCGGCCCCCACTGGCCCTCTAGTCTCGACCCAAGGGTGATGGGCACCTCGGCGAGGCGCGACAGAGCCAAGCCGTTTTCGTCCGCCAGCCGCACGAAAACCGACGTCGCGTTCGCCGGCGCGCCGGTGATCTGCGTGTGGCTGTGTGTTTCGTGCGGGGGCGGGTCCGCGACCGCGGAGAAGTTGGTGACGTTCAGCGCGTCGCGGTCGAAGCCGTGGTAGTACCGGTCGACCGAGTCGAACAGAGGGCCCACGCCGCGGTAGTCCACGTGAAGATCCACCAGCGCGCCCGGGCGCGCGCGGAACGCCGCGCCCACGACCAGGGGGTGCGGCGGCGGGATCGGCGGGATCGGAGGCATCGGCGGAGGCGACGGAGGCTGGGGCGGGGGGGACGGGTGCGGCGGCGGCGGGGGGGGTATCTGGAGCGGGAGGACGTACGGACGGTCCTCCACGCCCTCGGAGCCGGGGTAGTTGTACCCCGAGTACGTCGTGTCCACGAGCTGAAGGATCCGGCGCTTGCTCTCCGGGAGGTGGTCCCACGTCGCGGGACACATGTGCGCCTCGCTCCACGCCTGCTCGACGCCCGTGCGCCAAGAAGCGTGCCACTCCCGAACCCGGGGGTCGTGCTCGCCCAGCACGCCGTGCTCGTCGGACGGGGACCGCGGCTTCTCGAGCGCGTCGCGAGCGCGAAGCACCTCCTCGGGGCCCGACGCAGCAGCCGCGGCGGCCTCGTCGCTCTCTGCGCCGCCGACACCCGCACAGACCAGCGAGAGCAGGAGCGCCGCGAGCGCCGCCGACGCCGGCCGACGCATGGCCGCAAGACCCGCGCGCCCCGCGGTCTGTCTACGGCGCGGTGCCCGTTGCGAATGCGCGCGGCACCGCGACTCGAGTCATGCGCGAAGAAACGTCTTCTCGGAAGAGAACCGTTGTTGGCGTTTTTTCGTTTTTTATAGGAACGACAAACTCGCGGCGTCTTTCGCCGCGCGCGTCACACGTCACAATCGCACACCGCGTCCGAGTCATCGCCTCCTCTTCGCCTCTCACAGCCCCAGCCGCGCCGCTTCCGAAGGCGGGCCCGCGGCGGCGTGCCGCTGGACGCGCGCCAGGAACCCGCCGGCGAGACTCGCTTCGTCGCCGCCGTCGCGCCGCCGTCGCGGCGCTTTTCTCCGCGCCGCGCGGTGCGCGGCGATGACGGCGGCGACGTTGGAGCCTTCGCCTTCGCGGCGCGGCGCGGACGTTTTCGTCTTCGTCTTCGTCTTTGGCGCATCACCCAAAGTGTGCTTTCCCCCGGCGTCGAAGGAGCGCGCGTCGCGCTCCGCCGACGGCGTCGGAGCGTCTGAGTCGCGCCCGCTCCGCCCCTTGAGCCGCATGGCGGCGTCGCGCGCTTTCTGCGCGGCGACGCGCCTCTGCGCGAGCGCCGCGATATCCAGCCTGCTGGAGTAGTCCGCGGGAGGCGGCGCGGCGGCGGCGGCGGCGGCGAGCCGTAACCGAACCGAACCGCTCTCCGCGTTTGGTTTTTCCGTCGCGGCGAACGTGTTGTCGCCGTCGCCAAACAAACTGCGCGGGTTCGGCAAGTTCGGATCCGGCGCGCCGCGAAGCGCCTCCCAGATCTCACGCATCGTGACGTCGCTCGCCGCGTCTTCGTGTTCGTGTTCGTCTTCGCGTTCGTTTCCGCCTCGTCTCCCGTCTCCGCGCAGTCTCTCTTCGCGCTCGAACCCGCGCAGTTCCGCGAAATCCTCGTCCAGCGATTGCTCCGCGCTCTTCTCGGAGGGCGAGCGCGCCGCGCGCGCGTCGGCTTCCCACGCCGGCGCCGCGCGTCTCGCCGTCCGCGGACGCCCGGAAGGCGACCCGAACGATGAGACGCGTTCCAGACCCACGGCGGCGGTTCGAACCACCGACGACGCGGCGTCGTCGAGCCAGCGCCGAAAACGGCTCGAGTCACTCTTCAACCCTCTCTCGTCGCCCGCGAAATCTCCCCCCGCGCTTGGTTTTTTTTTTACGCGCGCGTTTGCGTTTTCGTTACTCCTTCGTCTACGCGCGCGCGTCGCGCCGTCGGCGTCGCCCGGCGCGGACTTTGGAGGGGCGAAGATGTGCTCCGCCTTGCCCGGCTCGAGCACGGTCCCGCGGAAGAACCGCGCGTTGCCGCTCTGGCGTATTTGCGTCACCACCTTCACCGCGGGGTCCGCGTATTGCCTCAGCGCGTGCCACATCTGATTCACCGGCGCGAAGATTCGCGGATGCCTCGTCACGATGCGCGTGAACTCCTCGTATCCCAATTCGTCGGGCCGCGCGTCGAGGTCCTGGATGAGGTCCTTGTACCTCTCGAGCGGGTCTGGGGTGGCCCGGTCGCCCCAATAGTTGGCTGAGCGCTTCGCGCGAGCGTCGCGGCTCGCCTCGTGCCGGCTTTCGGCCGCGCGGATCGCGGTGAGGAGCTCGCTCTTGCTGAACGACCCGTCGTTGTTCAGGTCGAACAGGCGAAACGCGAAACGCACGCGGCCGAACGAGCCGGACAGCACGAACGCGGCGAGGCCGACGACGAACTCGCGGAAGTCGATCGTGCCGTTCCCGTCGCAGTCGATGATCTCCACCATGCGACCTAGGTACACATCGTCCTCGAGGTTGAACATGCGCGCCAGCTCGCTCGCGTCGAGTTTCCCGTTTCGGTCGGTGTCCGCGCGCTTGAAGAGCCCGTACGCGCGGCGCAAGCTGCCTTGTGTCAACACGTCCATCTCATCGAGCTCTCGGGCGCCGAGATTACCTTTGGGGACGTACTCATCCTCCGCCGCGAAAGCGCACGACAGGCACCCGCCCATCGCGCCCAGGCGCCGCGCCCGGGCGAATGCGGGGGTGACGTTCCCGAGAATTTACATGTGTATTTCACCTTTTCGAGAAGCAGCTCGACGCGCGGCTACGGCGCGACGACGACGGTTACGCGAGCGCGCTTCACTTTCGAACGCGCGACGCCACGAGAATTCTCAGCCCACGCGCCGTTCGAAAACGCGCCTACTCCGCGTCGTCGTCTAAGGACCGCCGCGTCGGGTTCCCGTTGCCGTCCAGCGAGCGCTTCAGGCGCCGCTCGGACGGCGGCCTGGACCCCGTGAGCTGCGAGAGCGCCTCGAGCCCCTCGCTGGAGGGTTGCTTGAACGCGCCCTTCTTCACCTGCGCATTGAGCTTGGACCACGTCGCGCGCGCGCGCGACGCACCCCCGCCCTGGTCGCCCTGACCACCCGCGCCGCCCGCGTCGTTTTCGGGCTCGCGCATCGCCTCGATGGCCTCGAGCACGACGCGCGCGAAGCCGTCGCCCGGCGTCACCTGCTGCGCCTTTTTGCTCTGCACGAACCTTCGGGCGCCGAAGGACGCCATCGTCTCGTCCAGACTGAGCTGCACGAGCGCGGTCTGCCCCGGGATGCCCTTGAGCGTGAACGTGCCGAGCGGGTCGATGAGAAGCCTCGGCGTGCCGCCGCGGTGCTCGTCCAGGAAGTACTCCAGCTCGGACGCCACGCACACCACCTGCCCGCCCACCGACGTGGACATGACGCGCGCTGCGCGGTTGGCGCTCTCGCCGTAGTAATCCGCCAGGCCCTCGCTCGGGATGCGGATGCGCTTCAGCTGGCCGGAGTGCATGCCCATGCGCACGCGCAGGCCGCGAATCCGCTTCGGCTCGCTCGGGTCGTCCACGTTTGAGTAGTGATGCACAAGCTCGGGGGGCCACGTCGCCTCGTGAAGCGCCTTCTGCGCGTTTACGGCGAAGAGCGCGCAGTCCACGTAGCTGGCAAAGACGTACATGTTCTCGCCGTTGCGCTCGTGGCCGCGGCAGTCGTAGCCGCCACGCTCCATCATGCACGCGCGCAGCTGCTCCGCCATCACGCGCAGCGACTGCTCCACCACCTCCGAGGGAAGCGCCTTCTTGAGCCCAGCGAGGTTCTCGGCGTGGCAGTAGATCATCGTCACCAGCCCCTCGGGCGCGGCGTGGAACGACGGCGACAGCCGCTCCTCCGTGTCCAGCTTCTGGGCGCCCCCGTTCGCGGTGGCGCGCGACGCGAGGCTCTCCGGGTACACCTCCTTGAGCCTCTGCGGATTCGCAAAGTCCTTCACGCGGTGTAAACCCTGGTCGTACATCACGTACGGCAACTCGACGTCCGCCGAGAGCGGCAGCGTGTCCTGGCTCAGGATGATCTGCCCGCCGTTGCCGGAGTCCGCCACGCCCGTCACCTGCCGCATCACCTCGCCCTCGTACACCATCTTGCCCTGGTGCTTCACCGCGCTCTCCACGTGCCCGCAGTGCACGCCCATGCGCACGCGCAGGCCCTCGTACGTGCCCCAGACGCGCAGCGTGCCGGCGGTGGTGTCGTGCATCTCCGGGGGCCACGCCGAGGCCATCAGGTCGAGTTGCACCTGCAGGCACCACGCCAGAGCGTCGTCCACGGCGTGGAAGGCGACGACGAAGGCGTCGCCGCGTACGAAAAGCTCGTACCCGTAGTGCTTCTTCATGGACCGGCGCAGCACCTCGTCGTGCACGCCCATCACCTGGTCCTTCATGATGTCCCCGTACCCCGCCGCGCCCATGGTCTCCCACAGCTCGGAGCTGCCCTCGATGTCCGTCTCCACCAGCACCACGTAGTCCGTGGGCGGCCCTCCGCGCTTGCGCCGGTTGGACAGGTAGTCCACGATCTCGCGTTTGAACACCACGAACGCGCCCACCATCGCCGCCAGCGTGATCGCAATCGGTAGCGCGATCGAGCCCTTCTCCGGCCGCGGCGCGCACCGCCCGTACGGCTCGCCAGCGACGCACACCTCCTCCAAGGCGCAGTCGGCGTCGGCGTCGCACGTTCCAAAGCACAGCTCGTTTAGCGCCGCGTCCACCGAGCGCGCGGCGACGACGGCGACGCCCTTCTGCAGGAACTCAGCCTTGACTCGTCCCGAGCTCGTCTGCGGGTCCGATCCGTAGAACTCTCCGGGTTTGTCGAACACCCCTCGCGACCCGGCGCTGACGAACACAGCCTCGTTCTTTGGCGAGCTCTTCGTGACGGAGTCGACGAGCTCGTGCACGGTTTCCTTGACGACGTAATCCGTCGCCAGGCCGAGCACAAACACGCGCCGCGCGTCGGTCTCTCGCAGGATATCTAACAGGGGCTTATCGCTCTCTTCGTCGCGCGCGCCGAACGCGCTGTAGGAGTCTTCTTTTTCACGCGTGCCCGCGTGCACCTTCACCGCGCGGCTCGGCACGTTTAGGTACGGGTCGAAGCGCGAGCCGAATGTGTCCTTCACGCAGTGCGTGGGCCACTGGAAGTACCGGCTCTGCTGGAAATCCATCTCGGAGACGGGGTCCACGCAGCGGCTGGAGCTGTCGAACACCGCGGTGGGCACGCCCGCGCCCGTGACGCAGATGCCCTGCGTGCCGTTGCAGCCCCAGATGCAGTCGAGTCTCTGCTCCTGGTTCTTCCCGAACCGGCAGAAGCTGCAGTGCTCGGCGGGATGCGAATCCAGCGTGGCGATGACGGTGCCGCCGGCGGCGTCGACGCGGGCCATCCACTCGTTCGCCACCGGAACCACCTCCTCCGAGCGCCCGACCGCGAGCGCACCTCGGAGGATTTTCGACTCGTGCGTGTGCTCCTCGGGGATCTCGTACGACGCCTTCGCGCCCAGCGCGTAGCTCCCGTCCGCCGGCCGCTCGTCGAGGAAATCGTTCTGCAGACACACGGCGATGACCGCGTCCGACTTGCCGAGGCGAACGCACGCGCTCGCGGGCTTCGCGCTCGCCTCGGGGAACCCCGCGACGGCCAGAACCGCGAGGAGCACCACCGAGGCGAACATGGTTTCTGACCGCGGGTCGGCTCGTCGGGTTGTGTGTCACTCGACTGCATGCGCGGGTTCGTTGCCTCGCAGAGGACGCAAAAACCCTCTGTCGTCGCGCGATGGCGCCAAACCACGCTTGACCCGAACATGCCGAACAGCCGAAGTTTTTGTGAAAATCCTCCCTGGTTTCGAAGATTCGTCGATGCGTGGCTGGCATCGATCCTCTCACGGTCCAGCTCGAATCCAGTCCGCGCGAGTTTTCCACACCAAGTTGCCCTCGAAACTGGGCGTGCGAGCAGATCACACCGTCGGCGGAAGGAGCACCCGAGCATCGACCGCGAACTCGACCGCTCGGCCCCACGGTGCTTTCCCACGGAAACGCCTGTACGAGCCCCCCGACGCGAGCACCCGAGGTTCTGCGCGCGCCCCGAAAGCGCGTCGCATCCCCGATTTCTCGCCTGCAGTCTACGTCATCTTCGAAATGAGTTCCGCGTCGATGGCGTGCAGCGCGGCGAGCATGATTGCTCCGGGACGCCTCGCGCCTCGGTCCCGGCGCGCGCCGCGCGCCGCCGGCTCGACGGTCGCGTCCGCGCGCGCGGCCGCGCGCCCGGCGCGTTCGCTCACCCGCTCGCGCGCGGTGTCCGATCCCGCGGCGTTCGCCGACCTCGCGACGCACCTGCGGCCTCCCACCGAGCACTACAACACGGACTTCGTCGGGGGCGAGCGCCAGTACGACAAAAAGCTCGAGGAGACGAAGAAGACCATCAAGTCCTGGGCCGAGAACATCGAGAGCGGCACCGTGGTCGACGTGACGGACGAGGCCACGGAGGCGGCGGAGTGGATCCGCCAGGTTTTGACGCTGAAGATCGAGCTCGGGGAGAAGAACCTGAGCGCGCTGCAGAGCAAGATCGTCGCGGAGCCCGAGATGTTGCAGAACCTGCTGCTCATGGGCGAGCTCGAGTCCGTGCACGCGCTGTACGCGCTGCAGGCGCTGTGCTACCGCAACGGCGCGGTGTGCATGAAGATCGCCGGGTTCGGGGTGATCGACATCGTGCGCAAGCACATCGCGTCGTCCGAGCACGAGCAGGTGAAGTGCGTCTCCGCGTTTCTCATGGGCACGGTGGTGGCGTTCAACGAGGACACGCACCGGCTGGTCGCGAAGGGGCGCGTCGTGCCCGTGCTGGTGGAGTGCATAAAGGCGACGTGCGACGAGACCGCGTGCGAGCTCAACTTCAAGGACTTCAGGGATAAGGACGTGTGCGACCACTCCGCCGCGCTGCTGCGCAACCTGTCGCACAACTCTGCGCAGCACAACCTGCTGAAAGCCTCGGGGTGCGTGGAGGTGCTCCTGAACGTCATGGGCAAGCGCACCGGCGCCGTGCGCATCAACAGCGCGTGCACGGTGGCGAACCTGGTCGGCCGCGACGAGAGCGACGCGCGCCTGGAGGAGGATCCCACCATCATCGAGGAGGTGCTTGAGGTGCTCGAGGCGGCACTCGACGGCAAAAAAATCGGCGGGCTCAATTACACGGTGTGGAAGATGGTGCAGGGGATCGCCAACCTCGCTACGCTCGACGCGAACAAGAAGCGCATCTACGAGGCTGGGGCGCTGCCCATGCTGGTTCGGTGCCTGAACGAGCGCCAGCACCAGTGGGACAAGGCGGTGTTCTGGTCCGCCGGCGCGCTGTGGAACCTGGCGTTTGACGAGGAGATCAAGGTTGCGATTCGGAACGAGCCGGGCGCGCTCGACGCGCTGGAGGAGGCGCGGCGGCTCGGGTCGGAGAACACCAAGATGAAGGCGCGTGGCGCGCTGTGGATGATCGAGGACAAGAAGGAGGAGACGGAGCACGTGCTGTCGGAAGAGGACATGGCGAAGCTCAGCGGCGGTGCCGTCGACGGTGCCAAAGCGCAGGTGATGCTCTCGTACGAGTGGCGCACGCAGCAGCAGGTGATGCTCCTGAAGGAGGAGCTGATGGAGCAGGGGTTCACGGTGTGGATGGACGTGGACCGCATGATGGGCAGCACCCTCGAGGCGATGGCCGCGGCCATCGAGCAGAGCGACGCCATCATCATGTGCGTCACGCACCGGTACAAGGAGTCGCAGGCGTGCCGCACCGAGGCGGAGTACGCGTACACCCGCAAGAAGCCGCTCATCCCGGTGATGTTCGAGAAGAGCTACAAGCCGGACGGCTGGCTGGGGATCATCATGGGCAGCAAGCTGTACTACAACATGCACAACAGCGACGAGATGCGGGACGCCATCCCGGGGCTCGTCAGCGAGGTGTCCGCGGTGCACGGAGAGAGAGCCAAACCCGCATTCTTAGCCGGAGGCGATGCAGCCCCCGCGGGCGCGTCCGCGGGCGCGACGGCGGCGCCCGCCGCCGCGCCCCCCCCCGCGCGCGAGAAGGTGACTGTGCCCCAGGACATGGACACGCTCTCGATGTGGCTGGAAGGCCGAGGGCTGCAGCGCTACCGGTCGGCGTTCGAGGAGCAGCACCTGTACGGCAAGGCTCTGCTGAAGCTGCACGAGGAGATCGGCTACGGCGACCCCGCGGAGGCGGGGTACCACGAGCTGTTCCGCGACGTGCTTGGGATCACCTCGTACGGCCACCGGCTCCTTCTGCTCGCGGAACTCGAGGAGCTCATCGGCCCGGTGAAGTGGCGCAGGCGGTGACGCGTCTCGCGGCGAACGAAAAGAACTACGTACGTTAAATAAATACACGCAGTAGCTACAGTACGATACGCATCTTTTTGTGCATCCGTGCGTTCATCACGAGCGCCTCGCCACTACATCGTATGACGCGGTCACGCGACGAACCAGAACTCGCCGCTCGTCTCGTCGAACCCGCGGAACGTCCGGGCGACTTTCGAGCGTGCCTTTGCCATCCCGAACGCGAACAGACGCGTCGGGGTGAAGCTCGTTTTTTGTGATTCGCTCGTCGTCGCCGGCTCGGCGAGCGTCGCCTCGCGCGGCGGTTCCGAGCCCGCGCCGGAGAGGTTCCGAAACGTCTCGAGCGCGACGCGCGACGCTTCGTCTTCCTTTTTCAGCGCCGACGCGCTCACCGGCGCGCCCGGTTTGTACTCGACGGCGCGCACCAACGCCGCCGCCAGACGCTCTCTTTCTTCTTCGCCGCCGGAGCGCGAAAAAAAAAGCGGCGGTCCGAAAGAATCTTTTTTTTTCTCTCTGCGCCACTCCGACAGAAGCGCCTCGCGCAGGTCCCGCGTCCACGCCGCGAGCGTCTCGCCCGTGCCCCAGATCTGCACCGCCTTGCCGCGCGCGGGCCCGCCCTTCGCCACCAGGAAGTGCGCCTTGCACTTGCGCAAGCGCTCGAGCGAGCACCGCTCGTGCGTGCGCGTGGACTGCGCGGGGTACTGCCTCCAGAAGTACAGCGCCGAGGGCACCTTCCCGGCGACCAGCCCCTTGGCGAACCACCTCTGCCAGAAGTCGGCGTCCACGGGCCACCATCCCGCGGGCCGGTGTGTCGTTCGGCCCACGCGCGCGTAGTCGGGGTCGCCGTCGTGCGCGCAATCGCGCACGCGACCGTCCACCAGCCACAAGTCGCGGTACGGCCGCGACGGCTCCGCTTTTTGTTTTTGTTTTTGTTTTTGTTTTTCGTCGTCTTCGCCGCCGTTTTCGTCCTCCTCCTCCTCCTCCGCCGCGACGCGTTCCATCGCGGACCGCCGGAACAGCCCGGAGCCCCGCAAAGCTGGGATCTCGAGGAACCGGCCGGTCGCCATCTCGTGAGGGGAAATCTGCGCGTTTTGCCACTCGATCCAACGCGACATCCCCGGCCGGTCCCACCCGATCAACGAAACGCGCGACGTCGCGCCGTCCCACGTCTCGTTCGCCTCCAGCGCTTGTTTCAGCTCGAGAAAGCACCGCGGCGGTCTTAAGTCGTCGCTCTCCATCTCGCCGATCAGCGGCGCGCGCGCGTGCCGGTACGCCAAGTTCAAAGCCAGGCCCTGGCCGCTCGGGCCGAAAGCCTCGACGGTGAGCACGCGAAGCGCGTTTCCCGGCGCGCGTCGCGCCGCGACATCCGCGACGCGCAGAGGCGCGAACTTCTCCTTCTCCCACGTCTCGAGACGGTCGCGAGGGAACGGGCTTTTAGCCTTTCTCGTGGCTTCCCGTCGTGGCTTCTCTTCTTCTTCTTCTTCTTCTTCTTCTTCCGCAAATGATTCCACCGGTGGACGGATGAATGGCCGTTCGCCTTGTTTGGGGTCGAGTCGGTTCGAGCGCGCGTCGTCAAACGGCGGCGCGTCGGAGACGTCCGACGCCCTTCCCGCATCCGCCTCCGCGAGCGCGGCGGCGAGGTCGCGGAGCCACTCGCGAGACCCGTCCGTGGACGAGTCGTCCACCACGATGAGCTCGAGGCCCCCGTCCGACTCGAGGCCCTCCTGCGCCAGGACGCTCGCGACGCAATCGGGGAGCCAGGGCATGGCGTTGCGGCAGGGCATGAGGACCGAGATGCACGGCGGCGTCGAGGCGGTGGCGCCATCCGCCGCGTCGACTCGGGCGCGTTTCGCCCCGGGCGCATCGGACACCGCCTCCGATACGATGCGCATGGCGCCCGCGCCGACTGCCGTGCGCGCGCGAAACGCGAACGCGCGACGCGTGGCGCTCGTGCCGGAGACCACGAGCTTGTGGCGTCGCGGGTGGCGCTTTCGGCAGTGTCGACAGCATTTTTTTCCCGAGTTCCGGCAGTCCGGCCTTCCCGACCGTTTCCTCGTTCCTCGCGAAATCTCAACCGCCTCATCACACCTCGTCACACGGAGGATAGGCGGTCGACTGGGGCGGAACCATGCTCACCGCGCACCCCGGCGAGGCTATGGCCTCGCCGGAGACGCTCGAGGCGCTCGAGGAGTGCCGTGCCCGCATCGAGCTCTTGTCTCACGTCAACGAGACGAGTCTTCGCAAGCTGTCGAAGAAGCAACTCGTCGGGGTGGTGGGTGACCTGCTCGCGATGGCCGCGAGGCAGGAGTTCGAGCGCGCGCGTCGCTTCGAGACCGCGACGTCGTCCGCGAGCGTGCGACGCGCGAAGGAGAAGGCCGAGCGCGAGGCGGCGCTGCGCAGGGAGCGTGAGCGCGCGGAACAAGCCGAGCGCGCGGCGATTCGCGAACGACGCGTCGCCGCGGCGGTCACCATCCAAAAGCGCTTCCGCGGAAACGCCGTGCGCGCCAAGTCCTGGCACAGACGCCAAGCGTTGGCGTCGTACGAAAAAGACGTGCGCGAAGCGGAAGCGCGCGCGGCGGAGGCGATAAAACGAGAACATGCGTGCGTGACGATTCAGTCCGCGTTTCGTGCACGCGTCGCGCGTCGAGAAGCCAACACACGTTGGCTCCAGGCGTGGGCGTCGCGACGGCGCGACGCGTCGCGACGACAAAGCGGCGCCGACGAAGCGGTGCCTTTTTCGCGCTCGAATTTTTCGTTTTTCGAAAGCGAAAGCGAAAGCGAAAGCGAAAGCGCCTCCGGAAAGAAAGCGATAGGAGGCTCCCCTTCTCAGCGCGCCCCACATTCGGGAGAAAGCGTGTACCGGCCTCGGCTACCGGTGGCACAAACGTCTCCGTCTCCGTACGTCTTCTTCGCGGACGAAGCGGGTCCGTCCACGGACCCGCCGGAGTCGACGCCGCCAAGGATACGCGCGCGGAAGGTGTCGCCGTTTCGTCTGGACGACTCCGAGAGCGACTAACGGCGTGAGAAGCGATTTCGACGAAAGACGTACGTAGTTAGACTAGCACTATGTAGAGTATTAGTACGTCTAAGAGGTATCGCGCGTGGTTTCGCGCAAAAAGTGGTTTACGATAATACGTGATACGCGCGCGTAAAAAGACGTTTTCGTCACGTCACGCGCGGCGAGGAAGAATCGGTCGCCGTCTCGACGAGCTCGACGTCGCCGGCGTTTGTGTCGTCGGCGGCGTCCGCGTCGAGGTCGCGCCCCGCGGTTTCCACCGGCAGGAAAAACGCGACGGCGGCGGTGACCGCCGCGAGCGCGGCGAAACACGCCGCGACACCCTCTAGATTCCCGTTCCCGACCATCTCCACCGCGAACAAAGGGGTGAGCATGCCTCCGACGCGCGCGAACGCGTTTCCGACACCGAGCGCCGTCGCTCGCGTCGCCGTCGTCTGCGTCTCCGGCGCGTACACGTACAGCGCGGTGAACGCCGCCATCGCGAAGCACCGCGCCGCCGCCAGCGCGGAGGCCTCTGTGACCGCCGCGATCTCTCTGTGCCCGGTGAGCACCAGCACGCACACCGCGGCTATCAACAGACACGAGCCGAGCGTCCTTCTGCGCCCGAGCGCGTCCAGCGCGAGCGCGCAGAACGCCAAACCGGGAAGCTCGGCGACGGCGCTGACGAATATGTCCAGAAACGCGCGGCGTGGCAAATCGGGCGACCCGTGGCCGGTGCACCGCAAAGAGTCGTCTCCGCCGCGGACGCCTCCCCCCTCTAAACTCCCCGGGCTCGCCTCCCCGTTTGAGGAAGCGTCTAGGTGGATCTCCGTGGTTAAAAGCACGACGCCGTAGTACAGAAACGCGACGGCGAAGAAGACGAACCAGAGCATCAGCGTTAGGGTTCGGTTCTCGTCGTTTAGCGTCGCGGCGACGGTTCCGAAGGGTTTTAAAAGTGACGACTTCGTTTTCGAAAGACGCTTTTTAACACGCCATCCCCGGGACGACCGCCGCGGGAGACGTCCTCGGGCGCTTTCGTCCGGAAGGGCGTTCTCCGACACGGCGTCGTGTTCGATCGAACGCGAAACGCGAAACGCCGAGGTCACCGCCGCGGGCGTCTTGAGCATGCCGCGCGGGAGGGCGCCGTCCAACCCGTTGGCGCGGCTCACGCGCCGCAGGGTCTCGGCGGCTCCGGCGGCGTCGCCTTTGGCGGCGAGGTAGTACGGGCTCTCCGGGACGATCCACATGACGCACAGCAAGAGCGCGAGCGGGGCGGTGGAGGCGAGCAGCAGAACGCGCCAGCTGTGCGTCGGCAAGATGGCCCACGCGAAGCCCGCCTCGACGACGGACCCGAGCGTCCAGAAGACCTCGATGGCGACGAGCCACTTCCCGCGGTTGCCGGCTGGGAGAAACTCCATGAAAAGCGCGAAAGCGGTGGGGACGCCGCCTAAACCGAAGCCCACCAGCGTCCGCGCGAAGAGCAGGAATCCGAAGCTCGGCGAGACCGCGCTGACGAGGCCGGCGAAGAAGGTGATGGTCGTGGTGGCGAAGAACGCGACGCGTCGTCCGCGCGCGTCGGCGACGATGCCCCAGGTGGGCGCGCCGAACAACATCCCCAAGAACACCACGCTGGTCAATCTAGCCTCCTGCTTCGGCGAGATGCCCCACTCGCACCGCACGGACGGGCCCAGGAACGACAGGAGCATCATCTCCATGGCGTCGCCCATCCACGCGAGGCCCGTGAACAGCAGCATCATGAGCTGGAAACGCCCGAAACCTGACGCGTCGATGGCCTCGGTCACGGTCCACCGCGAACCGTCATCGCCGTCGTAATACGCGTGCCCCTCGCGTTCTATGTTCCGAGGCGCATCGCTGGCCGCCGCGCCGTCGACCGCCGCGGCGACCGCGGGGGAGGGGGGTGGGTCACCGTTCGGCGCGACATCCGAGTCGGGTGCGCCAACGTCGACGGACTCTGCCACCTCGCGCATCGTGTCCCGGGCTCACACACGCCCGCGCGTCGCCCCAATGACCTCTCGTCATCGAGTGCCGACCTCTAGGGCAAACCGAAAGGCTCGTCGGCACCTAGAAAAAGAACGGTGTGCCAACATTTCGTTCAAAAGGCGTCGCGGCCCGGGGTTCGAGCGAGCACCCGCGCCGCGATATCGGCCGCGGATGACCGCCCCCCCCGCGTTCACGAGGCCGGTCCCTGGCTGTGGCTCGGGACCGACGACGATTCCCACTGAAAACGTCCTCGAGCGCATCTCGCGGACGTTCGAGGCGCACGCCGTCGAGAACTCCCTGGACCGCCACGGGTTCAAGTGCGCGTTCGCGCGGCTGGTGGGCTCGGTCCCGTCCCGGCTCGAGGTGGCGCACGTCTTCGGCTCTCGCGAAAGGGGCGAAGAAGAGCGGAGCGTCCCGCGCGAGATCTTCGAGCGGTACATGGCGAGTCGCATCGAGGAGAGCGATTCCTATTATTCGCGCCGAAGCCGTGCGGACGCCGCCTTCCGCGCGTTCGACCGCTCGAACGCCGGGTACGTCACGCTGGACGACGCGCTGGCGGCGTTCCGAGCCGCGGCGGGGGAGACCATCGCGCGCGAGGTGGTGGAGGAGGTGTTCGCGGAGGCGGACGTCAACGGCGATGGGAAAGTGACCGCCGACGAGTTCGCCGCCGTCTTCCTCGCCGGCGAAAGACGCGAATGATGTTTTTCTTAACAACGCGGTAAACATAACACCTCGCACCTCGCGTGTCACTCACGCGCGTCATCCGCGCGCTCGCGGCTCGCCTCGTCCCACACGAGCCCCCGGAGCAGACACCCGTCGACGCGCACGGTGAGGAAGTATCCCCCGGCGAAGGCGCCGTCCACGACGCCCTCCACTTCTCTCCCAAAGAGCGGCGCGCCGCCGGGGGGGACGGCGGATGCCACCACGCCGTCCGCCGCCACCAAGCTCACCGCCGCCGCGCCGGGCAGGACCGCGCCGGGATCGAGCGGTTGGACCGCGCCCGGCGGGAAAGAGGGGGGACCGTCCGCGATAAACACCGAGACGGGGTCCGGAGAGAACGGAGAAGCACCCGGGTCGGACCCGGGGTGGGCCAAAAAATCGTTCGGTTTGCGTTTTTTCACTCGCGGTTTCGACGCCGGCGCCGCGGCGACGTCCTTCCCCGGCGCCGCGTCGTCGGGCCTCACCTTTTTCGGGCGGCCGCGCTTGCGCTTGACCGGCGGGTCCGGGACCGCCGGGCTCGGCGCGGGCGCAGGCTCGGGGACAGGCTCGGGAGGGTGCGCGGGCGACGCCCCCGGCGCGTCGCGCGCCTGGTGGAGTTTTTTCTCTTTCGTCGCGCGCTCGGCGGGCGCGAGTTTCTCGTCGCGCGCCGGATCCGCCGAAGGCTCGGACGCCCCCGGGTCAGCCTTGGCGAGCCGCTTGCGCTGCTCCGCCTCCTGAAAGCTCGCGCGAGCGGACTCCACCAGCCTGCTCTTCTCCGCATCCGAGAGGGCGCGCCAGCGCGCGCCCAGGGTTTTCTCGAGCCGCGCCGAAGCCTGCTCGGCGGAGAGCGTGGGGACGTGCCGCGCATCCTCCTTCTCGTGTTCCAACGATTTGCTCATCGCGAGCTCTCCGCGGCTCGCGAGCTCCGGAACCTCGCCCGCCCGGACCGCCGCACTCGGTGTGTCTCCCGCTCCAGAAGTCTCCCCCGACCGGTCGTGCATCGAAGGGTCGCCTCGCGCGACGTTTCCGCGCGAGGCCAGAGTGAGACGGAGCGCTCGCCGATTCTTCTTTTGACTGTCATCAGGTGCTTTTTTTTCCGCATTTTTTGTCGACAAAATGCATGTGACGTCACTCATCCCCCGCGCGGGAGACTCCACCATGCAGAATGTGGAGGTCCCCACCATGGCCTTCCCGCCCGAAGTCATGAAGATGTCAGAGCAGGTCCCCGAGATGGCGGCTCGAGGGCAAACCGTGCCCTGGCACCTCGCGAGGGCGCATTCGGACGCGAACCCCAAACCCAGGTCACACGACATCAGGGGATGCTACAAGATCGAGAGCGATAGCAACCCGTTCTGCATGTTGTGCCCATTTTACGTGTGTAACGAACCGTGCGCGTGCTGCGGGTCGCCCGCGGAGGACGGCTTCATCTCCACCGGGTGTATCTCGGGCATCCCACTGGCGACTTGCTTCGTGTTTTGGGGGTCGTGCGAGCGAGACGGAAATGGCTGGGTCACCAGGGACAAGCACGGCATCAAGACCGGGGAGATTTTGGTGTTGGACAACTTTGGGACGCACGCTTATTACTCCCTGCAGTGCTGCTCGAACCGGTTCAACGAGACACCGTGCTGTGTGGCGAAGAAAGCGAGCTGCTGCGGTGGAGCCGCCGTCCCCATCAAGGGGTAACGTGTCCGCCGCGACGATGTACTTGTAGCATGTGTAAAAATAAATTCAACAAAGTTCTCGCGATCGTTTTCGGTTTTCGTCTTTCTTCTTCGTGCCCAGTGAAAACCCTGGCGACGACGTCACTTCGCTCGACGCTTCGCCACTCCTCCGGCCGAGATGGCGTCGCGGATCCTCGCGAATCTCATCGTGAGCGGCGGGCAGGTGCTCCTGCGCGCGGCGGCGGCGGCGTACCAGAAGGCCTTAGTCAGTGCGTGCCCCCCCTTCGCGTCCCGACACGCCACGACCTCGCGTGCCGAATCCTCGGCCGATCCCCGCGCGCCTCGCGAACCGACACCTCACCCACCCACGCGCTGACCTTCCCTCCTCTCCCCTATTGCAGACGCGCAACGTTCGGGCGTGGCGAACGAGGCCGCGAAGGGTGGCGCGGCATCCATGTTCGGCCGGAAGACCATGTCCATCGAGGAGGCGCGCTCGATCTTGGGGGTGGACGCGCAGTGCACGCTGGAGGATGTCATGGGGCGATACGCCAAGATGTTCGAGGCGAACGAGAAGAACGGGAGCTTTTACCTGCAGTCCAAGATCCACAGGGCGAAGGAGCGCATGGAGGCCGAGTTCCTGGGCGAGGGCGGGGACGGGGACGGGGACGCGGGGGCGGGCGGGGACGGCGCGGACGCCGCCGGCGACGCGGCGAAAAATCCAAACGCGGGGCGAGGATTCGCCGCAAGCGGCGTGGACGACGACGCGCCCAAAAAGTAGCGCGACGCGTTCGTCAGACGTTCCGAAACGCATCGCACACCGAAAGACCGACGTCTCTCTCCATGTAGCTCTAGTAGACGAGAAGACGCGTTCACGAATGTGAAGCGTGAAGGAATACCGCGTGTATTAATACTACCATATTTGTTAGGCGTCGCGTGGTGTAATACCGCGTCCGAAGCGACACGACTAATCACATTGAGAGATTCTACGCGCGGGACAGCGTGTCGGCGGTTTCCTCGGCGAGCGCGGCGAATCGATCGGCGTGCGCCTTGACGGCGTTGAGCGCGACTCTGTGCGCGGCGACGATGCGCCGCGCGACGTCCTCGCACACCTCGCGCCGCAGCGCGCGGCCGAGCTCCCGGCCATCATGAGGATCCTCTCTTTCGGCGAGAATACCCATCCACTTGTCCACGCGGTCCGCGAGCGCGTCCGCCTCCTTCCCCTCGCCGGACGCCGTGGCATCCGCCGCCGCCGCCGCCGCGCGCACCGCCGCCGCGACGGTCCCGCTCGCGCGCTGCGCCGCGCCCGCCAGCGACTCGCGCGCGCCCTTCTCGAGGCTGGCGAAGCCCGGGCACCGCTTCGCGGCCAGCGCGCACGCGTACGCGCGCAGGGTCGCGGTCGCGGTCGCGCCCACCTCGGCGACGGCGTGGAACAGCAGGGGGACCGCGCCGCGCGCCGCCGCGCGTTCCACCCGCGGCGCGCTCGCGTCACTGCGAAAACCTGCCGTCGCGCCGTCGCAGAACGACGCGAAGGCGTCCGCGTACGCGTCGAGCGCATCCGCGGCGTCCCGCGCAAGATGCTCGCCGCCGCCGCCCGACGTCCGGAGCGCCAGAAGGCACGCGAGCGCGCGCAGCGCGGCGTCGCTCACGCGCGCGGCGGCGGCGGTGACGGGCGCGCGCGCGCGCGCGCACGCCTCGCCGGGCGCCTCGTTGGCTTCCCCAGTCCTCGCGAGCGCCTCGGCTGCGGCGAGGACTGCTTGGACGTTTCCCTTTGTCTCTTCGAAGACGTCGGCGGAGCTCTCGTCGGCGGCGCGCGCGGCGAGCCGGAGCGCGTGCAGCTCGACGACGCGGCGGCGCGTCGCGCGCGCCCACCCCGCCCTGTGCGCGACGGAGACCCCGAAGCCCATTCCTTTGTCGTGCGCGCCACCGACGGGCACTTTCTCGCTCGTCCCCGCGTCCGGCGAACGGGCGGGTCCCGCCCACCAGTCGCACGCGCTCAGCCCGGCGTCGCCGTGAAACGGCGGCGCGAACGTCGGGTTCAGCGTCGCGTCCTCGTTGAACGTTTTCGCGAATTCGTCGGCGTCGCGCGTCGGACTCGCGTCGGACTCCAGGGGGCCCAGCGCCTGGACGGCCTCGTCCAGGACGTTCACGAGTGTTTCGGGAAACCTCCCACTCTGTCGCGTTTGGGGCTCAACTGTCGCGTCTCCGAGTTTAAGCATCGTTTCCCGGAGCGCGACGCGCGCGCTCGCGGCGGCGAATTTGCGCGCCGCGTGCGAATGAGCGAGGCGCGCGTGGAAGTCGACAAACTCCAGCGCCTTGGTGAAGGCTCCGTTGTCGTACGCCTTGACCCCCGCCTCGGCGATGTCCCTTTTGGCGTCTAAACGCAGGCGCTCGGCGAGGCGGCAGTACTTGAGCAGCACGCTCGGCGCGCATCCACTCTCGGAACAACTCAACACGAAGTGCGCCATGGTGTCCATCTGGATGTTCTTCACGTCAAGAGGCGCGAGCGCGTCGCTCGCCGCCGTCGACGCGCCCAACAAAGAGTACGCGGTGACCAGAACAAGCCTGAGCTCGGCGTGGTTAGGCGACGCGCGCAGCGCCTCCTCCGACAGCGCGCAGCACGCTAAAAGCGACATGACCACCTCGCCGTCCCCGGATGCGTCCCACACACCGGAAGCGTCCCCGGACTCAAGACCGCGCGCCGCCCAGCTCACAGCCTCGGCGGCGAGCGCCTGCGCGCCGAGCGCGGCGAAGGCGTCCCCGGGGACGGGTTCTCGCGGGTCGGCGTTTTCGGGGACCAGTCGCCGCGCGCGGCGGTACTTGGCGATGAAGGTCCGCGCGAGCGCACGCCCTTCCGCGGGGTTCACAAGGCGGGGCATACTCAGACCTTTGATGCCGCCCGAGCGAGACGACGCGTCCAACCAAGAGCCGCCGCACAGTCCGAGCGCGGCGCGGACCGATTCGGCGGCTGCCGCGCGCCGCGTCGCGCGGTTCCGCTCCGCCGGGTTTTGTTTTTCGCCCTTCTCCTCCGCGAGGTCGATCTCCGCGGCGGCGCGTCCCAGCGCGTCGCGCAGGGACGCACGCGCCGCCTCGGGCGCGATGAGCTCCGCGTACGGCCGCAGGTCCCGCGCGCAGCTGGTCCAGGCGCCGAAGGCTCGCCAGTACTCGAAAATCGCGTCGGCGAGGGCGAGGCTCGGAGACGCGTCGCCGGCGTCGCGCCGCACTTGCGTCTCGCGCCACGCCAGCTCGACGGACAGCAAGTACGCGCCTCTGCCCGCGGCTTTCGCGCCACCCTTCGCGTCCGCCGCCGCTCTGAGCGCGGCCACCAGCGCGCGGCCGGCCTCGAGCGACGCATCCGCGGCGCGCGGATCCAGGCCCGCCGCCGCGACGAGCGCCGACAACGCCTCGGCGGCGGCGGCGTCGCCGGCGGCGCCGTGCGCCTGGCGGCGCGCGAAGGCGCCTCCCGCCGGCGGGGACGGCGCACGCACCACCGCCGGGATTGTACCCGGCATCGCTATGTCCAGCGCGGCGCTCATGGCCTCCCAGTCGTCGGGCGCGCTCTCCAGGACCGCGCGCCAGTGCTCGTCGGCGCGCGGCGCGAATCGCGGACCCAGGCTCGAGGCTTGCGCGGCGCACAGCCTCCTCCGCTCGGCGGGCATGGGCACGCACCGCTCTCCCAGGGGGCTTTCCAGGAGTTCGAGCGCCTTTTCGCCCTTCCCGCTCTCCCGCAGCACGCGCGCGTACACCAGGCACGTCTCGCGGTCGCGCACCGCGCCCCCCGCCTCCAGCTTCGCGCACATCGTCGAAGCCAGCTGCAACAGCGCGGCGTCGCGTTTTCGTTTGGCGTCGTCGTCGTCGTCGACGGATTCGCCGCCGTCCCGAGTCTGGAGCAGCGCGCCGCACACGGCCCACATGATGTGCTTCGGGTCGTTCGTCAGGCGGTACAGCTTCATCGCGCACGTCTGCTGCTTGACGAACGCCCTGTCCCGCGCGTAGGACTGGAACAAAGACCGCAGGTACTCCGGGTTGCGCGGCTGCGCCTCGGCGGCGGCTTCGAACATCGCGGTGGTCTGCTCCGTCCGTCCCGTGTTCTTGTAGAACAGAGACAGCGTGTGCAGCACGGTATCGTCCCGCGGACCTTCCAAGCGCACGGACTCGCACAGATCCAGACCCTCGTCGTCCTTGCCCATGCGCTGCAGAACGATGCCCTTCAGCACGCGTCCGATCTGCATCGCGGGGAACTTGCTCAGCAACTCGCGATCGATGGACTTCAACGCCGCTTTGTTGTTTCCGCCGTCGATCATCTCGTAGATGGGCTCGAGCTTGCGGTGGAGGGCCACGGGGTCCATCTCCTTGGCGCCCCCGGAGGGCTTCGACTTGCCCATCTCGCGGACCGAGGGAGACGCCGACGCCAGCCGAGGTCACACGCGCACGCAGCCGCGCGCCCGGGTCTGTCGCGTGGCCCCGCCACGATCCGCCGACGCCGACTTTCGGGAAGACGACGAAAAGAGAAAAAGGGGAGCGCTTTTTCACATTTTCAGGTCCTACGCGGCGTTTTCTTCGCGCGTGATACATAGACTACGATCGCGGTCCGACGCGTCGGTGGTATCGAGAATGGTTCAGGACACGGCTACGCGGTGACGCACGCGCGCCTACCTCATTCTCTCGTCGCGGGTTTCGCTCGCGTCGCTCGCGTCCCCGCACAGCGCTCGCGCTCTCCCGACGGAACGCCCGCGCGAAAAAAAACTACAGGTATTTTTCACATGCCGTTGTTGAGGAGGTAATCCGCCAAGTTCCCCACGCACGTGTTGCAGTTCCCGCCTTGGATGTTCTCGTCGTGCGTTCCGACGACGATGCACGTCGCGGCCTTGCACACGAACAGGCCGATGTTGCCCTGTCGTTCGGTCCGCACAATGAGAGGTTTTTCGATTAAAGGTCAGTCAAGAGATGAGGCGTCGGTTCGCGCGCCGCGAAGCGGTTCTGGTAGGAGGTTTTTTTTCTCCATGTCCCGACTGCGACGACGTCTCTGTGTTTCGCGAGATGCGACAAAAACGCACCTTCTTCCCCGCGACCATGCGGTCGTCGGACTGGATGAACATGTACTTGGTGCCTCCCAAGTGCACGCCGCCCGCCTGCAGCTCGGAGGGGTCGTCCATGCCCGCCACGATTTTCTGGACCTCCTCGGGGGAAACCTGCGCGAGTGGGAGCATGCGGCGTCAGATCTCGTCTCGGGTTCAACGAATACAAAACATCCAACGTTCGTCGGCGCGTCGGGGAGGGGACGCACGTCGAACCCGGCGGAGGCGGCCCAGAGCGAACCGTCCACGCCGCAGATCGCGCCCTGCGTGACGTGCCCGGTCCCGATCAAGTGGTCGTCGACGTAAGATTGCCAGCTCATGCTCAAGGTGCGCGCGAACTTCTGATGCGTACGCACGCGGCTTCGGTGCGAGTTTTCGGGTGCCCATACGCGTCGGCCGGGGACGCGTTTGGCGTTTCGGTTGTGTGAAAACTGAAAAGGAAGGAAACGTTTCGGGAACGCCTTCGCGGATACGCCGTCGGATATCCCATCAAAACGTCAAAAACGGCCACTACTACTCCGCCGACGCGCGCGTCGCACGACCGACTCGTCGTTCATCACCCGCGGTTGCGCAGCCGCTGCAAGCCGTCGTTGACGACGCGGAACGGGTTGAACGGCTCGGCGGGCGGCGGCGCTTCGTCCGCGTCGCCGTCGTCATCCTCCGCGCTCGATTTTTTCGCGCGCCGCTCGGGCGAGTCCGGCGCCACCGTCCTCGGCAGCCTGTCCACGCCGTACTTCGCGAGCGTCTCCGAGGCGACGTACCCCAGGTACTTGGACGCGTCCTCCGTCTTTTCGATCTCGCCCTCCTCCACGAACGCGCTCAGCTGCGCCTCCGTGAACCCGCCCTCGCGGTTCGTCCCCGACCGCGCCACGCGAAAGTTGAGCCACGCCCAGAGGTTGTCCCCGCCCGCCTCCTCTTCGTCGGGGGCCTGCCCGAACGCCCGGTCCAGCACGGACACCACGGGGTTGCGCCCCTGCACGAACCGCGAGAATTTCGCGGCGGTCGCGCTGCTGCGCTTCTCGCGTTTCTTGTTCATGAGCGATTTCACCAGCTCCCACCCGGCGCGATCGTCGGCGTCGAGCACCTCGAAGCCCTCGGCGTCGGCGCCCTTCCCGGCGCGGCTGGGCAGGTTGTTCCGCCAGTCCGTCAGGCTCTCGCCGTTCTCCTCCAGGATGCGCCTGAAGTTAATAAGGTTGTTGTCCGGGCGCAGGCTCGGCAGGCACATCTGCAGCAGCGTCACGCCCGCGCTGTACGAGTCGAAGCGGTCGGGCACGTTGAGCTGCCACAGGATGGGCGACAGCGCCAGCGCCACCGGCGTGGGCGGCGCCTCCGGGGTCTGCGTGCTCATGATGTACTCCTCCGGCCCGGAGAACCGCGGGTCCAGGATAAACTCCTTGGGCTGGTAGTTGAACCCGAACCGCAGGTCCGCGGCGGCGCCGAGGTCGATCAGCTTGAACCGTCCCGCGTTCGGGTCGAAGATCATGTTCTCGGGCTTCACGTCACGCAGGATGATGCCCGTCGCGTGCGCCGCCGACAAATTCTCGCAAATCTGGCCGAAGATGGTGGAGATGATCTTCGCCTTCCTGCGCGCGCCGCGCGGCTCGTTCTCGATGGCGATCCCGCCCGAGCCCTTGAACAGAAAAGGCTCGACGTTGTACGGGAAGTCCTTGTTCTCCATGAGCGCGGCGAGCGTCTCGGTACCCTCGAATTTCCACACAATCCACAGCGGGTCCTCCTCCTCCTCCTCGTTCGACCCGAGCGCGGCTCTCTGCGCGCGTTTCCAGATGGACCCGCTTTTCGGCGTACTTTTGCCTTCCTTCGGGCCGTAAAAAGCGCCGCAGTACGACGCGATGCTCTTCGGGCACGCGCGCATCAAACGCGAGTTGGTCCAGATCTCCGCCTCGCCGTAATCTTTGCACCGCTTCAGCACGTACGCCTCGCCATCCTCCGCGCCCGTCGCCTTGTACACCACCCCGAACCCGCCCTCGCCCAGCTTGCCGCCGATAACGAAGTCGTCGATGGAGTAGCGCTTCTGCCCCAGTAAAGGCCGCAGGATGTAGTAGTCCACGAACCCGCCGGCGACGCCGGGCGTGATGGTGAGGTAAAACCCGATCGTGGACAGCAGCGAGAGCCCGACCGGGGTGAACAACGGCGCCACCTCGCCCCGGAGCTCGGCGTCCAGGGTGGAGCGGTAGATCTGGTCCCCGCAGTTTTGGATCTGTGTCGTGGGAAGCGCGGGGCAAAGCGTTTAGACGCGGAAGCGGAGGTCAGCGAGGGAGAGGAAACTGTGTCGGCGATCGGATGGCGGGTGGAGGAAACGCCGAGAGGGACGCGACGCGATCCGCGATCGCGTCATCTTGGCTGCATACGTCGGGCGGTCGGCGGAGGACGCACCGTGCACGGCAGGCCGACGCCCGCGGCGAGGTCGGAGATGGCCTGCACGGCCTCGAAGTGCGCGGCGTTGACGGAGACGGCGCCGCGGCGGCGTACGCCGCGTCTGAACGCGCGCCTCGAAGACACGCGCGCGGGCACCGCGGCGTCCAGCTGACGGTGGCAACCGGGAACCGCGCGCGCGATGTCGGATGAAGAGCTCGCGCGTCGGGCGACCGCGGTCGGGCCGGCCGCGGCGCGATGCGTGACGGCCTGCATCGCGTCACGAATCACAGTTCGGTGGAAGGCCGGACGCGACGTCGACCGGACGAATGCGTCGAACGGGGGCTGTGCGCGTCAACCTGCCGCGTCGGGGATTTCGCGCTCTGACGTCCTCGTCATCAAAATCGCAATCCTTCGTCACGGATTTGGCTGGCTGGCGATCTCGCGGGTGGAAAGTCTCAACTGTGCAGGTTTGCGACGCGCAATCACCCTGCGGCCGATCGGTCTCTCTGCGTGCAAAAATTATTCAGCGCTCGACTTTCACACGAGACGAAGCGAAAAGTGTGACGCGAAGGCGCTGGTATTCATTCGTCTTCGCGGTGTACCGTGCTAAACGTCGTGCTCTTCGTCTCGCGGCTCATCTCATTCGTCCTCGTCGTCCTCGTCGTCCTCGTCGTCGTCCGCGCCGTAGCGCGCGATGATGTCCGCGTCCGCGGCGACGGCGACGGCGGGCTCGGCGACGCGCTCCGCGCCCGGCTCGCGGCCCGTGGGGATGCGCAGGAGGTAGTAGATGAGGTTCACCAGGATGGCGGTCACGGGCTTGAACAGCGCGAAGACGGCGATGAAAAGCCCGAACAGACCGAACGCGCCCATCGTGCGGAGTTTGCCTTGCCAGTTATCGTTATCGCCGCCGCCACCTCCGCCGAACCACTTCTTGATCCCGCCCCCGAACCCGCCGCCCCCGGAGTCGTCGAACTGCGCCAGCGGGTCAGAACGGCTGCCCATCGCGTCCAGCAGCGCTCGGCGCGCGGCGTCCTCCTTCTTCCCGTGCGCGACCACGAGGGCACCGCGCGCGCGCTCGCGCCTCCCACGCATCCCGCCGCCGGGAACCGCGCCCGAGAGGGACGCGGTCGCGCGAACGGCGCGGCCGCGGCGCGCGGCCGCCGCCGAGGAGCTCGTCGCGGTGACGAGGCTGCCGACAGCAAGCATCTTGATTACTCGGCCGATCGGGTCCGCGAACGCGGAGGTGGATGTCGAGCCGGGAGGACCGTCCGTCAGACGCACGCGCCTAGCTGGCGGTCTCCGAGTGAGTCGCGGTCGCGGCGGTCGCTCGAGCGCGCCTGTCCTTTGTGCGCCGGCGCCGAGGACCCGCGGCGGTCGAAAAAGCGAGCGCCGACACCGGATAAGAGCAACGCAACCACGACGGAGATTCGAGTCCGTCCTCCGGTCAAATGCCTCGGTCGGGATGATCGGGCTGAGCCAGCCCGAAGAACGCGTTGATAGGAGCGCCCGATCAACTCTCAAATTTCACGCCAAAATAAGTGGCTCGTGGCGTGGCTCCTCGATCGTCGCTCGGACACGTCACACGCGACCGCGCACCAAAGCCGCGTCCCACTCCGGCGCCGTCTTCGCCCGCGGGTCGATCGCGGTCTCGTCGACGACTCACCCCCGATGTCCTCGTGCGCGGCGCGCGCGTCGCTCGCCACCCCCGCGAGGGCGGCGCGACCCCGCGACGCGCGCCGGAGACGTGTCGGTTCGGGTTCGCGTCGAGCCTCGGCGCCCCCCCGCGCCGGCGTCGGGGCCGTGCTCTCCCCCACGCTCGAGACCGACCCCGCGCTCACCGCGTCCACGAAAGCCAGACTCGTGGCGGTCGTGCCCGGGGGGGGGGCGGCGTCTTTCCTGCCCTATCCCCCAGGCCTGCCCGAGGATGCGCGCCCCGCGGGCAAAGCCGGCCCCGACTGGATGGAGGTGATGTCGCACATGGCGCTCCGGCTGACTTGGGTCGACCCCGGCTTCGCCATGGACGTCTTCGCGCACGACGCGCCTTTGGATGCGATTGTAAAAAGCGCGTCTAGCGCGGACGTCTTCGTGGTGGTCGGCGTCGGCGACGGCGCGCTCGCCGACGCGCTCCGCGACGCGCTCGCCGGGGTCCCCACCGGCGCGGCGCTCGGATGCGGCGCGGTTTTGACGAAGGAATCGCGCGTGGCGTTCCAGCCCGTGAGCGAGATGCGCGCGATGGAGGCGAAGCTCGTTCCCTGGGGGCAGGCCAGCAAGGATCTGCGGCTGATGGAGCAGGTGACGAGCCTGTTCAAACGCGAGAACCACCTGGACTTGCTCTTCCTGCACATGCTGCTGCTGGACGCCGCCGGCGCGCGCGTGCCCGCGGTGGACATCAACCAGGACCTGAACGTGGGCAACGTGTGGTGCATCGCGAAGAACTGCAACAAGCAGCTCCTGCAGTGTTACCAAAACGATCGCTGCGTCAAGTCGCTGGACTGCATCGACGCGTGCGGTTTGAACGACCAGGTGTGCACGTACACGTGCATTCGGTCGTACCAGAACGACCAGTTCCAGCTCTTGGCGCGGTGCATGTTACACAAGAACAACTGCCTGGGGAACGACGCCGTGCGCCCGGCGCTGCCCGAGGTGCTTCCCATGACCACGTTCCGCGGCGAGCCGCTGACGCACGACGTCGCGGAGCGCATCATGCAGGGCTGGTACGGCGACGGCCCGGACTCGAAGCCGTACTCGTGGCTGGCGGTGGCGGGCCAGAACCCGGCGTACGACCACTTCCCGTGCCAGTACCAGATCTGGTACCGGGGCAAGGCGCGGAACAGCTTCTGGTACAACCCTGTGTTCAAGGTGCAGACGCTGGAGGGCACGGAGGTGTGGCGCCGGTCGGACTACCGGTGCAAGCGCGGGGACGTCCCGGGGACGTTTTACTTCTCCTTCATGGACAACGGCGTTACGTCGCTTGAGTACTGGCGCGTGGTGGACGCCGCGGATGACCTCTCCTGGTCGCTGTACTACTACGCGGGCGCGGCGAAGGTGGCCGGTCAGGCGTACATCGGCGCGGTCCTGGCGACGAAGGACGGGATGTGGCCGGAGAGGGAGCACCTGCCGCGGATCGAGAAGAGTCTGTGGGAGGGGTGCGGCGTGAAACTGTGGGAGATGTGCGAGGTGGACAACTCGGCGTGCGGCGGCGCGCCGCTCGACCCGTACCACGAGCCCGTGCTGATGCCTGCTCTGGCGTGATACGCGCGTGGGCAAAACTTGTAGACACAGACGCTTGCTTAACGAGATGGGTTTACAGATGAAAACCCCTAGCTATGGTGCTCGATATGTACACGCGAGCGCTTCTTCGCGCGGAAAAAAAGTCTCCGACGCTTTCGGCTCGAGTCGGCGACTTTTGTCAGACGCACATCACATCAGCGCTCCGCGTCGGGGTCGACCATGTAGTGGTCGCTCACGTGTCCTTCCGAGTCCGCGTACACGGTCACGCCGCGCTCGTCCACGAACCCGGTGTTCACCTTGATATCCTCCATCTCCTCCGTGGGGTTGGCTAAAATCGCGTCCGTCACGCCGTTCGCGATGTCCTCCTCGATGTTCCCCGTGGCGGGGGGAGCGGGCGGGGTGAGCCCGTTGTGGTGGTACCGCGTCGAGGTCGGGGACGTGTGCGCGATGGTCTCCGCCGTCACGAGGTGGTTGTCGTCGTCGGTCATCCAGTGGCGGTACATCAGCGTCGCCCCGACGACGATCACGATGAAGCCGATGACGTACGCCGCGCTCCTCGCCCACGTCTGCTTGGGCTTTTCGGGGGTGTTACCCACCTTCTCCACGGTCGCGGGCGTCGCGCCGTATTGAATGGTGATCTTCTGCCCGGGCTTGGTGAAGGCCGCCGCCTCGACGTCCGACATGGTGGCGGAGGGGGGGGTGGTTCCGACCGCGAGTACAGTTGACGAGGGTCGGCGCGCCCGTCAAGTGCGCGCGCGGTGGGGGGGGTTCCCCGTCTCGTCGCTCGATTTTTTCTAGACTACAGAGATGCGCTACACCAAAGCGTCGAACGACATAACCTATTGGCCAATATATCGCGGAAAATGGGCCAAAATCGAGCCGAATCTTGAGATTTGAGGGTCTAATAACTCCCGAATTCACAGAGCGAATGCGCGCGTTTTGCCAAAACGCGTGCCTCCTTCCTCGCACTCGGGGGCGCACGTCGGCGTCCCGATGCTCGGGGTGAGGCTCCCCGTCGCGGGAGCCGCGACGGGCACACCGCACGCATCGGCGCGGTCCCCGCCCGCTCGCGTTCGCGCGCACGCGCGGCGGGATGCGCGCGTCGCGGGTCGTTCCGCGTGCTTTTCGCGCGGCGGTGCGCCTCGAAACATTCCACGTCGGATGGCCTCTCTCGGCGGTCGCCGGAACCCCCGGGGGGTCGCGCTCGGCTCCGTTCCCGACGAGCGCGGCCTCGCGCCTCCGGACATGCCCACGGCGCGCCCCGGCGACCGCACGGAGGGCGACGGGTCGAGCGACTGGATCACGCTCACCGCGCTCGCCGCGGCGGCCATCTTCGTGTGCTACGCCGACCGCTCCAACATCTCGACCGCCATCATCCCGATGGCCAAGGCGTTCTCGTGGGACAAAGTCGCCGAGGGCGGCGTCCTGAGCGCGTTCTTCTACGGCTACGGCATGACGCAGATCGTCGGCGGGCGCGCCGCGGACCGCTTCGGGGGGAAGAACGTGCTGCTGTTCGGCGTCGTCGCGTGGTCTCTGGCGACGTTCTTCACGCCCGCCGCGGCGGCGGCGGGCGCCGCGCCGCTGCTGCTGGCGCGCGCGGCGCTGGGCGCTGGCGAGGGCGTGGCGTTCCCCGCGGTGCACTCGCTCATCGCGAGGCACGTCCCGTTTGAAAGAAGAACCACCGCGGTGGCCACGGTCACGGCGGCGTCCTACGCGGGCGCGGCGTTCGCGTTCGGCGTCACACCGCGCGTCGTCCTCGCCGGCGGATGGGAGGCTGCGTTTTACGCCTTCGGCGCCGCCGCGCTGCTCTGGGTCCCGCTCTGGGTCCCGGCCACGTTCGAGGTGGTGGTCGATGTGGAGACGGAGACGGAGACGAGCGACGACACAAACGAAAACGAAAAAGCGAACACCGCGACACGTTCGATCGGGCTCGATCGCTCTTTGACGTTCGCGACGCGCGAGACGGACGCGTCAAAAAAAAACAGCTGGTTCGACGAGTGGCGGGCTTTAACGCGTACAAAAGAAGTTCGCGCCATCTGCGTGGCGCAGTTCGCGCAGAGCTGGGGCAGTTACGGCCTGCTGAGCTGGCTCCCGACGTACTTCGATGAGGCCCTTGGCGTGCCTCTCGGTGACCTGCCCGCGTTCACCGTGCTGCCGTACTTCATCCAGGGCGTCGTCGGCGTCGCGAGCGGGGTGTGCGCGGACGCGCTCGTCGAGAAAAATATCGCGTCGACGCTCTTCGTGCGGCGCGCGTTCCAGGCGTTTGGGATGGTGGGCCCGGCGGTCTGCCTGCTCGCCGCCGCGTGGCTGGGCCACGGCGGGGTGGACGGACGCGTCGCGGACGCCAACGTCCTCGGCGCCGCGGTGTGCGTGGACGTCGGCCTGGCGCTCTCGGCGCTGACGCTCGCCGGAGTCAGCGTCTCGCACCTCGACGTCGCGCCCAAGCACGCCGGCTTGGTGTTTGCCACCGGAAACACGTGCGCCACGATCGCCGGCCTCATCGCCGTGCCCGTCAGCGGGCTCATATTGGAACGCACGAACCAGAACTGGAGCGTGGTGTTCGGCGTGATCGCCGCGGTGTTCGTGCTGGGCGCGGCGGTGTGGTGCGCGTGGGTGGGGGACAGACCCGTCGCCGCGGACGACGTCGGCGTCGAGCGGGCGTGACGGTGCCGGATGAATTTTTAAACGCGATATTGTATGAGTATCTAGTCACTAAAAGTGTAAAAAGAACTGTAATTCTACGGGTACCGTGTATGTGAAAACAGTCTAAAATGTATCCGTGCGATCGTGTCACTAAAAAAGCGGAGAAACGTCTCCGCCCCTCGGAACGTTCGCACTCGCCAGCGCGCGTGCACGTCGTGCGCGATGGCCATGGCACCGCCCAAGCCCAAGATGGGGGTCGACCCCGCGCGTAGTCGCGATATCATGGACGACATGGTCAACGTGGTGCGTGCCGCGCGCTTCCCCGCCCCCGCGCCCCCCCCGCGCGCCGTTTTGAAATGCGCGAAATGTAAACGTTCCCCCGCATCCCCTGACGCCATCTCCCTCCCCTCGGCGCGCGCAGGTGGAGACGTACGTGGCCGACGGCTTCGACTCGTTCGAGGAGTGCCTGACTCAGGAGCTCCCGCAGGACGACGAGACGGAGGCCGCGCTGAAACGAGGGCTGGACGTGATGTACCGCGCGGCGCAGGAGCGGATAGACGAGCACTTCGGTCGGTTCGCCGAGCACTGCGCGGGCACGTGCTTCGCCGTGCCCAAGGAGCTTCTGCAGGCGCAGGACCTGGCGGAGAACCTGCCCTCGTGCTCCGCGGAGGAGGAGCGCGCGCTGGACGAGCAGCTGCGTGCGCTGCGCAAGCGTCTCGCGCACGCCACCGCCATGCGCACGCACTGCGACGCGCAGCGCGACGCGCTGCAGGCGGAGATGGCGGATCACGCGCGCGTGGTGGAGCAGCTCCGTTCGGGCAAAGAAAACGCAATGCTCGGCGGCGTGAAGGGCGGAAAGCAGGGCGTGGAGGCGGCCGCGGCGGCGGTCGTGGCGGCGGCCAGGCAGCTCCAACCTTTGCTGGAGCAGGCGGAGGAGATGCAGAGGCGGGGCGTGGCGTTTTCCGACGGCGCAGGCATCGCACCGAGCGCCGCCGATCCCGCCGTCGCCGCCAAGCAATCGCTTCGCGAGCACTTCAAAAACGGCGCGACGCTCGAGACGCTCAAGTCCATCAACTCGAGGCTGAACGCGCGGAGACACGCCGAGGCGCTGGGAAGAAGCGAACCGTAGACGGCTTTCTTTCGTTTCAGGGTAGTGTTTTTTGATGACGGACGCGTTGTGATAAGAAGACGGTTTCGCGATGTGAACGCGTGTAATAGGCGCTCCTCGGTCCGCGTCGTTCGACGGCGCGCGCTCCGCGACGATGTCGATATCGATAATACCGTACGGCGTTACAATCGAACATCCAAACGCTATTAGTCCGCGCGTCGCTCTCTTTCAGCCGCCGCCGCCTCTCGGGATGCCTGATGCGCCCTGTTCGATCGCACCCAAAAGGTCGTCTCACAGGTTCCTTTCTTTGTACGAGGCGGCGGGTATGCCGTTGGGGAAGACGTTCTTCTTGGCGAACCGCTCCCACTGCGCTTTGCAAAAGTCGAGGCTCTGCAAAACCACGTTTGCGCGTTTACGCCTTCTCTGTCCGTCGTCGTACCGCCCGCCGCCCATCCCGAACCCGCCGCCGGTGGGCATCTGCCCGCTGTCCAGGCTCGAGGAGCTGCCGTTCGCACCCGCCAGTCCGCCGCCGGGCAGCACGCTCTCGTTCGCGGCGAGCGAGATGAAGAACCCGAACGGGACGATCCACACGACCATGAGGAAGAATCCCAGCAAGTACTCCACGCTGTAGTACTCGTCCGCGTCGTTCCTGAAGTGCCGCATCCACATGAAGTGGTTCGCCACCAGAGCCGCGACCGATCCCAGGAACTCGGGGCTCGTCAGCGCCATGAACGGGAACTTCTTCAGAAGCGTGTGGTACGTGCACAGCGCGCCGACGCTCAGCGCGATGTTCACGAACGGCAGCCTGTCCACCACGAGCAGCGCGACGTTCAGGCCTATCGAGATCTTGATGGACCACGCCAAAACTTTTTTCGTCACGCGCGTGTACTCCTCGACCATCTCCGCGAGGTAATACAGGCCCGTCGCGAGGCACACGGCGATGAACACCAGGAACAGGTACCCGCCCGTGTACACGACGATGTTGGAGAGGAACGGCATGGTGATCCGTCCGTGTTTCGGCTCTCTGGAGCGTCTCCGAATGAATCGGCGGGATTCGATTCTCGAGTTATCCTTCGACGACACTCTCGATCTCGCGCACTCATGGCACTTGACAAGTCGTGTTTCCTTTCGTCCTGGAACTCTGATTGGCTCGTTCGCCTCGCCCGCTGCCACTCCGTGGCGCGGCACGCAGGGGCGCCGGTCCTCCCGAACCCGGCGAGGTAAGCATGTCGGAAGAGCCCCTCGATCGTATCGTACTGCGCTACCTTCAGAAGCGAGGGTACACGGACGCGGAGCGCGCGCTCAGGACCGAGGCGAAAATCGCGAGCGTCAGTCAGATGGCGCTCGTGCCCCACCTGGGCGCCGACGCGAGCATCGCCGACCACATCCTCTACTACAACGAAGCGGACAGCGACCCCGAGGCGCTCGTGGAGGGGTACCGCCTGCTTCGCGAGTGGACGCACCACTCGCTCGACCTGTACAAGGTGCGTGTCCGAAGCAAGCGAAGCCTTCGAGTCGGCCATCCCCGCGCGCGAAAAAACAACAACCCTAAATGCGCGCGATCCGAACCAGGCGTCCGCTTCCTCCCACCCGCCGCGCCATCCCCGCGCGTCCGCCGTTACTCGTGCGCGTTCCCTGACCGCCCTCTCTCCCATCTTCAACTCTCGAACCACGAACCCCCGCACCGCAGCCCGAGCTCCTGCGCGTGCTGTACCCGATGTTCGTGTACTGCCACCTCGAGCTCGTCGCGGCGGACGTCCCCGAGCTGGCGCGCGAGTTCCACCGTCGGTTCGCGTCCGACCACGAGCTCGCGCACGGCGAGGAGACCATCGCGCTCGCGGGCCTGGCCTCGCCCGCGCACTTGCGCTCGGACCCCACGGCGCTGAAGCTGAAGCAGAACCGCATGCCCGTGCGGTGTTGCCAGTACACGTTCGACCTGCTGGTCAAGTACCTGCACGTCGCGAACCAGATGGCGCTACTCTCCATCCTGAACAAGCACGTCGCCGTGACGGTGACGGACGGCGACCCCGCGCCCGAGGCGGACGAGGCGGCGCGCGCGGCGCGGTCGACCATCACCGGCATCGGCCCGCCCTCGTTCGTGGACGCGTTCAACGCCAAGAAGACGGGGCGCTGGGGCGTGCTGGAGCAGTCCGTGGAGGTGCAGGCGATGGATGAGTTTGAGGAGGAGCGGGCGCGCGCCGAGAAGGAGGAGGGCGACGGCGACGACGAGAAGGACGCCAAGCCGATGTCTAAGCGCTCGAAGGCTGCGGCGGAGAAAGCGAAGCGCGAAGCCGAGGAGAAGGAGCGGCTGGAGCGGGAAGCGGGAAACGGCGCGCCTGCGCCGTACGTCCCCACCATCGTCAAGAGCGAGATCCCGATTCCCGAACTCTCCTACCAAACGCGTCTGGACGCCGTGGAGGACGTGCGGTATCGCGCCTCCGTCGGCGCCGACGCCTTGCCGTCGGTCGCGTTCTACACCTTCACGCACGCGCACGGCTTTTTGAACTGCGCGACGGTGTCGAAAGACGCGGCGATCGTCGCGGGCGGGTTCGCGGACAGCGCCGTGCGCGTCTGGGACGTGAACAAGGCGGTCCCGGGAGGCACGGACTTGTACGAGACGGACCCCGAGAGCCGCGCGCGGCGTTTGGCGAAGGACGCCGCGCTGGACGCCCCCGCGGCGGATCGCGGCGAACCCGGAGGCGACGTCGCGATGGCGGAGAAGGCGGAGGACGCTCGCGAATTAGCTCCCGGGACGGACAAAAACGGCGCTTCTTTGTCGGAAGCCGACAAACCTTCGCGCGGCTCTAAAGTCGCGCGTCCGACGCCTTCGACGGAGTACGTCGGCCACGCGTCGGCGGTGCACGGCGTTTCTTTGTCTCCCGGCGACGAGTTTTTGCTGTCTTGCTCCCGCGACACGACCGTGCGGCTCTGGTCGCTCGAGTTAAAAACGTGCCTGGCGGCGTACCGCGGGCACGAAGCGCCGGTGTGGGACGTGAAGTGGTGCGACCGAGGGCACTATTTCGCGACGGCGTCCTACGACAAAACCGCGCGGGTCTGGGCGATGGACTCGCCTTCTCCGCGGCGCGTGATGGTGGGCCACCTTTCGGACGTCGACTGCGTGGCGTGGCACCCCAACGCGAACTACATCGCCACGGGGTCCGCGGACCGCACGGTCAGGATGTGGGACGTGGCGTCCGGCGAGTGCGTGCGCATCTTCGTCGGGCACGCCGCCGGCGTGCGCGCCCTGGCCCTCAGCCCGGATGGCAAATCGTGCGCGAGCGCCGCCGACGACGGCGAAGTGCTGGTGTGGGACCTGGGCACCGCGCGCCAGACGCACGCGTTCGTTGGGCACCGCGGGCCGGTGTTCTCGCTGGACTACGCTTTGGGTGGCCGAGGTAATTTGCTGGCGAGCGGGGGGGCGGACGAGACGGTGAGGCTGTGGGACGTCGCGATTGGGTCGGGGGAGCTTTCGACCGCGAAGAAGCCGCCGAAGAAGGGCGCGACTTTGGGGGAATACACGGAGGTGCCGCGGCGGGGACCGACGCGCACTTTACGCACGAAATCGACGCCTGTGTGCGCGGTTTCGTTCACGGGGAGGAACCTGCTCATGGCCATGGGCGCGCGCGCGCCGTCCTCGAAAGCGGCGTAGACGTCTTCTCTGTTTTCTTTTTCAAGCGTTATGAGAGTTACGAATCCATCTACGGCGTCATCTCGAACGTCATCCCTTTTTGAGACGAGCTCGTACTACTTTGTCAAGTACTCGTGGTCCGGGAGTCGCCCGACGCACTCAAGCTTCGAGCGCCTGTGCTCGATCTCGTTGGTCCAGTCCGGCGTTGCGTCGATCTGCTCACCCGGCGACAGCGAGGGTAAAACGCACTCGTAACGCTCGTCCGTCCGCCGTCGGTTTAAATCGAGCCGGTCCCACTCGCGACACCCGGTCTCGTCGAAGTCGTCCAACAGCTTAAAGCAGCGCAGCTTAGCGAACTCGTTCCCGGCGTCGTCCTTGTGGAACACCAGCGTCGAGGCGTGCGTGGTGTTCGTGCCCAGCCGGCACGTGTACACCTCGCACGGGAAACCGGAGCACACCGGCACTTGTTCGAACGGCGCCGCCGCCGCCAGCGCGGCGCGCGCGGCGTGTGTTGTTTGGAAGTCGCAAAAGGCGCCGTCGAGGAGGTGCGTGTCGGCTGCGCCGGGGGGGCCGAAGGGCGTGCGGTTGGGGATAACCCGCCAGTTGCCGCCGCCCACGCCGGCGCCGAACCAAGAAGGGCCGATGATCACGCCCTGCGGCCCCCAGTACGGGAACGGGAAGGGGGTCCAAACGCGGCCCGCGGGGTCGTGCGAGGTTTCCGTCTCGGACGGCCGGGACCGCGCTTCGACGTCGGCGTTCTTAGTGGAGAGTCTCGTCGAAGAGAGCGCGGCGCTCCGCGGAGACGCGCGCGCGTCCGAGGACGCCGACGTCGCGAGCGCGGCAGTCAGGAGGAGGAACGAGCGAAGCATGGGATGTGGCTGTGGCGGCGCGCGTGCGGTTGTGCCGCGAGCCGCGCGGTAAGCGCGTTGGTGGGAGAACAAAAAAAAAGAGAAAACGACGAACGAAACCGTTTCGCACGTTCGATCGAGCCTCGACGGTCGCTCTGTCGCTCGATCCGCCTCGGTCATTTCCGTTTCGAACATGTCAAAAGGCGCGTTGCGTGTTGTTTGTTTTTTCTCGGAGTCTTCTTCGAGTTTAAACCGTCAATTGACGGGCGCGAGCGGCGCGCATTGCGACTAGCGCTCAACGCAGGTTGAGGCGCGCGGCTGGTGAGCTCGCTCGGCGCTCTGTCCAGCGTGAGCGGCTCGGTCGGGCTCGAGGCGGGAGCCGGCCGGCGCGCCGCGCTCTCGGCGGTGGACGGACACCCGCGCGATGGTGTCTCTGCGGACCCCCGAGCCTGAGTGGCGCGGTGATGTCACGTTGGGCGACGAGACGTACGAGTCTCCGAGCGCGTCGCGCTCGTACGACCCGCGCGAAGTCGATCCTGTGGTACGTGCATCCTTCGCGACGGCGCGCGTTGGCGCGCGAGCGCGGACGCGACCCGCGACCGCGTTCGCGCCCCGATCGTCGATTTTGTTGCTTTTTCTCGCAAGCGCAATTTGCCGTCCAACCGGAGAATTGTCGAGTCACCTCCATCCGCTCTCGAGCCCCGCTGACCCTCCAAACCCCCCAGGTCGTCGAGGATATTCTGAACCACTCGGAGGAAATCGCCGTCGCCGAGGATGGCCACGGCGGCGAGGTCACTCTGCTTCGTCTGCTGAAGGTGCGCCCCCATCGCGAGACGACGCGCGATACCCTCAATCGCATCAATCGCGCTCTCGAACGCACGGATGCGGTTCGCCCGGAAACTGCCGGTGCGGCGAAGCGTCCGAGAATGCGACGGTTTTTTTCTTTCGGTTTTCTTTTTCTCCTTCGACTCTCGGTCTCGACGAACGCCGTCAAACTCACCTCCTTCCCCGCTCTCATCCACAAAAACCTTCCAACCTTCGCAGGCGTACGAGTCCGTGCTGACCGAGCACGGCATCTCCCCCGAGGAGGACACGCAGTACTACCGCTTTTTGCTGAAGCTGTCTCTCGATCCCGATCCGGACTGGTGGGTGAAGTACGAGCGCGAGAAGCAAAGAGTCGCCGCCGCCGGCGGACTCGGCGGGCGCTCGCCGCTGCGCTCGGCGGTCAGCCTCGTGGGCCAGAGCGCGTCCGTGACGCGGAGCGCGATGCGCAAAGGGCCCTCGCCGTACGGCCAGCCGCCGCCCCGGGAGGACGCCACAGAGTTTGCGCGCGACTTGAGGCACGTGCGCCGGCGCGTGATGGACGAGTACGCGCGCGAGCGCGAAGGGGTAAACTCGATAAAGAGCGGAAGGGGTAAACTCTCGCGCTCTCACGCGAACTCTCACCGCAAGAGAGGAGTAAAGCCGCTTTACTACGACGACGCGTACGAGGAGGATGACATAGAGGAGGAGGACCCCGCGGAGCGCGGGTACGCCGACTTCAAGCTCACGGCGGCGGCGTTTCGCGTCTGGATCCGACACGCGTCGTCGCTGCGCGCGCTGCGCACGGCGCGCGAAGCCGCGGTGGAGAACTGGATGATCTCCGTCTCGTTCTGGGAGTGCAACGCGCTGAAGCGCGCGCTCGCGCGCTGGCGCGCGAGGCACAACGTCATGCAGCTGCACGCGCTGCGGTTCTGGTACGGCGAGAACCTGCGCAACCGCTTCCGGTACTGGAAGGAGCACACTTACCGGCTGCGCGCCGAGCGCGCCGAGGAGGCGATCAACGTGCGCCGCGCGCTCGCGGCGTGGACCGGGAAGAGCCTGTCGTACTGCTTCGCCAAGTGGCGGACCGCCATCGCGGACACCAACGACGCGCGCGAGGATGTGCTGGTGGTGGCGAGCGCCCAGCGACGAGCGCGCATGCTCCGCGCGTGGTCCGCGGAGGCGGCGCGGAACGCCGCGCTCGACCGGCTGGGCGGCGACGTCGAGGCGCAAGCCGCGCACCGCGTGAAGGTGCTTTTCTACGTGAAGTGGCGCTCGGCGTTCCACGAGCGCGCGCGCCGCCGCGAGATCATGCAGCGCATGGGCGCGCGCATCCGCAACCGCGCGCTGTCCGGCGCGCTCACGGGGTGGCGCGCCAAGACGAGTGCGGCGCTGGAGCAAAAGGCGCTGCTCGCGGGCATCGCCGCGCGTTTCCGCAATCGCCGGCTGGTCGCCTCGTTCAACACGTGGTCGGAGAAGGCGTCGAGCGCGTCGCTCGAGCGCGACAAGCTCCGCGGCATCGCCGCGAGGCTGATGCACGGCTCCGCGACGCGGTGCCTGCGCGCGTGGCGCGACCTCGCCTCCGAGCAGGCGCGGCTGGAGGGTTTGTGCGTCAAGGTGGCTTCGCGCATCGCCATGATGGCCGCCGCCGGCGCGTTCAACAAGTGGCGCGACTTCGCGGAGGAGACCGTGCGGCACCGGGACGTGTGCTCGCGTGTCGCGTCGCGCATGCTGAACCGCGTGAAGCTCGGCGCGTTCACCGGCTGGCTCGGCTTCGTGGAGATGATGCGGCGCGAGAAGGAGTGCTTCGAGCGGGTCAAGGCGCTCCCCGAGCGGCGCCTGGCGCGCTTCGGGTGGACGTCGTGGCGCGAGGCGTACGCGCTCCGGCTCAAGATGCGTCGCACCATGCAGATGCTGATGAACTCCTCGACGGTGCGCGTGCTGCGGGCGTGGCACGCGCACGTCAACGGCATCAAGGAAGACAAGAACGCCGCGTCCAAGGCGCTGGGGTTCCTGATCAACCGCACCATCGCCGGCGCCTTCGTGCGGTGGCGCGAAGCCGCCACGGAGCTCATCGAGCTTCGCGAGAAGATGCACCGCGTGATGGCGCGCGTCGCGCAGCGGGCGGTGGTCGGCGCGTTCGAGCGGTGG
>ENA-OUOG01000308-OUOG01000308.1-marine-metagenome-genome-assembly--contig:-NODE-308-length-65254-cov-5.941667_pt1 | contig 65254 bp, 74 predicted proteins | sample MGYA00248635_ERZ508505 | MGnify/ENA primary metagenome ERZ508505 (study PRJEB26176, sample SAMN06267871) | marine metagenome | isolation source: Saanich Inlet, British Columbia, Canada | place: Pacific... | reverse complement strand
AGGATGCATTAAACGTTCAGATTCCATCCATAATCCTAATTCAAGACTGTTAGAAGGAAAAACTTCGTAATAATAAGTTCTATCGTCTGTAGTGTTTGCATTATTGCTTCCTCCATTAGAAGTTACAATTTTAAACCATTCACCACGCTCAATGTTTTTTGTACCTTCAAATAAAAGATGTTCAAAAAAATGTGCCATACCAGTACGTTCTGGGTCTTCATCTTTTGCACCAACATGGTACATTACAGAGGTTGTAACTACAGGAGCTGTGTTGTCTTGATGTAAAATAACGTGCATACCGTTACTTAAATCGTACTCTTCAAATTTAACTTCTTGAGCATTAGCTGATAGTCCAGCCAATAACAAAGCCGCTAAGGAGAATAAACTTTTTTTCATTGTGAGATATTTAATGTTAATTGAAATATAAGTCTTTGACTTACGTAATCTGTTACAGATTTCTAACAAAATTACTAATAGATGAACTTAAAAGCGTAGCTTATGTTAAAAATTTAACAATGAATTATCATTTTTCGGCTCTTTTTTCACGAAATTTAAAGTAAAACTAATTTTAAATACCATAATAAACATGAAAAATTTTGCACTTCCAATACGATTTGGCATAGTATTAGGCGCCTTGCTAATCTCTTTTTTTCTTGTGCTTTCCCTTTTTGGCTTGCACACACATCCTGCATATAGTATAGGTAATTCTATAATTGTTGGCTTTGGTATATTTGAAACTATACGATATTATAAATTAGAGCAAAGTAATGCTTTTAGTTATTCTGGTGGTTTTACTGTTGGTATTGTTGCGGGTTTTTTAGCAACATTAATGTTTACAGTATTCTTTTTATTGTATACAACAGAAATAAATAGTGATTTTCTTTTAAATTTATTATCCGTTTTTAAGGGTGATTATAATGTAAGCGTTGGTTTAGTAACTTTTGTGGTTGCAATAATGGGTTTCGCAACAACAGTGGTTTTAACTTTAACTTGTATGCAGCTTTTAAAGAAAAGCCGAAACATACCACAAACATAATAAGAGTAGTTTATTTATTGGATTTTCAAAAGGTTTTCTATCCCTTAACACAAATCCCTCGTTGTAAAGTGAAGGATTAATACTTAAAATATTAGTAATCACTAATAAAAACGTTTGCAAATTAATTTATTAGAAGTATATTTGCATCCGCTTTCTGAGAAGATAGTAGATTTTTTTAATAACAAATTAATAAAAACGTTACGCTAATGTACGCAATTGTAGAGATAGCAGGGCATCAATTTAAAGTTGAAAAAGACCAAAAAGTTTTTGTTAACCGTTTAGCATCAGAAGAAGGAAAGACTATGTCTTTCGATAATGTTCTTTTAATTGCAGATGGTGACAATGTTACTTTAGGCGCCCCAGCTATAGATGGAGCACAAGTAAGTGTGAAAATCTTAAAGCACCTTCAAGGTGATAAAGTTATTGTTTTCAAAAAGAAAAGAAGAAAAGGTTACCGTGTTAAAAACGGTCATAGACAAGCCTTAACAGAAATCGTTATTGAGAGCATTGTAGCTTCGGGAGCTAAAAAAGCTGCTCCAAAAAAAGAAACTAAAAAAGCTGAACCTAAAGTAAAAGCTAAGCCAGTTGCTAAAGTTGCTGAGGAAACTCAAGATTTAAGCAAAATGACTGTTGCGCAGTTAAAAGAGATGGCTAAAGCTAAAGGTGTTAAAGGGATTTCTTCTATGAAGAAAGCTGATTTAATAGCTGCTTTAAGTTAATATTAATAAAATAAAACCTTAAAATTATGGCTCATAAAAAAGGAGTTGGTAGTTCGAAGAATGGTAGAGAATCAGAATCAAAACGTTTAGGCGTTAAGATTTTTGGTGGACAAGCTGCTATTGCTGGAAATATCATATTAAGACAAAGAGGGAATACACATCACCCAGCTGAGAACGTATACCAAGGAAAAGATCACACTTTACATGCTAAAGTTGATGGTTTAGTGAAATTTACTAAGAAAAAAGACAATAAGTCTTATGTTTCTATTGAGCCTTTTGAGGCTTAGTAATTTTTATACTCTAAAATATTTAAAAACGCCTTTCTTTTAAGAAAGGCGTTTTTTTGTTTGTGATTATTTCTTAATAATTTCATTTATAATCTTTAAATGATGATTTGTATGAATTACTAAAAAACGATAAATCTTTGGTGTGTTTATATTTCCAAATAGTGGATGTATAAAATATGCGTTATCATCTAATCTAGCTATTGTTTTAATATTTGCTTTAGCTAAAGCAACTTGAGAAATAAGTTCTTCTTTTAAAATAACTTCTGGTGGTTTAACGTGTTTTGGTGCTTTAGCTTTTCCTCTTGGAAAATACCCAATTGCAAAGAATACTTTTCCCAAAAAACTAAAATTATTTTTATAAGTATCTGGTTCTGATTTTTGTACTGCAGCTATTACATTATTAATAACTTTTAGGCTGTGGTCTATATGCCAAGCAATTGCGCTTTTAGATATTTTAATGTTGGAAACATTGTGTCTTTCAATATAAGATTCTAATGTATTAAGCGCAATATTTAACTTTTGAATACTCATGAAATCTGTTTTGAGATATTGAAGATAATCATTTAAAAGAATTAAAAAAGAAAACCCAAACAAGTTATGTTTGGGTTTTATAATTTTAGACTCCTTTTTACAGAGTGATTTTTAATATCTGTAATGCTCAGGCTTATATGGGCCTTCGACTTTTACACCAATATAATTTGCTTGGTAGTCTGCTAATTCGGTAAGCTCAACACCAATTTTTTCAAGGTGTAACTTTGCTACTTTTTCATCTAAATGCTTAGGTAACATGTATACATCATTTTTGTATGCTGCACTGTTTTTCCACAATTCGATTTGAGCTAAAGTCTGGTTTGTAAATGAGTTACTCATTACAAAACTTGGGTGACCAGTAGCACAACCTAAGTTTACTAAACGACCTTCTGCAAGTAAAATAATATCTTTTCCGTCTATATTATATTTATCTACTTGAGGTTTAATGGTGTCTTTAGTGTGTCCATACTTTTTGTTTAACCAACCTACTTGTATTTCATTATCAAAGTGTCCAATATTAGCTACAATAACTTTGTCTTTCATAGCTTCAAAATGCTCAGCACGAACAATATCTTTATTTCCAGTTGTTGTAATAACAATATCGCTGTTTGCAACAACAGTTTCTAGTTTTTTAACTTCGAAACCATCCATTGCAGCTTGTAATGCACAAATTGGGTCAATTTCAGTTACTGTTACAATACTTCCTGCGCCTTTAAAAGAAGCAGCAGTACCTTTACCAACATCACCATAACCACAAACAGTAACACGTTTCCCAGCCAACATAATATCTGTTGCACGTCGAATAGCATCTACTGCAGATTCTTTACAACCATATTTATTATCGAATTTTGACTTAGTTACAGAATCGTTTACGTTAATGGCTGGCATTGTTAATGTTCCGTTTTTTACACGCTCGTAAAGTCTATGAACTCCAGTTGTTGTCTCTTCAGATAAACCTTTAATTCCAGCAGATAACTCTGGGTATTTATCTAAAACCATATTAGTTAAATCTCCACCATCATCTAAAATCATATTTAATGGTTTACGGTCTTCTCCAAAAAATAAGGTTTGCTCTATACACCAATCAAACTCTTCTTCTGTCATGTCTTTCCAGGCGTAAACAGCAGTTCCAGCTTCTGCAATGGCAGCAGCTGCTTGGTCTTGTGTCGAGAAAATATTACAAGAACTCCAAGTTACTTCTGCACCTAAAGCTTGTAAGGTTTCAATTAAAACTGCAGTCTGTATAGTCATGTGTAAACATCCTGCAATTCTTGCTCCTTTTAAAGGTTGCTCGTTTTTGTATTCTTCACGCAAACTCATTAAGCCTGGCATTTCTGCTTCTGCTAAACTAATTTCTTTTCTTCCCCAAGCCGCAAGCGACATATCTTTTACCTTATTAGGTACGTAAGCAATTGTTTTAGTACTCATATTAAATCTTTCTTAATTTTATAATAATAATTAGCCTTTGGGATTAACACTTAAATAGTTAAATTCGCTTAACAAAATGCCAAATCTGCTTCGGGCAGTGCAAAGATAATCAATAACATTTAGAATATTAAATGCCTCTTTACAAATCCATTATAATAAACTCACAAACTACTGTTAAAATCTGGAAGATTGAAGAGTCTTACAATGCATTAATTTCTCCTTTAGATTTAAAACCACAAAGTTTAGAACGTGTTTTGGGTATGAAAAGTGAACTCCATCAGCGTGGGTTTTTAAGTGTAAGACATTTGTTGCGAGATTTTGGTTATACAGATGAAGATTTGTTTTATGATGCTAATGGGAAACCACATTTAAAAGATGGTAAGCATATTTCAATAACACATAGTTTTACATTTTCAGGTGTGATTGTAAGTGATACTAAAGTTGGAATAGATATTGAAAAACAACGTGATAAAATTGCTATTATAGCTAATAAATTTGTGGATTACGAGTTCGATTATTTAGATCATTTTAATATTGATTACATAAGAAAATTAACTGTTATTTGGGGCATTAAAGAATCGCTTTACAAGTTATTTGCGACACCAGGAATGTTATTTAAAGTGCATTTTTTAGTACTTCCGTTTATGTTAGAAGATCAAGGTACTGTGTGTTGGATAGATTATGAATTTAAGAAATATAGATATCAATCACATTTCATTGAATTTGAAGGCTTCACTTGTGCTTATGTAATAGAATAATATGAAGTCTATTTTACAACACATAAAAACTGAAAAACGAAATCTAGCAGTTTTAATAGATCCAGATAAGTTTAATCTTGAAAATGTATCGCAATTTATAGATAAAGTTAATAAATCTATTGCCACACATATATTTGTTGGTGGAAGTTTAGTTTTAGATAAAGCAACAGAAGTCTTAATTACTGCTATAAAACCACTCACTAAATTGCCTGTAGTATTATTTCCAGGTGATGTATGCCAAGTGACAAATAAAGCTGATGCTATTTTGTTTTTATCTTTAACCTCTGGAAGGAATCCAGAATATATAATTGGTCAGCACGTAAAAGCAGTTTCAAAATTAAGACATTGCGATTTAGAGGTTATTCCAACCAGTTATATTCTAATTGATGGTGGAAAAAAAAACAGCAACACAAAAAGTTACAAATACAGAGCCTTTAACTAATTTGCAAGAGATTGTAGATACAGCAAAAGCTTCAGAATTATTAGGTATGCAACTTGTTTACTTAGATACAGGAAGTGGAGCAAAACAAGAAGTTAAAGAAACAATTATAAAAGCTGTAAAGGCAGAAATTAATATACCAATAATAGTAGGAGGAGGAATTAAAAGTAAATTTGCAATTAAAAAAGCGTTTAGAGCTGGAGCTAATATGGTTGTAATTGGTACCGCTTTTGAGCTATATGAAGATTTTTTTGAAGAAATAAAACGATAGTATGTATATATCTGTAGACCTTACCTTATCACCTTTACAAGATGATTACGAAAAACACGTTATAGACTTTATAAAAGTTCTTCGCGATTCTGAATTTATAGTTTTAGAAAACCCATTAAGTACTCAAATTTATGGAAAGTATAATACCTTAATGCCTTTTTTAACAAAAGCTATTAAAGCGTCTTTCGAGAATCAAGATATTTGTGTACTAACAATTAAAATAGTAAAAACAGATAGAAGCGATTATGAACCAAATTTCTGATTTTTTTTTCTATCAATACTCTAGCTATTCAACTTTAGACATCACCTTAGAAATTACAGCTGTTATTTTTGGGTTTATATCTGTTTGGCTTTCAAAACAAAATAATATTTTAGTTTTCCCAACAGGAATGATAAGCACTTTGATTTTTGTCTACTTACTTCTAAAATGGGAGTTACTTGGCGATATGATGATAAATGCTTACTATTTTATAACGAGTGTTTTTGGTTGGTATGTTTGGAATAGAAAAGGAAAAGATAATGAGGTTACACCAATTTCTAGAACAACAAATAAAGAAAAAAAGATAAGCGTATTTATCTTTTTAGCAACCTTGTTATTTGTTTTTATAGTCTATAAAACATTCAATAAATGGTCCAATTGGGTTGCTTACGTCGATACTATTACCACTGCAATTTTCTTTGTTGGTATGTGGTTAATGGCAAAACGAAAAATTGAGAATTGGATTTTTTGGATAATAGGCGATGTGATTTCTATACCATTATATTTTTATAAAGGATTTACATTTACTAGTTTTCAATATTTAGGATTTACATTAATAGCAATATTTGGATATTTAGCATGGAAAAAGCACTTGAACAACAACCAGCAAATTGCTTAAAAGTAGTATTATTTGGTCCAGAATCAACGGGAAAAACAACTTTGTCAAGTCAGTTAGCTCGTTATTACAATTCGGTTTGGGTACGTGAATATGCTCGCGAATATCTTCAAAACAAATGGAATAACGAACGCAAAACGTGTGAGCCTAAGGATATATTACCAATTGCTATTGGGCAAATGGCTCTAGAAAACGAATTATCAAAAAAAACAGATTCAATTTTAATATGCGATACAGATTTGTTAGAAACAAAAGTGTATTCTGAAACATACTATTCTGGAACTTGCGATTCATTATTAGAAAAATATGCTATAGAAAACACTTACGATTTATACTTTTTAACGTATATTGATACACCTTGGGAGGCAGATGATTTAAGAGACAAGCCAGAAGAAAGAGAAGCTATGTTTAAGGTTTTTGAGACAGCTTTAAAAAACTATAACAGACCCTATGTTTTGCTAAAAGGAAATAAAAAATTACGCCTCCAAACAGCAGTAAAGCACATAGATAAATTGATGAAAAAATAAAGTGAATTTCACTACAACACAAATAAAACAGATTGAAGACAAAGGACTTACAGTTGCAAAGGTTTTAAAGCAAATTGAAACTTTTAAATCTGGATTACCTTTTGTAAATTTAGAGTCTGCAGCCATATTAGGCCATGGAATTTTAAAACTTTCTGATAAAGAAAACCAAGACTATTTAACCTTTTATAACACCCAAAAAGAGCTTTTAAATATTATTAAGTTTGTTCCTGCATCTGGAGTTGCTACTAGAATGTTTAAGTTTTTATTCGAATTCTTAGAAACTTATAATATTAAAAAAGAAAGTGTAAATTCTTATATCAATAAACATAAAGCAACAGAGCTTTCTTTGTTTTTGGTTGGTCTAGAAAAATTTCCATTTTACAAAACATTAATTCAAACTACTCAAGATAATAATCCAGAGTATAACAGGCTTTCTAATAATGAAAAAGTTGTGTTATTAGCAAAGACACTTCTAGATGAGAAGCATTTAAACTACAGTAATTTCCCTAAAGGTTTATTGCCATTTCATAAATATAAAGACCACATTGCAACAGCTTTTGAAGAGCATTTATTTGAAGCTGCTTTGTATGCAACTTCTAAAAACAAAGCAACACTTCATTTTACAATTTCTGAAATCTATAAAGATGTTTTTGTTCAAGAGTTTAATCGTATTCAAACTATAGTAGAACGAAAAACGAATACAAAATTCAGTATTTTTTACTCTTATCAAAAAAAAGAGACAGATACTATTGCTGTAACAACTAAAAATGAACCTGTTAAAAACACAGATGGTTCTTTACATTTTAGACCATCTGGTCATGGTGCTTTATTAGCTAACTTAAACGATTTTGATGCAGATATTATTTTTATAAAAAACATTGATAATGTTGTGGTTTATAAATATGAAAATGAAGTAGCAAAACATAAAAAAATTCTAGCTGGTATTTTGCTGAAACTTCAAGAACAAGCTTTTAGCTATTTAAAACAGTTGGAGGCAGAAGAACTTGGTGAAGCTAAGACCATTGAGATTGCCCGTTTTTTAAGAAAAAAACTGAATGTAAATATCTCTCATGAATTCGAAAGATATTCACCTAAATATCAATTAGAATATTTAAAAACCAAACTAAATAGGCCTATTAGAGTTTGTGGAATGGTTAGAAACGAGGGAGAACCAGGTGGAGGACCTTTTTGGGTAAAAGATGAAAGTGGAACAGTTTCTCTACAAATTGTAGAATCTGCACAAGTAGATAAAAAGAATAGACACCAAAAGAATATTTTAAAAAACGCAACCCATTTTAATCCAGTAGATTTAGTTTGCGGAGTTAAAAACTACAAAGGAGAAAAATTCGATCTCACTAAGTTTGTAGATTCTAAAACTGGATTTATTACCATGAAGACAAAAACAGGAAAAGATATAAAAGCTCTCGAATCTCCTGGTCTTTGGAATGGAAGCATGGCACATTGGAACACTATTTTTGTAGAAGTCCCACTTGTTACTTTCAATCCTGTTAAAACAGTAACAGATTTGCTAAAAGCTACACATCAAGTATAATGTTTGAAGAAGAAGCACTTATAAAAGAGTTTAACTTTAAAGCAATAAGAAGCTCTGGAGCAGGAGGACAGCATGTAAATAAAGTATCCTCTAAAATAGAGTTATCCTTTAATTTAGAGACGTCTTTAGTTTTAAACGAAAATCAAAAACAAGTTATTAAACTCAAATTATCCAACCGAATTAACAAAGACGGATTATTAATTTTACAATGTGGTGAAAGTAGAAGCCAACATAGAAATAAGAATATTGCAATTATAAGAATAATTCAAGTACTAAAATCTGCTTTATATATTCAAAAAAGACGCATTCCTACAAAAACACCAAAGGCAGTTGTTTTTAAACGACTTAAAAATAAACGTGTAAATAAAGAGCGTAAAGCAAATAGGAGTAAACCAAGACTAGACTAAAAAAAACCCAAAATTATTTATTGAAAATCAAAAATGTAAATTACCTTTGCACTGTTCTCAAAAAAGGGGTGCCTAAAAACGGCTGAGATCATACCCATTGAACCTAGAACAGGTAATGCTGTTTAGGAAATTGAATGTTTTGTCATTGCGAATTAATTATTTTGTTACTGTGTTAATCTTTACAATTAAGAGATTACATAACTTTAAAATTTCTTGTAAAGACTTAACGAAAATTAATTATTTTTAATAGAATAATGACCTCTTTTTATTCGTGATAAATATATTTCGAATGAAATTTACTGTAAAAAAATCAATTTTATGTGCTGGATTTGTCTTGCTTTCTTTAAATAGTTTTGCACAAACCATAACACAAGATTCAACAAAAGTTGAAGCTTTAGACGAAGTCTTAATTAAATCCTTAAGAGTGGACGCAAAGTCGCCTATTACGCATTCTAATGTTTCTAAAGAAGAACTTGAAAAACGTAATTTAGGTCAAGACATTCCTATTCTTTTAAACTATTTACCATCTGTAGTTACAACTAGTGATGCTGGAGCAGGCGTTGGTTATACAGGTATTCGTGTACGTGGAGTAAGTTCACAATCTACAAACATAACTATAAATGGAATTCCTTACAACGATTCAGAAAGCTTAGGAACTTTTTGGGTTAATTTAGGAGATATTTCTTCCTCTGTTGAGAGCTTACAATTGCAACGTGGAGTTGGGACATCTACCAATGGAGCTGGTGCTTTTGGAGCAAGTATAAACGTGTTAACAGATGCTGTTTCTAAAGATGCTAAAGGAGAGATTTCCAATAGTTTTGGGAGTTTTAATACTAGAAAACATACTGTAAAATATAGTACACGATTGTTAAACAATAACTTTGCAATTTCTGGACGTTTATCGCAAATTAATTCTGATGGATATATAGATCGTGCCACGTCAGATTTAAAATCTTATTTTCTTCAAGGTGCTTATGTAGATGAAAACACTTTAATTAAAGCCGTAATTTTTGGAGGCCAAGAGGTTACTTATCAAGCCTGGAATGGTATAGATGCTATAACTCTTGAAAACGACAGAACATTTAATCCGTCTGGACAATATACAGATGCAGATGGCAATACACGTTTTTATGATAACGAAGTCGATAACTACAAACAAGACCATTATCAATTACACTGGAATGAAAAAATTAATAATAATTGGTCAGCAAACTTAGGTTTAAACTATACTTATGGTCGTGGTTATTTTGAGCAGTATAAAGAAGACGAAGATTTTTCTACTTACGGGTTTTACGAGATTACAATTGGTGGTGAAACCATAAATGAGACAGATGTTATAAGAAGACGTTGGTTAGATAATGATTTTTATGTGCTAAATGCGAATGTAAATTATAAAGATGAAACGCTTAATCTAAGTTCAGGTTTGTTTTATAGTTCATATCATGGTGATCATTTTGGCGAGGTTATTTGGGCCCAATATGCAAGTAATAGTGAAATAAGAGATCGTTATTATGAAGGTGATGGTGACAAGTATGATTTTAGTATTTTCACAAAGGCAACCTACCAATTAAACGATAAATTAAGTTTATTTGGTGATTTACAATTTAGAAGTGTAAATTATGATACTAGTGGAATAAGTTCAGGTTTAGTGTTATTTGAAATAGATAAGACTTACAATTTTTTTAATCCTAAAGCAGGAGTTTCTTATAATTTAAACGCAAATAATAATTTTTATTTCTCTTATGCTAGAGCAAATAGAGAAGCGAGCAGAAGCGATTTTGAAAGTAATCCAGATATTAAACCAGAACAACTTAATGATTTCGAATTAGGTTGGAGATATAAAAGTCCAAAGTTAATTTTTAATGCTAATGCATACTATATGTTATATAATGAGCAATTAGTATTAACTGGTGCTATTGATGATGTAGGTGCTTTTATTCGAAATAATTCTGGTAAAAGTTCTCGTTTAGGATTAGAATTAGAGGCAGTAGTAAAGCTTAGTGATAAATTTTCTATGCAACCCAATATAACATTGAGCTCCAATAAAAACGATGAAACCATAGTTTCTAGAGATGGTGCTTTTGTAAACTTAGGAAAAACTAACATTTCTTTTTCTCCAGAAGTTGTTGCGGCAAATGCTATAATTTTTAAGCCATTAGAACATTTTGAACTATCCTTTTTAAGTAAATATGTAGGTGAGCAATTTATGGGAAACACAGATTCTAACATCTCTAAATTAGACAGTTATTTTGTAAATGATTTTAATGTGACTTACGAGATTAAAACAAATAAAATATTTAAGTCTATTCTATTATCTGGTTTGGTAAATAACATTTTTGGAGAAAAGTATGTCTCTAATGGTTACTATTTTACATTCGATGATACTTGGTCTAATCCTGGAGCTGTAACAACAATAGAAGGTGCTGGTTATTATCCTCAAGCTACTACAAACTTTCTTGTAGGTGCAACTTTAAAGTTTTAAACAGTAAAAATCTTACATAAAAAAAGCGGCTCGATGCCGCTTTTTTTATTGCGAAAAGGATAGAAGAGGCGTCCTTTTTTATGTCAGTTTTAGTATTTTGTGAAGTATGAGCAAAATGTATCCAGAACAAATAAAAAAGATATAACGTATAGCCTGGTTTTTAATGCCATTAAAAGCATTAAAAATTTGCCCTAATTGTTAAAAACACGAATCACACTTCCGTTGACTTCTACAAAATAGCGAACCAAAGTATATTGTCCAGTTGTACCTTCTTGTCTTGTACCATTTAAAATTTCGTAAGCGTTCTCATCTGCACAATTACAAGTAGCAACAATACCATTTACGGTTAAGTTAGAGCAAGAACTTACAGGATGATTGGGATCGCTAAGCTCAAAAGCACTATAATTATTGTTTCCTGCATAATACAAAACCACACCTTTTATACCATAATTACTGTTTAATGTAATGTAATTTCCAGGAAATTGCATTTGGTTGTATTGTGGTAAGCTTGTATTTATTAGATTTCCAGTGTCAAATACTGCATTTGGTATGTTAGGATTATTATTTTGGTTATCATCGTCTTTTTTACTACACGAATTAAACAGTAGACCTGTAAATAAGAATAATAGTATTGTTTTTAATTTCATTTTTTTTAATTTTTTTATAGCATTGCAATTTACAACAAAAGTAATTTGCGAATTAAATATTTTGTATATTTGTATTATAATCTCGTGTATGCGAGATTTTTTTATTCCGAAGTGTTTCGGAATCTTTTTCTTTATAGAATAAGTATTTAAACGAAAAAATTATGAGTAAAGTATCATACTATACAGCTGAAGGCTTAAAAAAATTAAGAGAAGAGCTAAAACAATTAAAAGATGTGGAGCGCGTTAAGGCTAGTAATGCCATTGCTGAAGCTCGTGATAAAGGCGATTTAAGTGAAAATGCTGAGTACGATGCTGCTAAAGAAGCGCAAGGTATGCTAGAAATGCGCATTAGTAAATTAGAAGACCAACTTGCTGGTGCACGTGTTATAGACGAAAGCCAGATGGATACGTCTAAAATACTTGTGCTTTCTAAAGTAAAAATTAAAAACCAAACTAATGGTATGGAAATGAATTATACTTTAGTTGCAGATGGCGAAGCACATTTAGCTGCTGGTAAAATTTCTGTAAACTCTCCAATTGGTCAAGGTTTGTTAGGAAAAACAGTAGGTGATGTTGCAGAAATTAAAGTGCCAAGTGGTATTATTAAATTTGATATTGTAGAGATTAGTAGATAAAATTCCTTTTTGTTAAGTCTAAAAAAGGATTGATATTTAAAGATTCCTGTTTATTCTGAAATAATTTTCAGATTAGCAGGAATCTTTTTTTATCTTTAGTATTTAATTGAAATAAGTATTATGGCATCAATATTCACAAAAATTGTAAACGGAGAAATCCCATGTTATAAAGTTGCAGAAACCGATGATTTCATGGCGTTTTTAGATGTTAATCCCAATGCAAAAGGCCATACTTTATGTATCCAAAAAAAAGAAACTAATAAACTTTTTGATTTAGATAAAACTGAGTACTTAGAATTAATGGATTTTTCTAGGTTAGTTGCTATAGCTTTAGAAAAAACAGTGCCTTGTAAACGCGTAGGTGTCTCGGTAATTGGACTAGAAGTGCCACATGTACATGTGCACTTAATACCATTAAACACAATGGAAGATGCTCGTTTTATTAATAAGGTGTCTTTAGAGCAATCAGAATTTGAAGCTTTAGCTAAAGCAATTAAGGCAAATATGTAAGTAATAAAATTAGTGTTGAAATAACTACTACAGCAATAATTCCTATAATAATCCAAAAAGGCGCTTTATACTTTTTAGATGCTTTTTTAGGTGTAAAAGCCTTCATTTGGTAATTGTAAACACGCTCAATATCTTCTGTCCAGTTTACTGGATAAATAGTTGTATTGCACCTATTACAATGCATTTCGGTAGAAATAGCTTGAGTTATAGATTTAGAAAACTTAGTTTCTATAAATTGCTGTTTAAAAGTAAGTTCTAAATGGTCTTTGCTAAAACATTCTGGACAGTTATTATTTAGTGACACTTCTTTTACGGTTATCCATTTTTTGTCCATAATATTTAAACAGTTTTTAATGCGATTTGCATTATAGTTCCCTTGTCTATTTGCGATTGCGCAACTTTAATTTTTCCACCATGAAAATCTTCTATAATACGCTTAGCGAGAGATAAGCCTAATCCCCAACCACGTTTTTTTGTAGTATAACCAGGTTCGAAAACAGTTTTAAATTGGTTTTTAGTTAAACCTTTTCCAGTGTCTATTACATTAATTTTCAAGTTGTTTTCTAACTGAGTCATGACTATGGTAAGATCGCCTTTGCCTTTCATGGCATCTATTGCATTTTTTACTAAATTCTCTATAGCCCAACTGTATAATTGCTTATTCAAATTGACATAAATAGGTTCTTCAGGAAGCTTTAATGTAAAGTTAATAAGTTTAGACGATCTAGATTTTAGATAATCATAAGTATCTTTAGTTTCTTTTACAATATCTGTTTTATCTAAGGTTGGTAGCGACCCAATCTTGCTAAAACGCTCTGTAATAGTTTGAAGTCTATCGATATCTTTTTCAATTTCTACAATATATTCTGGATTTACGTTTTCGGTTTTTAAAATTTCAGCCCAACCAATTAAAGACGATAATGGCGTGCCAATTTGATGTGCAGTCTCCTTTGCCATACCAGACCATAATTTATTCTGTGCAGCAATTTTAGAACTCCAGTAAAAGAAATAAGCTACAGCTCCAAATAAAAAGATGATTAATAATAGTGCTAATGGATAGTATTTAAGTTTATTTAATAATGGTGCGTTACCATAATATAATTTACTAAAAAGCACTTTTTCTTGTGTTTTTGTATCAGTATATGTAATCTCTATTGGTATGTTTTCAGATTCAAATTGCTTAATGAGTTTGTCTTTATTTTTTTTAACAAAGGCTGATGCATCGTCTCCATCATAATCTATATTATTGTAATTACTAATAGAGCCATCTGCATTGATAACTAATATTGGAGTTGTATTATTACTATTTAAAATTTTAATTAGAAAATCAAAATTTGGATTATTTTCATCACTTGAAAATATTTTTTGAGCGTTAGACCAGATTTCCATCTTCGCACGTTCTTCATCTTTAAATTTTTGGAAAAATGTATAAGTATTCCATAGAATTAAAGAAATAATTGCAAAAGATGCAATAACTATTATCCAGCGTACGAGTTGTCTGTTTTTTAATAAAGACATGTAAAATTTTTGTGTTAAGATACTTAAAAGAAATATAATGTCAAGTTGTTAATAATATTGTATAACATGAGTGTAAATCTGTTTTTAGTTAAAATACAGAATGGCTACATTTGTTGTAAATTAATATGTTAATGACTTCTTTCGAACCTAAAGACTTGCCAACTGCAAAATTGCATGGTTATTTATTAAGTGCAGTAGCGCCTAGACCTATTGCTTTTGCTAGTACTATGGACCAGAATGGAAATCCAAATTTATCACCATTTAGCTTTTTTAATGTATTTAGTGCTAATCCTCCAATTCTAATCTTTTCTCCTGCGAGACGTGTTAGAGATAACACAATAAAACATACGTTGGGAAATGCTGAAAGCACCAAAGAGGTAGTAATAAATGTTGTAAATTATGATATTGTACAGCAAATGTCTTTAAGCAGTACAGAATATGGAAAAGGTGTAAACGAATTTGAAAAAGCAGGTTTAACGATGCTAAAAAGTGATATAGTAAAACCATTTCGTGTTGCAGAATCACCAGTTCAATTTGAGTGTAAGGTTAACAATATTATAAAACTAGGAACAGAGGGAGGAGCAGGTAATTTAGTTATTTGTGAAGTTGTAAAATTGCATATTAACGATGCTGTTTTAAGTGAAAGTGGAAGCATAGATCAAGAAAAATTAGATTTAGTGTCTCGAGCAGGTGGAAGTTATTATAGTAGGGCAAAAACTGGTTTTTTCGAAATTCCAAAACCACTCTCAACACTTGGTATTGGTGTAGACGCATTACCAAAAAACATCAGGAATAGTACTATTTTAAAAGGAAACGACTTAGGCTTATTAGCAAATGTAGAAGCCTTACCATCAAAAGAAGTTATTACGGACTTTGATAAAAAACATGACAATATTACATTAACCGAAACCGAAAAACATAAAAAGGCACAACATTTGCTTGGTTTAGGTGATGTAGAAAGTGCATGGAAAGTGTTGTTATCGTAACAATACAATTAAGTTAGACGAATATTTAATAATTATATAGACAATGGAAGTACAAGGTAAAGTAAAATTAGTTGGAGAAGAGCAAACGTTTGGAAGCAACGGATTTAGAAAAAGAGAATTAGTTGTTACAACAGAGGAACAATATCCACAACACATATTAGTGGAGTTTGTTCAAGACAAATGCGATTTATTAAACAACTACAAAGTAGGACAGGATGTAAAAGTAAATATCAACTTACGTGGTAGAGAATGGGTTAACCCTCAAGGAGAAACTAAATATTTTAATTCTATTCAAGGATGGAGAATAGAAGGAGTTCAAGCTAGTGCTCCTGCTGGAATGCCAGAAGTTCCACCAGCAGCAGCTTTTGAACCAGCAACAGATTTAAAAGAGGAAGATCACGACGATTTACCATTTTAAAAGTAAACTGTTTTTAACTCTTCACATGATGCAGAATCAATAAAAAACGGTAATGACATAAATTTGTTATTACCGTTTTTTTTATTTTAGCAACAGCATGCATATTCTAGATCAAAACATAGTATTTCCTGACATTCAAGAAGCAGATCAAGAAGGTTTACTTGCTATTGGTGGAGATTTATCTTTAGAGCGTCTTGTATTGGCCTATAAAAGCGGAATTTTTCCATGGTTTAATGCAGATGAGGTTATTTTGTGGTGGTCACCAAATCCTAGATTTGTACTCTATCCAACAGATTTAAAAGTTTCAAAAAGCATGAGACAATGTCTTAAAAATTGTGATTTTGAAATTACAATAAATAAAGACTTTAAGTCTGTAATTACAGAATGTTCAAAGGCAAAACGTAATGGTCAAGCTGGAACATGGATAACTAAAAACATGATTAATGCCTATTGTAAATTGCATGAACATGGCTATGCTAAATCTGTGGAGGTATGGAAAAACAGACAATTGGTTGGTGGTTTTTATGGAGTAGACTTAAATAACGGTGTGTTTTGTGGCGAGAGCATGTTTGCAAAAAAAAGCAATGCCAGTAAAGCCGCATTCATCACTTTTATTCAAAATACAGACTATAAGCTTATAGATTGTCAAGTGTATACCAGCCATTTAGAAAGTTTAGGAGCTAGAGATATTTCTAGAAGTGAATTTATGGAGTATTTAAGGTAGTTTGTTTGCGTTTTAAACCTCTTGATATCTAAAACAATTTACTTCATGATCGTTTACCATACCTGTGGCTTGCATAAAAGCATACATAACTGTACTTCCAACAAATTTAAACCCTCGTTTTTTTAAATCTTTACTTAAAGTCCTGCTAATTACTGTATTTGCAGGAGCATCTTTAGAGTTTTTAAGTTTATTTTTTATGGGTTATAATCTACAAAAGCCCAAAGAGGTACCAAAGACCTCTAGGTTTAAGTTCACATCTCAAACACATTTAGATACGTTTAAAGCAAACCCAAAACAATACATTCCGCAATATGGTGGCTATTGTGCTTATGCAGTTGCAGAAAAAGCTAAAAAAGTATCTGTTGATCCAGAAACTTTTGAAATTAGAGATGGAAAATTGTATTTATTCTATAATTCTTGGGGAATTAACACGCTAAAATCTTGGTTAGAAAAGGATGTAAACAAATTAATAATAAAAGCCGACCAGAGTTGGAAATTTATAAGTGAAAAAGATTGATTTTAAGTTATGAGAAAGAAAAATTAGTTTTTAGTTGGTTAACTAATTTTTTGAAAGTCCGATTGCAGCTTTGCATTTGGGCTTTTTTTTGAAAAATAATAAGATAAAATCCATTTTTTTAGAAAAGTTTAAATCTAGAACGCTTTTTTTGCTTGTAAAATTCGGCTTTCAGTTTTTCTAGCTTTTCTGTTTTAACCTCCTTTGAAAGTTCTAAGTTTTCTTTAATCACTTTAATTTTAATAAATACTCACTTTTAAGAGAATGCAAATGGTCATTTTCTCCGTTTGAATGTAAGCTTATATTATTCATAAAATTTCAATTTAAATAAAGATATCTTTAAATCACCTTCAAAATATAAGTATTCTTCTTCCCTTTATTTAAGACAACGTATTTATCGTGTATTAAATCTTGGTTTGTAATTTTATAATCTTCTTTAACCTTATCTTTGTTTACAGAAACGGCATTTTCTTTAAGTGCTCTTCTTGCTTCACTATTACTCTTTAAAAAATTTGTTTTATCTGCAAGTGCAGCAATCATGTCAAGGCCTTCTAGTAAATCTGCTTTCAAAACTTCAGCTTGTGGCACACCTTCAAAAACGTCTAAAAACACATTTTCTTTAAGTGTACGTATGTCTTTATTAAAGGTTTTACTAAATAAAATTCCTGAAGCTTTTTCAGCATTTAAAAACTCATCTTCGCTATGTACCATTGTGGTAATTTCTTTTGCTAAACGCTTTTGCAAGACTCTTAAATGTGGTGCTTGAGTATGTTCTAAGATTAGAGTTTTTATGTCCTCTTCAGTTAAAAAAGTAAATATCTTAATGTACTTTTCGGCATCTTCATCGCTAGAATTTAACCAATATTGGTAAAACTTGTAAGGTGATGTTCTATTGGCATCTAACCATACATTACCACCTTCACTTTTACCAAATTTAGAACCATCACTTTTAGTTATTAAAGGACATGTAATAGCATAACCTTTCCCTTGATCTATGCGACGAATAAGTTCAGTTCCAGTTGTTATATTTCCCCATTGGTCGCTTCCTCCCATTTGCAAAGTACAATTGAGCTCCTTATATAAATGTAAAAAATCGTAACCTTGAACCAATTGGTAGGTAAACTCTGTAAAACTCATACCATCTGAGGTTGACTCTGAAGAAATTCTGTTTTTTACAGAATCTTTAGCCATCATATAATTTACAGTAATGTGCTTTCCAACGTCACGAATAAATTCTAAGAAAGAGAAATTTTTCATCCAGTCGTAGTTGTTTACTAAAACTGCTGCGTTTTTTTCATTACTTTCAAAATCTAAAAAATGAGACAGTTGCTTTTTAATCGCTTCTTGATTGTGCCTTAAGGTGTCTTCGTTTAACAAATTACGTTCGGTAGACTTCCCAGAAGGATCACCAATCATTCCTGTTGCACCACCAACTAAAACCACTGGCTTGTGTCCACAACGTTGGTAGTGCGCTAATAACATAATTGGGACTAGATTACCTATATGAAGTGAGTCTGCTGTAGGATCGAAACCTACATAAGCACTACGCATGGCTTCGTTTAAATGTTCTTCTGTTCCAGGCATTTCGGTATGTAACATACCTCTCCAACGTAATTGTTCAACAAATGTATTAGCCATTTTTTACTTTATTTTGTGTATTGATTTGCAAAGATAAAAATAGCTATATAATTAAGATGCTATATTGAATATTTCTTACCTTAGAGGTATGATTTTAGTTACAGGTGGAACAGGTTTTGTAGGTGCACATCTACTTTTAAAATTGTTAAATGAAAAACAAAACATTCGCGCTATTTATAGAAATGAAAAAAAGTTTGAAACCGTAAAACGCATTTTTTCATATTATTCTAACACAGTTGAATCGCTTTTTAACACCATTGATTGGGTACAAGCTGATTTAAATGATATTCCAGCTTTAACCGAAGCTTTTAAAGATATTACTCATGTTTACCATTGCGCAGCCTTTGTTTCTTTCGAACCAGATAAATTCGATGTGCTACAAAAAACGAATATTGAAGGCACAGCAAATATTGTAAATTTTTGTATTGCTAATTCCATAAAAAAATTATGTTATGTAAGTTCTATTGCTGCTATAGGTGAGCCAAAACCAGGAGAGATTAGTACCGAAAATACCGAATGGAATCCAGAGGCAGATAATAGTGTTTATGCCATTACAAAATATGGCGCAGAATTAGAAGTTTGGAGAGGTGCGCAAGAAGGACTAGATGTTGTAATTGTAAATCCTGGCGTTATTATTGGTCCTGGAATATGGAATTATGGCAGTGGTTCTATTATTAGAACAGTACATAACCATTTAAAATATTATACAAAAGGTAGTGTGGGTTGTGTTGCTGTTAAAGATGTTGTAAATGCCATGGTGCTTTTAATGAAAAGTGATGTAAAAAACGAACGTTTTATTCTTGTTTCGCAAAGTTGGACTTATAAAAAATTCTTAACCACTTGCGCAAATGCTCTAGAAGTAAAGCCACCAAAAAAAGAAGCTGCAAGCTGGCTATTACAAATAGGTTGGAGACTCGATTGGTTACAACATAAAATTACTGGAAAACGACGCGTATTAACAAAGCAATTGGTGCATTCTTTAGAGCATCAATCTCAATTTAATGGTGAAAAAATTAAAGCTTTTGTAAGTTTTGAGTATTCTAATTTAGACAAAGAAATACGTGAGACTTGTAAACGGTATTTAGATGAAATTTAATTCTTTTTTAAAGGATCTAATTTTCCTAAACTAGCTGGTTTTAGCTCTCTTCTATTATCGTATTTTTTACGTTTTTCTTCGTTAATTCTAGCGCGATTAATAGAATCTTTTTTCTCTTTTATTTTTTTCTCTTCTTTATCGATAGCTTTATATTTTTCTCTCAAAATGGTCAAACTATCTTTTACACGTAAATAAATGGCATCGTATTTTTTAATGTCGAAAGCATAATAAGCATTACTATTTGCAAAAGTAGTGCTGTCTATATTATTTTTTTTATAGATATAAGCATCTGGTATAATTCCGTTTTTTTCAATATTACTTTTATTAACGCCTTTTGCTGAAGACATAATTGCCATATCTACCAAAATATTAACCATGTTATCCTCAGAAATAAGATTTTCTGGCTTATTTGGTTTTTTAACTTTATAACAGGAACTTAACAGTAATAACAGTATTAAAAATGAAAGGTGTTTTATTTTCATACGTATTCTTATCTATCGAACGTTAGTTGTTTTGCATATTTTGTATCGTAAAACTTAAAGTTTTTATAGGCTAATCCTCCATTTACAAATGTGTGAGAAATACGAGATTTAAAGGTTGTACCTTCAAAAGGAGACCAACCACATTTATACAAAATATTATCTTTTTTAACAGTCCATGGATTGTTTAAATCTACTATAACCAAATCTGCATAATAGCCTTCTTTTATATATCCGCGTTTTTCTACCTCAAATAAAATAGCAGGATTATGTGCTGTTTTTTCAACGATTTTCTCGATAGAAATTTGTCCACGATGATGCATTTCTAATAGTGCTGGCAATGCGTGTTGTACTAATGGTCCTCCAGAAGGTGCTTTTGTATATACATTACTTTTCTCTTCGATGGTGTGTGGTGCGTGGTCTGTTGCAATAACATCTATTCTATCGTCTAATAAAGCTTTTAATAATTGTGCTCTATCCTTCTCTGTTTTAACTGCTGGATTCCACTTTATTAATGTGCCTTTCTCGTCGTAATCCTTATCGCTAAACCATAAGTGATGAATACAAACTTCGGCAGTAATCTTCTTATCTTTTAAAGGTATTTTATTGGTAAATAAATCTGTTTCTTTACCAGTTGATAAATGAAAGACATGCAAACGTGCTCCTGTTTTTTCAGCTAATTTAATGGCTTGAGATGAAGACAGGTAACATGCCTCTTCACTTCTAATAATTGGATGCAAATTAATTGGGATATTGTCTCCATAACGCTCTTTATAAACTTCTGTATTGGCTCTAATAGTAGCCTCATCTTCACAATGCACAGAAATTAACAAGTTTGTACTAGAAAATATTTTTTCTAAAACTTCAGGATTATCTACCAACATATCTCCTGTAGATGAGCCTAAAAATAATTTTAAACCAGCGACTTGTTTTGGATCCACCTTAAGGATCTCTTCTAAATTATCGTTAGTGCCACCAAACATAAAAGAGTAATTTGCAAAAGACGTTTCTTTAGCAATAGCAAACTTACTGTTTAACTTTTCTATGGTTGTCGTCTGCGGATTGGTGTTTGGCATTTCTATAAAAGAAGTAATACCACCAGCAATTGCAGCTCTAGACTCTGTTTCTATATTTGCTTTATGTGTTAAACCTGGTTCTCTAAAGTGTACCTGATCGTCAATCATTCCAGGAATAACATATTTACCTTCTGCATCAAATATATTTACGTTTGCAGATTTAGCACTTATAGAAGTATCTATTTTAGTAATAAACTCACCTTCTATTAATATGTCTCCATTAAAAATACTGCCTTCGTTTACAATTTTAGCATTTTTAATAAGTGTGATTCTCTCGCTCATTATTTTATGTATTGAATAAACTTTTAAATTTCATTGAGATAACTCCAAAAATAGCTTCAGAAATAATACTGGAACTTAATTTTGATTGTCCTCTAGTTCGATCTGTAAAAATAACTTGTACTTCTACAATTTTAAAATGTTTTGAGTAGGCTTTAAATTTCATTTCAATTTGAAACGCGTAGCCTATAAATTTAATATTTTCTAGATTAATACTTTCTAAAACACTTCTATGATAACATATAAAACCTGCAGTACTATCCATAATAAGCATTCCAGTAATTATACGCACATATATTGAAGCTCCATAAGATAGGATAATTCGACTTAAAGGCCAATTAACAACATTTATACCTTTTTTATAACGCGACCCAATACTTAATGCAGCACCTTCTTTAAAGCATGCATTGTAAAGCCTTATTAGGTCTTTTGGATTGTGAGAAAAATCGGCATCCATTTCAAAAATATATTGATACTCTCTCTTTAAACACCACTTAAAACCATGAATATAAGCGGTTCCTAATCCAGCTTTTTGCTGTCTAACTTCTAAAAACAAAGAGTCTGGATACTGCTTTTGGAGTACTCTAACTTTATTTGCGGTACCATCTGGAGAGTTATCATCTACCACCAAAATATGAAATGCCTTTTCCTGATTAAAAACAGCCAAAATAATGGCCTCTATGTTTTCAATTTCGTTATAAGTTGGTATAATTACAACTGCGTCTTGCATTAATCGCTTTTAGATAATTGCAAATGTACATATTTGACTTTTAGTTTTTTGTAAATATTTCTTAATAAATGGTGTGTGTTCTTAATTATTTTATAATAATTTTACCAGATGCTAAGAGAAGTACCTTCTACCGAACTTTATACTATTTTACTTGTAATTTGTCTTGTTTTAGTTGCAATGGCAAAACTTTTAGCTCCAAAACGATTTCAAGATTTTTTAATGTTATTAATAAACTTTAGATATTTAAAAGTTTATATACGAGAAAAGAAATTTTTTTATTTTTTTGAAGGCTTACTGTTTGCTAATCTTTGCATTGGTCTATCAGTATTCTATATGTTGTGTCTAAATTTAAGTATTAATCTTCCTAAAAACAGCTATTTAACTTCTTTTAAGCTTACATTAGGTATTGGAGTTTTTCTTCTTGTTAAACTAATATTGGAGCGCATAACAAGTAAAATTTTAAACATTGAAAATATTGTTTATAATTATATTTTTCAAAAAACAAGCTATAAAAATTTCTTAGGCCTTTTATTAATACCTATAAATGCTGTTTTAGTTTATTCTTGGCACCCAAACCAAATAAACATATCTGTTTTCTTCTTAATATTAATAACAATTAACATTGCTGGAATAATCTTGTTTATTAAAGACAATCTTAAAACAATAAAAAAGAATTGGTTCTATTTTATTTTGTATCTTTGCGCACTTGAAATTGCACCTTATCTCGTTTTGTATAAGTTATATACGTTACAGTAAGGCCATAAAAAAAGCTATTATTATATGAAAGTGAAAACCATTTTAGTCTCGCAACCAGAACCTAAAATTGAAAATTCGCCATATTTCGATTTGTCTGAAAGACAAAAAGTGAAAATAGACTTTCGTCCTTTTATTCACGTTGAAGGTGTCCCTTCTAAAGAAATTAGGCAACAAAAAATTGACCTTAGTAAATTTACTGCCATAATTTTAACCAGTAGAAATGCTGTCGACCATTTTTTTAGAGTAGCTGAAGAAATGCGTTTTAAAGTACCAGATAGCATGAAATATTTTTGTCAGTCTGAAGCTGTAGCTTACTATCTTCAAAAATATGTGGTTTATAGAAAACGTAAAATATATGTTGGTAAACGAACCTTTAGTGAACTTTCGCCTCTAATAAAAAAATACAAAGACGAAACCTTTTTATTACCAGCTGCCGATAAATTAAAAGAAGAAGTTCCAGAAGTATTAAACGGATTAGGTGTTAACTGGAAAGAAGCCGTTTTTTATAGAACTGTAATTAGTGATTTATCTGATTTAGAAAGCGTAACCTACGATATATTAGTATTCTTTAGCCCAAGTGGCATTGATTCTTTATTTCATAACTTTCCAGATTTTCAACAAAAAAATACTAGAATAGCTGTGTTTGGAAACACTACAATTAAAGCTGTAGAAGCAAAAGGATTAAGAGTAGACATTGCTGCACCAACTCCAGAAACACCTTCTATGACGATGGCTCTTAAAAAGTATATAGATTCTGTAAACAAAAAATAAAGTTAGTAAGTACTTATAACTTATATAACAAACAAAAAGGCTTCTCGATAGAGAAGCCTTTTTGTTTGTTACTATACTTTAAATATAAAGCACTTTATTCTTTTACATTAGGTGCTCCTGCTAAAATAGCATCATTAGCATTGTCCTCGAACTTTTTAAAGTTTTCTCTAAAAGAACGTGCTAATTTATCTGCAGTTTTATAATAGCCTTCATCATTGTTCCAAGATTTTCTTGGGCTTAATACTTCTGTTGGCACATTTGGGCAAATTCTTGGCTGATCTACTTTAAAAACAGAGTGTTTATGGTAGTTCCCTTTATTTGCTTCTTCTAAAGAACCATCCATAGCAGCAGTAATCATAGCTCTTGTGTACTTTAATTTCATTCTATTTCCAACACCATAAGGTCCTCCAGTCCAACCTGTGTTAACTAACCAAACTGTTACTCCTGCTTCTTGCATTTTTTTACTTAACATCTCAGCATACTTTGTTGGGTGTAAAGGCATAAATGGCGCTCCAAAACATGCCGAAAAACTTGGCACAGGCTCTGTAATTCCTGCTTCTGTTCCTGCAACTTTAGCAGTATAACCAGAGATAAAATGATAAGCAGCTTGTCCTGGTGTAAGTTTTGAAATAGGAGGTAATACACCAAAAGCATCTGCTGTTAAAAAGAATATATTTTTTGGATTTTTACCTATTGATGGTACTCTAATATTATGAATATGATGAATTGGGTAACTTACACGAGTATTTTGAGTAATAGAGGTATCTGCAAAATCTACTTCACCTTTGTCATTCATTTTTACATTCTCAAGAATAGCACCTTCTTTTATTGCTTCGAAAATTTCTGGCTCTTGTTCTTGAGAAAGATTAATGACTTTAGCATAACAACCTCCTTCGAAATTGAAAACCGTATTTTCTGCGGTCCAACCATGCTCATCATCACCAATTAAACTTCTATCTGGATCTGTAGATAAAGTTGTTTTTCCAGTTCCAGAAAGTCCAAAGAAAATAGAGGTGTCTCCATCTTTACCAACATTCGCACTACAGTGCATTGGCAAAGTGTTTTTAAATACTGGAAGAATAAAATTTAATGCAGAAAAGATGCCTTTTTTAATTTCTCCTGTATATCCAGTTCCTCCTATTAGAGCAATCTTTTTTTCAAAATTTAAAATAGCAAAATTATGTTGTCTTGTCCCATCTTCTTTAGCATCTGCCATAAAACCTGGCGCATTAACAATTGTCCATTCAGGTGAGAAATTTGCTAACTCAGCATCTGTAGGACGTAAAAACATATTGTATGCAAACATATTACTCCACGGATACTCGTTAATAACACGAATGTTCAATTTGTAATCTTCGTCTGCACAAGCAAAACTATCTCTTACAAAAACTTCTTTTTCAGACAAATAGTTTACAACCTTATCATAAAGTTTATCGAATTTATCTGCTTCAAAAGGAATATTAATATTTCCCCACCAAACGCGATCTTTAGTTATATCATCTTTTACGATAAAACGATCCATTGGTGAGCGTCCTGTAAACTCTCCTGTATTAACAGCTAAAGCTCCAGAAGATGCTAGCACTCCTTGCCCTTTCTCAATAGTCGTTTCTTGTAATTTTTTAGGTGATAATTGGTAACGAACATTAGCGTTCTTAATACCGTATTTTTCTAACGAAATCGTTTTAGTAGATTGTGTATGGTTTACCATAATTTAGTATAATGTTTAGGTTGCAAAATTACACATTATTCTAAGAATGTTGTATAAATATGCGTTAATTCTTATAGCTTTTTACAAAGTTTATTAACAATATAAGCCATGCTATAATAAGTAATAATCCTCCTAGAGGTGTTATAAAGCCTATAACTTTAAAGTCAATTGTAGTAAGCGTATTGGTCGCTAAGGCGTAGATAGAACCTGAAAAAAACAAAACTCCAACACTAATCAAATAAAAAATTATTTTTTTATTTTTTTCTGAAACACCTCCAATATTTCCAATTATTAGTAGCAAAAGTGCATGATACATTTGATAACGCACTCCTGTTTCAAAAGAGTGCATAGCTTGAACAGAAATTTTAGGTTTAAGACCATGAGCTGCAAAAGCACCAATTACTATTGCAAAGAGGCCAAAAACCGAACCTAATATTAATATTTTTTTGTTCATATATATTTATTATTTGGGTTTTTATAACGTTTACATTTTAGTACTTTCGTTGAAACAAAATTAAGGAATACTAGTATAAAAAATTCATTATGAGAAACATTTTAGTTATTGGATCGGGAAAATCTGCTTCATACTTAATAAAATATCTGTTAGACAAATCTGAAACCGAAAACCTTCATATAACAGTTGGCGATTTAAACATTGTAAACGCATCTAAGCTAACTGGTGAGCATAAAAATGCAACTGCTATAACTCTAGATGTCTTTAATACTAAATCTCGTGAATATGCTGTGAAAACAGCAGATATAGTTATTTCTATGCTGCCTGCACGTTTTCATATTGAAGTAGCAAAAGACTGTATTACCTTTAGAAAAAATATGGTTACGGCTTCTTATGTAAGTGATGAAATGCAAGCTTTAGATGGTGAAGCAAAAAGTAAAGGCCTCGTGTTTATGAATGAGATTGGAGTGGATCCTGGAATCGACCATATGAGTGCCATGCAAGTAATAGATCGTATTGAAGCAGATGGTGGAAAACTAATTTTATTCGAATCTTTTACAGGTGGCTTAGTTGCTCCAGAAAGCGATAATAATTTATGGAACTATAAATTTACTTGGAACCCAAGAAATGTAGTACTAGCTGGACAAGGTAGTGCCGCAAAATTTTTACAAGAAGGCACCTATAAATACATACCTTACAATCGTTTATTTAGGCGTACAGAATTTTTAGAAGTTGATGGTTTTGGTCGTTTTGAAGCTTATGCTAATAGAGACTCTCTAAAATATCAAGATATTTATGGTCTTGAGGATATAAAAACATTATACCGTGGAACAATAAGACGTGTAGGCTTTAGTCGTGCTTGGAATGTATTTGCTGCATTAGGCATGACAGATGATAGCTACACAATAGATGATAGTGAGAACATGAGTTATCGAAATTTTGTTAATTCATTTTTACCATACAGTCCAACAGATTCTGTTGAAATAAAGTTTAGACACGCACTTAAAATAGATCAAGACGATATTGTTTGGGATAAATTTGAAGAATTAGACATTTTTAGTCCAACAAAAATGGTAGAGCTTAAAAAAGCAACACCTGCTCAAATTTTACAAAAAATACTTATGGACAGCTGGTCTTTAGACCCAACAGATAAAGATATGATTGTAATGTACCATAAATTTGGTTACGAATTAAATGGTAAAAAACATCAAATAGATGCTACTATGGTTACTTTAGGAGAAGACCAAACCTATACTGCAATGGCTAAAACAGTAGGTTTACCAGTTGCTATAGCTTCAATGGCCATACTAAATAAAAAAATAACAACACCTGGAGTTTTAAGACCAATTACAAAAGAAGTTTACGAGCCTATTTTAGAAGAGCTCGAAGATTTCGGAATTGTTTTTAATGAGAAAAAAGTACCATACTTAGGCTATAATCCTTTAAATATATAGTGTTGTGGCTTTACCTAGCATGCAAAAGCATTGTCTTGGCCGCACTTTAAGTTATATTTTTTTACCATATATGTTAGTAAAAAAAAGATGCCACTTCTATTGCTAACACACCCTTTAAAGTATAGTAATTATGTAAAAGTTTTAGTTTCATACTATTTTAGTACTTTTATGTTATAATTTAAAATACAACCCATTTTTTCTAATTATAGAAAACAAAAGCAAAGGCTAAATGAAAGTAATAAATAAAAACATTCATATAGATGGTATAGATAAAAAGATACTTCGTGCTTTAATGGCAGATGCTAGAACTTCTGTACTAGAAATAGCTCGACAAGTAGGTATTTCTGGAGCTGCAATACACCAACGTTTGCGTAAACTAGAAAAGTCTGGTTTAATAGCAGGTTCAAAATTTATTATTAACCCAAAAATTTTAGGCTACACTACAATGGCATTTGTTGGTATATACCTGGACAAAGCCATAAGTAATCCACAAGCAGTAAAACAACTCGAAAAAATACCAGAAGTTTTAGAATGCCATTACACTACTGGAAACTGGAGTATTTTAATTAAAATCCTTTGTAAAGATAACGCACATTTAATGCATTTATTAAATAACGATATTCAATCTATTGCTGGTGTGTCTAGAACAGAAACCTTTATATCTCTTGATCAACAGATTGAAAGGCAAATTAAGATATAAAAAAGCTCCTAATTAAAAAATTAGGAGCTTTTTTGTAAAAATAATTTAATTTATTCAATTATCAACTTTTTAACGGTTGATGCATTATTAGAAGTTAATGTCATTAAATACATACCTGAAGATAATTTAGAACTTAAATTTAGTGCTTTATCTTCTTTAATACCATTTAAATCTTGATTAAAAACAATACGACCATTTAAGTCTGAAATCTCTACCTTATCTAATGCAATACCACTATTTTTTATAGTAATATTTCCATTTGATGGATTAGGGAATATAGAAAAGTCGCTATCTAAATCAAAATCTTGATTAGATAATGTAGAAGACACTGATTCTACTACAATATCATCTATAACCATCTCTTCCTGAATACCTGAAAACGATGAACTTTTATTTAGACAAGGTCTTAAAGCTATTCTAGAAAGTATCGATACTATTGATGTTGTATTTGATGCCAAAAACGGACAACACTTAATAGATTTGTTAAGGACTTCTAATTTACTTCCAGAAATTGTAATTACAGATCTTAAAATGCAAGAATTAAATGGTGTAGAAGTTACTAAGCTAATTAAAAAAGAGTTTCCAAATATTAAGGTTATTGCCTTAACAAGCTATTTTAATAAACCTTTTATTCTTAACATGATATCTATTGATGCAGTTGCTTATTTAGCAAAAAATAGCACACCTGCTTTAATGATTAAAACCATAACAGAAGTTTCTAAAAAAGGCTTTTATTATGATGAACAAGTCATGACATTTATACATGAAAGCATTGTTAATCCTGCAGATAAAAAAGTGAAATCTAATTTTGATACAAACTACTTTACAAAAAGAGAAATAGAAGTTTTAAAATTAATTTGCAAACAATTAACTACCAATGATATTGCCGAAACGCTTTTTATTAGTCCAAGAACAGTTGAAGGACATCGTAATAATTTACTGCTTAAAACAGAGTCTAAAAACGTTGCTAGCTTGGTTATTTATGGCTTAAAAAACAAATTAGTGTCTTTAGAAAACGACTCGTTTTAAAACAAAAAAACACCTATTTCTAGGTGTTTAATCTCTTAATTTCTTAAAATTAATCTCTTGCTCCAAAAACTTGTAAAGCCCAATATAATAAAGAAGCAATAGCACCAATTGCGGCAACTAAATAGGTTCTTGCTGCCCATTTAAGGGCATCTTCAGAACCTTTATATTCTTCTTGAGATACAATGTTCTTATTTTTTAACCAAGCCAAAGCACGATTACTAGCATCATACTCTACTGGTAAAGTAACAACACTAAATAAAGTAGCAAAAGCCATCATTATTAAACCTGCAATAGCAACATACTGTCCTGCAGCACCAAGAGCATTTGAAGCCATAAGTGCAACGCCTCCAAAAACTATCCATTGCGACATGCTTGATGTTACTTGAACAACTGGCACTAATTTAGAACGCATGGTTAAATATTGGTATGCTGTTGCATGTTGCACAGCATGTCCCACTTCGTGAGCAGCAACTGCTGCTGCTGCTGCATTACGCTGGTTATAAACGGCTTCGCTTAAATTAACTGTTTTGTTTGTTGGATTGTAGTGATCTGTTAAACGTCCTGGAGTAGAAATTACCTCAACATCTCTAATACCATGGTCTGCCAACATTTTTGTTGCTATCTCTGCACCACTCATACCATTTCTTAATTGTACTCTAGAATACTTAGCAAATTTCTTTTTTAACTGGTTACTAACCAACCAACTTACTAAAGAAATGGCTCCAATTAGGATATAGTAGCCTGTATAACCTGTCATCATATTTTTTTTATTTAAAATTTACAAAATAAATATAGCAAAAAGTAAGCCAATTTTCGTTTAAGAAAATTTGTCAGTTTTACTGTTTTATTAGGTGTGCTTTTTGGGTTACTGTAATTGGATAACTAATAACTTCTATATCATCTTCTATCGCTTTAGTAACTGTTTTAGCATTTTTACCAGAGAATATAATTTCAAAAGTCATATAATCTGGAAAGAAAGCTTCTGTTGTCATTAACAAATTGCCTTGTACTTCAAAAACATTATAAAGGACATTATCTACTAATTTAGCACCTAAGATAATACCATTATTTTCGTCTATAACATATTCTCCTTTGTCTTTATCTATGGTTTTTAAGGTATAATTTCTATCGTTGCGTTTACCATCAAAAATATAAACAATTTTATAGTTATAAACTCCTGTAGAGTCTGTAGAAGTGAGATGAAATTCCTGCCAATATTTTGTTTGCCTTTTGTATTGGTTATTTCTAGGTCGCCTTTATAAACACCAAAATAATCTTCTGGAAATGTTAAGGTTTTATCTTGCGCTTTCGCGGAAACACTGAGAAGTACTATTATTAAGAGAAGAATGCGTTTCATAATTAAACATTTATAACGTTAGTTTTGGTAAGAATGAATAACGTTTACCACAATCTCGTCCTCTAAAATAACAATAAGTGTTTCTTCCTTTGCTTCAAAAAAAGTTGGTGCTGAGCCTAACGAATAGACCAAATGGTCCTTACCTTTTAATGTGGACGCTTTAGTAACATTACCTAGTAACGTAATTATTTCAGGTTTTGTTTTACCATAAAACATATTACTGTTAATAATATTCTTAGCCATAAGGTAACGCGTAGAAGGACTTGCTTGCCACTCTACTTGGTTAAATTGCTTTTCATTAGCATCAATAACAAAATAACTAATAACGCCTGCTAAAAGTAAAACACCTACAAATATTACTATTTTTTTACCCAACGATATTTACTATTTTACCTGGTACAACAATTATTTTTTTAGGTGTTCTACCATCTAATTGTGCGATGGTTTTTTCGTGAGCCATCACTGCTTTTTCTATATCATCCTTACTTAAATCCATAGGTAACTCTAGCGTAAAGCGCATTTTACCATTAAATGAAATGGGATAGTTTTTACTGCTTTCTACTAAATGGCTTGCATTAAACTCTGGAAAAGCAACGGTTGAAATTGATCCTGTATTTCCTAATTTACTATATAATTCTTCAGCAATATGAGGTGCATAAGGTGAAATTAAAATTAATAAAGGTTCTAAAATAGCTTTACTTGTACACTTTTGTGCTGTGAGTTCGTTTACAGCAATCATAAAAGTAGAAACCGACGTGTTAAAAGAGAAATTCTCGATGTCTTCTTGTACTTTTTTTATGGTTTTGTGTAATGTTTTTAAGTTGTCTTTTGTTGGTGCTGTAGTGTTTACTTTTAAACCATTTTCGCCAACATACAACTTCCATAATTTCTTTAAAAAATTATGCACACCTGTAATTCCTGCAGTATTCCATGGCTTGTATTGCTCTAAAGGTCCTAAAAACATTTCGTAGAGTCGTAAACTGTCTGCTCCATAATCTTTTACAATGTTATCTGGATTGACAACGTTGTATTTGGATTTGGACATTTTTTCGACTTCGCGTTTTACTTTAAATATTCCATTTTCTTCCTTTATAAATTCTGCATCAGTATATTCTGCTCTCCAATTTTTGAAAGCTTCGGTATTTAATTCATCTGAAGCGTTTACAAAAGACACATCACAATGAATTAATCTATGAGTAACTTTTGAAAAATCCTCTTCTGATAATCCTCTGCTTTTATAGATACCTGTTAACTCAGTCCATTTAGAACTTTCAGAAGTTATATAATTTTGCCCATCAATTAAATTAGAAGACAAATAAATATTTAAACTCTTCTCATCAAATAAAGCTTCATAAACAAAAGCACTAGTTCCCAAAATCATACCTTGGTTTATCAACTTCTTAAAAGGCTCATCAACGTTTACAAAACCTCTGTCTTTTAATAGTTTAACCCAAAAACGTGAGTATAATAAATGTCCTGTAGCATGCTCTGCTCCTCCAATATATAAATCTACATTTTCCCAATAATCTAAAGCGTCTTTGCTTGCAAAAACACCATCTCTATTGGCTGCTTCTTCCATATAACGGAAAAAATACCACGAACTTCCTGCCCAACCAGGCATGGTGTTGAGTTCTAGAGGAAATACCGTTTCATTATTCACTTTATCGTTGGTAACAACTGTATTTAAATTGGTGTCCCAAGCCCAAACCTCTGCACGACCTAAAGGTGGTTCGCCTTCTTCGGTTGGTAAATATTTTTCTACTTCTGGTAATTGTATTGGTAAATGTTCTGCAGCAATCATTTGTGGCATACCGTTTACATAATACACTGGAAATGGTTCGCCCCAATAACGCTGTCTTGAAAATACAGCATCACGCAATCTGTAGTTGGTTTTACCTTCGCCTTGACCTAATTGCTCTAACTCGTAGATGGCACGTTTTGTTGCTCTTTTATAGTTCATTCCGTTTAGGAAATCGCTATTTGCTATCTTAACGTTATCTTTTCCTGTAAAGGCTTCTTCACTTATATCTACACCTTCAAAAATAATTGGAATATCTATTCCAAAATGTTTTGCAAAATCGTAATCACGTTGGTCTCCACATGGTACAGCCATTACTGCTCCTGTTCCATAACTCGCCAAAACATAATCGCCAATCCATATTTGAATGGGTTCTTTTGTAAATGGATGCTCTGCAAATGCTCCTGTAAATACACCAGAGATGGTTTTTACATCTGCCATACGATCGCGTTCGCTTCGTTTTGCGGTTTTTTCTATGTAGGCATTAACAGCTTCTTTTTGTTCAGGCGTTGTTATTTTAGAAACGAGTTCGTGTTCTGGTGCTAAAGTCATGAAACTTACTCCAAAAATAGTATCTGGTCTTGTAGTGAAGACTTCTATTGTATCTTCATGAGCATTAACATTAAAAGTTACAGATGCTCCAACCGATTTTCCAATCCAATTGCGTTGTGTTTCTTTTAAAGCGTCTGTCCAGTCGATAGTGTCTAAACCTTGTAAAAGTCTTTCGGCATAGGCAGAAATACGCATACTCCATTGCGTCATTTTCTTACGCACTACAGTATGTCCACCACGTTCTGAAACACCATTTACAATTTCATCGTTTGCTAAAACGGTTCCTAAAGCTGGACACCAATTCACTTCGGTTTCTGCTAAATAAGTTAATCTGTATTTTAAAAGTATTTCTTGTTGTTTTTCGGTTGAAAAACTATTCCAGTCTTCAGCTGAAAAAATTTCAATACCATCATCGCAAGCTACATTAACATTGGCATTTCCTTCTGATGAAAAAATCGAAATTAATTCTTCTATAGCTTTAGCTTTATTATCATCATTGCAATAATACGATTCATACAACTGAATAAATATCCATTGTGTCCATTTGTAATATTCTGGATTAGAGGTTCTCACTTCTCGAGACCAATCAAAAGAAAAACCAATTTGATCTAGTTGTCTTCTGTAGGTTTTAATATTAGTTTCGGTTGTAATTGCAGGATGCTGACCTGTTTGTATTGCATACTGTTCGGCAGGTAATCCAAAGCTATCGTAACCTTGAGGATGCAATACATTAAAACCTTTATGGCGTTTGTAACGCGCATAAATATCGCTGGCGATATAACCTAATGGATGCCCAACATGTAAGCCTGCTCCAGAAGGATATGGAAACATATCGAGCACGTAATATTTAGGTTTAGTACTGGTATTAGAAGCTTTAAATGTTTGGTTTTCTGCCCAATATTTTTGCCAATCTTTCTCTATTCTATTAAAATCGTATTGCATGGTCTTGATTTTGCACTTATAAAGCGTCAAATTTAAAGGTATTACAACAGAATTAAAAGTTTAAACGTTCTAAAGTAGTAATGTTTGAATTCTTTATTATTTTTACAGTGTTAACTAAACTCTTTTTATGAGCTCCTCTTTTGATAAATACCAAAAACGTCGTTTAATTTCTTCATACTTATCTGTAGTTTTAAGTATTGGACTTGTATTGTTTTTACTAGGTTTATTAGGCCTCTTGGTGTTAAACGCAAAAAAAGTAGCAGACCACTTTAAAGAACAAGTTACGGTTACCATCTTTTTAAAAGACAATGCAAAAGATGTTGAAATTAAGCAACTTGAAAAAAGTTTAGCCATGGCAGATTATGTGAAATCTACTGTTTTTGTTTCTAAAGAACAGGCTGCTGAATTTATGAAAGCTGAAAGCGGAGAAGATTTTATGGATTTTTTAGGCGAAAATCCGCTTAAAAATTCAATTGACGTTAACTTAAAAGCAGATTTTGTAACCTCAGAAAAACTGCAAATAATAGCAGACGAAGCCACATCTAAAAACTTTGTAGAAGACGTTAGCTATGATAATGACTTGGTTAATTTAATGAATGATAATGTTAAAAAAATAAGTTTTTGGGTATTACTACTAAGTGCCTTGTTTACATTAATTGCTGTGTTGTTAATTAATAGTTCTATTAGATTGGCTGTGTATTCTAAACGTTTTACTATTAAAACCATGCAAATGGTTGGTGCTACAAAACGTTTTATAAGAAAACCTTTTATTTTAAGAAGTGTTAAACTTGGTGTTATTGGAGCCATATTAGCGCTTACAGGAATGGCTTTTGTACTTTACTTTGTAGATAAAACATTCCCTGAATTAGAACTTTTAAACAAGCCAATACTTCTAATTGGTTTATTTGCCTTTATATTTTTACTAGGTATTTTTATTACATGGATATCAACGTTTTTCGCTACTCAGCGTTTTTTAAACTTAAATACAGATAAGTTATACTACTAAACTTTAACAGCTTTTAACTTTACTGTTAACAATAATTAGCAAAGTTTGCTGTTATATTTACATAACAAAAAACCACACTTACTGACTATACCAATACATTTATTCATTATTTAATTTTATTATTATAAAGCGAATAACATTTGTATTTATAGGTCTATTAGCAATTACAGCTATTGTAGTGCTATCTCAAAAAGAAATTGAAGACAGAACGGTTAAGATTGCAAAAGCAGATGTGAAAAAACATCATGTAAAAGGGATTTTTGAATAAAATTTTAAAGAAATCCGTTACTTTGCAACGAGAAATACGCTAATTTTATAGCATTAAACAAAATCTACATAAAAGTGGGAGAACAAAAACGCAAAGAAATCGGTTCAGAAAATAAAGGTGAATTTATTTTTGGAAAACGCAACTATAAATTCATGTTTATTGGCCTAGCTTTTATTGCTATTGGCTTTATCTTGATGTCTGGTGGCGGAAATGATGATCCTAATGTGTTTAATGAAGATATTTTTCATTGGAGACGCATTCGTCTAGCTCCAGCTTTAGTACTTATAGGTTTTGGAATCCAAATTTATGCCATATTAACGCGTAAAGAAGATTCTGACCCTAAAAAATAACTTCAAACCAGCTTATTGGTCATTTCATTTTAATATTTTTGCCGAATGGACATCATCGACTCAATCATTTTAGGCATTATTCAAGGACTTACAGAATTTCTTCCTGTATCTTCTAGTGGACATTTAGAATTAGGAAAAGCCATAATTGGTGATCAATCTGTACCAGAAGAAAGTTTATTGTTTACAGTGGTTTTACACTTTGCTACTGCTTTAAGTACCATTGTTATTTTTAGAAAAGATATTTTTGAAATACTAAAAGGTTTATTTAAACCAGCAGTAAACGACGACCAGCGTTTCGCAGGTAAAATTATATTATCTATGATTCCAGCAGTTTTGGTTGGTCTTTTCTTTGAAGAACAATTAGAGCAATTATTTGGCGGAAACATAATGTTAGTGGGTTGTATGCTTTTAGTAACTGCTGCACTTTTATTTCTTGCAGATAAAGCAAAAAACACCAATAAAAAAGTTAGTTTTAAAGATGCTCTTATAATTGGTATCTCTCAGGCCATTGCAATGCTTCCTGGCATTTCTAGAAGTGGTGCTACAATATCTACTTCGGTATTATTAGGTAACGACAAAACAAAAGCCGCACGTTTTTCGTTTTTAATGGTTGTGCCTCTCATTTTTGGCAAAATTGGTAAAGATGTTCTAGGAGGAGATTTATCTTTCGAAAGCCAAAATATTACTGCATTAGGAGCAGGCTTTGTGGCTGCATTTATTTCAGGATTATTTGCATGTACATGGATGATTGCTTTGGTTAAAAAAAGCAAATTATCTTACTTCGCTAATTACTGTGGAGTTGTAGGTTTAATAGCCATTATTTTTTCACTTTTAAATTAAAATAATGACTGTTGAAGACTACCAAGCTGGACAAGTTTTATTGATAGATAAACCGCTAAATTGGACGTCTTTTCAAGTAGTAAACAAACTCCGTTGGGAAATACGTCAAGCCTTTAACATTAAAAAAATAAAAGTTGGTCATGCAGGTACCTTAGACCCTTTAGCTACTGGTTTATTGGTGATTTGCACAGGAAAAATGACCAAGCAGATAGATACTTTTCAAGGTCAAATTAAAGAATATACAGGAACTATTGTTTTAGGCAGTACAACACCATCTTTCGATTTAGAAACAGAGATAAACGAAAGGTTTCCAACTGAGCATATTTCTAAAGGTTTAATTCACGAAACAACCAAACAATTTATTGGTGAAATAGACCAATTCCCACCTGTATTCTCTGCTTTAAAAAAAGATGGAAAACGCTTGTATGAATATGCAAGAGCAGGTGAAGCTGTTGAAGTAAAATCGCGTAAAATCACCATTAAAGACTTCGAAATCACTAAAATTGATGCTAATTTGGTTGATTTTAGAGTGGTTTGCAGCAAAGGCACTTACATTCGTTCTCTTGCAAACGACTTTGGAAAAGCTTTGCATTCTGGTGGACACTTAACTGTTTTAAAGCGAACAAAAATTGGTGATTTTAATGTAAACAAAGCTTTATCAATAGAGCAATTTATAGCAGCTTTACCTAAAAGAGTAGAATAATTACAATGCAACATCTTAAGACATTGGTTTGTACGTATATAATATACTAACAAGACTATTTCATTTTAAAAATTGCGTTGCTTTTGAAACTTAACAATTCACATAAGGCTTTGGTCATCTCTTTATTAATTGCAATAAGCGTCTTGCTTTCGCTTTTTAATTTCTCTATAATAAAACAAAATGAAGCTGTTACAGAAACACTTATTGATATTACACCTGAAGATTTATTAAAAGATAATCCTCATAAAGACCTTGAGCTAAAAGATGCTTTTGAAAAGACAAATAAAGGTTTTAACGATACTAAAGAATATAAGCACTTTGCACAAGCGTTTAAACCAATTGCACCACCAAAAGATTACGACAACCCTAGATTAAGAAATAGAAAAGAGCATGATTTTAGAGTTAAAAAAGAGTCTGAAATTGAAAACAATTCTAATATTAAAAACGAAGAGCTAACAACATTTAAAAGCGTTAGTAGTATTTTAAATAAACATAAAAAGGCTTCGCAGCAAACAAACATAGAAGCATCAATAAATAAAAATAGTTCAATAATCTATTCATTAATAGGAAGAAAAGACACTTACTTACCAATTCCTATCTACTTGTGTGAAACCAATGGAATAATTATAGTAAATATTACTGTAAATGCTAAAGGTGAAGTTATCTCGACAACCATTAACTCTTCTTCTAGCTCACCAAATGAGTGCTTACAAAAACATGCTTTGGAGTTTGCTAAAAAGGCACGTTTTGACAGTTCTAGAAAAAGCTCTCAAATTGGAACTATTACTTTTAATTTTGAAGGTAAGCTTTAGATTATATGTCATTCCTATTCATCAAAGAATGATAACCTATTTAGAGTAAACTCACTAAATCGCTAATAGCGTTTTGTCCCTTATCTTTGTTATACCAACCTTGTAAATCTTCTTTAAACTCTGATGTTAATTTTCCATGTTTTGCTTTATAATCGAGAACCAATTTTGTGGCCTCACTTGGTCTTGGTCCAAAAGTATTTACAACTTCGATAGTAGCATTATCAATTAAAATTAGCTTAGGAATAGATTGACCACCATTAGTTAAAAATTGATTCATTAAATCTAAGTTTTCATCTCTAAGCACTACTTTAAAATCAATAGTGTTATTTAATTCTGCCACTTTATTAATAACAGGCATAATGTGTGCTGCATCACCACACCAGCTTTCTGTTAACACTAACCATGTTTGGTTAATGTTGGTTTTAGCAATTTTCTCTTTTACAGCCTCGTCTACTTTTACAGTTTTATCCCAACGCTTCATTCGCCTATCGTTAAGCATAGTGTAGTTTGCTAAATCTTCGGTTTTTTCGTTTCCAGTGGTAGACTCTTTTACAACCAAATCCTTAACTAAAGCTCTATAATCTTGATAGCTTATAGCCTTCTTAAGGCTGTCCTTTATAATATTTTGTAAGTTGGTATGTTGTAATTTTTTCATAATATAAAAATACTGTAATTAGTTATTTGTTTAAGTAACAGTTGTTACTTTAGTAGAAATATTTTTTAATCCTTACAGCATAAAATAGGCATTACATTAAAAAAATGACAAAATATAAATGTGGTTGGTGTGTTGGTGATAAATTATACGAAGCTTATCACGATAACGAATGGGGAGTTCCAGTCTATGATGACCATCAGCTATTCGAATTTTTAATTCTGGAAACCTTTCAAGCTGGCTTGAGTTGGATTACCATTTTACGTAAACGTGAAAACTTTAGATTAGCTTTCGATTTTTTCGACTACAAAAAAATAGCCAATTACGATGAAGATAAAAAAGATGAATTGCTTCAAAATGCAGGAATCATTAGAAATAAATTAAAAGTAAATGCTACTATTAGCAATGCGCAAGCATTTATAAAAATTCATGTACCATCAAAAGTTGTAGTATATTTTTTATTGCCTTTTTCAGCTTTGTTTTCAAAATAAGAAACTACATCATAACCTTCAGCTAGAAAACCTTTTTTTGTGTTGTAATCTGTTTGCGCTTGCGTAATAAAAATTCCGAAGAAAAAAATGTAGATTAAATACTTCATGTGATTTTGTTTATTGTTTTTTAATGCTCACATGCTGTTCGCTATTAGTATTCTTTATGGCGATAAAATTTTTTACAGCTCGTTTCATATCTATTCAGTCGTTATAGATACGTAATTATTACAGTATTGGTTTTAGAAAAGGTTTATTAAAGGACCATAAGGTTGCAACCTCTAATATCACTAGTATCAAAACGTCCAATAATTTCGAAAGATTTATCTTTACTAACACGACCTAAATCTTGAGTTGCTATAAACGAACAAGAATTTATGTTTGCTAAATCGATTACATTTAGGCCTCCAGTTTTTCCAGGCGCAGTTAATGTAAGCGCATCTTCGGTTTCACGCGTTAAAATACGCATCCAATTTGGACAATTAAAAACACCATGTCCTTTGGAATAGGCTTGACTTAATAACTCGGTCATGCCATATTCGCTATGTATTGTGTTTACGCCAAAACCAGACTTTAATAGGTTATGAAGTTCTTCTCTAATCAGTTCTTTACGCCTACCTTTCATACCTCCAGTTTCCATAACAATAGTATTGTTAAGATTAAAAGAATATGCTTCAACCAAATCTAATAAAGCAAAAGACACACCAATAAGTAATACTTTTTTACCTTGCTTATCTAAGCGTTTTAATGTAGTACTTATTTCATGTAAATTATTGAGATAGAAACCACTGTCTTTGTGACTCGAAGCTTTAATTAAACTATCTACCATGTAAATTAGAGAAGAGCCTTCACGCTCCAAGTAGCTAGGTAATAATGCTAATACCACATAATCTTTAATATCACCATAGAAAGAATGAAACCCTTTTTTAAAGCTTTCCTCGTAAATAGAAAGATCTGTTATATGATGTTTACTTGTTATACTTCCAGTAGTACCACTACTAGTAAAGGTTTTTTTTATGTTTTTAGAAGAACTAATAACATGATGAGACTTGAAAAATTGAATAGGTAGAAAAGGAATTTCTTCTATTGTTTTAATGTCACTTGGGTTTTTATACAATAAATCGCAAAAGGAACGATAGACTGGGTTATTTTCAAATTGAAACCCAAAAATTTGTAAAGCTAAAGCGTTAAATTCAGCTTCTGTTTTAATTGAGAATATTTTGTTTTGGTCTATCATTTTCATTTGTCAGTTCTAGTAAAAATTGGTTTGCAATTTTTTTATCAAGAACAAAAGCAAAAATAAACAAAAAGAGCGTTACCTATGGCAAACGCTCTTTTAAAAAGTATATAAATAAAGCTTACTTAATAACTAATTTCTTAGTCGTTGTAGCTCCATCTTGGTTTAATTGTAAAATATAAACACCTGTTTTTAGATTAGAAACATCTAGACGGTTGTTAATAGTTTGAAATAATACTTGCTTTCCTAAAATATCGAAAACAGTTACATTAACTGCTGCATTAGAAGTTGTAGTAATATTTACAAATCCAGTACTTGTTGGGTTTGGATAGATAGAGAAGTTAGTATTTGTAAAATCTTCAGTAGACAATAAAGTATTTGTATATACATCTATTGGGTAAGGTGTTGCTGCGGTAGCGTTAGTAGTTTCACCATCAAAAACGTTGATTCCGCTATACGTCCAGTTTCCAACTACAAATCCACCATCTGGACCTGTGTTTGAAACTCTGTAAGCCCATCCATCTAAATAATCCCAAGCTTCACCTGAACCATCCATATCTACATCACCAAAGGTGTCTATTATAGTTGTTCCTTCATATAGTTCTATAGCATCATCTCCATTAATTCCAACAACTCCATTTGTGTAAGTTGGAGCAAAACCAAAGAAGTTAGCAAATTCAGTTGCTTCTGTAGCTAAAAATATTCTATCACCAGCAGAAACAGCGTCTGCAGGGAAATTATATTCTACAGTTCCAGCTGAAGATCCTGCACCATTAGTAACAGAGCTTATTCCAAAAACACTTAAGTCTGGAATATCTGCTAATGCAACTAATTCTATTCCTTTAGGTGTACCACCTGTAAGTGGACCATCATAGATACCAACTAGTACTAAAGCATTAGTTGCAGCACCAAAAACATTACCAGTTAAAGTCACAGTTTGGTTTGCAGCTGGAGAAGAAGATACAATGATATCTCCAGAGTAACTGTTTACAGGTAAACCAGAAGCTAATCTTATAAAAACATCAGTATTTGCTACTGTTCCACTAGATTGTGGTACAGTTACAGAAGATGAAAAAGTTCCCATAGAACTTAAAGAAACTTCAAAATTCGCAGGAGCTGTTACTGTAATACCATTATTCGTTAAAAATAAACCTTCAACAGAAATAGATTCTTCGTTAGATGGTCCAGTTCCAACACCATAGTTTAAATCTCCAGGTGTCCCGAATACACTAAATTGTGGTACTGCAGGGCTAACAGTTCCGTCAAGATTTACCATTTCGGCTAAAGCTCCCGAAGTAACTGTTGCATTACCATTGTAGGCGTTAGCTGTTAAACCAGCTGCTAATTGTACATAAATAACCGTAGCACTTACAGAGCCACCAGTTTCTGTTAAAACAATTGGGCTAGTAGAAAAACCAGAACCACTTGTGGTAGAGATTTCAAAGTTTGCAGGAGGAGTAACTGTTATATTTGTAGTAAGATTAACACCTTCAACCGAAAAAGATTGTTCAGCCGAAGGACCATTTCCTTCAAAATAATCTAAACCTGTTACATCAGCACCTACTGTTATAGTTGGTCCAGTTGCTGTTCCTATCCATGCACCTGGATCAAAAGCACCAGGACTATCTTGTGGAGCTTGAGTATGACTTGTACATCCAGTTACCTCACTATCTGCCCATACATTCCATTCTGATTCATCCCAAGTAGCTACTGGCATTGTAATACCTGCTTTTCTTTCAGCACGACCATCTTCAAATTCATGGCAAGTAAGAGAACCGTCCTCACCAGGCACTCCAAAAATATCTACAATAGCATCTGAAGCATCTAAAATTGCGACTTGGTCATCTCCATTGCTATCTGCAGCACCACCTGTTCCTCCTTCTAATGTTGCAGCAAAACCATAAGCAGCAGTAAAAGCTGTTTGATTAGCAGCAATTGTAGCAAATTGGCCAGCAGCTAAAGTTCCTATTGGAGTTAAATCAATTCCAGTTACTTGAGGAGTTGCGGTTGCATTTGTCCATCTACGTAATTCATATCCTGTTAAATCAAAGCCTGTTGCTCCTGCATTATATATTTCTACATAACGAGCGCTAGCATCATTATTAGGGTCAGCTAACTCAGTTATAATAACTTGTGCAAAAGATACAGAAGTCATCAAAATTGATAATAATAAAAAGTAAATTTTCTTCATAATTGTTGTTTTATATTTTATAATGCAAATATAATAATTTTGAACATATTTATAATATTATTATCTACAGTAAGTATTATTTAACTATTAAATAACATAATTTAGACTTATCGCATCATAAATGCTTATTAGTTAGCGCTCAGTATTTTAATATTAAGTTAATGTTATTATTTTAATAATTATTTATGGTTATAGATTTAGTTTTATCTTTACTTACTAGAAATACAACTTAGTTATGAATAAAAAAGATATTAAAATACTTCTTGTGGACGATGAGCCAGACATTTTAGAAATTGTTAGCTATAATTTATCGCAAGAAGGGTATCAAGTTATTACAGCTAAAAATGGTGTAAAGGGAGTTGAAAAAGCTAAAGCAGAAAAACCACAACTTATTGTTTTAGATGTAATGATGCCAGAAATGGATGGTATTGAAGCTTGCGAACAAATAAGAAAAATACCAGAGTTAAAAAATACAATTATTACTTTCCTTACAGCTAGAGGAGAAGATTATTCTCAAGTTGCAGGTTTCGATGCTGGAGCAGACGATTACATCACTAAACCAATTAAGCCTAAAGTATTAGTAAGCAAAGTAAAAGCATTGCTAAGACGCTTAAAAACCGAAGAAGAAAGTATACCAATTATAAAAATAGGCGACATTGAAATAAATAGAGAAGAATATAAAATTTCTGTAAAAGGAAAGGAAGTTGTTTTACCTAGAAAAGAATTCGAATTATTATCTTTACTAGCCTCAAAACCTGGAAAAGTATTTAAAAGAGAAGATATTTTAGATAAAGTTTGGGGAAACGAAGTTATAGTAGGAGGAAGGACAATAGATGTTCACATTAGAAAGCTGAGAGAAAAGCTTGGTGATAAATCCTTTAAAACGGTAAAAGGAGTTGGTTATAAGTTTGTAGAATAACACTATGGGTTTAATAAAAAACTACAAATTCGCACTTAAAACAGCACTATTTATTACTTTAGTATTAACACTCGCTATGAGTGTCTTTTTATATACATACTATGCTTTAAGAGGATTACATGTTTTATTTTTTGTAATTGTTTGCTATTTAATTTCTTTTAGTGTAATCCAATATCGCGTACAGAATTTTATTTATAAACGTGTAAAACAAATTTATAACGATTTAAAACTTTTAGAATCTACTTCCTATCGAAAAAAAAGGATTACAACAGACATGGCAACACTAAAGCAAGAAATTGATAGGTTCGCCAGAGATAAAAAATTGGAGATTGAAACCTTAATAGTGCGAGAGGAATACAGAAAAGAATTTTTAGGTAACGTGTCTCACGAATTAAAAACACCATTATTTACAGTTCAAGGTTATTTAGAAACTTTAATTGATGGAGCAGCAAACAATGAGAAACTAAGAGAGAAATATTTAGATCGCACTAATAAAGGTGTAGAACGATTAATCTATATTGTAAAGGATTTAGATATGATCACTAAGTTAGAAGTTGGAGATGTAAGTATAGAAACTCAAACATTTAATATTATAGAACTTATAAAAAGTGTTTTTGATTTGTTAGAAATGAAAGCCTCTAAAAAGAAGATTACTTTAACTTTTGATAGGCAATATACTAAGCCCATTCTGGTAAATGCAGACCAAGAGAAAATACAACAAGTCCTCACTAATTTGGTTGTAAACTCAATTAAATATGGAAAAGAAAAAGGAACGACAGAAATAAGTGTTGAAAATCTTATAAAAAACAAAGTTATTATTCGTGTTACAGATAATGGAGAGGGTATTGAAAAAGAAAATATTCCTAGATTGTTTGAGCGTTTTTTTAGAGTAGATAAAAGTGGTTCTAGAAAAGAAGGAGGCTCTGGCTTGGGCTTAGCAATCGTAAAACATATAATTGAAGCTCACGACGAAAACATTTACATAGAAAGCCAATTTGGTATTGGTAGTGAGTTTTCTTTTACTTTAGAAAAAGGCTAAATAAAACCTCTAAATCTGGCGTATTATATTGCATGTCTAATCCCTTATATTGTATTATCCTCTTTAATTGTGTTGCATTAAAATGCTCTTGATTACAAAAAGGTGCTATTTGTAAAGTACTTAAACGTTCTGCAAGATATTCTTGTTCAAATTGACCAGGTGTTGGAATAAAAAATGCCTTTTTTCCTAATTTTGTTAAATCCATCACTGTAGTGTAACCAGAGCGGCAAATAATAAGTTTACTACTGTTAATAGCTTTTTCTATAGCTTTGGATGTCATATAGTTGTATATCGTGAGATTTCCAGTTCTACTTTTTGTTTGTTTATTTTCAATGATGCCTTTTACAAGTAAAACAGAGCCTTCGTAATAATGTAATTCCTTAATTAATTTATGCTCCAATAAATTGCGTTGAGGTTCTGGACCAGAAAGTAATACCATAATGTCATATTTGGTTTCCATTTCTGTTTTATTAAGCCTGCTTAAAGGGCCTAAATACTTAATGCTTAATTTCGATTTTTCTGAAATGTGTCCAAGTTTACCACTTAAATTTGGAGCTTCTTTAAAGTCTGGAATCCAAATTTCTTTGAAGTTTTTAAGCTGGATTTTATTAATTATAGAACTTATAAAACTAGTATTCCCGCTTAAAACATTAAGTTGGTGCGTTATAATTACTGAAGGAATTTTTTTGCTGTAAATACCAAATCTACTGTCAGATATTACACCAGAAATATCGTAGTCTTCAATAATTTTTTTTATTATTATTCTTTCTGCTTTTAGTGTTTTTGCAATTTGAGGTAATTGCCTCAAGAGCTTCAGCTTTAATTGTTTTCCAGATTTTTGATACTTAATATTATAAGCAGGTAATGTTATGCAATTTAATTTGGGAAACTCCTTTTTTAGCAATAATAACGCTGCTCCATCACTGGCAATAATGGGTTCAAAATCACTTTCAATAAGCCATTTAACAATAGGAATACATCTGGTGGTATGTCCAATTCCCCAATTTAAAGGCGCTACGAGTATTTTTTTCTTCATAAATGAATAACAAAGATAATCATTGAACAGATTATTACACTCTCATATATTTCCTTAATTTTACCAAAAATTTTATAAAGCAGTGGGAAGTAAGAATAAGCTAAAAAGATTTAACGAAAACGAAACATTTGATAACGTTTTTCAGCCGAAACGAGAAGAATTGGTAGAGGCAACATATAAAATGAAAGGCCACTGGAACGCTATGTATTTTAAAAATGATAATCCATTGGTTTTAGAATTAGGTTGTGGAAAAGGCGAATATTCTGTTAATCTTGCTAAAAAGTATCCAAACAAAAACTTTATAGGTATCGATATAAAAGGTGCTCGATTTTGGAGAGGCGCAAAAACTGCTATTGAAGAAAGCATTCCTAATGTTGCGTTTTTAAGAACACAAATTGAACTTATAGATTTTGCCTTTGCCGAAAATGAGGTAGATGAAATTTGGATTACTTTTCCAGATCCACAAATTAAATATAAGCGTACAAAACATAGAATGACTAATTCTGAATTTTTAAAACGCTACAAAAAAGTGTTAAAAGCAAATGGAGTGATGAACTTAAAAACCGATAGTGAATTTATGCATGGATACACTTTAGGATTGTTACATGGCGAAGGACATGAAGTTTTATACGCTAACCATAATGTATATAAACAAGAAGGCAGTCCAGAAGAAGTAACAAGCATTCAAACACATTACGAAAGCATCTATCTAGAACAAAACAAACCAATTACGTATATTAGATTTAAAATTAAGTAATTCAGATATAAATTTGGAGATAACGCTAACATTTGGGATTGCATTAATAGTAGCTTTAGTTGGTGTTATTCCGCCAGGTTTATTAAACATGACAGCTGCTAAAATTAGTATTAAAGATGGGCACTCAAGAGGTTTAATATTCTCTATTGGTGTTTGTGTAATAGTTGTTTTTCAAACCTTAATTGCATTAGTTTTTGCAAGATATTTAAGTAATCATCCAGAAGTTGTAGTTATTCTGCAACGTGTGGCTTTTGTAATATTTGTTTTAATAACAGTTTATTTTCTTCTCATAGCAAAAAAAACAGACAAGCCAGATGTGGAATCGAATGTTAAAAGTAAAAAAAGTCGCTTTTTTCAAGGTTTACTGTTATCTGCTTTAAATGTATTTCCAATTCCTTATCAAGCCTATATGGCTATCACTTTTGTATCTTTTAAATGGATAATATTAGATCCAATTGGTATAACGTCTTATGCAGCAGGAGCAACAATGGGAACTTTTGTGATGTTGTATATCTATGTTTTCTTTTTTGAAAAGATAAATAGCAAAAAAATAAAATCACAAAGAGGAATGAATTTTACTATTGGATTGATTACTGGAATTATTTCTATTGTTACTTTGGTAAATATTATTAAAGAAATGTAAGTAATCATTTTACAATTAAATGAAACCAGAAACACTCAATTTTTTCGAGAAAGTATATAATGTGGTAAAACTAATTCCTCATGGAAGAGTCACCAGTTATGGTGCTATTGGTAATTATCTTGGAGCTCATAGAAGTGCTAGAATGGTTGGTTATGCCATGAATAGCTCTCATGATAAAGACGTGCCAGCACATAGAGTTGTCAATAGAAAAGGGTTACTTACCGGAAAGCATCATTTTGATGGTACAAACCTTATGCAACAACTTTTAGAGAATGAAGGCATTATAGTAATAGATAATCAAATTCAAGATTTAGAGAAAGTCTATTGGAATCCATCAAAGGAATTACTTTAAAACCCTTAAAAATATTGTAAATTTTCAATAATTGATTTTGCTTATTCCATTATAATAAAACTTCAAACCAAGCACTTTATTCTTCTCCGTTTATATAGTATATTTGTACTTTAGAATCATTCTCAATTATAGTGAAATTAAGAGTGAGCCATAGAGCATAGAAGACTATAGTTTTCATTCTCATTACTATTATTAAAAAACTATGAAAATTACAAAACAAAACATCCTTAATGCACTAAAAACCATAACAGTTCCTGGAGAAGGACAAAACATGGTTGAAAGTGGTGCAGTAAAAAACGTAGTTACTTTTGCAGACGACGTAATAGTAGACATTACTATTAAAAACCCAACATTACAAGCACGAAAAAAAACCGAAGTAGAAATACTTAAGGCCATACATGAGCTAGTATACCAAAAAGCACAAGTAAAGGTAAATATTACTGTAGATGCTCCAGTAAAGCCTGCAGCAAACGAAATAAAAGGAAAATCTATTCCAGGTATTCAAAATATAGTAGCTATTGCTTCTGGAAAAGGAGGTGTTGGAAAATCTACCGTTACAGCAAACTTAGCAGTTTCGTTAAGTAAAATGGGATTTAAAGTTGGTGTTTTAGATGCAGATATTTATGGGCCTTCAATGCCAATCATGTTCGATGTGGAAATGGAAAAACCACTATCTGTAACCGTAGATGGCAAATCTAAAATGAAACCTGTAGAAAGTTACGGCATAAAAATATTGTCAATAGGCTTTTTTACAAAGCCAGATCAAGCAGTTGTTTGGCGTGGACCAATGGCAGCAAAAGCATTAAACCAAATGATTTTTGATGCTGCTTGGGGAGAATTAGATTTCTTGTTGTTAGATTTACCTCCAGGCACAGGAGATATTCATTTAAGTATAATGCAATCGCTTCCAATTACAGGAGTAGTTGTTGTAAGTACACCGCAAAATGTAGCGTTAGCAGATGCAAAAAAAGGTGTAGCAATGTTTCAACAAGACAGTATTAACGTTCCTGTTTTAGGGATTATAGAAAACATGGCTTACTTTACACCAGAAGAATTGCCAGACAAAAAGTACTACATCTTTGGAAAAGAAGGTGCTAAGCATTTAGCTGAAGATTTGCAAGTGCCTCTTTTAGGCGAAATACCTCTAGTACAAAGTATACGTGAAGCAGGAGATATAGGAAGACCAGCAGCTTTACAAACGGCAACTGTATTAGAAAAAGCATTCGAAACTATTACTCGAAATGTAGTACAAGAAGTAGTGAATAGAAATGAAAACTTACCAGAAACTGAAGCGATTAAAATTACTACAATGGCTGGATGTTCAGCAGTAAAAAAATAATATGACAACAGAGGAGCTAAGACTTAATGTAGAAAAAGCGTTAGACGAAATCCGTCCGTTTTTACAAAGTGATGGTGGAGACATCTCATTGCTATCAATTGAAGATAATAAGGTGGTAAAAGTACAGTTAGAAGGTGCTTGCGTTGGTTGTAGTGTAAACCAAATGACACTAAAATCTGGTGTAGAAATGACCATAAAAAAATATGCTCCACAAATAGAACAAGTTATTAATGTTGAAGCTTAAAAAATTAAAACTGTAATGTCACTTTTGTCACATACATTTACTAGTTTAAGCTATAACTTTGTCTTTTTCGAAATTTAAAATTCATGATTAAAACAGATATCTTAATTATTGGTGCTGGACCAACAGGATTATTTACAGTGTTCGAAGCTGGTTTATTAAAATTAAAATGCCACTTAATAGACGCATTACCTAAAGCTGGAGGACAGTGTTCAGAAATTTATCCTAAAAAACCTATTTACGATATTCCTGCCTATCCAGAGATTTTAGCAGGAGATTTAACTCATAAACTCCTTGAGCAGTGTAAACAATTTGAACCTGGTTTTACACTTGGTGAACGTGCAGAAACAATTGATAAACAAAAGGATGGTACTTTTATTGTTACTACAAGCAAAGGCACCAAGCATCATGCTCCAGTGGTTACCATTGCTGGAGGCTTAGGTAGTTTTGAACCACGTAAACCTTTAATTGACAATCTTGTTGAATATGAAGATAAAGGTGTTGAGTATATTATTAAAGAACCAGAGTTTTATAGAAATAAAAAAGTAGTGATTGCTGGAGGAGGAGACTCAGCTCTGGATTGGAGTATCTTTTTAAGTGATGTCGCTTCTGAAGTAACGCTAATTCATAGACGAAATGAGTTTAGAGGACATTTAGACTCTGTTGAAAAAGTACAGGAATTAAAAAATGCCGGAAAAATAAATTTAATTACTCCTGCCGAAGTTATTGGTGTAGAAGGTAATGGGAAAATTGAAGCTATTACTGTAAAACAGGACGCTAAAACCTTTACTAAACAATGTGATCATTTTATCCCACTATTTGGTTTATCTCCAAAATTAGGACCAATAGCAGATTGGGGATTAGAGATTGAAAAAAACGCTATAAAAGTTAATAACGCTCTAGACTACCAAACAAATATTCCTGGTATTTATGCTATTGGTGATGTAAATACTTATCCAGGAAAATTAAAATTAATCCTTTGTGGGTTTCACGAAGCAACACTAATGTGTCAATCTGCATATCAAATAATCAATCCTGGCAAGAAATATGTATTAAAATACACAACTGTAATTGGTGTTGATGGCTTTGATGGAACTAGAAAAGAAGCTCCTAAAGCAGTAGTTAAAAAGATTGAATAGTGGAACAAGACATAAATATTAAAATAACAGATCGAGACGGTGTAACACATGAGGTTTTAGCGCCTACAGATATGGCAATGAATTTAATGGAGGTAGTACGTAGTTACGAGCTAGCACCAGAAGGGACCATTGGTATTTGTGGTGGTATGGCCATGTGTGCTTCTTGTCAATGTTATGTGCTTAGTGATACAGAATTACCAGAAATGCAAGACGATGAAGAAGCAATGCTGTCTGAAGCCTTTTACGTTAAAGATAATTCGCGTTTAGGTTGCCAAATACAAATGACACCAGAAATGGAAGGTTTGGAAGTGGAATTGGCACCAGAAAGTTAATTTTTTAAAACCTTAATCTTCTTTTTTTCGTAAGTGAAACATAAAAACAATCATTATGGCTTCATTCGAAATTATTTCTTTTAAATCTGAAGATTACAGAGTATTATACAATTGTGAAGATGCAATAGAGTTTACAAGTATTGCATGCGAATCTAAAAGAATTTGTTTTAATTTAATCATTGCTATCAGAAGAAATAGTAAAAAAACTACTGCATTTCAAATTAGCCAACTCAGTTGTGGGAGTTGGTTTTTTTATTTAAAAAACACAACAACAAATGCTGTACTAGGGCAAAGTAAAACCTATATTGAAAAATCTATCGTTCTAGAAAAATTAAAAACATTTCAGTTAAACATGCCAAAGGCAGCATTTATAAATAAGAGAATGCATTAATCTAACTCACTCTATACTTTTCGAGTGCTATTGGTCCTTCTAACAATACTCTTACAATTTGCAAAGTACCATCATCTGTTGTAGAAATCTGCCATTTAATCAAAGAAATTTCACCATTTTCTATTTCAATACCAGTAATACTTCTTGGGTGAACACAGCTACCATCGTTAAAAAAAGCAATGTCTCCAGGCTCTGGAAAACGTGGTCTATGTGTGTGGCCAACAACTGTTATAAGGTTATTATTTTCTGTAATCCATTTTTTTGTTCTGCGTTCAACCTTAATTAACTCCTTATAATTTTTTGCGGGACTTGTAGGATCTGCAATTCCCATAACATTAAGTGGTTTCCAAAGCAAGCGTACCATAAAACGACTCCATTTCCAAAAGATATAATTCCACCAATCGGCTTGATGACCATGCGTTAAAAACAATTCTTGATCTGTACTGCAATGTTTTAGTACAATACCTTCGTGGTATTTTATGTCTTTAAATAGCTCAACTTCTTCACCTGTTTTAGGATCAAAATAAGTAGATAAATGTTTTTTTACATAATCTGGATTTCTGTATACCATATCGTGGTTTCCCCAAATTAGATGTAGTCTATTATCCTTATGAAACAGTTTCATGAGCATATACACATTCTTGTGAGCATTTAAAATAGACTCAAAAGATAAATTTTCCCAGAGTTCATCACCATCACCAAGTTCGCAATAGCTGAAACCTTCGGCGTAATAATACTTTAAGGCATGAAAATAAATATTTCGATTATTTGCAAAATCGTCAGCAAAACTATTGTCTCCACGATGGCAATCACTAAATAGTATAATTTTACTATCATTGTCAAATTCAACAATTTTAGCTTCTTTGTAAGCGCGATCTAACCTTTTTTTAGCTGAAAACATAAAAGTAAATGTAAACAAAAATTTGAATAAAAAATGCCTCCCATTTTAAGAGAAGCATTTTAAAGAATATCATTTATCGCACATACAACAATTCCGTTTGAGTGAGATAAAATGTCTTCTAACTGCCTATTGGAAGGCGTTAAGACCAGTAATATCTAGTCCAGTAATTAGTAAGTGAATATCATGCGTTCCTTCGTAAGTTACAACGCTTTCTAGATTCATCATATGTCTCATAATGGAGTATTCTCCACTAATTCCCATGCCTCCAAGCATTTGTCTAGCATCACGAGCAATCGTTAAAGCCATATCTACATTATTACGTTTAGCCATAGAAATTTGTGCTGAAGTTGCAGTTCCGTTTTCACGCATTACACCAAGTCTCCAAGCTAAAAGTTGTGCTTTGGTAATTTCGGTAATCATTTCGGCTAATTTCTTTTGTTGTAATTGAAACTGTCCAATTGGCTTACCAAACTGAATACGTTCTTTACTGTAACGCAAAGCAGTGTCATAACAATCCATTGCAGCACCTATAGCTCCCCAAGCAATACCAAAACGAGCAGAATCTAGGCAACCTAATGGTGCTCCTAATCCAGATTTGTTAGGTAATAAGTTTTCTTTAGGTACTTTTACATTGTCAAAAATAAGTTCACCTGTTGCACTAGCACGAAGTGACCATTTGTTGTGTGTTTCTGGTGTAGAAAAACCTTCCATGCCACGTTCAACTATTAAACCATGAATGCGTCCTTCTTCATTTTTTGCCCAAACAACTGCAACGTTACAAAACGGCGAATTACTAATCCACATTTTTGCACCATTTAAAAGATAATGGTCACCCATATCTTTATAGTTAGTTACCATTCCACCTGGATTACTTCCATGATCTGGCTCTGTTAGTCCAAAGCTACCAATCCATTCTCCACTAGCTAGTTTAGGTAAGTATTTTTTGCGTTGTGCTTCATTTCCATATTTCCAAATAGGATACATAACAAGCGAACTTTGTACAGAAGCAGTACTACGCACTCCACTATCGCCACGCTCTATCTCTTGCATAATTAAACCATAAGAAATCTGATCTAAACCAGCACCACCATATTCCTCAGGTATATATGGTCCAAAAGCACCAATTTCTGCCAAACCACCAATAATAGATTTTGGAAATTCTGCTTTCTGGGCTGCTTCCTCTATAATAGGTGAGACGTCTCGTTTTACCCATTCTCTGGCAGCATCACGCACTAATTTATGTTCTTCTGTTAAAAGTTCGTCAAGATTATAATAATCTGGAGCTTCGAATAAATCTGGCTTCATAATTTTAGTTTTAATTTCGGTTAACAAAAATAACGAAAACGTTTGCAGTTGACAATTTTATTATCACATTTTAAGATAAAAATCTTTTGTTAATTTTACATAAGCTTCGGTGTAGTTATGTCTTGCGTTCTCAATTACAAGTTCGTTGCTAATTATTTCGCTTTCGTGGAAAGACATCTCGATTAAAGAACGTTTAATATCAGAATAGAGATTGCCACGAACCCGAGTAATTTTGTTTAATTTTAAGTTTACAGCTGATGCTAATGCAATAAATTGAGACTCTTCTTTAAACGGAATGATTGTACAAAACGTACCATCTTTTATTAATAATTTTGAAACACTCTCTAGTAAATGGGCAAATGGCATGGCATCCTGAAAACGTGCTAAGTCACGTTCTATGTATTCTGTTTTGTAATCTTCGCTGTAAAAAGGTGGATTACAAATAATTAAATCGTATTGGTCTTCAATTTCTTCAGTAAATTCTGCTAAATCTGCATGGTAGCAAAATAATCTATCACTCCAAGGCGAAGTTTCAAAGTTATCTACACATTGTTCGTATGCCATTTCATCGATTTCTAAAGCATCAATAACTTCTGCATCACAGCGTTGCGCTAGCATTAAAGATAAAATTCCAGTTCCAGCACCAATATCTAAAGCAGCAAAAGGTTGTTTTTTTATAGTAGACCAAGCACCAAGTAAAACACCATCTGTGCCAATTTTCATAGCGCATTGGTCTTGTTTAACCGTAAATTGTTTGAATTTAAATGGTTTGTTCATATTTGTCATTCCAAAAACGGTAGGAATTCTACTTAATAGTTATTTTTAATATTTTGTGTTCTAGCGAAAGCAGAAATGAAAATGGTTTATTCTTCTAAATACAAATCAATCAGTCCTTCTGGTGTGTCAACATAAATTGTTTTATTCTCTTTATCTACTTTAGAGATAAATTCATCATTCATAGGTATTAAAATCTCAATACCTTCTCTGTCTATTTCAAAAAGAGATTGTGAGGTAGTGTCATTTACACCTTTAATAATACCAACTTCTCCAAAATTTTTATCTTCTACTTTAAAACCTATAATTTCGTGAAAGTAAAATTTATCACCTTCAAGTTCTGGCAAAAAGGTTAATGGTAAATAACATTCGCATTTAATTAATGCTTCAGCATCAGCTTCAGTATCAACATCTTCAAATTTAACACGAAGTAATTCGCTTTTATGCAATTGAGAGCTTTCAACAAAAAACGGAATAAAATTACCACGTAAGTCTATAAATATAGCATCGAGGTTTTCGTAAAGGTTAGGTTCGTCTGTATCTAGTTTTATAAGTAGTTCGCCTTTAAAACTATATTTTTTTACAATTTTACCTAAAAAGAAACAGTCGTCCTTAGTCATAAAAATATTTTTTTGTTTCTGTATAAAATGGAAGTCAAATTAATTTTATAAAATTCCATTTTTATTAGTGGAATTTGTTTCATTACAAATTTTATTTTAAAATACTATGTAACAAAAAAAACTCCGATAAATTTTATCGGAGTTTAAAAGTATAAAAAATTAATTTTTATTCTTCTTCGTTTGTAGCTTTTACATCTTCAGCCGGAGCTTCTTCTGCAACTTCCTCTTCAACAACTGGAGCAGCTGCTGCGATTCTTGCCTCATTTGCCGCTTTTTCAGCTTCAAATGCTTTAGCTTTAGCTTCAGCTTCCGCTTTAGTTAAGCCTTCTTTTTTAGCATCTACCTTTCCAGCTTTTTCTTCTAACCAAGCAGCGAATTTTTTCTCAGCTTGTTCTTCAGTTAAAGCACCTTTACGAACTCCACCAGCAAGGTGATTTTTCAATAAAGCTCCTTTGTAAGATAATAATGCTTTGGCTGTATCAGTTGGTTGTGCACCATTCTGTAACCATTTTACTGCACCATCAACATCTAATTCGATTGTTGCAGGATTAGTGTTTGGATTGTAAGCACCTAATTTTTCTAGGTATTTACCATCTCTTGTCGCGCGAGCATCTGCTGCTACGATCCAGTAATAAGGTTTTCCTTTCTTACCGTGTCTTTGTAATCTTATTTTTACAGGCATAAAAATTAATTTGTGAGGTTCTCGACCTCTATTATTAATAAGTCTGCAAAGATACAATATTTATTTAAATATCAAGTTTTTATACTAAATCTCTCTCATTGTAATTTTTTATTTTATTTTTGAGTCCTCGAAATACACAAACTATGAAAAAAATTATCGTTTTAATTCTAGTAAGCTTCGCTTTTTTTGGTTGCGGAGAAGAGTTAGAGTTTAATACACCATCGTTTCAAGCCAATAAAGACGGGAACTTGTGGGAAGCTAGTAGCTATTTTGCAACTGTAGATGCTAATGGTGTAATAACAGTTACAGGAACAGATGGTTTAGAGACGGTAACTTTAGTTGCCTTTCCGCAAGATAGTTTTGTTTGTACTAGTAATGATAATAGTGTATTTGCAAGTGAGCAAGGTAATTGCTTCGATGTTTATACAAACACTAATTATTCTTTCGCTACGCTTACAGATATCAATAATACATTATGGTCTACAAATAATGTTCCAGATCAAAGTGTTCAAATTTATACTGGAGATGGTGAAATTAATATTAGAGAAGCCAACTTAGAAACAGGTCTTATTTCAGGAAAATTTCATTTCACTGCTTTTAATACTTCAGGATTATCTTCAATTAATATTAACGAAGGTTTTTTCTATAATGTTCCTTTTACAACTGGTGATACTGTTACTTATTTTACTTGTGTAGACGCACAAGAGGCAACAGCTGCAGCATTAGTTGCTTTTAATAATGTAAGCACACTAGATGCAGCAGCCTATGAGTTAGCTTGTAACAACTATACTTCAGCACTGCAAGTACAAATGGATTTATGTGGTGATCCTAATGGTGATATACAAGAAATTTTAGACCAATTAAATGCTAATAATTGTCAAATTACATGTGATCAAGCGGTAGATAATTCTCAAGTAGGATTAAATGCCTACGTTGCTGCTAATATGTCTAACTACGTTGAAATGTGTAATAATTATACACAATATCTAACGTTACAAATTCAATTTTGTGGAGATACAGATGGTTCAATACAAGCAACCATAGATAGTTTAGATTGTAATGATGACGATGCAGATGGTGTTCCAAATGTTTTTGAAGATTTAAATAACGATGGAGATTATACAAATGATGATACAGATGGTGATTTAAATCCAGATTACTTAGATGAAGACGATGATGATGATTTAGTTACTACAGCCACAGAATTAGTTTTCGATGTTAATGGAAATCCAATTGATACAGATGGAGATGGTATACCAGATTATTTAGATGAAGACGACGATGGTGATGGCATATTAACCATCAACGAAACTGGAGATACAGATAGTGATGGTATACCAGATTATTTAGATTCAGATGACGATGGAGATGGGATTTTAACCATTTTTGAAAGTCCTGATTTAGACTCAAATGGAGATCCATCAGATGCTATAGATACAGATGGAGATATGATTCCAAATTATCTAGATTCAGATGACGATGGAGATTCTATATTAACCATTTTTGAAAATCCAGATCCTAATGCAGATGGTATTCCTAATGATGCTCAAAATTTTGATGGTGATACACTACCAGATTATTTAGATGATGATGATGATAATGATGGTTTACTAACTATAAACGAAAATCCAGATCCTAATGGAGATGGTAACCCAGACGATGCAGCTAATACAGATGGAGATTCTGCACCAGATTACTTAGATGCGACATAATATTCTAAAAATAGATTTTATATAAAAGAAGCAACTCAAATAGAGTTGCTTCTTTTTGTTAAAAACCCTTAAAGATGCAGTAAATACTCATAAAGTCTGTTAAATTGCTTGACTAAACTTATTTTATCTATTATATTAAGATTGTTGATGTAAAACAATACGCATCGCAAAAAAAAGTATTGAAATTTAAAATGATAAAAGATATTATGAAGTACACTGAAGAAATTTCGAACAAGTTAAACGAATTATTGGTAAAAAATTATGATGCCGAAAAAGGCTACATAGACGCTTACAAAAATGTAGATAGTAACGATTTAAAAATATTCTTTAAACGAAGAGCTACAGAGCGTAGTAATTTCGCAAAAGAGCTAAGGACAGAAATCTTGCAATACGGAGAAATCCCAGAAGATTCTGGTTCCTTTAAAGGTGCAATGCATAGAAATTGGATGAAATTAAAATCTACATTTTCAGAAAACGATGAAGCGGCTATTTTAGAAGAAGCAATTAGAGGTGAAGAAACTAGCTTGGAAGAATATAATGAGTTAATAACAGAAAAAAACTTACCACCAACCATTGATAGTTTAATTGCAAAACACCAAAATGCAATTCAAGTCGCAATTAATACAGTAAAGGCTAAATTAGAATTAGTATCATAAACTGATTTAGAAATATAAATTTCAGGAAAACCAGCTTTTAAAGCTGGTTTTCTGTGTTTAAAACTGTTTATAACTTTCAACTTCATGAACCTTTATTTTTTTGTAGTTTTATAGACTCTGTTTGAACAATAATAACGTCTTAAAAACAATCCATGTATTTAATTTTCGATACTGAAACCACAGGCTTACCAAAACGTTGGGATGCTCCAATTACTGATACAGATAATTGGCCAAGATGTATTCAAATTGCTTGGCAATTGCATGATGCCATGGGAAACTGTGTTGAAAGCGAGGATTATTTAGTAAAACCAGAAGGCTTTAATATACCTTACGATGCAGAGAAGATACATGGCATTTCTACTGAATTAGCTCAAGAACAAGGCTCTGCTTTAAAAAATGTTTTAGAGAAGTTTAATATAGCGCTTAACAAAACTAAATTTGTAGTTGGGCAAAATGTAAAGTTCGATCTCAATATTATGGGAGCAGAATTTGTACGAGAAAACCTTACAAACAACTTACAAGAATTACCGGTTTTAGATACTTGTACAGAACATACAGCCAGTTTATGCGAGCTTCCAGGAGGACGTTATGGGAAGTTTAAATTACCAACATTAACAGAGTTACATCAGTATCTATTTAATCAACCATTTGCAGAAGCACATAATGCAACAGCAGATGTAGAGGCTACAACGCGTTGCTTTTTAGAATTAGTTAGAAGACAGCAATATACTCAAGAACAGCTAGATGTTCAGCCAGATTATTTCGAGCGTTTTTCAGAGGCGAATCCACAGCCAATAGAACTTATAGGTTTAAAACATATTAACCTTAAAAAGGAAAGTGCCAAGATTAATGCCAGATTACAAAAAGCACAAACAAGCGATATTTCTTCAGCTGAAATAAAAGAAAATATAGCCGACTTACAAGCTGTAGATTTTGTGCACTTGCATAATCATTCCCAATTTTCTGTATTACAATCTACAATGAGCGTGGCAGATTTAGTTGCAGTTGCAGCAGAGCATAATATGCCTGCAGTTGCACTAACCGATCATGCAAACATGATGGGAGCTTTTCACTTTGTAAATGCAGTAAATAAGCACAACAAAGCAGTAGAGGTAAAAATTGCAGCAGCCGAAGCCGAAGGCAAAACAACGTCTGCTAAAGAAATAAAACCAATTGTTGGTTGCGAGTTCTTTGTTTGCGATAACCATTTAGATAAAACAAGAAAAGACAATGGTTATCAAATTGTACTTATTGCTAAAAATAAAAAAGGCTATCATAATCTAGCAAAATTATCATCTCACGCATTTGTTGATGGCTTTTACTACTTACCAAGAATTGATAAAAAACTGATTGAACAATACAAAGAAGATTTAATTTGCTTAACTGGAAATTTATATGGCGAAGTGCCAAGTAAGATTTTAAATGTAGGTGAAAACCAAGCAGAAGAAGCTTTAGTTTGGTGGAAAGAGACTTTTAAAGACGATTTGTATGTTGAGATTATGCGTCACAATCAAGAAGACGAAAACCGTGTAAATCCAACATTAATAAATCTTGCAAATAAGCATAACATAAAACTTGTTGCAACAAACAACACATATTACGCAAAACAAGAAGATGCTAATGCTCACGATATTTTATTGTGTGTAAAAGATGGAGAAAAACAAGCTACACCAATAGGGCGAGGCAGAGGTTACAGATACGGTTTGCCAAACCAAGAGTATTATTTTAAGTCTGCAGAGGCTATGAAAAATGTCTTTAAAGATGTTCCAGATGCTATAACCAATATCCAAGAAGTAGTCGATAAAATTGAAAGCTTTCAATTAGCTCGTGAGGTGTTATTACCAGCCTTCGATATTCCTGAAGAATTTATAAGCGAAGAAGATTTAAAAGATGGTGGTAAACGTGGTGAAAACGCTTTTTTAAGACATTTAACCTATCAAGGTGCTAAAAAACGTTATGGAGAAGAGCTTAGTGAAGAAGTTATAGAAAGACTTGATTTTGAGTTAAGTGTAATTGAGAAAACGGGTTATCCAGGCTATTTTTTAATTGTAGAAGACTTTATTCGTGAGGCTAGAAATATGGATGTTTCTGTTGGACCAGGTCGTGGCTCTGCAGCTGGCTCTGTAGTAGCTTATTGCTTGTGGATTACTAATATCGATCCGTTATTATACAATTTACTTTTTGAGCGTTTCTTAAATCCAGATCGTGTAAGTATGCCAGATATCGATATCGATTTTGATGATGAAGGTCGAAGTCGTGTTATGGATTACGTAATTAATAAATACGGAAGTAATCAAGTAGCACAAATTATCACTTATGGAACAATGGCTGCGAAGTCATCAATTAGAGATACTGCTCGTGTTTTAGATTTGCCGCTTTTTGATGCTGATAGAATAGCGAAGCTCATTCCAACAATGTCAAAACTAAATAAAATTTTTGGCTTATCGGAAAAAGAATTAGGAAGCAAATTTAGAGCTGAAGATTTAGAAAAAATAAATGAGCTTTTAAATATTTCTGAAGGAGATGACCTTCAAGCTGAAACTGTAAACATTGCAAGATCATTAGAAGGCTCAGTTAGAAACACTGGAATTCATGCCTGTGGTGTTATTATCACACCAGACGACATTACTAAGTTCGTTCCAGTAGCACTAGCTAAAGATTCAGATTTATATGTAACGCAATTTGATAACTCTGTTGTAGAGGATGCAGGATTATTAAAAATGGATTTTTTAGGTCTTAAAACGCTAACGCTCATAAAAGATACTGTAAAAATTGTAAAAGCAAAACATGGTATTTTATTAGATCCTGATAGCTTTCCCTTAGACGATGAAAAGACATACAAGTTATTTCAAAGAGGAGAAACTGTTGGTGTTTTTCAATACGAATCACCAGGAATGCAAAAGCATTTAAAAGATTTAAAACCTACCGTTTTCGACGATTTAATTGCCATGAACGCACTTTATCGTCCAGGGCCAATGGAATACATTCCAAGTTTTGTTCGCAGAAAACATGGCGATGAAGATATTGAGTACGATTTACCAGCTATGGAAGAGTACTTAAAAGAAACTTATGGTATTACAGTATACCAAGAGCAAGTGATGCTGCTCTCCCAAAAACTCGCAGATTTCACCAAAGGTGAAGCCGATGTTTTACGTAAAGCCATGGGTAAAAAACAGATTGCAGTTCTCGATAAAATGAAACCAAAATTTATCGAGCAAGCCAGTGCAAAAGGTCACGATGCTAAAAAACTAGAAAAAATTTGGAAAGATTGGGAAGCCTTTGCGAGTTATGCTTTTAACAAATCTCACTCTACTTGTTATGCTTGGATTGCCTACCAAACCGCTTATTTAAAAGCACATTATCCTGCAGAATATATGGCAGCTGTATTGTCTAATAACATGAACGATATTAAGCAGGTTACCTTTTTTATGGAAGAATGTAAACGCATGAAATTGCCTGTATTAGGCCCAGATGTTAACGAGAGTTATTATAAGTTTTCTGTAAATAAAGATAATGCTGTGCGTTTTGGAATGGGAGCCATAAAAGGTGTTGGACATGGTGCAGTGATGACGATTGTAGAAAACAGAAAAAAAGATGGAAATTATAAATCCATCTTCGATTTAGCAAAACGAATCGATTTACGAGCAGCAAATAAAAAAGCGTTCGAAAATTTAGCTTTAGCAGGAGGTTTTGATTGTTTTCAAGAAACGCATCGTGCACAGTATTTTCAAAAGGAAGGAAGCGATTTAACCTTTCTAGAAAAGGCAATAAAATTTGCACATAAATTTCAGGAAAATGAAAATTCAGCTCAAGTAAGCTTATTTGGTAGTGCGAGTGAGGTAGAAATAGCCGAACCACAAATTCCACCATGCGAAACTTGGGGAACAATGGAAAAACTAGCTCAAGAACGTGAAGTGGTAGGTGTCTATATTTCTGGGCATCCATTAGACGATTTTAGAACAGAAATGAAAAATTTCTGTACAGGAACCATTGCCTATTTTAATGATTTAACACCACACATTAACAAAGAAATCACCTTTGGTGGAGTTGTTACAGATGTGCAACATCGAGTGAGTAAACAAGGTAAAGGTTGGGCTTTATTTACAGTTGAAGATTATACAGATACCTTCGAGTTTCGCATTTTCGGAGAAGAATATTTAAAGCACAGGCACTTTTTAATGAAAAATAATTTTGTGCATGTTAAAACCTTTGTACGAGAAGGTTGGGTAAACAGAGATACTGGTAAAAAGAGTGATCCAAGATTACAATTTAACAGTTTTCAATTGTTGCATGATGTTATGGATAAGCATGTTAAAAAACTGTCCATTCAGCTAAATATTAAAGAATTAGAGCCGGATAAAATTCAAAATTTAAAAACATTAATTGCTATGCATCCAGGAAGCCACTTGCTAGATTTTGTGGTGTACGATAATAGAGAGGAAATTAAAGTTGAAATGCCAAGTAGAAGACAAAAAGTAAAAGTAACTCAAGAGCTATTAAGCGAACTAGAAGAACAACAAGTTTATTATAAGTTAAATTCTTAAATATTTTAATACAAAATAAGCACAGTCAATACAGCCATAAGTTAAACAAATTGAAGGCTTGTAAGGTTTGGCAGAATTTTTGACTAATATTGCATATTAACAGTGAGTAAACACACAATTAAATTATAGTATTATGGCATTAGAAATAACAGATGCAAATTTTGAAGAAACAGTATTAAATAGCGACAAGCCAGTAATGGTAGACTTTTGGGCTGCTTGGTGTGGACCATGTAGAATGGTTGGGCCAATTATAGACCAAATTAGCGAAGAGTACGAAGGAAGAGCTATAGTAGGAAAGGTAGATGTAGATGCTAACCAAGAATTTGCAGCGAAGTATGGTGTAAGAAACATACCTACAGTATTAGTTTTCCAAAATGGAGAAGTGGTTGGAAGACAAGTTGGTGTAGCACCAAAGAATGCATACTCTGAAGCTATTGACGCTTTATTATAGAAATATATTTCATAAAGAATTGATAAAGGTTTGCTGTAATGGCAAACCTTTTTTTATTTTAGTAAAAAAGTAAACTATAATGAGTAAAACAATAAAAGCGCAAGACGCTATAGATAGCAAATTATTAGAAGAAAGAAAAGTGTTTCTTTGGGGAATGGTAGACGATAAAAGTGCAAAACATGTTATTGATAGATTGTTGTATTTAGACAGTTTAGAGACTAAAGACATAACATTATATATTAACAGTCCAGGAGGTTATGTAACTTCTGGTTTTGCAATGTACGATTGTATTAAATCGCTTAAAAGCGATGTGTCTACAGTCTGTACAGGTTTAGCTGCTTCTATGGGATCTATTCTTTTGTCTGTAGGTACAAAAGGAAAACGGTTTATTCAACCACATGCTAGAGTTATGATTCATCAGCCAAGTGGTGGAGCTCGAGGTCAAGCCAGTGATATAGAAATTACGGCTCAAGAAATTGTAAAAACAAAAGAGTTAAGTGCTAAAATTTTAGCAGAGAATTGTGGGCAAGATTTTGATAAAGTAATGAAAGATTTTAATCGTGACCACTGGATGGGAGCAGAAGAGTCTAAAGCTTATGGCATTGTAGACAATATTATATAATCCTATAAAAAACAACACTTACTTCCTATTGGGAAGATTTAAATAGGATGAATTTACAAGACGAATTAAATAACGCTGGGGGATTTAAAAACCTTGAACACTTGGCAAAACAAGTTGTTGAAGGTTTTATTTCTGGTATGCATAAAAGTCCGTTTCATGGGTTTTCGGCAGAATTTGCAGAACATAAAATCTACAATCAAGGCGAAAGCACGCGCCATATAGATTGGAAATTATTTGCAAAAACAGATAAGTTATATACTAAACGATATGATGATGAAACGAATTTGCGTTGTCATATTATTCTAGATAATAGTAGCTCGATGCACTATCCAGAAATGAATCATTTTTCGATAGATAAATTAAATAAAATTGCATTTTCTGCTTTATCTGCTGCCTCGTTAATGCATATTTTAAAAAAACAACGTGATGCTGTTGGATTAAGTATTTATAGTGACGCATATGATTTTTATTCAAGTGAAAAAGGAAGCGAACGTCACCATCAAATGCTTTTAGCACAATTAAGTAATGCCGCTTTAAGCAAACCCAAAAACAAGAAAACAGAAACTTACCAATATCTACATCAAATTGCAGAGAAAATACACAGGCGTTCTCTAATATTTGTGTTTACAGACATGTTTCAAACCACTACAGATGAGGTTAAGCTTTTTGAAGCTTTAAGGCACTTAAAACACAACAAGCATGAAGTTGTCCTGTTTCATGTTTTTGATAAAAGTAAAGAGTTAACTTTTGATTTCGACAACAAACCTAAGCGATTTATAGACGTTGAAACTGGTGAGCATATTAATTTATATAGTGAACAAGTAAAAGATAATTATGAAGCTTTAGTTGGCGATTATTTTAAAGAGCTTCGTGTAAAATGTGGTCAAAACAGAATTAAATACGTTGAAGCAGATATAAATAAAAATTTTGATGCTATTTTAACTAGCTATATGTTAGAGCGACAAAAATTTATTTAAATTTTTTTTAAAAAAAATCAATAAAAGGTTTGCAGTATTAATTAAGCAGTGTATATTTGCCCTCGCAATACGCAACGGTCTGGTAGTTCAGTTGGTTAGAATGTCGCCCTGTCACGGCGAAGGTCGCGGGTTCGAGTCCCGTCCAGACCGCAAAATTGCTTAAAGCTTCAACGTAGTTGAAGCTTTTTTTAGCAAAAAATTTAGTTGTGTTGTTTTGATGGATGTAGTAGTCCATCAAACAGGTAGAAAGCTAGTTAATAGCTTAAACCAATGAGAAGCTTTCCTTTTTTCTATATAGAAAATTGGGATGCTTTTTTGTTTTTAGCCGTTTTCTTAAAAAATAACACTTTTATACTCCCAAAAAACTTTAATAAAAAAACCAAAATAGACTACAGCAACAATAAATTTAATAAAAGCACCAGTAATAAAACCAAGAAAAGAACCAAAAGCAGCTTTAAGAGCAGTTGCCGAATCTGCTTTATTAGAGAGCTCACCAATTAATGCTCCCAAAAAAGGACCAATTACAATACCTCCAGGAATAGGAGCAATAATACCAATAATTAGACCTATTGTTGTACCTATCATTCCAGCTCGTGTTCCTCCAAATCGTTTTGCTCCAATAGCAGGAATGATGTAATCTAAAGCAAAAACCAGTAATGCTATAATTAATGTTACACCTAAAAATGTCCAGTTATCTGGTATGGCATTTGTAAGATACAGTAATAGTAAACCAATCCAACTTAAAGGAGGACCTGGTAGTATGGGCAGAAAACTACCAATAAGGCCAATAATCATAAAAAGTAAACCAAGGATGGTTAAAAAGATATCCATAAAATCAATTTATATATAAGACGCGAAAATTAAGTTTTAGTTACATTTTTAACTAAAAAATTAGTTTAAACTAAAATAATAGTTATACTTGAACTAAGTATTTAGTTAAAGTTACTAAAACAGTATTAATTTAATACAGTTATTAAAGATGAAACAGCTTACAAAAGCAGAAGAAGATATTATGCAAGTTCTTTGGCAATTAAAAAAAGCCAATGTAAAACAAATAATAGAACAATTTCCAGTTCCTAAACCTGCATATAATACAGTATCTACAATAGTAAGAATTCTTGAAAATAAAGGTTTTGTGGATTACGAAAAAAAAGGAAAAGGACACATTTATTTTCCGTTGTTAGAGAAACAC
>ENA-OUOG01000307-OUOG01000307.1-marine-metagenome-genome-assembly--contig:-NODE-307-length-65548-cov-5.706893_pt1 | contig 65548 bp, 24 predicted proteins | sample MGYA00248635_ERZ508505 | MGnify/ENA primary metagenome ERZ508505 (study PRJEB26176, sample SAMN06267871) | marine metagenome | isolation source: Saanich Inlet, British Columbia, Canada | place: Pacific... | reverse complement strand
CCAGCGCAGACGCCGACCCCGACCCCGACGCCGACGCCGACCCCGACCCCGACGCCGACGTCGACGCCTGGCTGGTGGCCGCGTCGACGTCCATGACGTGTCCCGGCAAGTTTTTCTGCATCTCCGCGTCCCCCGCGAGCATGTCCGAGACGATGCGCGCGATGCCCTTCTTCTCCCCCCCCGCGTGGTGCTCCGGCGTCTCCACGTACAGCGGCAAGCCGTTCTCGTCCACCGCCATCCCGCTCGGCATCTCGAACGTCGCGTCCGTGAACCCCGCAGCCTCGTCTTGTTCGACGTCGCCCGAGCTTGTGTACGTGCCGCGCAGGACGGCGTCGGAGACTTCTGATGAAACACCGCCACTCGTACGTATCGCCTCCACCGCCGAACGCGCGGCGCTCCGCTCGCCCTCGCTCGCGACGCGCGCGACGATCGATTGCCCCACGGCGGCGCCGAGCGTGCCTATTCCGTCGATCAGACCCGAGAGCGACGAGACCAGATTCGGTTTGCCCGCCGCCGCCGCGGCTTCGCCCAAATCAACGGACACCGCCGTGCCGTACATGTGCGCGGGCCCACCGGAGAAGACGCCGACTATTATAAACGCGGCGGCGTAGTGGAACGCGCTCTGTCTCAGCGCGGGCAGAAACAAAAGCGGCGCGGCGCCGAAAACGAAGCTGCAAACGAAGAGGGGCGAGCGCGCGCCCCCCGCGCGATCCGTCACTAAACCCAAGACGGTCGTCCCCAAGATCATGGACACGTCGAAGAGCACGGTGAGGTTATCCGCCGTGGCTTGGCTGTCCAGCGTGAGGGTCAAATAATACGGCATCCAGAACAAAATGGTGTACGTCACGGTCTTGATGAAGAAGTAGGACATCGACCAGTCCAAAACGCCGGGCACAAGCCAAGCCTCCGCCAACCCGCTCAGCGCGTTTCCGTACGACGACTTTTTTGTTTGGGTCGAACCCAAAAGCTTCGTCGTCTCGGAGTGTAACTCGTCGGTTTTCTTCGTCTCGTCTGTTTCTTCCCCAGAACTCCGTTCAAGTTGTTTTCCGCTCCTGTCCTCCACGAAAAAAAAGAGCACCACGGTCATGAGACCGAGGTAGCCCGCGACGGCGAAGAACACCGTCTGCCACGAAAAGACCCCCCCGTCGAGAACCGCCGTCGCGACGTTTAGGCCGATGATGTCGCCCGCCGCGCCGGTGGTGCTCCACAGCCCGAGCACGAGCCCCCTCTGCGTGGGGTCGACCCAGCCCGAGGTCACCGCCACCAGGTTGGGGAACCCGAGGCTCTGAACAAGGCCGTTCAGCGCCACTAAAGGTACGTACAGCGAGAGGCCCTGCGCCCACGCCTGGTCGGCGTTCGTCGGAGCGGCGGTGAGCCACCCCTTACTGAGGAACCCGTGCGTCGCGAGCACCGCGGCCGTGCCCGCGAGCCCCACGGACGCGACCGTCTTGTTCCCGAACCGCGCGCCTATCGAGCCGCTGAACAGCAGCCCGACGCCGTAGCACACCAAAAACGTGGTGTCCAGCAGGCCGAGCAACTGCGTCGGGAAGTGCAGGTGGCGTTGGAAATCGCCCTTGACCGCGACGTAGGCTTCCCTCGACGCGTGGAAAGACGCGCACGCCACGTACGTGATGAGCACCATCGCGTACTTCCGCGCGCCGGGGGGCGGGGGGGGCGTGCTGGCGACGATCATCGTCGCCGGGCGAGCTTATCGTCGCCTTCGGACCGACGAAAAGCCGCGGATGTCGTCTTCGCGTCCGAGAAACCAATCGGCTCGCCGCCGCGACCCGACCTGAGCGGACTCGCGCGCGTCCCTCGCGGCGCGCGAACCGGGCGACGGCGGCGGCGACGACCGAACGCGAGGTACGGGATCCCGCGCGTTCGCGTCGCTGCCTCGCCGCGCCGAGAGCTGTGGAAGGGGAGCGCGTTCGACGAAACAAAAGGCGGTTTCGTCGAGGCGAAACACCCCTTTGATATGAGGCGAATCAGGGTCTGTGAACTGGCGAAAATGTGCGGGAACTGACGAAAAAAAAGGTGCCCACTCGCGTGCTCCGAGAGCATTCATTCCCACGCCTCCCAGAAGGGCATGTCGCACGCCGTGAGCGCGGCTGCCCGCGTTGGCGTGTCGACTCGCGCGCGCACGCGGTTCCGAGCCCCCCCGCGCGTCTCCGTCCACGCGATGCGTCCTCGTGCTTCCTCGGCGGAAGACTCGAACGCCACCGCGAAGCCGCGCGTGGTCATCGCCGGCGCCGGCATCATCGGCAGCAGCATCGCGTATCACCTCGCCGTGAACCACGGCTACAGCTGCACGCTCGTCGACAAGGTGGGTCCCGGCGCCGCCGCCTCCGGCAAAGCCGCCGGGTTTTTGGCGCTGGACTGGTGCGACGGCGGCCCTCTCGCGGACCTCGCGCGCGCTTCGTTTCCGATGCACGAGCGGTTGGCGAGGGAACTGAGTATCGAGAGTTACCGAAAAATCACCTGCGAGGCGGTGGCGGTGGACGAGACGCTCGTCCGCGACGCGGCGATGTCTCGCGACAAGCTTCCGAAAAAACTTCCGAACGTACAGTGGGCGGACGTGGGCGCGGTCGCGTCGCGATCGATGGGCGACAATACCACCGTCGCGCAGGTCCACCCGAAACGTCTCGTCGAGGCGTTTTTGCGGCGCGCGAACGAAGTCGCCGGCTCGGAAGTCGTCGTGGGCGACGCGACGGAGATTGTGTACGACGACGATTCAAATTCGATCGAAGCGACTTCCGACGATGACAAAAGGTGCGTCGGGTTGCGCGTGGACAACGAAGTGATTTCCGCGGACGTCGTCGTCGTCGCCACAGGCCCGTGGACGAACCGTTTACTAACTCCGGAGTCCGTGGGAGGCGAAGTTCTGGGACAAAAGTACCACGCGGTGCGCATCCGGCCTAAACGCGTTTTGTCGCAAGCCGTTTTTTTTCAAGGGTTCGGTGACCCGGAGTTTTACCCTCGCCCGGACGGGGACGTTTACGTCTGCGCGTACCCCGACGCGCCGGCTTTGGTGACCGAGGAGCCGGGTTCGGTGGAGGTGCGGCCGGAGGCGGTGCAGAGGCTGGAAGACGTCGCCAGGAAGTTGAGCTCGGAGATGCGCGACCCCTCTTTGGCGCCGGTCGCGCTTCACGAAACCACTAAAGAAAAAGGCCAAAGTTGCCACCTCCCGGTCACCAAAGACGGCGCGCCGATCATGGGCAAGGTTCCAAACACCAAAAACGTGTACGTCGCGACCGGGCATTCCTGCTGGGGCATCCTGAACGCGCCCGCATCGGGCGCGGCGATGGCGGAGCTCATCGCCGACGGGAAAGTCACCGTCGTCCCCGGGTTCGAGCGCTTCGCGCCGAGACGCGCGACGTGAGCGCGCGTGATGATGTAAAAAAAAAAAAGAAAGTCGAGAGACGAAAGCGCGAGATAGCTTTTTGTCATACGCGTCCGTCGCGCTTTATGTTTTACTCATCGCGGTTCGACGCTACGCGCGCCGCGGAGTGGTCCGGGGCCGACGGAGGTGTCGTCGCGCAAAAGGCGTTCTTATCCGCGCGAAACATCTCCTATCGATAAAGCGCGTCAACCCCGATCGCGCGCTTTTTTGTCCATCGGGCTTCCCCGCGGCGAGGGAAGACCGAAAGGGCGCTCGCTTTTTCGGGTTTTTTCCCCGACTTTCAGAGAAACCGTCTCAAAGCTCTTCTCGTCACTCTCACTGCTGGTTGATCCCGTCGTAGGGCTTGAGCTTGAGCACCTTGCCGATGGCGACGGTCTTCCCCTCGTCCCGCAGCGTGAACCGCCCGAGCGAGGGCACGTCCGCGTACTTCTCGCAGCAGATGATCCCCGAGGTCTTGATGCGCACCACCGCGAGGGACCCGGATTTCAAAAACACAGCCTGCCCCTTCTTCTTCTCCTTGGGCTTGCGCGTCTTCCCGTCAATCTCGTGCACGATCTTGATCACCTCGCACTCCTCCGTCACGGCGTGGATGTGGATCACGGCCTTGTACCCGGCGGTGAACAGCGTCTTGTGCTCGAGCAGCTCCAAAATCGCGAGCTGGCACTCGATCTCCTGCGTCACGTGCACGGGCGCGGAGGGCGCGCACAGCACGAAGCCCGACTGAAGCTGGTCCTCCTCGATGCCGGTCAGGCGCATGCGCACGTTTTCACCCGGCGCGATCTTCGACGTCTCCACGTCGTCGCGGAAGAGCGCCGCCACCTGCACCTTGACGTTGTTCGGCATCACCACCAGCTTGTCCCCGCGCCGCACCGTGCCCGCCTCGGTCTTGCCCATCACGATCGTGCCCATGTCCTTGTGCTTGTCCAGGACGGGCAGGCGGAACGGCGCGTCCGGGTTGCGCTCGAGCGGGTCGAGGTCGTCCAGCGTCTGGAAAAAAGATTTGCCCTCGTACCAAGCGCACGTCTCGGCGTCCACCTTGGTTTTCATGTTCGTGCCGTACAGACCGCTCACGGGGACGAACTGCACGTCCTTCGGGTTGTACCCGCACGACTTGAGGAAAGGCGAGATCTTGACGTTGATCTCGTCCCACCGACCTTTGTCCCACTTCACCGTCGGGTCGTCCATCTTGTTCACCAAGACGATGAGTTTCGTCACGCCGAGGGTCTTGGCGAGTTGCGCGTGCTCTCGAGTTTGCCCGCCTCTTTCGAACCCCGTTTCGAACTCACCCTTCCTCGCGGCGATCACCAGCACGCCGACGTCCGCCTGCGCGGCGCCGGCGATCATGTTGGGCACGTAGTTCTTGTGCCCGGGCGCGTCCAAAACGGTGTACCGCTTCTTCTCCGTCTCGAAATGCGCGCGGCCGACCTCGACGGTTTTGCCCTTCGCGCGCTCCTCCTCCGAAGTGTCCATGATGTACGCCATGTACCACGACTCGCGGTTCTTCTCCTTGGCGTCCTTCTCGTACTTCTCGATCGTGCGGTCGTCCACCATCCCCGCCTGAAACAAAATCTGACCGCCGATCGTGCTCTTCCCCGCGTCGACGTGCCCGATGAAGACCAAGTTGAGATGTTCACGGGGGTCGAACGTCGCGTCGTCTGAATCGTCATCCGCGGCGGGGGGTACTTCCTCCTCGACGTCGGGTTCGGGTTCGGGAACGGGCTTCTCTTTCGGCTTGGTGGTCTCTTTCGTGTCGTCCACCTTGAGCTTCTCCATCTCCTTCTCGGGCGCCTTCTCGGGGGGAGGGGCAGGCGGGTCCTCCTTCTTGGTTGTCGGCGCGCCGATGACAAACTCCTTCTTCGCGGGTGGCGCGCCGATGACGAACTCCTTCTTCGCGGGAGGCGCGCCGATGACGAACTCCTTCTTCTTGGGCGCGCCGCCGATCACGAGCTCCTTCTTCGGGGCGGCCGAGCCGGACGGCGCGGCGCGCTCGAAGAACTGCGGGGCGCCGCCCGCGGGGGGGGCGCCGGGAGGGGGGGGGGGCGCACTGCCCCCCGCGCCGCTGGGCAGGTTGCGGGGCTTGAACGCGAACGCGTTCGGGTTGAAAGCCGGCGCGGCGGCGGTCAGCTTCTTCTCCCCGGCGGGGGGCGCGCCGGGAGGAGGGGGAGGGCCGTCGCTCATCGCGTTCGGACTGTGCGAATCGACGGAACCGGCGGGCTCCGCGCGCGGTGTGCGGCGATCTGGGGCGTCCGTCGACGATCGGAAAGTTGGCGCGCCGACGCCGCTTTTTCCGATAGCACCGTGGTTTGGCGCGGAGAATTTCGGATCCACGTCGATGGGTCGGTGGGCAATTAGTCAGAAACAATGTCCGCCTCTCAACGCGAGCGTGCAAACAGTCTCCCTTTCCCGAAAAGAGCTCAGCCGCCGAAAACGAGCGCTGCGTGGAGCCTCTCCTCACGATGGCCTCTTGGCCTCTCGCGTTACTCCGAGCCGCGCGTCAGCGTCGTTCCCTCCGCGGAACGTCCCGACCCGCGAAGCGTCGCGTTCGGCCGCGCACGCGTCCGCGCCGACCCAGACCCGCGCCCTCGCGCGTCGTCGCCTGCCCTCGACCCCTCGCGCCCGCGAGACGCGCCGCGCGAATTGGGCGCCGTTCCGAGTCTTCGCCGCGCGCACGTGACGGGACCGAGGGTCTCCGCCGGTCGCCATGCCCCAGAACGAGCACATCGAGCTCTTCCAGAAACGGTGCGTGCTACTCGTAGTTCGCGACGCGGAGCCACACGACCGCGTCGAGGATGTACCCCGAAGCGCGCGCGCGCGTCCCGCCCGCGCTCATTTCGGCGCCGACACGACAACGAGAACGTTCCGCCGCCGCAAAAAGAGCGTTGTTTTCTTTTTGTTTTCTTCGCGCGCGACGCGCGCCGCGGGAGACTCGGGAGACGCTTCGACTGACCTTTTACCCTCGCTTCGCGAAAACCTTTCTCGAAAACCAGGTACGGCCGCCGTTTGGATTACTATGAGAAGAAACGCAAGAAGGAGGCTCGCGAGCCGCACAAGCGCAGCGCCGTCGCGAAGAAGCTCATCGGCTTGAAGGCGAAGCTGTACGCCAAGAAGCGACACAGCGAGAAGGTGACGATGAAGAAGACGATTCAGCAACACTCCGAGCGCACGAACAAACACAAAGTCGAAGAAGACGCCGCGCCCGGCGCTATTCCCGCGTACCTGCTGGACCGCGAGCAGACCAGCCGCGCGAAGGTTTTATCGAACACCATCAAGCAGAAGCGCAAGGAGAAAGCCGGCAAGTGGGAAGTGCCTTTGCCGAAAGTGCGGCCGGTGGCGGAGGATGAGATGTTCCGCGTGATGCGTTCGGGGAAGCGGCAGAAGAAGAGCTGGAAACGCATGATCACGAAAGCCACTTTCGTGGGACCGGGGTTCACGCGGAAACCGCCCAAGTACGAGCGGTTCATCCGCCCGAGCGGGTTGCGGTTCACCAAGGCGCACATCACGCACCCGGAGCTGAAGTGCACGTTCCAGCTCGACATTTTGGGCGTGAAGAAGAACCCGAACGGACCGATGTACTCGAGCCTTGGGGTGTTGACGAAAGGCACGGTGATCGAGGTGAACGTCTCGGAGCTGGGTCTGGTGACGCCGGGAGGCAAGGTGGTGTGGGGCAAGTACGCGCAGGTCACGAACAACCCGGAGAACGACGGGTGCGTCAACGGAGTGCTGCTCGTGTAGTCGCCGAAAAATGTTTCTGTAAGACTGTTCAACATTTTTTCGCCATATTATCGCCGTCGGGCGTTTCGTCTTCGCGTAAACCGTCGTACGCGTACCATACAGACTGAACGCACGCCGAAGCGTACACGCACGCGCATCGTCTCGCGAATAAAGAAAGAAAGCGACGTCACCTCCGCACGAACTCCCTCTGCGCCAAACGCAGCGCGGCGACTTCCTTGGCGAGCTCCCGCTGCGCGTCGCGAAGCTCGCGGAACATCTCCGTCTGCGCCTCGCGCATCTCGTGCATCTGTCGCAGGATCTCGACGTGCACGTCGCGCACGGCGCTGGTCGTCGCGCGCCGCGTCTCGGCGATGGCCTCCGCCAGAGCCAGCGTCCCCGGGACGTCCAGGTCGGGAACACTCCCCGCCGTCCCCGCCGTCCCCGTCCCCGTCCCGAGACGCTGGCTCAGCGACAGCGTCTTGGGCACGGGCGTCGGCGCGCCGCCGCGCGTGGGCCTCGCCGCCGCCGCCGCCGCCTCCGGCGTCCCCGTGCCCCGCGCCGAGAGCAGACGCTCGACGCGCTTCCGCGCCTCCTCCTCGAGCTCCGCGGCGCGCCGCGCCGCGCGTTCCTTCGCGTCGAGCGCGGATCCGTCGAGCGCGGAACCGGACCGCTCCGGTCGCTCCGCCGCGTTGGCGTCCACCGCAAACAGAGGCCCGCCCGGAGGCGTCGCGCGCGAATCGCCCGGCGCGCCGAGCGGCGTAAGTCCGTTCGAGTCATGCGGTCTCGTCGTCTTCATGGGCGTGGGCGTAGTCGCCTCCGCCGCCGTCGACGCCGCCGCCGAGCCGTCCGCGGCGTGCTGCCACCGCACGCTCGTCACGCCGCCGGACCCGACGTGCGCCGCGGTGACAAACACGACGGATCGGCTATTGTCGCCGGAAGACTTACCGATCATCCGCGGGTCGAGCCAGACGACGCGTCCGTCGCTCGCGCCCACCGCCAGCGCGTTCCCGTCGCCGCGCCACGCCACGGACGTCGCGCCGGCGCCGACGGCGATCGAACCGAGAGCGTGTCGGTTCGAGCCCGCCGGCGCGTCCGCGTCCATCAGCACCAGGCGACCGTCCGCGCACGCCGCCGCCAACACGTTCGGCGCCGCGGGGGAGAATCTCGCGTCGTTCACCGCGGAAGGCGCGGCGTCGGTGGACAGCGTCGACAGCGTCGACGCGAGTCTCCGCACCCCCGTGTCCCAGACGCGCACAGCGCCGTCCGCCGACGCGCTCGCCAGCATCTGTCGCCGGTGCGGCGAGTAGTGCAACGCGGAAATCCCGGCGACGCCGGAAACGCCGCTCGGCGTCGCCGCGCCCGGCGCCTGCATCTCCCCGACGACCAGGCCGGAGACGGGCGAGTGCAGGATGACCCGTCCCTCCCTCCCCGCGCTCGCCAAGTGCTGGTCCCCGGGCGAGTACGCGACGGCGGCGACGGCGTCGGCGTGGCCGACGAGCGACTTGAGCTTGGATTTGCGCTTCAGGTCCCAGATGGTAACCTCCGCGGCCGCGCCCGCGGAGGCGAGGTACCGGCTGCCCTTGCTGAACGCGAGCGCGCGGATGGGGGGCGCGACCGACGAGAGCGACGTCGCTCCCGACGAGAGCGTGTCTCGGGCGTACAGGTCAGCGGACGCCTCGGGGGAGGCATCGGGGATGCGGCCCAGCAACTCGCCGGATGGTTTCAGGAGATGCGCGCGTCCGTCAGCGCCGCCGCACGCCAGCGCGCCGTTCGTGGGGCTCCACTGGATGCAGTGCACGTCGCAGCGCAACGCGGCGGCCGCGATGTTGTCGGCGTGCTGCGGGACAGAGGCGGGGGAGGAAAGGTCAGGGACCGGGTCGCGATGCCGCAAACGAAGGTGCCTACGAGGGAAAGCCGATCAAACGCCCAGGAACGTGCGTTTCCCCGGAGGCGGGGACGCGCGCCGCGCGCGTACCTGCGCGTCGGGGCGCCAGACTTTGACCTCGGCGCCGCTGACGGTGGCGAGCAGCTCGGACATCGTGCCCTCTGCCTGCGGGAAGACGCGCGTGCGAGACTGATGGGTCGGCGCGGGTGACGCTTTTTTCAAATCTTGGCACTCTGGTGTGCCCGCTTTTCTTTTTCTCGGAACGAGTCAGCATTCTGTGTTCGTGTGTTGACCGCGGACAGAGTGAGGCGCGCCGGCGGGGCTGGCCGGGGCCGCTCGCCGAGCTCGTATCGCGATGAGCATACGTGATGAGGTTCGCGAGGCGCGTCTCGCGCGCGAGGCTCGCGACGCCGCGCGACGAGCGTCGAGCTCGGGATCGCGGCGAAACGCCGTCGACCCGGAGCGTGGACGGCGTTTTCCCCGCGCGTCGCTGTTCGGAGCGCCCTCGCTGGCCCCGCGCCCGCCGTCGTCCTACCGGCTCACCGCTTTGTTCGGGCGCTCGGTCGCGGCGGCGGCGTCCACCGCGGTCGGCCACGCGCGCGAGGGCGCGGTCAACGCGCTCGCGGCCGCGAGGGGTACCCCGTCGACCCTGGTGAGCAACGAGAGGCTGAGGCGCATCTTGGACCGCATCGCCGCCGATCGCGCGGCGTTCGACTCCGCTCGCGCGACGGACGAGCGTCTCGACGCCGCCGTCCGGGGCTTATCCGAGGCGGAGATCGCGAAGCTCCGCGATGTCGTGTGGGAGCCCGCGAGTTCGGGAAAAAAGAAACGAACCGCGACGAGCGGTTCCGGGGATGGGGACGGCGGGGACGGCGACGCTCCCGTCGACGAGGAGGAAAAAAAAAAAGTGCCCGACGAGTGCGCGGTGTGCTTCGTCGCGTTCGAGCCGGGAGACGCGCTGAAATCGTTACCTTGCGGCCACGCCGGGTTCCACCTGGCGTGCATACGCGCGTGGCTCGAGAGATCACCGACGTGTCCCCTGTGCCGCTGCGCGTGCCGCGCCGCGGACCCCGGGGACGTCCCCGGGGACGGCCCCGGGGACGGCCCCGGGGACGGCGGGGACGGCGTCCCCCGGGATGATCCCGATCTGCGCTCGGAGACGTTTGAGAGGCACCTCGCCGAGCTCACGGCTATGCACGAGGAGGAGAGCGCGTGGCTCGACCGGCTGGAGGCTCAGCCGAGGCGAAGCGCGACCGCCGCGTCCGGAGAAGCCGCGACGCGCGCGCCCGCGGGGGATATCCCCGGGGATATCCCCGGGGATATCCCCGGGGATGACGCGCGCGCCGAGAATCTCGTCGGTTCGTCGCGCGATTTGGAGAGCGCCGTTCCAGAGCCCGCCGCGCGCGTTTCTTTCAACCCCTTCGACCCGGGCGCCGCCTCGTACATGCGCCGGAACTACGCCGAGCTCGTGCGTCTGCGCGAGGAGGAAAGAGCGCTGGTCGCGCGGCTGGACCGGCTGGCCGCCACGGAGGAGGATCTGCACGCGCGCATCGCGGAGGCGGCGCGCCGGAGGGACGACGCGCTCCGCGCGCGCGAAAACGAGACTGAAACGCGTACGGACTTGGGAGTCGACGGAACGACGTCCTTCGCGCTCGCCGCCGCGGAACGCGACCACCACAGCCGCGTCAACGCGGTGGACGCGCTCGCCAGGTGGAGGAGGTGACAGGAGGGAGAGGAGGCGCTTGATGTATTACTACGTGTATGTCATAGTAGAGACGCGTACAATTTGTAGAGTCGACGTTCGCGCCGAGTCTCGACTCGAGGATGAAAAAAAAAGTCGAAAGAAGAAAACGGCCGTTTGCGTGTCAACGGTTTTCTCGCGCGCGGTGATTTGGTCCGTGCCGTCCCGGTCCGAGACGCGCGCCCCGGCACATCGAGCGCGCCGCGGTGACGCGTCAGGAAGTCCCGCGCGCGCGAACGAGAGCGGCGCAGCCCTTAGACATCGCGATGCGCGTGACCCGCGCGACGCGCTAGAGGGACCCGGCATCGCGTCGTCCCAGTAAAAAGTCGAAGCGCTCGGGTGCCGAGTGTTTTGTCGCGGCTTCCGAGAACGATGCCGGTGGTCAAGGCGCGCCCCGCGGCTTCGAAGCCGCAGGTGCGCCGCGCGACCGCGGCGGACATCGCGCGCGCTGAGGCTCTGGCGACGGCGCGTCGGCGCGCGAGCGACCGCCGCGGCCCCCTGCGCAAGTTCCTGGATGCCCTCCCGGACTGGTGGGCGGAGGTGGACAAGAACAACACGTCCCTGTACATCTTCCACGAGCGCTCGCGGTTCAGGCGGCTCGTTTGGCGCCTGCTGAACTGGCGGTGGTTCGACCGGTTCGTGCTTATGGTGATCATCGCCAACTGCGTGACTTTGGCGATGTACGACCCGACGCGCGATGCGGACGCGACGTGGAACCGCAACCTCGACATCGTCGAGACCGTGTTCACGTTCGTGTTTCTCACAGAGATGGCGCTCCAGGTGGTGGCGAGAAACTTCCTCATCGGACCCGGCGCGTACCTGAAACACCCCTGGTTCGTGCTCGACTTCGTCGTCGTCGTGTTGGGGCTGATGAGCTTCGTCGCCACGGCGATGGGCATGGCCGGCGTCGCTTCAAACGTCACGGGCGTGCGAGCGCTGCGAGCGCTGAAACCGTTACGAACGCTCAACGCCGTTCCCGGCGTCGCGGTCGTCGCGTCCGTCGTCATAGACGCCGCGCCGCTCGTGTCGTGCGCGTTAGCGCTGTTAGCGTGGCTGTTCTTAGTGTTCGGGGTGGTGGGCGTCGACGCGTTCGCCGGTTTACTCACCGGGAGGTGTTTCCAGACCGTGTTTGGAGACGCGGACGAGACGAGCATACAGTCTCTGGGTTTCGTCAAAGCGGAAGGCAACCTCCCGTGCGACTTTCGTGTATCTCCCGCCGGCCGCGCGTGCGGTTTAGGCGAGACGTGCCTCCGCGACGGCTTTCAAACGATGCTCTCTTTGGCGGCGCCGGACGGCGTGACTAAATACTCTGCCAACCCGAACGGCGGGTACACGTCTTTCGACGACGTGGGCATCGGGTGCCTGACTGTCTTCCAGGCGCTCACCAAGCGCGGGTGGGCGTTGGCGGCGACGCAGATCGAAGCCGCCGTCGGCGCCGGCGCGTTCGTCAAGAGCTTCTTCGCGCTCGCCGTGCTCCTCGGGTCTTTCTTCGCCGCGCGCGTCATCACCGCCGTCGTCGTCGCGGAGTACGCGCGGACCAACGTTTTGGAGGAGAAGAGAAACGCTTCGGAGCCGAACATAATGGATTCCAAGAAGCAGAAGCACTCACTCGGAAACTCCTCCGACGCGCGCGGTTTCGACGCGGACGGGCGTCTGGAGTATGACGCGAGTAAAAAGAAAAGATATAACGCGAACGCTTCCTTCGCGGGGTGCGTCGGTTCCACCGCCGCGTTTCTCGAAACGCGGTGGTCGTACCAACGCCCGTTCCGGTTCGTCGTCGAACACCGATACTTCGAGATGCTCACGACATCGCTCGTCGTCGCCAACACGGCAGCGATGGCCTTCGAGCACCACGGCATGTCCTCCTCCGCGGCGTCGTTCCTCGAGTCGCTCAACTTTGTTTTCGTACTCGCGTTCGCCGTTGAATTACTGTTGAAACTCGCCGGCCTCGGCGTGTTGGAATACTTCGCGGACACCTTCAACAAGTTCGATTTCGTGATCGTGATCGTCGGGATCGCGGAGCTGCTCTTCTCGCTCGGAGGCGGCGCCGGCGTGAGCGCGCTCCGCGCGTTCCGGCTCGTGCGCGTGCTGCGCGCGGCGAAGGTGTTCAAGAGTAGCCGCAGAGCGCGCGCGTTCTCGGAGAAAATCGCGTTGGACGTGTCGGCGGCGCGCGACTTGGCGTCGGTCGCGCTGGTGTTCATCTTCGTCTTCGCCATCCTCGGCATGCAGCTCTTCGGCGGCAGTTCTTCGTTCGCCGGCAGGCCCTTCGGGAAACACTTCGACGATGTCTTCTCGGCGTCGCTCGCCGTGTTCGAGATGCTCACCGCCAGCCAGTGGCACGACGCCGCGTGGCGCGGCATGGACGCCGCCGGCTCGGGCGCCGCCGTGTACTTCGCCGCGTGGATGTTCGTGGGGCACTTCCTGTTCCTGGACGTCCTGCTCGCCGTGCTGGCGTTCAACTTCGGCAGGGAGTCCACGGACGAGCGCCGCGAGCGCGAGGCGCGCGAAACCGCCGATATTGCGCGGAAAGACGCCGAGATTGCCGATTCGGGCGCGGGCGCCGGGAAGCGAACGGACCGCGCGGAGTCTGACGGGGGACTTTCGGACGGAACCGAGTCTGACAAACGAAGAGAGCGGGGCGTGCTGGACACCGCGGGCGGAGAGGTGGTGGCGGAGCGCATGCGCCGCCGCGGCGCGCGGCAGTTCGCCAAGGAGGTGCGCCGCATGAAAACGTGGCTCCGTCAGACCGACCAGGCGTACTTCAACGACAGCGGCGGCGAGGAGGAGGACCCGGGGGAGCTGTACCTTCTCGACGCGAAGAGTCGCGCCGGGTCGGGCGGCGGCGTCGACGTCTTCGGAAGCGACGCCGGAAGCAAGAAGAGCGCACGAGACGGTTCGAGGACCCCAGAGAAGGACGTTCGAGATGACGCGCTGGACGACGGCGACGACGGCGGTTTGTTTTCCTCGTTCAACGTCTTGTCCATCCGCGACCCGAGGGGCGACCCGCGGCAAGCGCGTGAGTTGGACCCGCGGCGTACCCTCCTGGACACGCTCAAGTCCGGCGTCGCTGTCCCCACCACCCCGACGCAGGTCGCGGCGGCGGAGGCGCGCGCGGCGGAGTCTCTGGGCCGCCGCAGGCCGCTGGACGCGTTCCGCGCCGCGGGGAGGAGCGTCATCGCTGCGCGCCGCTTCGCGGGAGAGGGGTGGCAAAACGTTTCGAAAACCGGTTTCGAGACGGCGACCGAAAACGCGAAAAGCGCGAGCGAAAACGCGAAACGCGCGTCGAAGGAGAACCGTGAACCGCCGCGAAACGTCCCCGAGAGCCCGAGGGAGGTGGACCTCGCGATGATCGATCCCGCGGACCTCCGCGGCGCCGCCGCCGAGGCGGCGGCGATTGCGCGCGCTGAGGCGCGCGCCAGGCCCGGTAAAAGACGCGCGAGCGCGGTGAGTCGGTTCCTGGCGCCGCGCGTTTCCAAGTGGGAGCTCGCCGAGCGCCGCGCCCAGGCGGCGGGGACCGCCGGCGACGCGTTAGTTAACTTCGCTCCCGAGGACGAGGCGTTTAAACGCGGCGCGTACGCGAGCGCTGAGAGTTCCGGGAGCGGCGAGGAGGATGACGTGCTTGGGGAAATTCTGAAGACACGCGAATCATCGCGGGACCCCGCGCGCGGCGGCGGCGCCGACGGTTTCGGCGCCGCGGAGGAAAAAAAATCGGAGGCGACGGCGGTAGGCGACGATTTCTCAGACGCCGCCGGCGCGAAGCGACAAAGACGCCGCGACGCCGCGAGGAAACTGGCTTTGTCGCGTGAGGCGGGGACGCGACGGGCGGAAGCCGAGGCGGAAGCCGAGGCGGAACGCCTCGCGGCGGAACGCTCGAAGAGCGAGGCGGCGAGGCGCGCGGAGGCGGAGCGGTCCCCCGAAGCGAACGAAATGCTTTCTCCGCGCGGAGAGGACAAAACAGATTCGCGCGACGCCGCCGCGGACGCGTCGGTGGACGCCATCGACGCGTTCTTGAGCGCTCGATCGGCGTCGGCGCCGCGTTCGGCGCCGCTCCTGACCACGCGCGCGCCGTACGTCTCCTCCGACGCGGGAGCGGGCTTCGCCGCGGTGTCGTCGCTCGCCTCGCGCCTGGCGAAACTCGGCGCGCGCGCGCGCGACGCCGCGGCGGAGTCCCGGCTCGGCTTCGAAACCGCCGCCGCCCAAAGGGGCCCGCGGCCCGGGCCGGTCACCGAGAGTTTCGAGCCTCGAGGGAGTCACGACCGCGACAAAAAAGGAACGTCGACCGAGGCCTTCGCGACATTTCCACGCGACGGCGACGGTGACGGCGACGGTTTCGATTTCGGGAGGGTCGCGACGGGTTCGGACGACGACGCGAGCGACGACGACGCGCCGCCGATTTCGACGCGTCGCGCCGCGAACAAAAACGGCGGCGCCGACGCGAACGGGTCTCTTTTCGCGCGCGTCGCGGCGGCTCGCGCTCGCGGCGTCGCGACTCGGCGCAACGCCGCTGCGGGCCGCGCGCCTCCCGAGCGGCGCGCGTTCGCGTCGCTCCTGGCGGAGGGCGCCGCCGTGGCGGCGAAGGAGGCGGGCACGTACGGCCAGAGCCAGGTGGCGAAGATCGGCGCCGAGCTCGGCGCGGGCGCGGGTATCGCCGCGACGCTGCGACGGCAGGAATTCGTGGACGGGTTCGACGACCTGTGGTCGGCGCCCACGCACCAGGACCCGGTGGCGACGCGCCTCGCCGTGGCATACGACCAGAGCGCGGTTGTGCCTCTCGGGTTCGCCAAAGGAGGCCCCGCGAGACCCGGGAAAACCTCCGATCTCGCAGAGTCGGTGCTCAACAAGCTTCGCGACCGGAAGGAGCGCACTCTGTCCATCCCGCCGCTCCGCGACGCGGACGCGTTCGCGCCGCTCACGACGGAGGACCTCGCGCTGCCTCTGGACGCCTCCGCCTCCGCGACGATCTCAAACACGAAAAACACGAACAATACCACCTTCGGGGGCAAACGGCGTTTCGACGGCGTGCCCGACCGCGACGTCGTCGTGCACGTCCCGTCGGCGTTTTTCCGCCGTCCGGCGCGCCGCGCGCCGGAACTCACCGCCGCGGAGGCGATGGACGCGCAGACGAAAACCCCGCCCCCGGTGTTCATGAAGTCGCGGTCGCTGTTCCTGTTCTCCCCGAAAAGCGCGTTCCGGCGCGTGTGTTTCATGGTGGCCTTCGACAAAACCTTCGAGACGTGCGTGGTGCTCGTGATTCTCGTCTCGTCCGCGCTGGTCGCCGCCGAGAACCCCGGCGTCGCAGACGACTCGGCGCTCGGCATGGCGCTGTCGCACCTGGACGTGTGTTTCGCGGTGTTCTTCTCGTGCGAGGCTGTGGTGAAGATCATCGCCATGGGCTTCATCGCGCACCCCGGCGCGTACGCGCGCGACCCCTGGCACGCCATGGACGGCGCGGTCACCGCGGCTTCCGTGTTAGCGGTGTTCGCGCGCTCGGACGCGTTCGCGGCGATTCGAGCGTTCCGCGTGGCGCGCGCGTTGAGGCCGCTGCGGCTGGTGAAGCGATTCCGCGGCGCGCGCGTCGTCGCGGCGTCGCTGGCGCTCGCGTTTCCCAAGATGGTGGACGTGCTGCTTCTGGGTGTGTTCCAGCACGTCGTCTTCGCGATCCTCGGCGTGCAGCTCTTCTCCGGGAAGTTCTGGAGGTGCACGGACGCGACCGTGACGCGAAGGGACGAGTGCGTCGGGACGTACGTCGACGCGAACGACGGCGCGATCTGGCTCGGGAGAGCTCCGGAAGGTGAGGGCGGTGCCGGTGGTTTCGACTCCGTCGCGCGGTTCGGGGACTTCGCGGCGTTTCACGGGTACGAGGGTGGCGGATTCGCAAAACCGCGTCTGTGGGTCAACCCCGTGTACAACTTCGACAATTTTGGAAACGCCGCGCTGTCTTTATTCGTGATGACCACCGCGGATCGCTGGATGGAGATGACTGCGCGGGGCGTGGACGCGCCTTCGGATTTGGGGGACCAGCCGATACAGGACGCGCAGCCGGCAGCGTCGCTGTTCTTCGTCGCCTTCGCGTTAGTGTCCGGGATATTCTGGACGCGGCTCCTGGCGGCGTGCGTGGTGGACGCCTACCGGCGCGTCAGCGCCGTCACCGGCGACATGACGTTCGAGACGAGCGGCCAGAAGAAGTGGGCGGACGCGCTCAAGATGAAGCGCAGGCAAGCGCAGGAAAACCGCGCAGCCGAGCTCGAGAAGAGACGCTTGAACTCGAACAGACGTGGGCGCGGCGGATCTTCCGGTGGTGGTGGATTAAACCCCGACGCTTTACTCGTCGGCGGCGTCGAACCCGCTTTTTTGCCGCGCTTGCTGACGTTGCGATTCACGCAGTGGCGTCCCTTCGAGCTCTTCGTGCACGTTTGCGTCGTGGCCAACGTCTTCGTCATGGCCGCCGCGAGCGCCGGCGAGTCGGCGGGTTCAAGAACGACGCGTTCGACGCTCAACGACGTCTTCGGGTGGATCTTCGTGGTGGAGATGCTTTTGAAAGTGTTCGGTTTAGGTTTAGAGAACTACTGGCGCGACCCCTGGAACAGACTGGACGGTTTAGTGGTGTTGGGAACGCTTCCCGTTTTACTCTTCGGAGTCGCCGCGCTCGGACCGGGCGTCGCCGTGTTGCGCGCGTTCCGCTTAGGACGCGTGTTCCGGCTCTTCCGAGGCTCTTCCGGCGGCGGCGGTCGTTCCGGCCCGCTCGCCGCGCTCGCCAGCGGCGTCTCCGTGCTGTTCGACGGGCTCATACAGGCGCTGCCCTCCGTGTTAAACGTCGGGGTCTTGCTGTTCGTGCTCCTCTACGTGTACGCCGCGCTGGCGGTGCGGCTGTTCGGTCATTTGGAGCACGCGCAGTTTGTCCACGAGGACTGCCACTTCGGCACGTTCCCGGACGCCGCGTACTGTTTGTTCCGGGTCATGTCTTTGGATGACTGGTCTAGGGTGGCGGCGGAGACTTTTACTGGATGCGATTTGCTCACAGGGTTTGCCACGGGCGAGTACAGCGAAGAGGTGTGCGACGCCGCCGGCGTCGCGCTCTCCGCTCTTTTCTTCGTCACGTTCATCGGTCTCGCGTGTTTCGTCGTCCTCAACGTCTTCGTGGCGGTCGTGGTGGACACCTTCGCCGAGGCGGCGTCCAGCGAGGGGCTCATGGCCACCGCGAGCTTCTTCGAGCTGCTCAAGCGCAAGATGCTCCTGGACGGGTTCGTGGAGGCGCTCAAGAAGAGGCTGCGCGCGCACAGGAAGCAGATCGGGGAGAAAGCCGCGGCGAGGCACAAGCGCAGGTGACGACACGCGCGCCGGAGGACTGAGAGGAGAGGCGAAAAAGAAACGGGTACGGATATACGGCGACGCCGTCAAAAAGGGTAGCTAATAGAGCTGGCTAGAGGTCGTCTGCGAGGCGACGACGCGCTTTTCCGCGAAAACGCTTATGTTTTAAAGCCTTTTGTGAGTCTTATGATGTGATTCGACGCGGTTGCAATATTACATGATGTCGAATGTCTTTCGCGCGTGCTTATTGCTTGCGTGTGCCGGTTCCGCCGCGAGGCGGAACCCGTGTGTCGTGTTGTCTCCCCTCTCGAAAGAGTCTCCTCCTCCGCGCGTATTCGCGGCGAAGAATCCTCCGAATAAAAGTAAAAGTACAGCGTTTTTTGCGGCGTTTGTTTTCGCGCGACGAGCGTGCGATGCGTGCGATGCGTGCGATGCGTGCGATGCGAGCGTGGGATGAAATCATCCCGCGTGCCCGGCGCGGTCCTCGGAAACCTTGAACCGCTTCGCGCCCGGGTCGGCGCCGACGTCGCGATACTCGCGCGAAGCCGACGGCTCGCGCGTCGTCGAGGGAAGAGCGCTGTCGTCCCCGGACCCGTCTGAGCCCGCAGCCTTCTCCGCCGCGGGCGCGGGAGCCGCCGCGGGAGCCGCCGCGGGAGTCGCCGCGGGCGCCGCGAACGGGTTGTAGCCCCCGCTCGCCAGCGCCGCCGCGATCTGCTGCATCTGGTGGGGATTGAACCCCGCCGCCGCCGCCGCCGCCGCCGCCTGCGTCGCGCCCGGCGGATTCGGATTCAAGCCCGATCCCATCGGCGCCGCGCTCTGGTACTGCTGCATCGCCGCCATCGCGGGCCCCATCACCGACAGCATCGCCGCCCAGTTGGGGGTACCCGCGCTCGCCGCGCTCGCCGTCGCGTCCGGCGCGCGGAAACCGGGCCCGGGCGCCGCCGCGGCGGGGGCGCCCGGGACAGCCGCGTCGGCGGCCGTGTCAGTCTCCGCGCCCGAGCCAGACGCCTGCGCGTTCGCGTCGCCGGGCGCGGCGGGAAGGCTGCTCTGCGTGGAGAGCTGCCTCTGCAGGTGCGAGGGCATCGCCGAGAAGGCGCTCGCGGTGGGCTTATGCGGCGCCGCCGCGGACGCGGCGGACGGCGACCCGGGAACCGGGGAGGCGCTCCCGCCGGCGGGACCCGACGCCGCGCCGAAAAACGGGTTGAAGCCGCCGCGCGCCGCCGCAAAGGCTTGCGCGGCGGCGTACGCCTGCGCCGCCTGCTGCTGCTGCTGCTGCTGCTGCTGCGCCTGCACGCCGCCCGCCGCGTCCGCCGCCGAAACAGCCGCCGCGCGCGAGGCTGCCATCTGCGCCATCTGCGCGATCTGCGCGAACGCAGCCTCCGTGCCCGCGGACGCAGACGCGGCGCCGGGCCAGCCGGGGACGGGGCTCCCCGCAGCGCGCGCCTGCGCAGCCTGCGCAGCCGCCTGCGCGGCGAAAAAGGGACCCATGCCGGCGTACGCGCCGTGCGCTCCAGCCATCCCACCGAACATCGCCGAGAAGTCGATGGCCGCGCTTTTGGCGTTCGACCCCGCGCGCCCCGCGCCGCCGTCCGCGCTGCCCTCGCCCGAGGGCAGCGATTGGTTTGCCCCGAACGCCGCCGGCCAGCGGCCTGCGAAATCCGCCGCCGCGCGCCCGTACGCCGACGCGTCCTCCGCCTCAGCCTCGGTGGCGCTCCCGTCGCTGCTCCCGTCGCGGCGCTCGCGCGTCGCGCAGGCCGCCGCCGCCGCCGCACGTGCGAGCCCGCCGAGCGGGTGGCGCCCCGCGTCCGCGACGCCGGCGAGTACGTGCCCCGCCGAAAGCGCCGCCGCCGCGTCCGACGCGCCGCGCGGCGCCGTCGCGTCGGCGCCGTTTTTGTTTTTCCGGCGCCCGGCGCCCACCGGCACGTTGCGCAGCATGCCTCCCGCGGTCCAGTAGCGCTGACATCCGCGGCAGAAGTACCGCGGCTGCTTCACGTTGTAGTTGTTGTAGTAGCAGAACTTGGTCTCCTCGGAGTGGCACCGAGGACAAGGCGCGATGCCCTCCGGGCGCGGCAACTTGGGCTTGCCGTTGGGACCGAGCTCAACCGGCTCCTCCTCCGGCGCGTCATCCTTCTTGCGCTTCTTCGCGTCCGCGCGGGGGCGCTCGTCCGGCTTCTCCGCCTTGGGCTTGTCGCCCTTGCCCCGCGCGAGGGACTTCGCCTCGGGCGCGGGAGACCCCTCCGCGCTCCCGGAGGAGCTGCGGAGCTCGTCCGCGGCTGCGGCGACGATGGCATCCTGTTTTCAACGCGCGTTGGTTTATTCGTGATTTTTGGCGCGCGCGAGACAGGCGGGCAGACATCGCGGATCGGAAAGCGTCGTTCGCGGGTGACAAAGGGAACAACGTCGACAAAAAGAAGATTGGAGACGTGGCGGGGCGGGGGGGTTGACCGTCAGCGATGCGCGTCGCGGAGAACCGGCGGTCGGGCGTTCGGAACGCGTCGCTCGTGATGACGCGCGCGCCGCGGGTGGCGTGCGCGCGCGTCTCTCCGCGCGAACGCCGCGGGATATCCGGCGGGCTCCTCGCGGGGAAAAAGCATTCGTCGCGCTTCGGCCCTAGCCTGTTTAGAAAAAAGCGCGAAATTCCTCAACGGGAGACGCGCGTTGGGAGGGCACGCGGGGATCGCGTGACGCACCAGACCGAGCGCGTCGTCGCCCTTGTCCTTGCCGGTGGCCTTCTTTGCCGCGGGCGCGTCCGACTGATCGGTTTTCGCGCCTCGCGTCGCCGCCTCCGCCTTCGCCACGGCGGGTGACATCGTTTCGCTTTTACCGCTCGAAATCTACCGCTTCGCGGCGAATTTCGCGGGCCCGCGGTCGCGCGCGCCGGCCTCGAGAGCGCCGCGCGTCTCCCCGAGCCGTGCGTGCGCGGAGGGGATGCAACCTAAACCGGAGGTTAACTCGCGCGAAGCGGTCGACCTAGGTACGCGCGAAGCGACACGCCGGTGTTGGTTGAAGTACGGCCTCGCACGCGACGCGGGTTCAGGATATTGTCGCACGTCCCGCGACGCACGTAGAGGCTCACGTTTCTCCAAAAGTCGCAGATTCGGAAAACGCGATCGAGGAGGCGCTGGAAAGTCGTTTCCCGCGTGACACGCGTGACTGACTGCTTTCCATACGGAACCACATCCCCACTTTTCCGAATCGCGCTTGTGAAGAAATCTTTTTTTCGCCGTTCGCTTTATCGAGGATTGAGTCCGTCTACGACTCAAGAAAATGCGCCGATCGCGGAAAAAAAACAATTCGTGACGAGGCTTGCGTTTAGCGAAACGTGTCTTTCTCAACGCAGCTTTTTCCAGATATTCCGCGCGGGTGATTGGCGGAGCCGTCCGAAAAAGCCCAATCGAAACCTTCGAGCGCGACCCAAGAAGTGGGGGTCGTCGTTTTCAACCGAAAAAAGCTTAAAAAAGCGCGCGCGCCTGGGTGAATGCCCATAGGCGCGGAAAGGAAAAAAAAGAGACGTGTTTTTTTGTCCCGAGGCGCTTTAGCGCGCGTCGCTTTAAAAAATCCTCCATCGGAGATACAAATTGTTCGCGTTTTTTTCCTTACCCGGCCACAGACCGGTAAAGCACGCGCGCGTCGTCTCGTCTTTGTCGCTTTTTTATCGACTCGGCGAGAATCGCGTCGCGGTCGACCCCGACGCGTGCGTCCGCGCACACCGCCACGCGCGGTTCAGCGAACATGTCGCTCTCAGCCCCGGGCGTCGCTCGCGGCGCGCGAGCGCAGGCGCGCGTCCCCGCCTCGCGGGGCGCGGCGCGAGGCGCGAGGAGCGCCGCGTTCGCGCGCGCGCGTGACCTCCCAGCCGCCGCCCGGACCGCCGCCCCCCCCGCGGGGCTCGTCGCGTGGCCCTCCCCGCGCTCCGGCGTCGTCGCGCGCGCCGAGCTCAAGTCCGGCGGCGAGGGCCGCTACGTGCGCCCGGTGGAGGACAAGTCGCCCATGAAGGACGAGGAGATCTACTTCGACCCCGCGGACCTGGACGACGACGACGCGTCGTTCGCGTTCGATGTCGACGACGACGACGACGACGACGACGACGACGACGACGATTCGTGGTTCTTCGTCCCGGAGGGCGCGGTCGCAGGCCCCATGACTGACAAGGAGATCGACCTGTTCAACATCGACGACGACGACGACGACGACGACGACCTGGACTTCGGGTTCGCGCGGGGCTTCGTGGAGACCGAGGCGGATGCGTACGGCGACGACGGCGATTCGCCGCGAGCCAACAAGAGCAATCGCCGCCGTCGCCGCCGCGAGGCGTCCGACGTCTCGGGCGCTTCGGCGATTCCCGGGTTGCATCCCGCGCGCGGCATCGCCGCGGAGCACGCCGAGCTCACCCCGAAGCAGATCGCGGAGGCGAGGAAGAAGGAGCAGGACGTGGCGCGCATGCTAGCCATGGGCGTGCCCGAGAAACTGCTTCGCCAGCTGGACCGCGAGAAGGAAGCCGTCGACGCGTTTAACGTCGCGAAAAAAAAGGAGGACGGCAAACGGACGCACAAGCGTCTTACGATCGTCGCGGGAACGCTCGCGCGGCGTAAGCTCTTGTCGCCTTCCGGTCTAGACACGCGGCCGATGATGGGCATGGTGAGGGGCGCGACGTTCGACATGATCATGTCCGCCGTCGGATCCAGGAGCAACGTCGCGTTTCCGACGGAGGACGCGCGTTGGCTCGATCTGTTCGCCGGGACGGGCGCTATCGGCATCGAGAGCCTGAGCCGCGGCGGACATGAGGCGCACTTCGTGGAGATGGACCCGTGGGTCGTGAGTCACGTGTTGCGGAAGAACATTTCTTCGCTCGGCGTGGAGAACAAGACGAAGGTGCACACCGCCAAGGTTGAGACGTTTCTGGAACAGCACAAACGGAGCGCTAAAGCCGTGGGAGGCGCGTTCGATTTCGTTTCGTTTTGTCCCCCGTACTACCGCGTGTCGTACACGGATTTGTTGACGCAGCTGGACGAATCGCCGCTCATCGCGGACCACACCGTGTTGTTGGTCGAGTACGCGCGCTCGCAGAAGCCGGAGATGAAAGCCGCCATCGGGAAGCGGCTGCGGCGGATCCGAGACCGACGCTACGGACGCACGTTCGTCGCTCTGTACGCGTGCGACGGGCGGGACTTGCCCGACGAGGACGACGAGTGGGCGGAGCAGCCGGAGGAGGCGACGCGGTTCGGGAAGGTGGTCCGGGGAGGGGGGAAGAGGGACGACGAGTAGTCGTCGTCGTCTCGTAGTCTTCGAGCAGATGACGTACGCCGCGTAAACGTAAAGGCGCGAGTGCCTTTACGCGCGTCGTCGCGCTTTTTTTTGTATTGTACTCTTCTCGTTCGGATATGTACTTTGGTCGACTCGTTCGGTCGTATCGCGTCAGTCGCTCCAGGGCTCGACCGCCTTCCCGGTCTTGGCGATCCTCTCGATCACCTCCTCCTGCGTGACCGTGCCCTTGACCATCACCTTCTGCGTCTCGAGGTTGACGTCGAAGGACTCGACGCCTGCGGGAACGGCGCGGGGCGCGGGCGCGAGTGGGCACGAAAAAAAGTGAGTCGGTCGGTCGGTCAGATGGAGCCTCGAGGAAAAGCGCGGACGACCGAGCCCGCGGAGAGGGGGGCGCGGGTGGTGTGGCGCGCTCGCGGGGTCGCCGCGCCGCCGGCCGCGCCGACCCGACGCCGCTCGTCCCGGGGCGGCGTCGACGCGGAGCGGTTCGGCTCGCGGGGAAATCAGCGGGAGAGATCTCTGAGATCGCACCTTCCATCTTCGTCAGGACGCGCTCCACCGCGCCGGAGCATCCGGCGCACATCATCGCCACCTTCAAAACGATCGGGTCGCTCATGGCCGCGTCGGTTCGGTGAGGCACGGTCAGAGGGTACCCGGTGCGGGTAGAGATGTGCGGCGAAAAACGCGCGCGGACGACTCAACTCGACGTGAAAGTGCTTTGTTTGGCAAATCTCGGGCCTCGCGCGCGCACGTGCCTGCCGCTCTCCCATCCGCTTCCCGCGAAAAACTTTGAACGCTTCGCTTTATCTGTCCACTGACTACCGGCGCGCGCCGCTCGCCGGCGCGTGCGGCGCGGCGCCCGTCCGCCCCGTTCGCGCGAGTCGAGCACGCGCGCGGGCGAGGAGAGGAGCGCGCGTGCCCGCGCGGCCGGCCGACGCGGTTCCCCGGCGGGTGGGACGCATCCGCCGAGGTGCCGTCCTTCCGTCTCGGAAAGCGTGACGAGGATACGCCCGCGGGGAGGCAGCGCGCGCGGACCGACGGGCCGCCGCCCGAGGTCACATAGGCGTTTCGGTGACGATGACGATGCTCGGCCGCGCGTACGCGTGGGCGTTGCGCCGCGTGTTCGCGTTCGCGCTGCGACGCGCGCTCGGGGAAGCTTTGCTCGATCTGGACGCGGACCAGCTGGACGTGGCGCTTCGCTCGGGAACGTTCGAGATCCGCGACGCCGCGCTTCGCGGGTCGTATCTGCGACGGAAACTCGGAGACGTCGTCCCCGTGACGTGTCGTGAGGGCAGAGTCGCGCGTCTGCGCGCCGTCATCCCGTGGCACGCCCTCGGGGCGGAGCCCATCGCCGTCGAGCTCGAGTCGCTCGACCTGGTCGTCGGTCCGAACCCAGACTTTTTCCGCGCCGCGAAGCGTTCGGACGACAAAGAGGACGACCCTCCGAACGACCTTCCGCCCGGAAACGAAAACGAAAACGCGCATCCGGCGGCGGAGACCCCGGTGGCGACGCGCGTCGCGGCGGTGCGTGATGCCGTGCGGGAGGCGGTGCGAGGAATGACCGTTCGCGCCGCGAACGTCCGCGTGCGCTTCGAGGCGACAAAAACGCCGGCGGACGACGCGACGGAGAACGCGCCGGTCGCGCTTCTGCGGTTTGACGAGATCGCGTTCGGGGATTTCGCACATTCTTCTTCTTCTTCTTCTTCTTCTTCTTCGGTGCGTGACGGAAACGGGGAGGCGAGAGCGAGCACTTCTTCGGCGCTCTCGGATGACGGATCCGATCCGAAAAGCTTTTCGGACGACTCGAAAACACACGAAACCAAAACCAAAAAAAAACCATCCGGGAGCGATATCCGCGAGCGACGCGCGCGCGTTCTCGGCGCGCGCGTCGCCGTCGCCGAAACGCGCGCGCGTCGTACCGATTCGGGCGACGCTGTGACGGACATCGCGGATCCTTCGTGGAGGGTCGTGCTCGATTCGGGCAAAGAGCGCGGCGCGGGCGTGGACGCCACCTTCGGCGTTCGCGGGCCGGGAGAGAGCCGTCAGAGTCGTTTTTCTTCTTCGGCGCTCGACGTGTTCTTCGGGTTGGATTCCGACGCGCGCGTGGACGTCGACCCGCGGACGCTCGCGATTATCGCCGCGCTCGCGCGCGCGTACGGGGCGCCCTCTCCGCGCGCTTCGGACGTCGACGAGGCGGAGGATTCAGGATGCTCCGGATTCCGCGCGCGAGAAGAAGAAGAAAAAGAGAACACCGAGGATACGGCGCGAGAACCCGAAGGGCTCGCCGAGGCGTTCGGGGAGGTGTTGTCCGCTTCGCGCGCGTCCGTCGCGTCGCGGGCGTCGTCCGACGCCTCGGACGACGGGTCCCGGTCCCGCGAGAGCGACGACGACTCCGACGACGATGCGTTCTTCGACGCCGAGTCTCACGAGCTTCCCTCCGTGTCCGGTGAGCTCGCGAGCCTCGCGGGCGACGAAAAGGCCCGCGCGAGAAAAAAGACGTCGAAAAACGCCACCGTCGCGTTCGCCGCGCCGTCGCTCGCGCTCCGCGCGCGCTGGGCCGACGCGGATGACGAGGCGGACGCGGACGACGACGATTGCGTCGTCGCGGCGGTTCGCGGCGTTCGCGCCTCGTTCGCGGCGAGTCGCGACGGCGGCTTCTCCGTCGACGCGTCGCTCGAGTCGCTGGATGTGCGCGAGGAAACAAGCGTGGGCTCCACGTCGGAGTCGGACAGAGCCGCGGAGGCGCTCGCGTCGCTTCCTTTTCCGTTTGCGAAAAAAACGCCGGCGGCGGAGACGAAAAGCGTTCGCCGCGACGAATTAAAACAAAGCCGAAAACGCCGGCGGAGCGCGGAGCTCTTGGCGGCGGCGCCGGACGGCGCGCGGCTCGCGTTTATGGCGCGCGGCGACTCGAAAGAGGGCACCGCTTCTTTCACGGCGCTGGGCGAAGGTGTCTTCGTGTGTCTGGACACCGCGCTCGTCGGGAGACTCGCCGCGATGGTTCGCGAGACTGGCGCGAGACGCACGCGAACTTGCGGTTCGGAGATTTCTCCGTCGGACGCGGACGCGGACGCGGACGCGTCACCCTCGCGCCTTCGCGAGGGTGGCCCGTCGTCGCGAAAAAGTTTGGGTAGAGGTCGTTCTTGGCGCGTCGCGCTGGACGCGCCGCGCGCGCGTCTCGCCGTGGTCGCGAGGCGCGACGGCGGCGTGTCGTGCGCCGCGGTGGACGCGACGCGCGTCTCCGCGGAGGCGGCGACGAGCTCGGCGGAGGACGATTTCGAGGCGACGACGGACGCGTCGTTCGACGGCGCCGACGCTTACCTCTACGTGAGCGATCAATCGCACCGGCCCGTTCGCGAAGGCAACTGTGCGGCGTGGCAGCGGGTCGCGCGCCTCGAGGGGGGTCCCCTCGACGAACGCGTTACCGTGAGTATCTCCTCGCGCCACTTCTCGCCCTCCGGCGTGTCTCTCGGTGTCGAACGCGACGCGAAGACGCTGGCGCGCCGTTTTTTGGCTTTAGTGCGCGGCGGCGACGGCGGTACCGTTTTTCCCGGACGACGGGTCGCGACGCCGAGTGTTACGTCCGAGCCCGAGACTGAGCCTCTGTTGACTGAGGCGTCGCGCGCGCTTCGCGACGAGGCGCTCGCCGAGGCTTCCATCGAGATACACGTGGAGACCGGTTTGTTACGCCTCGACGTCTCAGGAGACGCGACGCGCGCCGCGTCGGCCCTTTCGCGCGCGCTGGCGGCGTTGCCGGAGACGCACCCCATGCGCGTCGCGTCGCCTCCGCCCGGCGCGGAGGTCCCTCCCGTCGCCGTCTCGCTCCGCGCCGCGCGAACGCTCGTCGCGTTCGACGCCGATCGCGAAGAAAACAAAAAACAAAGCGGGGTCGTCATGACCCTGCGCGACGCCGAGGCGTTCTTCGCCGCGTCGCTCGCCGGCGCGCAGCGCGCGGACCACGCGCGCGTCACCGCGCGAGCCGGCGCGCTGACGCGGGGCGGCGCCGACGCCGCGACGGTTGACCCGGCCGCCGGCGCCGCCTCCGAGAGCTTCGTCGCCGGCGACGCGTCGGCGCCGGGGATCGTCGTCGCGTACGCGCGCGTCCCGCGGGACGGCGTTCGGGTTCCGTTCGACGAGCCCGGAACGGGACCCGGAACGGAGAGGTCGGCGTTCGCGGCGATCGTCACCGGCGGCGCGGCGCGCGTTTCTGAGACGTTCGCGCGAGTTTCTGAGGCGGGATCGAGCGGGAGAAGCGTCGGCGGCGACGCCGCGGACGACGACGTCGCCGACGCGGACGTGCGACGCGCCGTCGCCGCGATCGCCGCTGCGTTCGCGCACGACGACGACGCGCCGCGCGATCGAACGGCGGGTCACGGTCCGGATCGCGCGACGGGTCCGGGTCCCGATCGGGATCAGGGTCTCGAGCGCGTGACGTGCGCGTTTTCGTCGCGCGTCGAGCTCCGGCGCGCGTCGGTGGCGCTCTCCTCGCGGACGCCTCGCCGGCGGGACTCGCGCGGCGCGGGACCCGGACCCGGCGCTGTTTCGTCTCGGGAGGGCGAAGGCGTCGAGTACGACGTCAGACGCGGGGTCGTGCTTCTCGACGCGTTACGCTTCGTCTTCGAGGAAGAGCGAGGCGACGGAGCGCGCCGCGAAACCTTCGGTAGCCTTCGGTGTCTGAAAGCTTCAGCGCACGTCGCGCGGCCGAACGTCTCCGGCGACGACGAGGGTGCGTTTCCGGTTCCGGCGACGGCGCGCGCCGCGCGCGACGCCGGGTTCGTGCGCGTGATCTCCGTCGACAAACTCGCGGTGGACCGCGAGTCGCGCGCGCATCGCGCCGACGCGGACGACGCGCGCGTTCAAACGCGAATGGGAGCGCGTGTGTCGTCTCTCCGCTGCGCGTTCCGCCGCGACGCGCTCGACGCCGCCGCCGCGCTCGCGCGATCGCTCGTCGCCGGCTCTCCCTCGAGACGCGACGCTTCTCCCGACGGCGCCGCGTCGGGGGAGGAAACGTCGGGAGTCGCGGCGCATCGAGACCACGCGAGCGCAAAAGCCGCGAAAGACCCAGACCCGATCCGGGTCGTCGATCGCGTCGACCCCGACGCGTTCGCGTTCGCCGAGCGGCGCGCGCCGCCGCGCGCCGCGCGCGAGGCGGAGCCCTCGACGCGAACCGGCGTCATCGACGACTTTTACGGAACCGACGCGCCGTCGCGTTTCGCGAAGAGCGAACCGCACCGCGAGGCCTCGGTCGAGCCCTCGGTCGAGAGCGCCGCGATCGTCGCGTCGCGCGATCGCCGCCCCCGGTCGACGCCTCGGCTGGACGCCTCGGCGGCGCCTTTCGCGCCTCGCGAGAGGTTCGAAAGACGTTCGTCTCCGAAAAAGAAAGTCTCCGTCGTCGGCGGCGTCACGCTCTCGCCCGCCTTCGCGGCGGAGGCGGCGAGACTGGAACGCGCACGAAAAATACCGTTCGCGAAGCCCGCGTCGGTGCGCGCCGCCGCCGCGCGGACCATGCGCGCGTCGAGCCTGGGCGTCTCGGCGCAGTGGTCGAAGATGGGAGACTCGACGCGTTCGTTCAGTCAAAAAAGCGGAAGAGATTTCAGCCCTCTCGCGGTCGGTTCCGAGATCCCATCCGAAAGCCGAAACGAAAAGGCGACGCCCACCGCGCGCTGGTTCGACGGCTCCGCCCCGGCGGCGGCGAGCGCGCGTCGCGACGGAGCGGACGCGACGGAGGATGCGGTTTTTTGTGACGCGAAAAACGCCTCCGACGCGGAGGACGCGTTTTGGGACGCGTTCCGGGTTCCCGCGGCGGTCGCCGGTAAACAAAGGCAAACGGTCTCCGCGGTTTCCGTCGACGTTTCTCGCGCGACGCTCGCGCTTCGCCCGGGGCTCGAGTGGCGAAGAGACGAAGAGCATTTGCGGTTTTCGCGAAAAGAAAAACACGCATCCTCGTCGGAGGCGAAGGACGGCGACGAGAGCTCCGGCGTCCGCGCGGTTTTCGTCGACGCGTCTTTACGCGCCGACGCGTTTTCGAAACCAGAAGACGAAGACGAAGACGACGAGACGACGACGACGACGAAGACGAAGACGACGTACGCGGAGGACGACGCCGAGACGTCTCGTTCCTTCGCCTTGACCTTGGGAGACGCCGCCGTGTTCACGCGCGTCGCCGCGCAGAACGCGCCGACGACGACGCTGCTCGCGCACGACGCCGGCGCCGCAGGGGACCCCCGCGAGTCGGGCGTTCGCGGCGCGCTCGTCCGCGCGCGACTCACGGAGACGGAGACTCGCGGAACGAAAAAGTGCCCGAACGACTTTTTTGGGGAAAAAAAAGAGTCGGCGTCCTCCGCCGCCCGCGGCGTGGAAGGGTACGCCGCGTCTCCCGAGTTTGCGCTCCGCGTCGCATGCCTGCCCCTGCGTTTGCGCTTCGATCGAAGAGCCGCGGCGTTCCTGGCGGCGTTCTTCGACACGCCTGACGACGCGGACGAAGAGAAGGACGAAGACGAAGACGAGGACGAACGAGAGCGACGAGTCTTCGGCGCCGAAGACAAACTTCGCGAAAATCCTTCCGAGACTCATCCGGCTACGACGCGACGAGGACAAAGCGCTTTGGACGACGACGCGTATTTCCGCGAAGTGGCCGTGTACCTGCCGCGCGTGCGTTTCGACCACGCCGTGCGCGGTGTCGACCCCGCCGCGGCGCTGGACGCGCTTCGAGGCGGCGCGCGCGACAGAAAAAAAAAAGAGTCTCGCGGCGTCGTCGCGTTTGCGCTGGAGATGTCCAACCTGCTCCCGCTTCGCGGGGTCTCGCTCAACCTGGAGCGCGCGGTTCCCGGGGGGACGGTGCGCGGCGCGCGCGGCGTTTCTTCGGCGTTCGCGCAGATCGCGCGCAACTGGATCGAGCACGTCTCGCGAACGCAGACGCACAAGTTCGTGCGTGGACTCGCGCCCGCGCGCTCCGCCGAGAACGTCGCCGAGGGCGCCAGAGCGTTTGCCGAGGGCGCCGCGCACGCGGGCGCCTTTCTCGCCGGCCGCGCGGGCGAGACGCGCGCGTTCGGCGCGCTCCGCCGTCGCGAACGCGACGCGGACGCGAGACTTGATACCCACAGTGCGAGCCGCGCGTGGCGCGCGGCCGCCGCCGGCGCCGCGACGCTCGCGCGCGCGCTGAGCGTGGAGGCGCTGGGGCTCGCCGCGGGCGTCGCCGCGGGCGCGACGGCGGTATTCGAAACCGCCGACGACGCGCTCGCCGAGCGTTTCCTGGAGAGACGTAAAGACGACCTTTTAAACGGCGTTCTCGCGACGCCGTCCTCCGACGGTCCTTCCGCGCGCGCGCTCGCCAAGGCTGCGTCTCGCGCGTCCGACGCGGCGCCTCACCCCTCGGACGCGCGTGAGGGCGCGCGGCGCGCGGCGGCGTCCCTCAGGCGCGGACTCGGCGTCGCCGCCGCCGCCGCAAAGCTCGACGCGCCTGTTTCTTTTTTGCCGAGCGCGGCGATGGCTTCGGCGTCGCTCACGGCGGCGGCGGCGCGCGCCGCGCGGGACGTCGCGCGTGGCGCGAAACGCTCGATGGAGAGAGCGAGCATTCCCGGGCTGAGCGCGAAAACGCGCGCCGCCTCGAAACACCGTCTCCAGACGCACGTGTCTCAGCGAGAGTCTGAGTCTCCGAGCGCCGCGCGACTCGCCGCGCTCGCGTTTGAATCCGACGATTCGCCCGACGACGCGTGGGCGGATGATCTCGACGACGAGAGTTGGTCGTCGGGTTCCGACGACGAGGTTTGTGAGGACGTCCCTTCCTTTTGAGGCGTGAGGCGAGACAAGAGACACACGCTTCGACTTTCGTGGGATTTTTGTGACGTCGGTGACGTGGTCGGTGGTGTGTCGCGAGTAACGTACCGCGCGCGCGCGGGGGGAGTTGGTCGTTAGTCTACCGTAGTCTACCATTCCTTGAAAAAAAAACCCCGCGAAACGAAAGAAACCATCTTTAGGATGTTGAATTCCTCGCGTCGTCGCCTCCCCCCGAGTCGCCCCCCACTCCTGCCCGCGGCTTCCGAGGGTGCGCATCGCGCGATCGCGGGGACCGCGCGAAGCGACGCGAAGCGACATGGCGTCCGCGGTCGCCCCGCCTCCGTCGGCTCCCCCCCGGTTCACCGCGCGGACGCCCGACCCCGCGCGGTTTGCCGCGGCGCCTCGTGCTGCTTCGCCCGCGCATCCCGACGACGACCTCGCGCGCGTGGTCGAGCACCTCGAGCGGGAGCTCTCCCGCCGCGAGGCGAGCGAGCGCCGCCTGGCGCGCGAGCTGGACGCCGCGCGCGCGGATATCGCCGAGCGGGACGCGCAGATCGAGGATATCTGCGCGCAGTGGGAGCGGAGCGTGACGCAGATGCAAGCCGCCCGGGACGAGGACGTCCATCGCGTCGCCGAGCGTCTGGATTTCGTCGAGCGCACGGAGGTTCCCGCGCTTCGCGCGCAGCTCGAGCAGTGCGACACGCGGTGTCTGCGCGCGCAGGCGAGCGCGGAATCGCTCGCCGCGAAGCTCGAAAATGCGGAGGCGGAGAACCAAAGCCTTTTCGCCGACGGCGAGAGAAGAGCCGCCATCGCCGTCGCCGAAGCCGCCGCCGCCGCGCGCGAGAGCGACGCGCTTTTGCGGGACGCCGAACGTCGGCGCGAGACCGAACTTTTGGCTGTGCAGAAGCGCGCCGAGCGCGCACTGCGGGAGAAGGAGGCGTTTTTCGAGCTCGAGCGCGAGCGCATGCGGAAAAACGTGGACGCCGTCGTCGCCGGCGCAGTCGCCAACGAGAGACTCCGCGCGGAGGCGATCCGAGGCGCGCGCGCCGCGCTCGAACCCGGGACCGATCGGAGAGAGCTTTTGAACGCGACTCTCGAGACTCCCGACGTCCACTCCATGCGCGTCTCCGAGGACGGGCCCGCGGAGCGCGCGGCGCTACGCGCGAGCCGAGACGGAACGGAGGCGCCGGAGCGATCGCCGGAGGAGTCGCGCGCTTCGGGTCCGGGTCCCTCGCCGTCCCGAGCTTCGTCTCCGACGAAAGAAAACGTCTCCGACGAACGTGTCTCGCCGAGCGCGGACGATGGCGATACCGCGAAGGAAGGCGACGTCGATGAAGTCGATGGTGTTGCTGGAGTCGATGGTGTCGATGGAGTCGACGACAGCGTCACCGCGACAAACACCGTGGACACCGTCGACGCGCGTAGGGTCCCGTCGATGCCGACGGCTCCGGAAGAAGCGCCGTTTGAAGGAGAGCGTTTCCCGGTGACAAAAAAAAACACGGCGCCGCGCCCGTCGCCCAAACCGCGCGCCGCGCCGCCGCCTCTGCCCGTCCCGGCGCGCGGCGCGCGCGAGTATGAGTATTTAGTCACGCCTCTGGCGGATCGAGGGCCGACGTACGTGCCAAGCGCGCTCGTCCCGCCGCCGCCGCCGAGGTGACATGAGACGGCGCGTTGGAGTGAGGCGCGCGGCGCGCGGACGAGAGTAATAAACGTATCGGAACGCGTCCATCGCGCGCATCGCCTGTGACGACGTTTCGTTCCTTACCGCTCGGGTTCAAAAAGCGAACGCCAGACTGCCACGCGCGGTCCGTCCGCACACGCGCGAGCGCGTCCCTCGCGCCGCCCTGTCGTCATGACATCCACCGTGTGCACGTTCGAGGCGCGCCTGGCCCCGGGGTGCGTGTGCGCGGTGGCCCTGAGGCGGGCCGCGGACGGCACGGGGGGCGGCGTCTTGTTCCCCTCCGCGGTCTCAGGCCTCAACGCGTTCGGGTGCGCGCCGGAGACGAAGCTCATGCCGAGCGACGGCGCCAGCACGACCGAGATGCGCCTCGAGGACCTCGCGTTGTGCCTGGAGTGCCCTCCCGAGTCCGGGTGCGTCCCCTCGCGCCCGGTTGACCTCGCGCGCGCGCTGGACGCTTCTTCGCCGGGGGACGGCCCCGCGTCCTCGCGACTGCACCTCGGTGCGCTCGTCGCGTCGCGACGACCGCCTCGCGCGGGCCCCGAGGCGAAGCCGACGCTCGCGACGCGTCGCGCGGGCGGATCGCGCGCGACAAACGCGCCTGTCCCCCCCTCCCCTCCCCGCTCGCCCGATACGGACGCTGCGGTGCCGCGCTCACGCGCGAACGGTCACGACGAGACTGAGAAAACAAAAACCAGGCCCAGGCGACCTTTTTTGTTTTCGGTGGCGTGCGCCTCCGCGCTGAAGAGCGCCGTCTCCGTCGCCGCCGCGCTCGCGTTCCTCGCCACCGCGCCGAGGTGAGCGTCTCTGTGTGTGCCACGCGCGTTCGCGTACGATTCGATACGATTCGAAATAAAACACGCCGCCTATGGGTCTACGTCGATATCGACAGCTATCAAGCGACTACGCGAAAAAAAAAAATGTCTACTACGACGAACGCGTCTCGTTCGAAGACGTCCGCGCGGCGCGCCGTTGTCGCGCGCGCGCGTGCGCGGCGCGCGCGGCTCGGAAGGCGCGCGCCGCGAACGGCGACGCGGTCTCGTCGATTGTTTTCTTTTCCGCCTCCCCTTGACCTCGAACCTCCGCGCGCGCGTCGCCGGGTTCGGCCCCGTCGCCGACGGAAGCGCACCCCGCCAGTCTGTCCCGCAGCGTCGTAAACGCCGAGCTCTGCGGCAGCAGCGCCAGCACGGCGGCGAGCGCGCGTCGCAGGTGCGGACGCGAGCTCGGCTGGAGGAGTCTCAGCCGCGCGCCCGCGAACGGCGGCGTCTCGAAGAGATACACGAGTCTGTCCAGCCTTACGAGCGCGTCGCGGGAAAGCTCCGTCTCGTCCCGCGCGACGTGCTCCGCGCAGAAAAACGCGGTACAGTCCAGCCCGGACAGCAAGCACAACCCGATGGTCGCCGCCGGGCTGTGGCACCAGCAAGGGAACAAACCCCGCAGGAGCGATTCCTTCGATTCCTTCGATTCCGTATCATTCTCCGTATCGCAGGAGATTTCCGTCTTCACGTCATTCGTTTCCGTCTCGGTACGTTCCTGAAACCGAAACGCGTCGTCGTCGCCTCGGAGCGTCCGACGCAGCGAAGCGCACTCGGGCGCGGCGAGCGCGATGAAACCGAGCGCGTCCGCCGCGTTGGACGCAAACGCCAAAACGGCGTCGTCGTCGGCGTCGGCGTCGGCGGCGGCGGCGTCGTCGTCGCGGCGTTCGCTCCGGGCCCCCCTTGTGAGAATCGGCGCCGCCATCTCGGCCACCACCTCGGCGAGCCGCCGCACGACGCGCGCGTCCCCGAGCACGTGACACAGCCGCCGGATCGTCGCCGAGCCGCGGCGCCTGAGAAACGTCGGACGTCTCTCGGGAAAAATCTCCGATCCGTTTTTTTCGACGCCGCGTTCCCGGGCGAGGCTCGGGCTCGTTCCCGGCACCGAGGCGAGCGACGCCGAAATACTCGCTTCAGCCTGTTTGCTCACATACGCTTCGTCCTCGAAGAGCGCTCTCGCGAGCGCGCGCACGACGGCGTCGAACGCCGCGTCCGACCCCGAGCCCAGACGCGCGAGCGCGTCCGTCGCGCGCGCCGTCGCGAGGTCCGAGTCGCTCGAGACGTTCAGAAAGACGCTCGTCAGGGAATCGCTCAGATGCGTCATCGTCTCCGTTCGCCGTCCTGAGGAACGCGCGACGCCGAGCATTCGCGCGCTCGTCTCCTCGGGCGCCGTCTCGAGCAACGCCAGGTACCACCTCAGCGCCTCGACGCGCGTCGCCTCGCCGGCGATGGCGTCCACGCGCGCGGGGTCGCGGCTCAGGATCGGAACCGAGCTATTGGTCTCGTCCCGCGCGGCGACTTCCGAGACGCACGCGTCAAGCGTCGCGTCCCCGCCGGCGCCCGCGCCGGCGCACGCCGCGAGCGCGGAGAGGAGCGCGTCGAGGTCCAGCGTTTTCGCGGCGGCGGCGGCGCGCACCGCCGCGAGAAGTTCCTCGGCGGCGCGCGCGGCGACGTCGCGCACCTTGGCCTCGGCGTGACTCAGACAAGGAAGCACCGCGCGGGTCATCTCGGCGACCCGCGCGACGGACCCCGTGGAAGACGCGAACTTTACCGACGCTCCGTTTCGATGTTTCGCGTTCGCCTTTTTTTCGTCGCTCTCGCCTCTCCCGCCTTCCCGCCCCGCGAGCGCTATGAACTCGCGCAGCCACGTCACGGCGGTGACGCGCGTGAACTCGTCCGCGCTCTTCGTGTGCCTCTCGAGCGTCGCGGAGAGCCGCGCGACGTCCACGCGTCGGCGTCTGAAGCTTCCGGCGGCGTCGGCGTCGTCGTCGCCGTCGAACGCCGCTTTGATCTCCGTCAGGAACGTCCGCAGGCACCCGTCCGCCTGCGCGCGGATCTCGCGGTTCGGGTCGGAGAGCATCCGGAGCAGCCCGTCGAAAAACGCCGGGAGCAACGCGAGCGCGTCCACCTGCGGCGTCGCGTCCAGCGCGACGATCCACCCGATCAGGAACTGGCGCGCGTACGGATCGCGCGACGACGCGTACGTCGCGTGACGCGACTTAACTGACGTGTTTTTTTCACCACTCGTCTCCGCGCGCGACGCGATGGCCGACACGAGCGCCGCGCCGACGTCGAACTTACCACCGAAACCGTCGTTTAAACGCGAACCGTCGTTTGCCTCCTCGAACGTCTCGGAGACGACATCTTTCACGAGTCCGTCCAGCAGGTGCGCGGCGTTCTGCACGTCCGCGTCCGCGTCCGCGGAGAGGTCGCACGACGCGTCGAACAGACGACGCAGGAAGGAGAAGGACGCGGCGTCCGCGGCGGAGTCGTCGCCGCCGCGCGCGTCCGCATTTTTTTCGGCGTCGCTCCCTTCCTTTTCCGACTCCGTCAGACTCAGGACCCCGCCTCGCGCTGTCTTGACGATGTTGTACATCGCCTCGCACGCGTAGTACCGCACGCGCGCGTCGGGGTCGCGGAACGCGGCGAGCACGGGGGGAACGGTTAACCGGAGCGCGTCGCGTTCCAGTCGCGTCTTCGTGTGATTTTCTTCGAAGGTCTCGCGACGCGAAAAACCGTCGTCGCCGTCGTCGCCGTCGTCGCCGTCCCTCTTCGCCTCGCCCAAGCCGCGCTCGAGGCCGACGACGATCGCGGCGAGACCGAGCAAACCGCCTTTCCGGCGGTTCGCGCTCTCGTGCGAAACGAACTCATCCGCCAACAGGGAGACGAGCCCGAATATCGCGCGGCGCGCGCGCGATATTCGCGCGCCGGATGCGTCTCCGTTCGCGGTCTCCGCGTTCGCATCCACGAGGAAGGACGTCTCCGCGAGCGCGGCTCGCACGACGCGCTCCACCTCAAGCGCGCCCGTCTTGCGCTTCTCGTATAGCTTGTCCGCCAGCGCGCGCCGCGCCGCCTGGGGGGGAAGGGGTCAGGGGTCGGACCACAGAGCGCGCCGTCTGCGAAACGGCGTGTCCGAGGAAAATCCACGCGGTCGTCCGGACGCGAGAATCACGCGCGCTCGAAGCTCGGGGGGCGGGTCGGGAGGGTCGTACCTGCGACAGCTCCAGCGGGGCGCTCATGGTGACCAGGCGCGAGTCGAGCGCGCGCCCCCCGAGTCGCCCCCGCGACCGTGGCGCGTCGCCGAGTGGGCGCGGAATCGGGCTTCCGTTGTTATGCAAGACGAAAAGTGTTTTTGATCCCAGGCGCCAGGAGGATTTTCACTAAAAAAACCGCCACGTGCCGCGCGCCAAACGACTGTTCGGAAGTGGATTCCCCAGCACGCCAGTTGGCTGGCTTATCGCGACGTCCCTCCGAGACCTTCTCCCCGCGTGCGCCACTCACGACCGCCGCGCGCACGTGCGTTTCGAGCCGTCATGTCCACTGTCGCGCGTCCCCTCGCGGCGGGCGTCCGCGCCGCGGGCCTCTCCGCGCGCGCGCCCGGCGCTTCCCGCGCGGTCGCCCTCTCCGCCGCTACGCCGCGATCCGCCAAGGCTGCGCGCCTCGCGTCTCGATCGACCGCGAGCCGCGCGCTCGTGGTCCGCGCCGCGGACGCGGAGGACGCGCCCGCCGAGGCGCCCGCGCCCGCTGAGACGCCCGCGCCCGCGGCGCCCCCCTCCCCCGCGGACCCCGAATCGGAGAAGATCGCCGCGGCGACCGCTGAGATCAAGGCGTACCTCAAGCTTTTGTACGTGAAGCGCGAGATGAACTTCAACGAGGTGCGTTTGACCCTCGCCATCGAGGACCCTCGTTTGGCGGACCGCCGCGAGCGGTACGGCATCGAGGACGAGAGCGGCGTGAGCGCGGACGAGAAGGTGGCGCAGCTGGAGCTGATCGACGCGGGCGAGACCCCCACGGACCTGCTCGCGCTGGAGATGCTCCTCGAGGATTTCCGCGAGTGGCCCGGTCTCGAGGAGGATGCCGCCTCGGCGGCGAGGCGAGCCGCCGGCCCGTCGCGGTACGCGGAGATCGCCAACCAGGCGGCGGGCATCCGAGGCACCGTGCCCGGGCAGAGGGAACAATCCGGCGGCGCGGTCGAGACGGAGGAGGATGCGCCGGAGATGGACGGGAACCCGTTCGGGTTCTTAGTGCTGTACGGCGTGTCGGCGGTGCCCATCTTCATCACCATCGCCGCGCTCTCCATCATGTTCGTCAACTCGTTGCAGTGACTTTAGGGTACCGACGCGTTTCGTGAGACTCCGTGAGACGGGAAGTCTCACGGAGCCTTTTCCCGGTTTCGTAGGCGCGCTGTAACACGCCGATAGTATCACAAAACGACGGTTATCGACCGTCGAGAGGCCGTCGAGAGGCGATAACGCCGTCGCGAATCGTCACCGCCTCGTCACCGCGCCAACCCACCGACTCTCCGCCGCACGACGGCTCCCCCCCGGTTCGATCGGCCACACGCCACGCGCGTGACGTACGTCAACGCCGCGCCCCACAGGAACGCGAACGCGATCCAAGCCGCGCGCAGGTCCTCGTCCTCCTCGGCGTCGTCGGGGCGCGACTCACGGTCCAAACCCAAAAAAGCGCGCGTCTCGCGGTTGGACGGTTTCTCGACAAACGGCTTTTGTTTCTCGAGACGCGGAGGTTGACGCTCGAGCTTCGCCTCGTCGCGCGCCGCCGGGAGCGCGTCCCGCGCCTCGCCGCGCCCGCCGCCCTTCCCCGTCGTCCTTCCCGCGGCGCGCCGGGGGATACTCGCCTTGGCCTTCTTACGCGAGACGCCCTCGGACGCCGCCGCCGCGCGACCATCGCCATCCGCGCCCGCGTCCAAAACGCGCGCCTCGCCGGCGAAAGGCGACGTCTCGCCGCACGCGCGCGCCCTGTGCCACCTGACGCCCTCGTTGAGCGCGCGCATTAGGTCGCGCACGATCTCGACGCGCCTGGTCTCGGCGTTGTCGCGCGTGAGCGTCTTGCCGTCCGTGGGGGGATGCGGGACGAGGTTCTCGGGAACCTCCGGGAACGGCGCAAATGGAACGGCGCAACTCAGCTTATCTCGCGCGTCGGCGCCGCCTTGCAGCTCGCGGTGCTTGTCCCAGGCCCACGCGGTTTTTTTCGTCCCCGCGTCGGGAATCTCGATCAGTATGCCGTAGTGTACTAGGAACGGGTCGAACGATTCGTCGTCCCACGGCGCCATGCCGCCGTAGAGCTGGCACGAGTGCACGACGTTGTGCCGCAGCCCGGCCATCGCGGAGCCGAACACGTAGCCGTACATCTCGCTGATCCACGGCCGCGGGTTCGCCTCGGTGATGAACACGTCCCCCGTGCCCTTGAACGGCCACCACACCCTTTTATCCGTCCGCACCTTCTTGGTGTACTCGAACCACAGCGGCGCGGCGCGAGCCAGGTCGGGCGCGTGGAAAATCTCCCAGCCCCCGACTTTTGCGAGGCGAGATCGAATCTCCGCGTCTTCCACGAACATCGCCGCCATCTCGTTGTCCACGCCTTCGAGGTAGCCGTAGAACCCCGCGGCGACCACGCCCGGGCCGGCGGTCAGACCGCCCTGAGTCACCGTCAGGGGCTTGCGCAGGATCATGTCCGCGTCCAGCTTCACGATCCACTTCGTCGCCAGAGCGTCTTTCGCGTGTTCCATGAAGTGCAACATCGAGCCGGGCAAGTTATACGCCGCGTAGCTATCCGCGGGGTCGATGTCGCCGTACGAGGGGGTCACGTGCGTGGGCATGAGGTCCAGGTACCGGTACGACGCGAGCGTGTGCTCGTCGCACGACAGAAGACGCGTGATCATGCCGGGGCTGCCCACGTTTTGCCAGCTCCGGTACAGCGCGACGCTCTGCCAATCCATGTACGGCTTGCAGTCCGCGCTGAAGACGTAGTGGTAATCGTCAATCTCGCGGGGCTCCGCGTCTTGGGACTGCGTCAGACGTCGTCGTGCGACGGAACCCTCCATGCCGCCACGATACGCCTCGGGATTCACTTCGAGCACACCGCTCACGTCGAACGAGTCTCGCGCGTCAGAGCTCGAGTCGTGCCGCGTCCCGACCGCGTCCACGCGCGCCGCGGCGTCGAGCACCGCGCCGCGCGCGTCGGTCCCAATACGACCCCCGAACACCACCCACACGGGCAACAACGCGGCCGAGGCGAGCAGCGCGAGTGTCGCGGCACGCGCCGTGTCGCGCATCAGGCCGCGCCTCTCCCACCACCGCTGCGACGTGCTCATCCTACCCCTGACCCAGGCAGCGGCAGGGCGCGCCCTGAGTGGTGTGAACCTTCAGGGCACCGTCTACATCACACGATTTTCGTTTTTCGAGAGAGCGAGAGGTTGTCGACTCCAAGAATTTGCTTCAAGCAGAGAATTTGCGCGACAACACCCACACAGGCTGTGCCCAGCCCTCGCGCTGTCCCCGTGCGAAGACGCACCGGAGCGAGCGCGATGTCCTCGCGCCGCGACTCTGCGTCGGGAAGCGCCTCCAGGCGCCGGTCGCGAGCCTACGGGGACGGGGTGGGGGAAGAATCTTCCGCCGGCCGCGGAGTCGGCATCCCCGAAATCGTTTCGCCCACCTCGGGGCGGGCGCGATGCGAGCTGTGCGGGGTGGACTGCTCGGGCGGCCCGCGTTTGCGCAGCAAGAAAACGGGCGCGTACCGCCACCGCGAGTGCCCGGATGAGGCCACGGCGAGAGAGCTGCTGCGCGAGGAGCGACGCGCCGCGCGCGCGGCCGCGCGCGGGGAGGCGTCTGTAACCTCCGACACGAAACCGTCCGAGGAGAGGTCGAGGCGCTCGGTCGCGACGCCGAGGTCGGTCCCCTCGGGGAGTTCCATGGGCGTGCGGTGGCGCGACTCCGGCGGGAGCGACGACGAATCCGCGAGCGGAACCCCCGCGTCGTCGCGCGACCGGCAGACGGTCCGCCGCCGCGCGCGCTTCGCCGAGGATGAGCATCGCGCGGGGTCCCCCTCGGAGGATTCGGGAGAGGATCGCGATTCCGGGACGACGCGGCGCCGGTCAAAGTCGCGCGAGGAGAAGCGCCGCTCGCTCGACGGCCGACACGCGTCGTCCCCGCGCGCGAAACAAAAGCAAACGCGCGGCGGCCGCGATCGTTCGCGCTCCGCGGCGACGCACGAACCCGAGACGCTGAATGAACTTTTCGGCGTGTTTCGGGAACTGTACGAGTCGTCGCCGCCGCAGACGCGCGTCGCCGTCGGCGCCGCTTTTTCCTTTTGGTTCGTCTCGCGGGTCTCGTCGTTTTCGGCGGCGGTGGCGCTGGCGGGCGCGTTCGCCAGCCTCGCCGCGATCGGCGCCGCCGCGGCGGAGGATTTCTTCGCGAGGACGGCGAGGTTTCTGAAAACCGCCCCGGAGCGTTTCGCTAAAGAAAAACTGAAGCCGGCGCTGGCCGCCGCGCGGGTGATAATCGGGTGGCTCGAAGATTTGGCGTCGGCCGTCTTCGTCTTTTTAGACGGCGTCTTCGCGACGCTCGCCGCGGCGGTCGCCGACGCCGCGCGAGACGCGGAGAGAAAACGAAACCTGTTCTTTGAGAGCGTCGAGGAGAGACGACGGAGCGCGGCGGCGAAAAACGCTCCGACGGAAAACGCCGCCGCCGCCACGGAGTCGAGTTCGCCCGTGAATACCGCGGAGACGACTTCCGAGACTCACGGGTTCGTTCCCGAACGCAAAGAGGACCTCTCACTTCCTGCGAACGAGACCCTTCAGAAAACGGCTCTTCCGGAAGAAACGTCCCCGAACGCGAACGACGGGGCCGCGGAGCGGATGAAAAAAACGAACGACGACGACGTCCGAGAGGACGCGCCGCCGAAGACGCCTCCGGCGAACGACGCCGCGCCTTCGAAGGAGACTGAAAAGAACCAAAACGACCAAAACGACAAAATCGAGAACCACCCGGCGTTCCGCATCGTTAAAATCGACCTCGCGGAGGCGTTGGACGAGCTCGCCGTGACTCGCCGCGAGCTCGAAGCCGCGCGCGCCGACGCCGAGGCGGCGAAACGAGGTCGCGCCGGCGCGGTGGAACGCGCCGCGGCGGCGGCGGCGACGACGACGCGCGCCGAGAACCGGGACGCCGTCGAATCCCTCGAGCGCGAACTCGCGTCGGCGCGTCTGGACGCGAAGCGCCAAGCCGCGGACGCCGCCGCGGAGGCACGCCGCGTCGCGTCCGACGAGCACGCGCGTCTTCGGGAGACGAACCGCGACCTCGAGTCGCGGCTGGCGGAGGCGGAGCACCTCTCGGCGGCGCGCGACGCGCTTGAGAACGCGGCGCGCGCCAAGGCGGCGGAGACGCAGCGGCGTTTGGTGGAAGCCGAGAGCCGGCACGAGACCGAGACTCGCCGCGCGCTGGAGGACCGCGCGCGTTTCGAGCTGGAGGTGATGCGCAAAGCGGACGAGACTGTGGAGAACGCGCGGCGCGCGGCGGCGGAGGCGGTGGACGCGGCGAGAAGAGAGACGGCGCGCGAGCTGTTGACGGCGTCGCGCGCCGCCGAAAACGAGTGCAAACGCCTTTCGGCGGTGAAGGAACGCGTCGAGCGCGATTGGCGTTTAGCCACGGAACGCGCGGACGCCGCCGAGGAGGAGGCTGCCGCGACGCTGGAGGCGGCGCGCGCGGCGGAGGGGTTTCTGCAGAAGGCCACGGAACGCGTCGTTCTTTTACAGAAAGAAACAGAGGCGCTTCGCGGCGAAAAAAAACATCTCTGGGAACGCGTGGAGTACGCCGAGTGGCGCCTGGCGAAGCTCGGTCTGGACAAAAACGCGTTCTCGCCGGAGGAGGCGGCGGTGGCGGCGCGGCCGGGCGGCGGCGGTGGTCGGGGACAGACGCGGGTCCCAACGCCGCGCGCCGAGACTCGAGACTCAGCGGAGGCGAAAAGAAAAACGGACGGCGCCGAGACGACCTATGGGCCGTCGCCGGGCCCTTCCGCGGACGAAGGCGAGATCTCCGCCGACGACAAAGATTCGGCGGAGATTGGGTCGGTGCGGAGGATGGCGGCGTCCATTGAGAAGCGCGCGCCGCGCCGCTCGGAGGCGGAGGCGCTGATGCGCCGCGTGCGCGCGCTGGAGACAGAGGCGCGGGAAGGCGCGGGGAACCTCGCGGACGCGTTCGCGGACGCGACGACGTGATGGCGAAAAGTGAGGTCTTGTAGACAACCTCCGTTCGGTGTTCATTACTGTCTTTTTCACGCTATCGCTCAAACAACAAACTCAGAACCCCGAATCCGGTCCGAGGACGCCGAGCATCTTCCCGTACATGATGCCCTGCGGGATGATCCCCCCCCCCGTCTTCGCCTCCATCAGCACCGCGGCGAAGAAGCCCACCATCGCCCAGCGCGCGTTGTCCAGCTCGATTTTGCGCAGATACGCCGTCGTCACGTCCTGCTCCTGCGCGGGGGACAGCTCGGGCGATTCGTCGAACGTCGCGTCGGGCGAAGCCGTCGCCGCCGCCGCGACGGCGGCGAATTCATCCGCGAGCGCCTGTCCGTCCAGCTCCTTCTGCTGCGCCTCGCGCGTCGCCTCGACGCGCGCCTGCTCGTCCTTCGGGGAAAGGCCCAGGAAGTTCTGGTAGCGCTTGAACTGCGCCTTGGACATCTCGCCGCTGGAGAGCTGCTTGAACGTCACCGCGACGCCGGCGACGGTGCTGGCGGCGAGAAAAAAGAGGAGAAACTCGAACAGAGCCTCGTTGGGCTGGTCGCGCCACCCGATCTGCGCCAGGATGCCGTCGCCGGTGATGAGCTCCTGCGCCAGGCCGGTGGCGAACCCGCCCATCGCCGTGCGCCCGATGAAGAGCTCGGCGAAGGGGGTGAAGCCGGCGATGCCCTCGGAGGTGTCGAAGCCAGCCTTGCGCGCGAGCAGGTACGGGAAGCCACTGAGGTTGATGCCGGAACCGCCATCGGCGCGGACCGCGAGCCCGCCGCGGCCGCGAGCGGCGGGCAGAGAGGAGGCGGCGCGGAGCGCGCCCGCGCGGGGCGCGATGCGCGCGCGCGCGGCGAGGCAGGAGACGTCAACGACGGTGCACATGGTCATCAGGCGCGTGCGCGAGAGTGGCGAAAGCGACGTATCGCGACGCGCTTTCCCACGAAAAAGCGTGACGATGAATGGCTTAAACGCACGTGAGCGGCTCGCTGGCGCGCTTCTCGAAACGACGGCGACGTGGCCGCGCCGCGTGCACGAGAAAAAGTCGAGTGTGGTCGAGTGTGTATCCAGTCTCAAAAAAACGTGCGATGTGCGTTTTTTTCGTTGCCATCAACCGAGAAACGCTGTTTATTCCCACTACGTTCGAAGAAACGCCAAAATCGTTCACTTCGCGGTCCCGTCCGCGAACGCGCTCGCGCCCGCCTCGTCTTCTTCCTGCGTCCTGGCGTCCTCCAGGACGTGCGCGCCGAACCCCGCGGGGTCCTTCGCTAACGCGTCGGCGTCGTCGAACGCCTCGATCAGATTCCGCAGCCGCGTCCAGCGGTGGCCGTGCGTCGCGTGCACGAACGTCGCCATCCCGGGAAGCACGGCGCTCGTCACGAGCCGCCGCGTCGAGGACGAGTCCCACGCGTTTGAAACGCCGAGGTCCAGGCGGAAGTGCGTCGCGAGCACGGCGCCGAGTCTGGAGCACTCCACACGCGCGCGAGCGGACTTGTCCCCGTACAACGCGGCGCGGTGCAGATCGCAGTACGCGCGCCAGTACTGCTCGGGGCCGAACGATACGCCGCGAAGCGCGTCGTGGAACAAAAGACGCGCGGGAGGGAGCGAGTCCAGGTCGGGGTCGGGGGAAACAGAACGGCTCTTCGTGGCCTTCGTGGTCGGCTCTTCGTCGTTGTTGCTCTCGGGAGCTCTCCGTTTCGTCACCCGCGGAACCCTCGGTTCGTCGCCCGCACTTCGCTCGAGCCGGAGCAGAGTTTTCTTTTTCTTTTTCGCGAGCGGCGAAGCCGAACAAGAAACGACGCGTCTCTTCGCGGCGGCGGTTTCTGCGCCGCGAAAAGACAGCGGGCTCCGCGACAGCGGCGAGCCCGCGGGGACGAACAACGTGTCCTCGTCCCCGGAGAGAACGATCGGGTCGAACGGGTCCGGCGAAGGCGAGGGCGAGGCGAGCGACGCGTCGTCGTCGTCGTCGTCGTCGTCGTCGTCGCTTTTTTTTTCGCCGTCGCTCTTCTCGTCGCGCGAAAAAGTCTCCTCCGCCCGCGCGTTTTCTTTTTCGTCGCGCCGCGTTTTCGGCGACGCCGGCTCCCGATCAATATCCCGACCCGCGATCGGCTCTTCGTCGTTTCGCCGCCACCCCGCGAGCCACGCGTTTGTCGCCGCCTCCGAGCGCACGCTTTGGGCGTCCACGAACCCGCAGGGCGCTCTTCGCGCCGTCCGCAGGCACAGGCGCCACGCCTCCGTTTTGCTCGACGCGGGGTCCCGCGAGTCGCCGAGCACGATCAAGTGCCGCTTGGCGCGCGTCAGCGCGACGTTGAGGCGCTCGTCCGACGCGAACGCGCCTCCTCCCCCCCCGCACAGAGACAAAACGATCACCTCCTTCTCCTGGCCCTGGAACGCGTCCACCGTGCTCACCTGCGTCTTTCCGCGAAGTGAGTCGAGATTTGGAAAACCGGAACTCTCAGGCGGAACACTCCGAGAAGAAGGTGTTTCTTTTTCGGCGACGAAAGAGTCGCGAAGCGGAAGCGTCTCCTCCGGCGTTTTAGCGTCGTCGCCTTTTTTTTTCGAAAGCGTCGCCGTCGAGACTCGGAGATGATCGAGCGCGTTTTCCACGGCTCGCGCGTGCGCCTTGAACAGCGTCACGACGCCGATATCGGACGGGCATATCCCAAGACCCACGAGTCGGGTCACGATTTGCGCGGCGATTTTAGCCTCTCTGTTCGAAAACGCGCTCCGGCGTTGATCGTACAAAACGTCCCGCGACGCGCCGGTGGACGTCGCGACGTCCGCCCAGACCAGGGGGGGCATCGGCGTCGCTTTTGTGCTCGCGACACTTTCGTCCTCGTTTTCGTTTAGGGTTGCGCGCGCGACGCGAAGCAGCGGCGCGCGGTCGCTTACCTGGACGCCGTCCTCGAGCGCGCCGCCGTAGAAGCAGGCGTTCGCGACGGCGCTCAGAGCGGGGTGGCACCGGTACTGCGCGCGCAGAAGCGTCGGCGCGTGGCCCGCCTCGGCCAGGCGCGCGAACAGGGACCGCGACCGCGAAAGCGCGGAGCCTTTTCGAGACTCGTCATTCGCGTCGTTCCGAAAAACGCTTGATCCGTCGTTCTCGACCACGGGACCGAGCTGCTTGGGGTCACCCACGGCGACGAGCGTCTCGCACCCGAACGAAGAGACGGCGGCGACGAACGCCGGCTCGGTGATTTGCGACGCCTCGTCGAGCACGACGAGCGCGAACGTCGAGTCGCGCAAACACTCGTTCGCGCACGACGCGGCGGTGGTCGCGACGACGCGGCACTTTCCGAGCGCGCGCGCGCGCGCGTCCGCCTTACCCTCCTGCGTCTCGCGGAGCTCGCGCGCGAGCGCGGCGCGCTCGCGCGCGTTCGTCGCGTCGCGCAGCATCGCGCGGAGCTCGCGCGCGTGGTCGGCGCCCTTCCCGCGGAGCGGGCGGCCGCCTCGGCCGAGCACGGGCTCGTTCTCGTCCGCGCCTCCCCGCGAACCAGACGCGGCGACGTGCAGCGAGCGCGACAGCACCGCCGGGTCCATCTTGCGCAAAGAGCCGACGCGCACGAAATCGCCGAAACCCACATCTAACAGGGCTTTGCACAGACGGTCGACCGCGACGTTGGTGTGCGCGGTGATTAACACGCGGAAATCGGGGCGGTTTTCGTCTCGCAACCGCGACGCCGCCTCTTTTACGAAGGACGCCAGCGTTTTGGTCTTGCCGCTGCCGAAGGGGCCGTGCACGAGCCGCACCGGACTCACCGTTCGTTCGAAAACAGGCACGCGACGCGCCGCCTCGACCGTCGCCCGCAGCGCCGCGCTCACGGCGAACGCCTGGTCGCGGTTCAGCCCGTACGTCTCGCGCACGACGCGAGCCGAAGGAGGCGCCGAGAGCGGCGCGTCGAGGTCGTCGTCGGTTTGTTTTTTCGGTCCGTCGTCCTCCGCGACGACGTCGACGTCCTCGCGGTCTTTCACGATCGGCGCGCCCGCGACGTGCGGCAGCAGCGGGAACGAGGCGGCGGTCATGGACGCGAACGCGTCGTGCTCGGCGAGCGCGCGCGAGGCGGAGCCTTGCGCGCGCATCGCGTACACTCTGTGCGCGCGGCGATCCCCGGAGAGAACACCGGGGCGCGCGCACAAAAGCTGAATCTCCATCTTGCCGTCCTTGTCCGGGCCGTGCCAAAGCGCGCGCGCCGCCGCCGCGAACGGAGCCTTCGTCTTGTCGCGCACTCCGGTTGACGAAGCCGACTCGAACAACGCGGTGTTCGCCAAGATCCACAGGTCACCTTTGCAGTACCGAGGCGCGCCGGCGCGGGAAGCGCCGCCGCGGCGCTCGTCCGGGTCGTTCAGGTACAAAAACGTCTTCGTCGTCGGCGCCGCGGGCTCCTGCGCGGCGGCGGCTTCCGCCCGACGCGCCTCGTCGTCGAGGGTCTCGTCGCCGCCGCCGCCTCTCCTTCGCCCGCCCGCGAGCGACGGCCGTTGACGCCCGTTCGCGAACGTCTCGAAACGCACCGCGCAGTCCGCGTGGTACGCCGCGCCGAGGGAAGCGGCGCCCGCGCGGAACGCGCGCGAGATGCGCGCGGCTTCGTCGCGGTCGTCGCCGCGCCGCGCCGCGGTGACACGCTGCGCGGGCCGCGGCGCCTCGCCGGCGGCGGCGCTTCGCGCGACGCCGCTCGCGACCCGCTCCAGGTCGAGCCGCGCGCGTCTTAACGTCTCCTCCATCTCTAAACGGAGCGCGCCGCAGAAGTGCGCGCGGTACGCCTCTGCGTCCGCGAACGACGACGGCGGCGTAACGGCGTCGCGCGCGTCGGAATCTCCGACGCGCGCGGAGTTCTTATCGCTCGCGCTCGGGAACGCCAGGCGAAGCACCCTCGCGTCGTCCTCGGGACCGGACGGAACGTCGCGCGCGGCGCCGTTCGCGTTCGGGCGCAACAAAGCGCGCCGGTGACTCTTCGTCGGCGGTCCGCGCGGTGGGATCCCGATCCCGATCGCGTCGCCCGGAAGGGCTTTTTGTTTCACCGCTTCCGCGCCGCCGACGAGATCGATCGGAGCCGCGTCCTCGGACGAAGTTCCGAAGGACGCCGCGAGCGACGCGAGCCCGGCGACACCCGCGGGTCCTTCCGCGCGCGCCAGCGCCGCGGCGAGCGCGCTCACGCCGCCGCTTTTTTCCTCAAGTCGCGGAGCGTTCCGAGTGTCGTCAGCTATCCGAGAGTCGTCGTTCCGGTCGTTCCGGTTCTTTCCGTTTCCTGGAAGAGCGGATACGCCGTCTCGAAGAGCGCTCGGTCGTTTCGGCGCCGCGAAGCTCGCGTCGAACGCGGCGTACTTGCTCGTCCGATTCGCGAGCGGGACGCTTTGCGAAGGGTCGTTCCTCGGTGGAACTCCTTTCGGGAACGATTGCGATCGCGATCCGTCGACGCGCGCGGCGGCGTACAGGTCGGCGAACGATCCGGATCCGTCGCCGGCGAAGCGCGCCAGCGCGGCGCGCGGGTCCAAACTCCCGTCCGCGCTCGGGTCGCTCTCGGAGTCGGACCCGTCGCACACAGTCACAGGGTCGCGAACGCTTCCGGAACCGGTTCCGGAACCGGGAGCGTTTCGGTCTCCGGTCAGGTCTCGAGACCGGAGAGCGTTTTGTTTCGTGGAAATCGTCGTCGTCGTCGCCGCCGCGCTCGCCGGCTTCATGGCGGGCGCGCGGAAGGGGCGGAGCGCGGCGGCGGACGCGCCGGGCGCCGCGCCGCCGCGCGGCGCGCGCGGCGCGAAGGGAACGGATTTCTTCTCGGCGTCGTCCTTCGTGTCTCGCTGCTGTTTCGCTTCGCCTCCCGCGTCGTCGCGGAGAGTGATTTCGTCGTCCGGGTGCACGTCGAAGCCCTCCAGGCCGCGCACCGGGTCGCCCTCCAGGATGGCGTCGAACTCGGCATCGCCGAGCTTGCGTCGCGCCACGGGCGCGCCGACGGGCTTGTTGTCGTCGTCCGCGGCGTACAGCTTGGCGAACCGCTCGGTCGCGCCGAAGAAGCTCACCTCCAGGATCCCGTCCACCCAACGCGCGTTCTTGGGCTTCTTATGCGTGTCGCTGGTGTACGTGCACGTCCAGCTCCGCGGGGAAAGCATCGCTCGCTCTGGGCACCGAGAGGTGCCTAGATCTGAGCACCAGCCGAACGACGCTCTCGGAGCCGAGCCCGCGTGGCGCGACGCGTATCGGCGCGCTTCTCCGCGCCGTTCGCCCTACTCACCGCCGATCCGACGCGCGTCCCGCTCGACGCGCCGGTCGGTCCGGCGGCGCGTGCGCCCGCGCGCCCACTTGTGGAGACTCCGAGACAGCGAGATTCGAAAAACGTCAGTGACGCGCGGCGAAAGGAACCCAAGAGAGGCGCAGGCGAGAGGTGACGAGAATTTTCGGCACGCGTCATTCCGCGGGGCCCTTGGAGGCTGGAGGGTTTGGCGGCTGAGATGGCGGTGCAGCGCCTGCAGAAGGAGCTCCGCCTTTTGGCGAAGGACCCCCTCCCTTCGATCATCGCGCGGCCGGACACGAAGAACATCCTCGTGTGGCATTACGTGCTGGAGGGCGACGCGTCGTCGGAGTACGCGGGCGGGACGTACCACGGGAAAATCACCTTCCCTAGTCAGTACCCGTTCCGCCCGCCCGCGATCGTGATGGTCACGCCGAGCGGGCGGTTCCAGAGCAACACGCGTTTGTGTCTGTCGATGTCCGACTACCACCCCGAAACATGGAACCCGAGCTGGTCCGTCGCGAGCATCTTGACCGGCCTCCAGAGTTTCTTCTACGAAAACACAGCCACCACAGGGAGCGTTAAATGTTCCGCACGCGAGCGACAGAAACTCGCCGCGGCGTCCGCGGCGTTCAACGAAAAGAACCCCACGTTCCGAAAGGTGTTTCCGGACTTGATCGGTACCGGTGAGCGTTCCATCTCGGAATTGAGAGACCGCGATGGAACGACCGGGGTGGTGACCGACGGAGCGCGCCGCCGAGAGACGACGACGACGACGGAGACAAAAAAAAACGTCTTCTTAGCGCGTTTCGTCGTCGTCGCGCTCGTCGCCGTCGCCGCGATTGTCTTCGCGGCTGTTACGAGAGCCACGCAGTGATAGGGTAGTAGAGCGTAGAGGTACAACAAAAAAAAAGGTAGAGTTACAACAAACGAAAGTGAACGAGTCGGAAATCTAAACGTTGGTCCCGCCGGAGCTGAGCATCTGCAGACAATCCGCCGCGTCGTCGATGTTCTTCTCGGCGCGCTTTTGCGCCTTCTTCTCGCCGACGTTCTTCCCGTCGGCGCGCGTATCGGCGTTCGGGCGCTTCTTCGTAGCGACACCCTTCTTCGTAGCGACACCCTTCTTCGAAGCCACAGATGCCGTCTTCGTCATGCGCGTCTGAACGCGCTTCGGCAAAAAGGCCGCTGCGGCTCGGTCGCTCCGGTACCCCGGGCCCGAACTCACCTTCGTGCCGCCCGAGCCGCCCGAGCCGCCCGAGCCGCCCGAGCCGTCCGAGCCGGCGCCGCCCGGCCCGTCGCTGCCGCTGGGGACGGCGCGCGCGTCGAAGGTGGCGGCGTTCGCGGGGTGCGTCGGGAAAGAAAAAGGCGCAGCCGCCGGCGGGAACGGAACCCCGGGCGCGAAATACGTTGGCGGGAAACCGAACGGCGCCGCGGGGTGCGGCGGGAACCCCGGCGGGACGGTCGGCGCGAACCCCGCTCCGTTCGGCGCGAATCCCATCGCGTTCGGCGGCATCGGCGCCTCGAACATCTGCCCGGGCATCGGCGCGTACGCCCAAGGCGGCGGGAGGTACGCGAACGGGTGGTACGCGAACGGCGTCGCGCTCCCGCGCGTCGAGGGTTGGAACCCCGGCGGCGGCGCGCCGGCGTTGGCGTCGAGCGACGCCGTCGGCGCGAGCCGGGGTCCGCTCGCGACCGCGCCGGGAAGCGGCGCCTCACTCATGGACCCGTCGGGGTACAGGATGAGCCTGGGCGGGCGCGTGAACGCCGCCAGAGGACGCGCGGGCTCGGCTTCGCCCGATCCCGACCCCGATCCCGAGCCGCCCGCGCCGCTCCCGCCCGAGTCGCCGCTCGTCGCGCCGGCTCTTCCCGCGCCGCCGGCGGGATTTATACCACGTTCCGTCTTCTCCTCCCCCCCGGGGTACTGGTTCCCGTCGTACCACCGTCGGCCGAGCTGCAGCGACTTGCGCGCCGGCACCCCGGCACCCCCCGCGGCCGCATCGGCGGCGGCAACCAGGAACGGGTCCCGCAGCGCCACCGGGTCGCTCAGCACGCTCGGAAAGCGCTTTTTTTTTTCGCCGCCGACGACATCAAAAGCGGCGGCTTCTTTTTCCGTCTCGGCTTCGGGAGATGCGTCGTTTTCTTTTTCTTCCCTTAAGCCCTCCTCCAGCGCCGCGTCGCCCTCTATGTCCAGCTCCTCGCCGTCGTCCTCGCCCAGCCCCGCGGCGAGTTTGTGCAGGTTTTCCGGAGACACTCCCCGTTCGGCTTCGGGAGAGCTTTTGTCGGCGGGAGACAAAAGCGGCGCGACGGGAGGCATGGAAACGACGGCGGTGCACGTCGGCTCTTCCTCCTCGTTCAATTCGTTCAAACGGCGCTCCTCGGCGTCTCTTTGGTTCAGGAACCGCAGCTCTCTTCGTTGCGCCTCCAAAAGCACGGCTTGTTCCATCTCCGCGAACGTCGCCAATCGTTTCCCTCCGTCGCCGCGAGTCGGCCCGTGACTCTTGATGAGCTCGGTGGTCGCGGCGACGAATTGCTCGTTGCGCCATAACGGGAACGCGCCGTGAAACGGATTCACGCCCGCGCGCACGTCTCGTCGATACGCCTCGACGCGATCGCGCACTTCGCGGCTCCAGCGCGCGTCGCTGGAAACGCGCGCGAGAGCCTCGCGGTCCAGGCGCAGGCGCGGTTTCTTCTTCTGCGAGACAAAAGGAGGACGAGCGAACGACGACGCGAGGTTAGATTTTTTGGTCTTTTCGCGCAAAAAGTTCGGCGTGGCGAGAAAAAAAAGGCGGTCTCGAAAACCCCGACGGGACGAATCGGAAAGGAATTCGGTGAAACAGAAAAAATCGCGGTGAAAATATCTCCCCGCGATCGCGCTCGGACCAGTCACCGACCGGCTCGCGAGAATCGAGTCGAAAAAGCTCGGGGCGCAGGCGTTCGGCGTCTTCGCTCGAACCGGCATCGGGCGGGCGGACGTCCGCGCGAAACGCCGGGAAGGCCCGCGGAGGTCTCTCCGGGTCCGCGCGAGCGCGGCCGTGGACCCGCGGCGCGCGGCATTCCCCGACGCGCGTCGCCGAGACGCTCCGCGCGCGCGCGCCCTCGACGAAACGCACCGCGCCGGGAAAAAAGCGGCATTGAAAGTCGCGAAAAGAAAGCAACAACCGCGCGCGGCTCGCTTCCGGGAACGGGTCGTGTCGCGACGCGCGAGCCGAGCCCCGTACCTGTCTTGCCTCGTCATCTTCGTCAGGCTTCGCGTCCGTCGCCTGGTCCGGCGTCGTCTCCGCGTCGCGCGCGCGCGTGTCCTCCTCGACGCTGCCCTCGCCGCTTCCCGGCGGGGACGGCTGATTGGTTCGGCAGTCGTCGCGCGCGTCTTCGGCGGGGACGTCCGGCTCGTCCCGCGACGCGGGCGCCATGTCCGCGCGACCGCCCGGGCGAGGCGCGGGACAGGCGCGAGGGGTCTCGAGGCTCGGCTCGAACGGCCGGTCGCACTCTCGCGGTCGTCGCGTGCGCGCGTGTGTGGCTTCGCGCGGAACGCGGCGCGCCCGTCTGCGTCGCTGGCGAAAAAGGTCGAGTGACGAGTGTTTCCCGCGAAACGTTTTTTCCACGTCGGCAAAAATCAGCGACGTTCATTCGCGCAGAACTGCGACGCCCGCGGGCGAAACAAAAGTCTGCAGTCTCGGTCTGCGAGCGTGAGTCGTCTCCAACGGCTTTCGCGTTTCGTCACTCCCGACGACGCCGCGCGGTCATGGCCCGCTCGGCGCGTAAGGCGAAGCCGTCGGCGCCGTCGCTGATGGCCGCGCTCGCGGAGGACGACCCGCCGGTCGACCTCGCGGGCTCTCCGGCCGCGCAGGCGTCCGCGCGCGCGTCTCCGGTCGCGAACGGAGCGGACGCGCCCGCCGAGGAAACGGCGCTCGACGCCGTCCGCGCCATCGCGACCATGGCCCGGGACGCCTCCGAGGCGGAACGCCCGAACGTCGCCCGAGCCCTCGCGCACGCCGCCGAGAGCCTGCACGAGATCCTCACGCACGAGCACGGCGTGGACGGCCGCGAGGTCCTCGACGTCATGGTCGCGTCCCTGCGCGTGCGTGCCCGAAGCCCCTCCGCGGCGCCCCTCGGCCGTTTCCTCTTTTCTCTCCCGAACGCGCTCGTACGCTACACGCGCTCTGACGTCTTTCCCGCGGACGCGAACGTCGATCATGATCGACGTCACGCGTCGAACACATCAAACATCGACAGGACGTGCACTCGGCGGTGGATGTCGTGTCGCCCGACGCGACGCCCGCGCGGAAGGACACCGCCTTGGCGCTCCGCGACCACGAGGCAGCGCTCTCGGGGTCGGCGATGCAGATGGAGGAAACCAAGAAGCTCCTCGAGGAAACCGCCGCCGGCGCGTCGCGTCTGCTCGAGATGAACCGCAGGCTCCGCGAGGAGCTCGACGTCGCGCGCGCCGAGCGCGACGCCGCTCGCGCCGAGGCGGATCAGACGCGCGCGCGCGCGCAAGCGACTTCCGAAGTCGGTTCCGCCTCGCCGACTTCGGAAGTCGCCGAGCTCAAAACCGCGCTCGCCGAGGCGGAGCGGAACCTGCGGACGGTCAGCGCCGGGTTCCGTCTGCTCCGGCGCGAGCGGGAGGAGGCTCTGAACGTGCTGAAGGGCTCGGAGGCGACGCGCGCGGCGCTCGACGAGGAACGCGCCGCCGTGGCGAAAATGCGAGAGGCGTTGACGCCGCCGACGGCTTCGAAAACGAGCGCGAGCGCGAGCGCTCGCGACGACGACGACGACGACGACGACGAGAACGATCCCTCGACGGAATCCGCGGCGCGTCTCTCGCGTCGCGTCTCGCGCGCGTCTCGCGCGCGACGCGCGACGGAACCGGGAGCGCCTTTCGTTTTGCCTCCCATCGGGGAAGGGGACGCGGCGAACGAGCCGAGCGCGGGTCTCTCCGCGGCGACGGGCGCGCGCGTGAGCGACGACGAGGAGGTACATTTTGGATCGGCTTTCGGAGACGACGACGGTCCGGAGGAACCCTTTTCGTTCGCGCCGCGAAGCGTCGCCGGCGCCGCGTCGCGTCGGACTCGCGTCGGCTCCGCCCGGGCTTCCGACCTGGCGCCGCCTCTTCTCGCCTCGACTGGGAGCCTCCTCGCCCGCAGGCCGGAGAGCGCGCCCCCCTCCGAGCGCATGCTCACCAACTCGGCGGCGCGGCGGGGCGAGCCCGTGGCGGAAGACGCCGCGGCGAGGAGGCTCCGCGCGCTCGGCGACGCCGAGGGCGCGGCTCGGCCGACGACGGCGCGCGGCGGCCGAGCCGGAAGTCTCGGCGAGATCACCCTTCGGGGTCTCGGCGCCACGCTACCTCCGAAGCACGCGGTGAGCGACGAGAGCGAGATCGAGACGAACGACGACGACGACGGAGTCGTCTCGGAGGTTTCGGTGTCGGACTCGGAGGGTTCGGTCGAGGACGACGCGCGCGCGACTCTCGGGTCACGCGCGCGCGTCGAGAGGAAGCGACGCGACCCGCGACTGGACCCCATACGGAGAAGTTCCCACGAAAAAAAGGCTGGAAGGGGAGAACGAGTCGTCCGTCCCGAACCGGGTTCGCGACGAATCGGCGCTGGATCGTTTGTCGCGAGCCGCGGCTCCAGCCGCGCCGCGACCCCCGCCGCGTCGCCCGCGAAGCCCCACGCGAGAAACCCGCGAAGAGGACACGGCCGCGAAGAAAGAGAAAGAGAACGCGAACGCGAACGAGAAAGGGAGGATAAACCCGCGTTCCGTCCCGCGGGCATAGCGACGGCGACGCGCGCGGTTCCCGAGCTGCTCACGGGCGCGACGCTGGCGTTTGCGGCGCAGAGACTGGCGGCGGCGGATGCGCGTTTTGTGAGGTGGGCGGAGGGCGCGCCGGGGCGGCTCGACGCGGGCGCGTCGGGTGTCTCCGCGCGGAGAAAACACAGCAGGGGGGGCGGGAAGAACGCGCGCCGACGCGCGCAGTGACACGAGGTACGTTACTGTTTATACCTGAAGGTTGTGACGTACCGCGGCGCTTTTCTCGCTTTTCTCGCGGCGAGGCGACGAAAAAAAAAAAGGGTGGTTTTCCAAGAAAACGCGCCGCGCGCCGTTCGGCGATACGATACGGCGAAAATTAACTCGAAAACGACCGTCTGTCGCTCCCAGTTGCGCGAAAACTGCCGGCAACCGCAAAACGCCCGAATTTATTTGTCGTTCCAATGTCGTTCGGGTTATTAGACGACAGTTTTTCTTCGTCATCATGTCGTCTAATCCGTCGCCCCTTTGCGCGCGCCCGGGCATACGTCCCCGCGCGGAGGAAGAGCCGGTTCGAGTTCCGAGCTTGTCTTTCGACCGCGGCGATGGGGGTGTTCCAGAAGAAGGCGCCCGAGCCGGCGTCCGACGCCGACGGCTTCTCGTCGTTGGACGATGCCAAGAATCACGGTAACAACGACCGCGCGAACGACGATCTGTCCGACGCCGAGGACGACGAGTCCATGGTGCCCGCGCTGCAGGCTGCTGCGTCCGAGCGCGCGCCGGGCGCGCTCGGCATGTTCCTCTTCTCGCTCTTCTCCAAGAAGAGACACACCGAGGGCGTGAGCGCACACGAGACCGCGCGCGCGTACTTCGCGTACGTGCGCGTGCTCATGCGTCGTCAGCCCGTGAGCGCGTTTTTCATGGCGCTCACGCTGTGCGCGCTCGCCGTGGCGTACGCGACGCTCCCGGTGTTCGTCAACCTGGCGTTCCGGATCGTCTACCTCTCGCCCGGCGTCCGAGGCGTCAGTCTGGACCAGTTCTCCAAGTGGGTCGGTCTGTACTCGCTGTGCATCTTTATATGCGCGTCTCTGTTTGAGCGCACGTTTGTGTACGCCAGAGCGGGCTTGACCAACGACATCTCGATGCTCGCGCTGGAGTTCTCCGAGCTGGACGACGACGTGACGGACGAGATGATGCGAGGGTTCTTAACCAGGGACGCGGACGCGTTCCGGCTGTTTTCCCTCCACGCGCACACCCTGGTATTACACTCCGCCGCGGCGGGCGCGTGTTTCCTGGCGTCGTTAGTAGAGGTGCCTCAGCTCGCGTCCACTCTTTTGCTCTTCGCGCTCGCGTACCTCGTCGTCGACGTCGCGTGCGGCGTGGTGTCCGCGGCGCGCAGAACGGGCACCGCCGCGACACCGAGAAGAAGAGCGGAGTCCATCGTGATGCGGCACATCGCGTCGAGCGGGGACGGCACGCGACGAGTCGAGCTCGCCAAGTCGCTCTCGCTCAAGCCCGTTCGCGACGAGGAGAACTCGACCGCGAAAGAGAAGAAGACTTTTCTGGAAAACACCCAACTCGGCGCCTTGAGCGACGAGATCGAACGCCAGAACGCCGTCACCGCGCACCTCGCGATCATCGCGATCGCGCCCGCGATCGTGCTGTACGTGGGTTCACAAACCGTCCACGCGGGTGCGATCACCGCGGATGACATCGGGTACGGTTTGCTGTTCTACGCCGTCGCGGCGTATTGCATGAGCGCCGCGCAACGCGCCGCGCTGCAGCTTCTGTTACTCGCGCCGGCGACGAACCGGTTCGTCAACTTCGCAAACGCGGCGACGAAAGCCAAACGGCGGCTCGGGGAGAGCGAAGAGTCGTTCGTGAAACGCGTGAACAGCACGAAGCTCAAGTTCGAGACGGTGAGTTCCAAACGCAAAAGGCGCGTGTTCGATAATTGGCCGTTACGAATCATCACCGCGTGTTTGCTCGTCGCGTTCGTCGCGGGCGCGGCGAGCGTGTACGGCTCGAAAACGTCCATCGTGTGCGAAGACGTCGCCGCGACGTGCTCGTGCGCGCTGTCCGGCGAACACGCGAACTTGTCCCCGAGCGCGTTCGAGACGTCGCTCAAGCTGATCTTCAGCACCAAGGCGGGGTGCCGTTTCGAACATACCGACGCGCAGCTGTTAACGCGGTGCGCGACGCAGATGCAGAAGCGGCTGCGGAGCTCCGTGTCCGCGGGTACGCTCGCGACGGTTAAGCTGACGTTCAAAGGATGGTCCGACACGGAGCGGAGTTTGGAGGCTGAGTTTCTGATGACCGGTCCGGATTCGGCGTTGCCTCCGGGCAAGGTGGGCTCCGTCACGGTCACGGGCGCGCCCGTGATGACCACCAGCGCGCGCGTCACGGAGACGGCGCGCAATCCGAAACGCTCCGCCTCGTCCGACGAGGTGATCCTCGTCAAGCCGTTAGTGCCCGATGAGGCGTCCAGGCGCCGCCGCGTTCTGCTGCAGGCGCCGCCGCCCGAGTGGACGTGCCCGGAGTCGTACTACGGGACCTCCGACGGGTGCGACTGCGGATGGTGCAGCGCGTGGGACCCGGACTGCGTCGACCAGTCCGCGTACGTGTATGGGTGCCCCGAAGGCAACGTCTGCCTGAACAACGGCGCGGCCGGGGTCTGCTCCGGCGCCGCCTCGGAGGACGCCGAGGAGAGCTCCGTCGCGGAGGACGCCGTGGCTTCGGAGGTCTCCGAGTCCGAGAGCTCCGAGTCCGAGCCGTTTTCGTCCGTCCCTGACGAGTGGTTCTGCTCCCCGGGGTACTACGACCAGGCGGACGGGTGCGACTGCACGTGCGGCGCGCCCGATCCAGACTGCGAACTCCCGGGGCAGTACCTGTACGGCTGCGCCAACGGCGTCGGCGCGACGTGCGTCGACGGCGCGTGCGTCGTTCCCGGTGTTGCGGACGTTGAGGAGACGGAGATCGCGCCGGCGTCGGAACCGCCGTCGCCGCTGGCGTCGGAACCGGAAGCGCCGCCGGAGGCGCCTCCCGTGCCGTCGCCGCCGCCTTTCCCGTCGCCTCCGCCGCCGACGCCGTCGCCGCCGCCGCCGAAGCCGTCACCGCCGCCGCCGCCGCCGCCGTTCTCGCCGCCGCCGCCGCCGTCGCCTCCGCCGCCGGAGCCGTCGTCGCCGCCGCCCGGGCCGGACACGCCGTCCCCCCCCCCGCCGACGCCGTCGCCGCCGCCGTCGCCGCCGCCGTCCACAGGCGGCGTCCCCGACGGCGTCTTCGTCAACGGCAAGGGCGGATCGCGGTACTGCCCCGTCGCGGATCTCCCGCAGTCGCTCACCAACCCCGCGATGCTGGGCGAGTGGGTGGTGGAGGACGAGCTGTGCATGGACTCGTTCCCGAGACGCAAGGCGGACAAGAGCGGCAAGTACGTGGTGTGGCGCGAGAACTGGAAAGGCAAGCAGCCGCACATGACGTACGTGGAGGAGGATCCGACGTACACGCCCCCCGGGTTGAACCGCGTGGCGGGCGGCGTCGTGAGCATGGCCAACGCCGCGCGCTCGTGCTGCGACGGATCCTGGACGCGGGGGTTCCACTCGGAGGATACCTACGCAAGACATGAGTCGTGCCACACGGCGACCCGCGAGTACGACACGACGACGTGGAAGCTGAAACGCGTGACGGACACTTTGGAAGGGCGACCCGGCACGCACGGGGGGAATTCGTACACCGCGTCGTTTCACGACGACGGGTCTCTGGAGAGTTTCTGGAACCGTTCGTACGCGGACGACGACGGGGCGTACTGGCGCTGGAACGAGGGCGAAGTGTTTTTGCCGGGCTCGGACGCGGCGGAGCTCCCGATCGCCAACGAGATGGACGTCGGCGCGCTCGGGTTTGAGTTCCCGTACGAAAGGCCGTTCCCCCCCGCCCGGCTGGTCACGCCCGCCGCCAAGTGCAACGCGCTCATCGACGTCGGATCGACGGCGTACCGCGATTGCGTGGAGGAGCTGGTCAACGACACGGCGCGCGGCGCGATCAAGATCGCCATCGTGCCTTTGTACTTCACCACCACGGATCAAGCCGACGTGGACGCCGAAGCCATTAAACGCGTCTACGCGGGCGGCGACGCGACGGGAGCGGATTCGACGTTCGCGCGGTGGTGGCGGGAGGTTAGTTTCGGGAGGCAGGGCGACATCGAGCTCGACGTCCTGGACGCCGTCCCTGTAAACCTCCCCGAGTGGGTCGCGCAGACGGAGGCGGAGGAGAGTTTCAACCTGCGCGTCACCTCCGACGCGTGTAAAGCCGAGATCGCGGCGTTCGACGGGTACCCGGCGGTGGGCTTCGAGAGCGAAGCGGCGCGCGACGCGGGATCCGTCTGCGACGCCGCGAGCGATTGCATCCGCCCGACGTGGAAGTGGGACTACGCCGCGTGCGGCGGCAACTGCAAGACGTACGGCTTCGAGGACTTCTCCGAGTACGGGACCCAGTGTCTGGACGTCCCGGAGGCGCAAAACGTTCCCGGCGACGCGAGCGCCGGCGCGTACGCCGCGCGCGGCGTCCGCGTGAAGGCGTCTGTGAACCCGCCGAGCGCGTACGGCCTCGACGCGTCGACGCCTCCGTACGTGTGCGTCAGCGACGAGAACGTGCTCAGTCCCAGCCAAGCGCACCTGGTGGCGCGCGTCGGTTCCTTCACCGTGGACCCGAAAAAGTACCATCGCGTGGTGTTTTCGGTGTGGCGCACGCGGTGCGTCGGTGGCGCGTTCTCCGGAGGGTTCAGAGTCAACGTCGGGAGCGAGTCTACGTTCACGGAGTTTGGCAGCTCCATGCTGATGAGCACGACTGACTCTGGTGACGGGGACATCGGCTACGCTGATACGACACCTTGGGATCTTTCAGAGAGCGATGACACAATTCCCGCGACGTACGTCAACCCCAAAGGCACGGCCGGGACGTTCATTCACGAGCTGATCCACTCGTTCGGGGTTCAGAACCACGCGCGCGCGTGTAAAGACACGATGGCTATGCACCTGGAAGGCACAGAGGTTTCCTTCTGGGGTTTACCGTGCGACGTCGTCGAGTACGGGAGCTGGTTCTCGGTGATGGGCAAGATGGGCGGCGCCGCCGCGACGCATCCGCACGCCGGCACGATGTACGACCTGCACTTGTTACACAAGAGCGACGTGCACGTCGTGACGGGCACCGGCACGTACGTCATAAAGCCGCTCAACGCGTTGACCACCGCTCCGGGAGACAAACGCGCCGCTGTGGTGCAGCACACGGACCAGTACGTGGACTCGGACACCACGGACTGGACCAAGGTTCTGCCCCCGATCTGGGTCGAGTTCAGGGACGCGCTCGGCGTGGACCAGTCGCTGGCGTGGCCGGAATACGCCGGGAACACCGAGGGCATCATGCTCACCTGGGGGCACCAGTACGGCGACGTCCTGCTTGACCTCGACTTCGGCGCGCCCGACGCCGCGCGTTCGCTGGCGGACGTCACGTTGAAGCCCGGCCAGTCCTTCGTGGTGGACCAGTTCTCCGGCGGCGTGAAAGTGGGCACGGTGACGTTCGCCGACGTCGTCGTGGCGAGCGACAAGTCCTCCGCTTCCTTCTCGGTGACGTACGCGCAGACGAGCCCGGGGAGCGGGCTCGGCGGCGCGATCGACGTCTTCTACGAAGGCTCGCAGCCGTACCCGGCGACGAAGTACGCCACGTACCCCTCCTCGACCGCGCGATTCGTCGAGCAGAGGCTCTGCCTCGCCAACTACAGCGTCGTCGAGCACATGTGCGTGCCGTGCCCCGCGGGGACGCACAATCCGACGAGACACGACGTGACCGAGACGGACACCGAGTGCGTACCCCTCGTTTCCTCGGCGGCGGTGGCGCCCGCGCCCGCGGCGCTCGGCCTGCCTGCTGGCTGGGACCTCTCACTGTGCGCGGCGGAGATGCACGGCGACGGCATATGCGACTGCGGGTGCGGCGGCGCGGACCCCGACTGCGCCGGCCCGAGCCCGGAGATCATCGCGCACATAGGACCGCACTGCGACGCGCCGTCGCCGGCTTCGTGCGACGCCGGAGTGTGCGCGCACGCGCCTCCGTCGTCGTCGCTCGTGAACGCCGGGAACGCCTCCATCCCGGCGTCCAACGTCGCCGGCGTCTCGTTCTACGACGTCTCAGGGCTCTCGGACGAACAACACGCCGCGTTGTTCCCCAGCGCGAACGTCGCCATCACGGATCAGGCGCTGGAGGCTGTGATCTCGGAAGCGGAGACACAGCAAGCGGCGGATCCGCCGCCGCCGCCGCTGGTCCTCCCCGACCCGGATCGTCCGCCGCCGCCGCCGCCGCCGTCGCCGCCGCCTCCCCCGACGCCGTCTCCGCCGCCGCCGTCTCCGTCGCCGCCGCCGCTGGCGCCGTCTCCGCCGCCGCCGACGGCGCCGTCGCCGCCACCGCCGCTGTCTCCGTCGCCGCCGCCGCCCGCCGTGCAGTCGTTCGCGCAGGCGTCTTTGGAGGGCGTCTCCGCCGCCGTGACGCACCGGTGCCACGGCGAGCAGGCGTCGCACAACGTGTATTTGGCTCCGCCGAGCACGTGGATTTCGTCGCCGTCGTACTACGCCTCGTGCGACGGGTGCGACTGCAACGCCGGCTCGCACGACCCCGACTGCAACGGCAGCGACGAGCCCGGGTTCGCGCAGGCGCTGTACGGCTGCCCGGCGGCGGACTGGAGCCAGTACAAGTGCATACAGGGTCTGTGCGTCGCGCGAGTCCTCGACGACGCCGCCTCGAGCGGGTGCGGGTGCGGCGTGAGAAACGCGCAGGGCGATTGCATGTGCCAGGACATCGACGCCGCGGCGGCGGCGAACGCCAACGCGTCGTCGTACGTCTCGCCGGACGTCGGGAACGCGAACGTTTCGGCTGGGAATAGCAGCTCTTCGCCCTCTTCGCCCTCGGCGGTCCCCCCGCCGTGCTTCCAGCAGACCTGCTGGAGCGTGCTGGGGTGCGAGTGCACGGCGCACGTAAAGAGCTGCGCGCCGTTTGCGACCTCCGCGCTGGACGCGTCGCACCCGCTTCTGACCGACTACCGGCGCTCGGCGCTTTTAAAGGTCACCGACGCGTGCGAGAGCGCGCAGTGCGGGCTGATCGGCGACGGGACGTGCCAGCCCGAGCTGAACACCGCGGCGTGCGGCTGGGACGGCGGCGATTGCTGCCTGCGCACCAGCCGGATGTGCAGGCAGCCGGGATGGGACGACGACGACTTCCAAACGTGCTTAGACCCCGCCGAGGCCACCTTCGCCGGCGGCGACCCGTGGCACGCCCTGGGACGCCACGCGCTGCAGCCCTCTAAGTACAGCTGCAAGTTCGACACGGACGGCACCGCGGACCCGAACCCGCCCATCGCGGAGCACAAGGTGTACGACGTGATGGACGTCCCCGAGTCGTACAGAGCTCTGTACTCTGACTTTTCCGCCGTGAACGCGACGCTGTGGAACAACTCCAACGCGTACACGTTTAACGTGTTCGAGGCGATCGTGTCGGGGACGCCGTTAGTGTGGACGCCTCTGCCGAACCTGCCCTACTACGCGTCTAATTACCGCACAGAGGCGGACGCCGCGCCGTTCCGCGACTTCCCTTTCGAAGCGCAAGCGGGCGAGTACCTCATCGCGCGCGTCAACTCGCCCGTGGAAGACGTGTACGTCGAGCTCATCGCGCCCGAGCCCGACGGCTCGCGCGCGGACCCGTCGAGGCTCAACACGACGTCCTTGGCGGTCTCGAGCGTACCCGAGGGGTATTCGGAAAACGACGGGTCTTCGAGTTTCAACGCCTCGGCCGCGCTGGCGTGGCATCGCGACAGCTGCACGTGCTACGCGTGCTTCTGCAGCTGCGAGGGCTCCGTCGGCGACCGGTACTCCCTGACGGCGGGCCCCGTCGCGGGCGTGACGACGACCCTGGTGAACGACGTCGGGTACGTTCCGAACGGGTTATCGCGCGCGTACCACCTGCCCGTGTGCGGTCACAACCACGCGGTGACCAACTCATACAGGGTGTACGTCGACCCGACCGCTGCGAACGGCGAGTTCACCCTGAAGGTGATGATGACCAGGCTGCACGACGACCACGCCTGGCCGATGATCCTCACGGTGTACGAGCCGCCCTCCGTCGTTCAAAACGACTGCGAGGACACCGGAAACGGGTTCGTGGATTGCTGCTTCCCCTTCTCGGAGACGTGCCCCACGCGCGTGGGCGACCTGGTGGCGACCGCGGCGTGCCTCTCCACGACGGGGTGCACGACCAACCTGTACAAGGAGATTAGAGCGGCGAAGAAGGGCTACTACACCATCGAAACAAAGTCCGCCGGGTACGGGGGCGGGGGATATACTTTATCGGTGCAGATTGAGAAAGCGCCCGGGACCCCCGCGGTTCCCGACGCGCTTCAGTTGGATCTTCCCGACACAGGCGGCTCCATCGCGTACGGCGGCGACGCTAAGTTCGGGAACATCACGTACACGGGCGAGACGCATAAATACACCTTCGAAGGTACTTTAGGCGACCTGGTGAGCATCGCCGCCGGACCGGACTGGGCGCCGTTTGACTCTTCGAAGTGCGGCTTACCGTACGGCGGCGGAAAGACGTGTCTCGACACGCACGTCGTGCTCGTCGCGCCCGACGGGTCTATTATAGGCGCGAACGCAGGCATCCCGGGAACAGCAAGCAGTGCTCTTTCGCGGGCGTTGACTCCGCGTAACTTCTGGGCGCAAACAAGAGCGGACCCTCTGTTCCCGGACCGGAAGTCTTATCGAACATCGCCGGTGCGTTTGAACGAGACTGGAACGTACACGGTAATCGTCGGCGGGCACACCGGACGAACGTCTGGCGGCAAATCCTTCGTTTCGTCCCTATCCCCCGTCGGCGGGTACTACCTCGTGCTGGACAAGGTGGGCACGCAGGTTTCCGTGACCGACGACGCGCGGTGCCCGAAACCGCCCGCCGGCGTGCTCGGGAAGTACGACCCTTTGAACAAAAAGCACGGGTGCGCGAACTTGCTTTGGAGTCTAAGAGACGGCGCGCCGAAAAAAGCGTTCAAACATGAAAACTGCGAGCGCTCCGAACCGCTATCGATTTTCGGAAGCTCGTACGGCGCGAGCATCGATAATTACCAGTTGCAAAACACCGGCACGTACACGCTCCGCGTGCGGTTCGCTTTGAACACGTGCGAGGCGCCGAGTGTAAGCCGCGAGGGGTACTGCGAAGTTAAAGCCGGCCCGTTTGAGGTGTATTTGACCACTAAGCACCAGCCTTCCGGACACGTCCCCGGCCCGGCTTCGGAGCCGCCGACGCCGGAGACGGCGCCCGTCCCTCGCGTCGCGCTCGGCGACGGCGGCGTGCTGTTCGACCCCGCGTGCGTCTCCGCGCCCGCGGGCGGGCAGTGCGCGTCGACGCAGGGCGTTCTGGCGGACACGTTCTGCTACGACACGCACGCGCCGCTCGACGACTTCGCGGACGATTCGGATTTCACGCGGAAACAAATCGTGCGCGAGGCGCGCGTGTCGTTTTCGGCGTCGGCGGGTGACGTCATTTGCGTCGCCGCCGCGCCCACGGCGGACAGCACGTGCGGCTCCGACTGCGCGCACCACGAGACGCTCACGCCGTACGACCGACCGCAGATCACTCTGCGGAACGCCACGGGCGGGGTCGTGGCGTACGCGGAACACACCGCGGCGGAGAGCGAAAACGATGAAGGAATCGCGATGTACGGCCAGACGGTGCCCGCGGACGGCAACTACACCGCCGCGGTGGCCGGGTACAAGGCGAGCGCCAAGCTTCTGGTGACGGCGTTCCTGTGCGCGGACGCGCGCGTGGAGTACGCGGACGTGGCGAGCGAGACGCTCGCGGAGTGCCGCACGCGCGCGAGCACCTCGCGCTGGGACAAGTGCGCGTCGCCGGACGGCACGCCCCTGACGTTTTCGGACGACCGCAAGACGGTCACCGTTGGCGGATCCGCCGGCGAGCGACACCGCGTTTTCGGGAACGCGGGTATGAATTTCCTCACCTCCGACGCGAGTTACGGCAAGTTTTACTGGGAGATCAAGACCTCCGTCGCGGACGCGGGCGCGAACGACACCGCCACGGACTTCATGTTCGGCGTGAGCAGCGTCGACATGGAGGAGTACGCGTTGCGGTCGGCGGACGACGGGCAGACGCACATGAACGGTTTCGGGTGCTACGGCGGCGGCGCGTGCGTCGCGCAGGGCAGCCGCGGCCACGCGAAGCTCGGAGACACGCTCATGTTCGCGCTGGATGTGCCCACGAGCTCGCCCGTGACGGTCCCGTCTCAGCCCGGGCTGTGGATCGGCCGCAACGGGTTCTGGGACGGCCGCTTGAACGTCGGCACGGGCACGTTGTTCAACAACTTCGACCCCGACGACGCGTTGCAATACGCGCCGGTCGCGCGCAACTTCAGTCTGTGCGCGGGGACGCGCTTCTTCGATTGCCGCAAGCCGCCGGACACGTGGGACTACGCCGACCCCTCGACGTACGGCGTGTCGTATTACCACTGCTGTCCGTTCCGCGAGGCGAAGGACTTCTTCGGGATCGCCACCGAGTTCTGGCCGGACGCGTACTTCGTCCCGGCGGCGAGCGCGTACGACGCCGATCTCGACGCGAGCGTGCACTCCGGGTCGTACACGGAGGGTGCCAACTGGGTGAGCCAGTCGCTTGGCAACCCGGTGAAAGACACGCAGGGCTCTCTTTCCGGGAACGACTACCACGAGACGCT
>ENA-OUOG01000306-OUOG01000306.1-marine-metagenome-genome-assembly--contig:-NODE-306-length-65583-cov-4.681251_pt1 | contig 65583 bp, 62 predicted proteins | sample MGYA00248635_ERZ508505 | MGnify/ENA primary metagenome ERZ508505 (study PRJEB26176, sample SAMN06267871) | marine metagenome | isolation source: Saanich Inlet, British Columbia, Canada | place: Pacific... | reverse complement strand
ACTTGGCCTGAACTTCTTTACCCGTTCCTGTTGGACCATTAATAAACACTGTCACGTCAGATTGTGACACGCGCTTGGCCAGAGCTAACATGTTTAAACTCGATGCTGCGCCAACAGCAACATGCTGTGGTCCGGATAATAAAGCCGTAATCACCTGCAACCCATAAACTGTATGCGATATCTTGGGATCTACTGAAACAGGCGGTAAATTTATAAGAATGGTGCGCCCACCCATCTCAGATTGCATTGAAAAGCTTGCCTGATCTTCATTGATCACAATAATCCGTTTTGCTTTTAAAGAGCGTGCAACCTCAACCAAACCATCAGCGCCCTTTAAGCTCGCTTGATAAGCCGACGAACAAACGAATGTCTCAGCTTGCGCTGACTTTAACTGCGGATCTTTTGTGACATCAGGCGTTTCGATAAATGCGATACTGCGCTGTGCAAGAAGTCCTGCAAGCACGCCCGCAATCCCTAAACCTGAACCATTAATACATATCTCTACCATAGAGCGCTCCTTTAACTCAGACAGGTAAAGGCAAGAACCGGGCCAAATTGCGAAAAATCATTCAAAAAACTAATTATTGGAGGTTTACTGCCAAAAAAAGTTATTATTCTTTGATTTCATTTTTTGTGTTGAATTCAATTTTCTGACAGGCAATACTCCCCCTAAGTGGAAATGCCGTCAATTTTGTGACGCAATGACCACAACCCCTGTGCCTTAGGCATAAAACGATCAAACGAGTAGATGAGTGCATGTCATGCCTAAGATAGAAGACCTAATTGTCGGCCAAGCAGCCACCACAAAGGAACTACGTCACCTCATCTCCGTTGTTGCTACATCGGCGAGCACTGTGCTCATTCTCGGTGAGACGGGCTCTGGTAAAGATGTTGTGTCTCGTGCCATTCATGCCGCTTCCAAGCGCAAGGGAGACCTTGTCTCAATCAATTGCGCGGCAATTCCTTCTGAACTTCTCGAATCCGAACTCTTTGGTCATGAAAAAGGTGCGTTTACAGGCGCCGATACAACCCGCAAGGGCCGGTTTGAAATGGCGGCGGGCGGCACACTCTTTCTCGATGAAATTGGTGATATGAATATTGCCCTTCAGTCCAAACTGTTACGTGCGATTGAAAATAGAACAATCCAACGCGTTGGTGGCGGCAAAGACATTCCTGTGGATTTTCGTCTCGTTTGCGCGACCCACCAAAATCTTGAGGGACTTGTGGACACGGGTCAATTCAGGGCCGATCTATATTATCGAATTAATGTTTTTCCGATCAATGTACCAAGCCTTGCAGAGCGCTCGGTTGATATACCAATGCTCATCGATCGCATCATGGACCAATCAGAGAATATAGAAAATCGTCCGATCTTTGATGAAAGTGCACTCACTGAACTCGCTAAATATACCTGGCCAGGAAACATTCGAGAATTACGAAATGTCATAGAGCGAGCAACGGTTTTATTTCCTGCGCGTAACATTTCGGGTAAAAATGTCCGCGAAAACTTACTTCGTCTAAAGGTGCCCAATCACGATGAAGAGCAAAATGCCCTTTGGGAAGCCTCTGCTGGTTTAACGGGCGTTAGCGGTGATACAGAAGATGCTGATGCAACACAAACACCCCTTCCCCATCCATCGCATTATCAGCAATGGTTTGCTTATTTTGATCACATAGACATTCGGAGACACTTAAGCGATGTCGAAGCGGTTTTGATTGAGGCTGCGCTTGAAAAAACCGATGGCAAAATCAGCAGTGCCGCCGATGCTTTGAAATTGCGCCGCACTACCCTGATTGAAAAAATGAAGAAGCTTATGATTGAGCGCCCAATTTCAGCGCATAACGAAGAACGCGAAGCCAGTTAGCCTAAAACCAAGGCCGATCCTATTTACGATGAAAACATTATTTATCGACTGTAGGCCCGCATCATTTTTTGTGAATTGCTAAATTGATGACTTAAGCTGGTCAAAGCTTCATCTAGATCCGCGCTTATCTGAGCATTTTCAACGGCACAAGATTCAATGTAAGCTAAAAGCTCATCATCAGCCTTGCTCGGAACACTCATGAAATCGCTCAACAGGGCGCGGCGTTCAGCATCAACAATGCAAACAGCCTCAAAGTCGCCTATCACCAAAGCTGAACGTAATTCATTATTAAGGTGCTCAAATTTTTCACGGAATTCATTCATTTTATACTCGCACTCATCGACTCTTGACTAAATCTATTGGGTTATACAGGTAAAGCCTAATCAGCTTTAATCTCAGCCCAAGCGTCTCGAATATCCACTAAAAGAACATGCGCCGCTTTTGTGGCAACGCCGTGCCCAACTTTCATATCTTCAAGCATTTGCTGACGGCAATATTCATAAAGACGAAATAAATTATTCGCAATATCGCCACCAAGTTCAAAATCCAAGCTCGACTGAAGCGCATAAACGATCGTCATAGCGCGAGCAAAATTTTTAGATTTTAACTCTAAATCGCCACCAGCCTTAAGATCTGCATTATCTGCAAATAATAACATGGACTTAAGGAGCTCATCAAACATCGTCAAGACAATGGCATGAGGGTCAGTAATTTCATTAATGGCTTGACGATCCGCATTTTTATAAGCCTCGCCAACTTTTCCATAATTCATATTCATAATTCTTAATTCTCTTGCTTGATCGCTTAAAATTGCTTAATTTATAGGCATGGGACAGTTTGATAGCATCAATAGCGCACAGCATTTACGTATCGCGGAGTCGATTTCGACGACGCAGAAAGATGTATCTACTGCCGCAGTTGCTCAATCGATATTTTCAACAAAAACATTATCGACGCCAGCAACCGCCCTTGCCGCTAACTTTGCAATCCCCATGCCAACTAATACTGACACGCGTGGCGCGGTGTCATCCGCCGCTCCATTTTTTGCAAACACATCAACAATACAAAATCAAACGCAAACCAAGCAGTTTCATCCACGTGGTGCGCCCTCAACTTTAGTGTCTGAACGGTTTTTTTCGTCTCGGCAAACATTAGCGCCGGTGCCAATGCATAATGCAGCAGCGGTCAAAGCCATCTATACATCGGATATCACCAAATCTGCACCAAGGTATCAAGACGAAATTAACTTAATCGCCTAACACGCCAAGTTAGATATAGCGCTTACTTCTTTTCAATATCAATCAAATTATTTTGTAAATCTAAGTAAGCTGTAAATAAATCACTCTCCGTCACAACTCCGAGCAAGACATTGTTCTCGCGATCAATAATGGGAATAGACTCACCTACGAAAGTACTGGCCACTTCAATAGCCTGGAGCAGAGATGCATCAGACTTTATGGACAGCTGTTCAAGATCAGCAAGCGCAGACATATGCGCTGCCGGATCAGCACGAAGCATATCAACAATCGTCGTTTTTCCTGCAAATTTGCCATTGCGATCGACAATATAAATTTCACTCGAATTATGCTTTATCAATAAATCCAATCCAGTCTTAACGCGCGTTGTCGGCGACGTCTGAACAAAATCGTTTTGCGCCAAATCTGTGATGGGCGTTTCCATCATTTTCAGATGCCCGCGCCCGCGCAAAATATCAATTCCTCTATCAAGCAGTTGGCGGTCAAAAAATGATGTGCCATAGAGCACATTCGCGACAATGCCTGACAATACAACTGTGATTAACGCAATGACCGCCGTCTCATAAGAGAGGGTTAATTCCAATATAATCAAAACAGCGGCCAAAGGCGCACCTAAGACAGGAGCAGCCACAGCGGCCATGCCGCAAACAATGAGAATGGTCGATAAGTTGCCAACATCATAACCAGAAAATAAGGTCGCGAGGACAGCGCCAGAAACCGCACCAAGGAATATGGCCGGTGAAAAAACGCCGCCAAATAAACCAAATCCAATACAAAGAGCGGTCACAAAAAGCTTCAAGACAAGCAGCAATGATAAATCAACGGGCACAGTTCCACCACTAACAATGGACTGCACGACCGATGTGCCCAAGCCAAGCACTTCTGGGACAAAAACACCCACTCCAGCGCAGCCAATAGCAGCGATCAAGGCAAGCGGTAAAGGTGATAGTTTTGATGTGGTGGCCAATCTTGCGGCATAACGCATCGAAAGCATAAACATGACCGCGATCAAACCAAAAATTGGGCCACTCATAATAACTGGCGGCAATAAACCTAATAAGTCGATATTGGTGATTTCGACACGAAAGGCATGATTAGACCCAAAAAGCCAATGACTAAATGCTGACGCACTTATTGATGAAATGGCAATTGGCGCAACGGCGCGAAGAGAGAAATGACGTAAAATAGCTTCCAGAGCAAATATGACACCCGCAAGCGGCGCATTAAATCCTGCTGAAATAGCGCCTGCTACTCCACAGCCAATAAAAATATCTGTGGTCGCACTCGCGCCGAACCAACGTTTAAAAAAGCTTCCCATGGTTGCACCAAAATGCACAAGCGGGCCATATTGCCCAACCGACGCACCCCCGCTTGCCGAAATAAAGGCGATGAATGTCGAGCCCAAACCCGTCTTAACATCTAGCTCATTATCCGTACGATGGGCGGCATAGATACTATCAGCAGGCCCATGAAACCGGGCAATATTCAGGCGCTTTCGTACAAACACAACCAGCAATGCGGCTGCGGGCAGTACAAATAAAGGCGTCAAAGAATAGTCATTCCCACCAATGGAAATAGGGAAGAGGATAAGGTCTGTGCGAAGTCCAGAAAAATAGGCCACGCCAAAGACAAAGGCATTTGCAACAAGCGACATGAGCAATCCGACAATGAGTCCAATCATTAGGGAGATACCCAGTTCATGAAGAGTTAGTTTTAGTTTCATTGAAATGACATTCATAGAATTACCTTATAATCACGCAGCATAGATTCGGCTTATTCACGCAGATAAGCCGATTACATATTTCCTCTAACCTATTTTGGCATAGGTTTTTCACAAATCGGCATAAAACTTGCAAAAATTTGTCGTTATGCATAGTAAGCAGGAATGTAAAACTTAATGGCCGTAGACTATATCAGCGCGCTAAATGCCGGTAGTGGACTAAATAGCACCCAGATTGTTGACGCTCTGGTTGATGCCGAGCGCTTGCCCAAAGAAGAGCGCCTGACCAAGAAAATTGATGAGAAAACCGTCTCTATTTCCAGCTTAAGTAAAGTAAAAACGGAATTCACAACACTTCAAACAACGCTCGAGGCATTGGATGAAACAACAGGCTTAAGCGCCTCGTCATCCGAAGCGAGCATCAGTATTGCCATTACAGATGCTTCTGAGCTGTCTCAATTTTCTTATACGATGGACATTAACCAACTCGCCACATCGCATACATTAGTTTTTGATGGTTATACTTCCGCCACTGACAGTGTTGGATCTGGGTCACTTTCATTTGATTTTGGGACATGGTCCGACGGAACATTTGCAGCAAATGCAGGTCTCTCAAGCCAAACAGTCACCATCCCAACAGGCGAGGACACACTTGAAGAAGTCAGAGACGCCATAAATGATGCCGATATCGGCGTTCTTGCTTCCATTTTGCAAACTGGCGTTGATTCTTACTCACTGATTGTACAAGCAACCAGTGGCGCAGATTATGCGATGCGAATGAGCGCAACCGAAACATCGGGCGATGCCGGCTTAGCCAATTTAGACTTTTCAACCTATGATGCCAATTTGGTCGCGCAAGATGGACAAGATGCAATCTTCACAGTGGATGGCGTGACGATTACGCGTTCATCCAACACAATTGATGATTTATTCGACGGCGTAACAGTAACTCTCAATTATGACAATACTGATCCGGTCACAGCCGCCGTCTCTTATGATACGGCAACTGCCTATGAAGCAATTTCAATCTTCGTAGAAGAACTTAATCGACTGTCATCCCTCTTAAAAGAATATACCAATCGTGGCTCCGACGGCGCACCAGTTGGCGCCCTCGCTGGTGACCCTTTAATGCGTAGCTTTCAAAACAAATTACGTACGCTTACCACAACCGCACTTGAAGGATTTAACGACAACCAAATCTACCTGACCAGTTTTGGCATTACCACTGAACGAGATGGCACACTTACACTGGATTATGATGATTTTGTAACAGCCTTTGAAAGTGATCCGGATAGCTTTGCCGCAATCATGAACACCAGAGTGACAACCGATAATAGAGACCTCACCGCCTCCATTGTTGGCGACAGCTTTACACCAGGTAATTATAGTTTTGTTTTATCAAGCGGTACACCAACGATTGACGGTGTATCCATGACAACCGATGGCAATTTCCATTATTCATCATCGGGTGACACAAGCGGGCTTTATATCAACACAACTGAAACCGATGCTACGGCATCTGTCTATATGGGTCGCAGCTTGATCGATACTATTCTTGCCTATGCTGACGATGTGCTCGCAAGAGGCAGTGATATTAATACAAAAATATCAGATTATTCAGACGACCTGTCAGACTACGAACTAGAACTAGCGGATTTATCATCCGATATGGAAGCTGCACGCGAACGTTATATGTTAAAATTTGGCACCATGGAAAGTGCTGTTAAAAGCCTCAAGGATACGGGATCGTATCTCACGCAGTTCATGGACAGTATGACAAAAGATAATTAGAACGCACTTAATTAAAGCAAGTCGAAAACGCTCACTTCTTTTTGACAAAGCGCACTTATAATTGGGAAGTTTTCATCCTTCTTAATATCCCAACCTGGTACTGATTTAGGTGAGACATTTGAGCGTAGACCAAAAACATAAGCTTTAAATGCAACCATTGCCTGCTTAGGCTCATATTCTTTAACCTTAACAGCGTCTTCAACGGTACCAAATAAGGGCTTAATTTTTCTTTCTTTACCTTGGCTCGCAAAATACAAGCGGTAGTAAGAAAAATCATTTAATAATTCGACAGCCTGATCTGCGGCATCGATATCACTTAAAAACCTTACGATTTCTTCTCCAGCAGCTGCCAACTCTTCAGGGAGGATTGGCGTCTCATAGGCTTCGCTCAATCCATCGGAAAATTTTTTAGCTTCACTAATTAAGTCAATCTCTCCCGATAAAAAATCAATTACCGTACGGGCAACTGCAACGTCATATATGAACGCAGGACAAAACATTATGAAACTTCTCCAAAAACTTTGCGAATATTGCAAACACACTAACACATTTTAATGAACTCATCCTATTTTTTAGGCTTAAAACGCTAAGAATATCAATATATTCACAAGCTCTTTCTTGTTCAAAGACTAAATCAGGACCCAAAACAGTAAAAGGCTCCGGGGCGGCAACCCCGAAGCCTTCTCCTTAGGTTCTTTTTATTGTCTTTAACCTTGCTTAAGCAATTTTATTGTCTTTATTTTTGCTTAAAGCATTCTTAACCTTGAATAAGTTGTAGAATATTCTGCTTAGACTGATTAGCTTGTGCGAGCATTGCCGTTGCTGCTTGCTGAAGCACTTGCATCTTCACCATATTGGTTGTCTCGGCCGCAAAATCAGCATCTTCAATTGTGCCAATGGAGGATCCGAGATTAGCTGCGTAATTTGTAAGATTGTTTAACAAATTATTCATCACATTAATCTGTGAACCCAATGTTGCGCGGGCCGTTGCAATTGTTGCAAGCGCAACATCAGCTGAAGCTGCAGAGGCAAAGGCTGCTGGGGCTGCTAAAAGCGAACCACTTACGGTAAATCCAGTGCCAGCCGCGTCGGATTTAATGGAAATATCTGTAATAGCAGTACCGGCCCAGGTTGTTGCTGTAACAATTGTCGTTAGAGCTGTTTTAAGCGCTGCGATCTCGATACTAATATTACCCGCATCATCGCTTGAGAGTGTGCCAACATCCGACTGAATATAAAGCTCACGAATGCGCGTAACCATATTCGCCATTTCGTCGAGTGTACCCTCAGCAGTATCTGCGTATGAAATACCATCAGCGACATTGCGCATAGCTTGTTGTGTACTTTTAAGGATGCCCGTCATGCGTGTTGCAATCGCAACACCGGCGGCATCATCTGAGCCAGAGTTAATGCGTTTACCGGTTGAAAGTCTCGTCATCGAGATTTCGATTTCACGGTTTGTTTTTGCTGCTGCCGCGGCTGCGTTTAAAGCCCCGATATTTGTGTTTACTGTAAGTGCCATTTTTTTCTCCTAAGGTAGACGTTTGTCTCGGCTAGAAGAACGACAAGCACAGAAAAACTTTAGCCAGAGCGGCCAAGTTTTTTTATGTTTCAAATTAACTAATTGAAAATAAACAATTAAAATTAAGAAAAAAAGTCCCGGGCGGCACACCCGGGACTTCTCCTTAGGTCTCTGATTAGCCCTGCAAGAGTTGCAAGACGCCTTGTTTTTGTCCGTTTGCTTGCGCCAACATTGCTGTTGCTGCCTGCTGAAGAACTTGATGCTTCACAAGGTTTGTTGTTTCTGCTGCAAAGTCTGCATCTTCAATCGTTCCGACTGAGGCTGCTAGGTTTGCTTCGTAATTTGATAGGTTGTTCGCAAGATGGTTAAGCGTGTTAATTTGGCTACCCAAAGTCGCACGCGATGTTGCAATCGTGGTCAAAGCTGTATTGACGGAAGCCAAAGTACCTGCAGTTGGGGCTGCAACTTTACTACCCGTAATTGCTTGGGTTGTGCCCGCAGCGTCAACCGTAACAGTTATGTCAGCAAATGCAGCACCTGCCCATGTTGATGTTGTCGTGATTGTTGTTAATGCGGTAGTTAATGCAGCAATTTCAACACTGATGTTAGCCGTATCGTCTGAAGATAGAGTTCCTGTCGCTTTTTGCGTGTAAAGTTCTTTAAGACGCGTCAGAACATTCGCCATTTCTGAAAGAGCGCCCTCAGCTGTTGTGGCATAAGCAATACCGTCAGCTACGTTACGAACAGCTTGCTGTGTTGCCTTAAGGTTGGCGTTAAGTCGGACAGCGATACCGACACCAGCAGCGTCGTCAGCACCAGTATTGATGCGCTTGCCGCTTGCGAGACGGCTCATAGAGACTTCAAGGCCTCGGTTTGTTTTAGATGCAGCTGAAGCGGCGTTTAGTGCCCCAACGTTCGTATTTACTGTTAATGCCATGGTGAAACTCCTTCAAATGTGCATTCGTTACGCACAGAGAACGACTGGATGGAAATTTATTTAGGGGTAAAAGGCTAGGGTTTCTGCGGTTTTCATGTAAGTGCATGTTTTTATTAACAAAATTTTTTTATTTTTTTTTCACTTTGGCACGAATTTTGCTTCTAAACGATCTTAACGCATTGATAATAAGATATTGCGCGTTGAAACGACAACCGCCTGGAGAGTAAACGACCATAAACCCAATTTGTTTACGAACTAATTTTACTTCTGGCACACAACTTGCAGTTTCAAACAGGTAATTTCTCGTTTTACTGGATTAAAGAGGATCAGATGAGCAATATTAATACAAATAATGGTGCCATAACAACATTGTACCATTTAGCTAAAAATACCGTGGGTATGGACAAAGCCATGGAGCGTATCGCTTCAGGTGTACGTATTAATAATGCAGGAGATGATGCGGCGGGTGCCTCAATTGTCAATAGAATGACATCACAGATACGTGGTCTTGAGCATGCCATGCGTAACGCATCAGATGCAATCTCTCTCGCACAAACGGCTGAAGGCGCCTTAAATGAGGTTACGGCCGTATTACAGCGCATCCGTGAGCTTGCGGTACAATCCGCCAATGGCGTTTACAATGGCGCTGACAGGCAAAACCTCAATGCAGAAGTCGTCCAGCTTCAAAACGAGTTACAAAGAATTGCAGAAACAACATATTTTAATAATACAAAACTTTTAAATGGCTCTTTCCAGGACACTAATTTCCAAATTGGTTATCAAGATGAGCACAAGCACGCCGTAACGATCGAAGACGTGCGCCCCTCTGCCCTTGGTGAATATACTCTAGACACAACAAGTGGCAACGCCACAGATGCAACAACTCCAGCCACGGGTGCAGCCGGTGCATTGCCCGCTAGTCGTGTAACCGCAGCAGAAGATCTCACAATTTATGGTCATGTTGGCACACATGTCATTGATATTGAGGCTGGTCAGTCTGCTAAAGATATTTCAGAGGCTGTGACTCAAAGTGAAACGAAGACAGGTGTCCGCGCCTCGGCGAGAACGTCAGTAAAGCTATCTTTTGATGAGATTGCAGGCGGCTTAACAGATGCTGTTTCCTTTAAACTTTACGGCATGAATAAAGACACAAGCGCTGATATTACAGCGACAGTGATTATTGGCGACAGTGGATCGATCGTGAGCAATGATTTGACGAATTTACGTAATTCGATCAATGCACGATCAGGCGAAACAAACATAACAGCCACCCTCTCAGACGATAAAACCGAAATCTTCCTTTTATCTGATGATGGCTATGATATTGGTATTGAAGATCTAGATTTTGCAACCATTGTGTCGGGCGCTACAAGCCCAGACATGACGTTGCAAGCAATCGATGAAAACAATGCAGATATTGCGGGTACAGCAGTAAGCATTAACGATAAAACGACAACGGGTGATAGTAGCGCACGTATTACAGGGCAAGTGAAGTTTCATTCATCTGAAATATTCTCTGTTCATACAGCTTCAGCTGGCGCAGGCTTATTTGCAGCAGCACCAGGAGCTGCCGAGCTTCAAAGCGTTGGCTCAATGGATATTTTGACCGTCGGAAATGCAAGCAAAATGTTAGGGATCATTGATGGCGCATTAGCGCGCATTGATGCTGAACGTGGCGACTTAGGTGCGACTATGAACCGGATGCAATATACGATTAACAATTTGTCAAATATTGTCACAAACACACACGCTTCTCGCTCGCGAATTCAAGACAGCGATATTGCCACAGAGACGGCCAACTTAACTAAGTCACAGGTGCTCCAGCAAGCCGCTCAAGCAATGTTGGCCCAAGCCAACCAATCTGCTCAATCGGTCCTGTCGCTTCTTCAGTAAGAAAGCAGTTAAACATAAATAGATAGGCCATGCCTAATAGGCCTGGTGATTAAGGAGTAAGTCGCTCCTTATGAAGTCTATTTATGAAGTCTATTTATGAAGTCTATTTATGAAGTCTATTTATGAAGTCTATTGCTTAAATATCTCCATAAAAGACACCACATCAATATGCCAAACTGGTGTTTCGCACCGGTTTAGGGCGAGTAAATGGCATGAATATTGCGAATTCCAATGATAAGGAAACGCCAATGCCCCCTAACCAAATGACATTCCAAACAAATTCATTTCCAATGGACGCCATGACCCTGGAGACGGCAGAAATTGCTGCGCTCAAGTTCAAAATTGAATTAGAGCCAAAGCAACTCGTTTATCGCTATCAACTCGTGAACTTGCTGCGCCAACAAGGCGCAAATGATGTTGCCCATGAACATATACAAAACATCTTGGCCATCGACCCGACAGATCTATTTGCGCTTGTTAATCTTGGTTATCTTCTTACTCAGAAAAATTTAAAGGCAGAGGCCATTGAGGTTTATGAAAGTGCGATTAAGCATAGCTTTTTAAATATAAAGACACTCAAAAATAAATTATCAAAATTTAAATCGCGCCAATTAACATCACAAGCCACTGCTATTAAGCAGAGAATGAAAGATATTGAAGATCTTATTGTGATATCATACAGCAATTGCGGCAGTCTATATTTTGATCTTGGTCATAGAAAAAATGGCATCGATAACCTAAAGCGGGCACTTGACATTAATCCTGACTTTGAAGACGCCAACATTAATATGGGTGTTATTTATGAAGAAAGCGGAAACCCATTAAAAGCACTCAATTCCTTTGAGAAAGTGCTCCACAAAAATCCTAATCATAAAATTGCCCATCTTGGCAAAGCAAATGCCTTAAAAGACATGAGAGAATTTGACAAAGCGATCCCCGAATATCAAAAAGCCATATCTCTTGATCCTCATTACACCGATGCCATTATAAACTTAAGCACGTGCTACCTGGAATTAGGACACCCGTTTGAGGCAATTGATTACCTCAACCGCGTTGCTCAATATGACCCACATTGCACAAAACTTTGGTCAAACATGGGTGCAGCTTATAGCGACTTAGGACGCACAGATGAGGCAGATAGTTATTATGACAAAGCCATCCAAATTGATGCTAACAACCCTTTAATCGTCAGAAACAAAGCGTTTTCGCTCTTGAAAGGCTACCGTTTCAAGGATGGCCTTGCGTATTATGATCACCGTTGGATGACGAGTGAGTTTCTTGATTATTTTCTCGTTACGGATAAGCCAGTTTGGAATTTGCAAGAAGGACATCGGGTTTTTCTATGGGCTGAGCAAGGCATAGGTGATGAAGTTATGTTTGGCACGATGATCAGTGAGGTCTTACCATTGTGTTCTGAAGTGATTGTGCAGGCTGACAGTCGATTACACTCATTATTTCAACGTTCATTTAATGATAAAATTAGGTTAATCAGCCGCACTGAAACACTGCCCGAGACTGAGTATGATTATCATCTCCCACTTGGTTCACTCATGAATTTTTTCTTACAGCCAGATGATCGGCTAGATATTCCTCAGACCCCATATCTTGTGCCGGATATTGAGCGCGCAAAACGCATACGCAATGAGATTTTAGGTAATAAAACAGATCAACTCATTGGCATGAGTTGGAAAACTCAAAGTACCAACAAAGGTATTCCGCGTTCACTTGACCTCAATACATTCTTTAAACATGTTTCAACCGAAAATCGCATTTTTGTAAATTTACAATATGGTGATGTCGATTCAGAAATAAAGAACTTGTTTAATACAAGTGGCATTAGATTGGTCCAATATCATGAGATTGATAATTTCTCAGATATTGAAGGCTTGACCGCACTTATTGCTGCTTGCGATGGCGTGATTTCAGCAACAAACGCAACAATTGATTTAACGGCAGCTCAAGGAAAGCCATGCCAAGTTCTCATTCCAGCTGCCAGCGACTGGCGCTGGGGGGTAAATGCAACGCATAGCTATTGGTATAAAAGTGCTCAATTCCACCGAAATACGCTGGGCGGAGATTGGTCACTTGCTCTTAAATCTGCTTCAGATGCAGCCAGATTAGCGGTCGAAACAATATGAAAGAAACTGGCATGATTAATGCAGTTTAATAACAAGTAAATGTAGTTGGAACGAGGAGCCATTAATGGAACATATAAACGCACCAAGTAATGAGTTAACCTCAGCAATAGCGAACCAGGATACTCTCAGTTATAATACAGAGGTTGATGACAATATTACACTAACCGCTGACCAAATATTTACATTTGTAGTACGGTTAATTGAACAACACCCAGACCAAATCCCTCACTTTATTTCTATTTTACAGAACCGAATGGAAGACTTTTAAAGTCGTTCATAATCATTATAAACATCAGAGAATGCACATGACACAAGCTTTTGAGCCCACGGTTACTTTAGAGAATGTTGAGACACTAACAGCAACCCAAATACTTAATTTCACAGAACATCTTGTTGACCTGCATCCAGATCAAATACCCCGTCTTTTAAACATTCTGGAAACGCAAATAAACGAACTTTCTAAAGAAGAAAAGCGACAACACCTGTAAAACAAAAGGTCAAAACAGCTCCAGACGGGGCTAATGTCATAGATAGCTTTATAAAGCTCACATTAATTACCCCCCTCTATATCTTATCAATGAATTGAAAATTAAGCACATGGAACAATCTAAACTTTCAAATCAAGGCCAACAATTAATCAAATTTTACGAGCAGATGGCGACTGAAGGATATTGGCGCATCAATGGTGAAAAAGTAGAAGATGCTTTTAATGATTTTGAGCTCAGAAAGTTTCGAAATGTTTGCAAAGAAAAAATCTCTAATCCAAACATAAAAACCGTTCTCGATTATGGCGGAGGTGGTTCTGATTGGGATGCGGAAAACTTTGAAGAAAAAACGGGAGAATCTGCCAAACAGTTTTTTCAGCTCGAGAATGTAACAACATTTGAACCGGCCCGTAGCCTCATGACAAAAGAAAAGGCTGATTGTGTCGTCTGTATGGATGTCCTTGAGCATATTTTTATTGCTGATATTCCAAAAATTGTGAATGAATTACTATCACTCAGCAAAAAACTATTAGTTCTAAATGTCGCCTGTTATAAAGCCGCTGCATTATTACCCAATGGAGAAAATGCCCACATAACAGTTAGAGCGCCAGACTGGTGGAAAGGTGTCATTGATGCGTCCGCAGCAAACTACAAAGACGTAGAGATTATGCTTATTTGCTCAACAACTTTTCAGACAGGCATTGTTTACGAAACATTTAAAGCGCAAGACTGGCACCTATCTAAACATTTTACAGTTGATGAAAACTATTTAACTTTTGGGCCCAATTAAAATACATCAATGACTGCCCAATTCAGCATGCAAAAAGCATCGGTATAGAGCGCACAAAGCTTCATAGAAACAGATCGAGGCATGAGCAATCTGCCTAAAGAAACAGATCAAAAAGCTGAAATAAAGTGGCTTTTAGATTATAAATCTAACCAAAGATCTAAAATTAGCGAATGTAATCAAACAAACTTTGCTGGCCAATTTTAGCAAAAGCCTGTTGGGCGGCATCTTTATTCGTCAACATTGCTTGAAGTTCAGTTACTAGCGCTGCTAAATCAGCGTCACCAATACGCGCAACATCCTCAGATACGGCAATTTTACGCTGGCTTACCACATCAAGCTGGCGTTCAGCTTTATTCATCTGAGCGCCAATATAAGCCTGCTGGACACTTAAATGCGACACAGCGGCAGCAATGTCTTTACCAAGATTGGATATGATGAGGTCGCTATCGCCTAACCGGCGAGCCTGACCAATTTCATAACCCGCACCATCAATTGAAGAAAAATATACATTAGAGGCCGTCTTCGCATCAGCGGAGGTAACTCCCTCAATTGAGATATCTTGCATAAGAATGCGGCCATTTGTCGGCTCCGTCAGCTCAACACGATTAGTTACAGCATTATAACTTGCTTCAACGCCAGTATTAACCGTTTGAGCATTAATCGCAGCCACCAGGTCACTATATTTGCCATCTGCTAAACTTGCAGTAATGGTTGCAGTGCCCGTTCCACCCGTTAAGCTAAAAGACCATTCTTCAGGGTCACGCGGCAAATCAAATTTAAGCTCAGCTTTAGCAACGGCACTGCCTTGAACAGATAAATCATTGGCCGGGTCGATCGCTGAAACAGCGGCTTGCAATAAGTCAAAAACACTTTTACGGCCACCTTCGGTTTCAACGCGCCCAAAAACGCTCCCGCCATCTAAACTGGTGCCGATTGTCATGTTTTCAGAGATTTGTAACGCGCTAACCCCTCTGTCACCTTGATACTCAATCTCACCATTTGGTGTCATTGTAAAAGCAACCCCAGCAGATTTATAACCCGCAAATAAGCTTTGGCCTTGTGCATCGCGCGTATTCGCAATTTCAACCATCAATTTGGTCATTTCCTTCGCTTCAGCCAAAAGGGCCAAGCGCTCATTAGGGCCATAAGCACCATTTCCCGCTTGAACAGTGAGCTCTGAAATACGCGTCAGAACATTGATGGATTCTTGAAGCGTCATATCAGCCAATCCCAAGCGTCGACGGGCATTATCAATATTGCTTTCAAATTGACTTAGCATGCTCTGCTGTTCTTTAGCGGCTGATAGATTAACTGCTGCAAGAGGATCGTCAGAGGCCTTCAAAATATTCTGACCGGTAGAAATTTTTTCTTGAATGCCCTGCACTTTTTCGTTGAGCTTTCCGAATTGAGCTACCTGCTGCTCATTGAAAAGTTTTGTACTAATTTGCATGACGATCTCCTAAACGATTTCGATCAAAGTTCTAAATAATTCACGGGCTGCGGAGAGCACACGAGCCGAGGCCTGATATGCTTGTTGATATTCAAGTAATGCCGCAGCTTCCGAGTCCAAATTAACCCCAGAAAAAGACATCTCCGCTTCAATTGCCGCATCGCGACTGGCTTCAGCTCCCTCAAGAGCAATATTAGAGGACTGGAGAGAGGAGCCAACGCTTGTCACCATTTTGGCAAAAACATCCTGAAAGCCACCCGAAAAGGCGCCATCAACATCTGAGCGCTGTAATGAGAGAATAGCCAATAAATTACGCGCATCACCTACGCCACCAATATTTTCGGATACATGAAATTTATCGCCACGCTCGGCTTTACCATCCATATGGATATCATATCCACCAGCACTCGCATTACCCAAATCATCTAAAGATCTGGTGGCAATTGAATGACCTGTTTCAGCATCGAAAATCTCTATTTGCGTACCTGCATCGTTTACCACGCGCACTTCAACTTGTTCTGTTATACGAACGGCAGGCGCAATATCATAGCTTGCAGAAAGACGCCGCGCGTTTCCTCCCGACACAATGACGATCAAATCTTCATTGGGCATACCCGACATACGTATGCGTTGTTTAGCAAGACTTTCAGCACTTGCGCTGACGGCCACTGGTACACTGTCGAGTGATGTTATCTCAATAGCACCGTCTTTTAAAACAACGTTATAATCGGTCGTTTTTAATCCTAAAGAAACAGTATCATCATCTCTACCAAATGACATTGGCCCCGCACCTTCTGGGAAGGTAAAGACCGCACGCGCCGTACCACCATCAACTGTGATATTAACAGTTAAATTGGCAGGCCAATTGGCTGTGGCATAAGTGCCATCGGCATTAACGGTTAAGCTTCCGGTAACACCATTTAATGTCACACTCGCCGTTGTTGCAGCGGCTGGTAATGCAAAAGAACGCCCGGCAATTTTGCTAGTAGGCGATGATAGGCCAAAACGTAAAGCCGCCTCTAAATTAGCTGTATCGCCTTCCACAGTTATATCATTTGCAGATAGGGACCCATTAGAACTGATCTGTATTTTGTTTGAAGCATCAAAATAGGCGGTTAAACGGCCGTCTTCGCCCCCGCTTACAGTAAGTTCATCACCCGACATTTCGACAGTATATGTGACACCGGAAAATGAAACACGAAAACTATCGCCATCTGCTGGGCGCGCCTGTACGTCAATCGCCACATCACCCATCAATGAAGCGATAGGAGATTGTGCTCTAATCTGACGCACAAGTTCCGCACTTACGCTTTCTGGCGTTAAGTCACTTAAACGACTAGTGTCAATGACTGCATTAAATGCAGGACGATTAATACCTGCCGTTAAATCCAACCGATAAGAACCTGCAGCGGCTACAGATTGAAGGCCATCTGTATCAGAAATATTAAGATCGGCTTCAGGGTTGACCTCAAATGTTAGCGTCTTTTTGGTGCCATCAATATTATTCGAGACCCCAACCAAACCACCTGTATGCGCGTCTAATGCACTGGTTGTCACCGTTACACTATCTTTTGTAATGGTAAAGGCTTCTCCTGAGACAATATCAATTGTTCCTGAGAAACGACCAGAGTCAATCGCAGGACTAATCCCAGCAGCATGAAAATTAATCTGACCAGAAACTGAATCTCCAGTTAAACCAAGCACTTCCGCTGAAAAAGACGGTCCTGTTGCATCCACATCAGAAATCATGATGTCTTTGCCAGTCTTGCTCTCAAGTACAAGGCTCATATTATCATCAGTTAAAACAGCACTCACACCTGTCATCGCTGAGGCTGAATTAACAGCTGCTACGAGTGATGCTAATTGGCCAGAGGCGACGTTTGCTTCAATTGCGATTGGTTGTTGATTAACTGATTCCAGATTAAATTTAACAGTGCCTGTTGAGTTGAAATTCGATAGGAAAACGCGGGTTTTTGCTTCAGCCTGAACGCCAAGCTGAGATAATCCCTGATTAAAGACCGATGCCGCATATTCGGCCGATGATCCAGATGGAACAGTAATATCAGCAGAACGACCATTAGCTAAGGACACACTTAAAGCATAAGTATTTGTGCCACTAACGGGGATCGCTCCTGCACCATCGATAGCTTGAGCAGATACAGCATCAGCGCCCGTTGTTAAACGGTGCATACCGTCACTACGCAAAATATCAAGGTCCATGCCTCGATAAGCGTTATCAGTTACATTAAGGTAATCAGCGCGATATTCCGCGCCAGCAGCAAACCCATTCTTTTCCATCAAGAATGCAGCAACTTCAGTTTGGGTAAGAGGTGTTCCGGCAACATGCCGGCCTTCCCGCGTAAAGACTTGAATATTGGAAGCTGCAATGGCAGGTGCGACAACACCTGACACAATGCCGGCCGCATGCGTAACTTGAGCTGAAACAAATGGATTGTCAGCTGACGTCATTGTTAAATTGCCACCTTGGGCGCTAACATGAATACCAATATCACTCAAAGACACTTCATTGGTTGCTGACGTCGAACGAATAGTGCCGCGATTTAAAGCAACCCCAATATCATCCAGGCTTTGCCAGGTCGTACCACTATCAGCTGCCGGATACACACTGCCAAATGCAAGATTGAACGTATAACTTACACCGTTAAGATCAAACTGAAGCTGAGGGGTATTCTCATACTCAGCCGCGCTAATTTGGAACTGAACACTAGATTGTTGAGCAAAAGAACTGATATTTACATTTTCAGCACCAGCTGGAATTGCCGCAACAACGCCATCACGCAAGAATTGCGTCGCAACAATCGGTGAGTCTGAATTACGAAAAACTTTATCAACGTTTGGAGGCGTTGAATATTGGACCGGCTGTGACTGCGTGGCTGTGATCAAAGCGTCGCTTGTATTCGCCGTATCCTGAGAGACATTCGTTGCCGAGGCCGCAGCAATATCTTGCGCACGGGTGAGCATAAAGCGCATGGCTGAAGCGGCCCCTGAGAGCGCACTCACCTGCACGACATCACCATCACTAGGCGCACCGCCGAATGTTAGAGAAAACCCTGAACCAACAACTTTATTGGATCCTTGCACCTTAACATCCAGATTAGGGTTTGTGACTGTCCAGGCTGAAAGGTCACTTCGATAAACAAATGTCATATCCTCGCGCGGAAGTAACAAAGGATCGCTTACTGTCACTTCAGGCAAAACAGATCCACGATTAGCCGCACCAGCCTCTGCGGTTAGACCAGTAGCAGAAAACATATTTCCGCCTGATAAACCTTCCATATTAAGGCCTAATTGGTGCTGTGCGTTCATTTCTTGGCTAATTGTCACAGCGAGATGATCAATATCTTTAACGACCTCATCTATGAATGTATATGCGCCCACCATGCCGGCTAGGGCGCCGCTTGATATTTGATTGGTTGGTGTTTGATTGGCACCCGAAATAATTGTCGGCTGCAAGCCTGTTGCCTGTTCAATAATTCCGATCAAACTGCGAGACGCAGCTGTAACAAGTGGCGCACCCGCACCAGTGCTGCCCACAGTGACATTGGCAACACCACGATCGGTATAATCAACCGTAATATTCATTAACATCGAAAGATCTGAAGTTAAGCGATCACGAAGATCGAGCGCTGAATTGGGTGCGCTTGCCCCCTGTCCTGAAGACAATATACGGCCGTTTACATTAGCTAACTGATCAAGCAGAAGGTTTATTGCTGATACAGCGTCTTTTGCCTGATCGAAAGACGCCTTTTTTAAACTGGCCATTTGACCTGAGACGGTTTGAAACGAACTCGCCAAACCTTTACCTTCTTCAATCGCAACAAGTCGAGGCGGTAAATCACCTGGCGCAGCCGCCACTTGTTGTAACGAGTCGAAGAAACGACCAATTTGAACACCAAGGCCACCGCCTGTCGGCAGGAGTGTATTTTCAATAACCTCTAACTGCTTGACATAATTTGACATTTTTTCGTAATCAGCAGTCGCGCTGCTGGCACGGGATAGCATATAAGCATCAAATGAACGACGAATACCCTCAACACGCACACCTAATCCGGCTTGACTTGAAACGCCGGTAATACCACCTTGTCCAGCGGTCACCTCACTTAGGTCGGCTTCACGCCGACGGTAGCCTTCCGTATTTATATTGGCGATATTTTGGCCTGTAACAGCCAATGATTGCCGATAAGACTGAACGCCACTTTTTGCAATATCGAATAAACTTGCCATAACTTACCGCACATTCTTAACGTTGGATGGCGGGCTTAATTGATTGATCATAGCCTCAGCAATACCTAGAGAAGACGTCTGCGCCATGCTAGAAGCATATTCTTGATCAAGCATTGTTTGGAAAGATTCATTTTTAGCGTTATCAAACAATCCTTCGGTTAATTTCATTTGCCGAGATTGCTTAAAAATCTGCTGAACAAATATCGCCTCAAACTCATTTGCCACCACACGTAGTTTTTCACGCTGCGCATCATCCATTTGGGATTGCCCCAAAGGCATCATCTTACCCCCGATGGGCATTCCGATTGGCTGGGTTGGTTTAGCGACTTGATCCATAAATCACCTAAATAACGACAAGCTCAGCACGCAACGCGCCGGCTTCACGCAAGGCTTCTAAAATAGCAACCAAATCAGCAGGCGTTGTTCCAACAGCGTTAATACTGTCGACCAGATCAGATAGCTCGACGCCAGGGTCAAACAAAAATGCTTTTACATTAGGCTGTATAGCAGTGATCGTTGTATCAGGGGTTACAACTGCCCCACCCGGAGTTGCAACGATCTGATTATCATTAGCCATAACATTTTGAACCGGTGTTACAATTGGGTTTTCTTCAACTTTAACGGTTAACTGCCCATGGGTAACAGCTGCAGGCGTAACCCGAACATCGCCACCTATAACAACGGTTCCAGTGCGTGAATTAATAACAACTTTTGCAGCAGGCCGCGCCGGATCGACTTCAATATTCTCTAGAATACTCATAAATGCGACACGCTGGCTTGGATCAGCCGGTGCTGTCACCCGAATTGATGCGGCATCAATTGGTGTCGCTATAGGCTCATTAAGAAACTCATTGATAGATTCTGCAACTCGATAAGCTGTACTAAAGTCCGGTTGATTTAGATTTAAAAGCATATTCTCGGACGACAAAAAAGGTGTGTCAACAAGGCGTTCAACGGTGGCGCCTTCAGGAATACGCCCGACTGTTGGAATATTAACAGTTAATGATGAGGCATCATTTCCAGTTACACCAAAGCCACCAATCAGCAAATTGCCTTGGGCAACAGCATAAGTCTCTCCATCAGCACCAAGCAGTGGCGTCATTAAAAGTGTGCCGCCGCGCAAGGACTTAGCTTCACCTAATGTAGAAACAGTCACATCAATTGTCTGCCCCGGTTTAGCAAAAGGTGTTAAATTTGCCGTAACCATTACGGTTGCTGCATTCTTACCCTTAATGCCTGAAATCGGCGTCGACTGACCAAATTGTGAAACTATTGACTGAATGGTTTGAAGCGTCAGAGCTGTGTTACCATCGCCAGTTCCGCTCAAACCAACAACAATGCCATATCCCACTAATTGGTTATCACGAACACCACCAATGCTTGTTAAATCCTTTAGACGATCAGCAGAAGCCGTTGACACGAAAGGTGACGTTAAGATCCAAGTTGCAATAAAATATGTAATAAATGAGCGCACAGAAACTTCCTTTATAGAGGCGAAACCGCCCTTAAAATCCGGCTTAACCAACCCATTTGACCGGTGTCCGCAACTTGGCCAGCACCAGTATAGGTAATCTTGGCATCGGCAATTTGAGATGATAAAATCGCATTACCTGCTGAAATATCTTCAGGCCGGATAACACCTCTTAAACGCACATATTCATTGCCATTATTAAGCGTAATCATTTTTTGGCCCATAATTTCCATATTGCCATTGGCAAATATGCGAATGACACTCACAGATAATAAGCCCGTAAAGCTATTAGACTGCGCTGCACTGCCCGACCCTGAAAACTCAGAAGCCCCTTCGAGCCCCAGCTTTGCCGACAGACGCGACTGATCAAATGGCAAAGAGACCGACATCGAATCTGATTTTGATGCAGAAGCGCTTTGAGACTTTGTGGCAGCAAACGATTCCGTAAATGACACTGTTAAAATGTCACCAACAGCCCGCGCACGTTGGTCTGTTGTAAACAAACCAGTGCTTGCACTCGCATTATAAATACTACCCGTTGGGACACCTTCGTGTAACTCGGGTACAATTGTGTCGTAAATTGGCTCAAAGGTCTTAGATGCATGGTTCTCATAATAGGTGCTGCAACCAGCCACCATAGGGAAAACCAATGCCGTGATAATTGTTTTTGCAAGACCCAATGACATACAACTAGCGCCCAATTAAAGGTTATTAGAGATAAAGCGAAGCATCTCATCAACGGAGGTAATCGCCTTAGAACTCACTTCATAAGCACGTTGTGTCTCAATCATATCGACAAGCTCTTGAACCACATTAACGTTAGAGCTCTCAAGAGCGCCCTGCACTAACTTACCAAAACCCTGCTCAATCGGATTCGCCACGATTGGGCCTCCACTTGCATCTGTTTCCGTTAGCAAGTTCTCACCAATTGGCTGAAGACCTCGGCGGTTCGCAAAATCAGCAAGGGTTAACTGCCCGACTTCTTGGGCGGCTGTTTCACCCGCTAGAGTAACACTAACAATACCATTTGCAGACACATTAATATTGGTAGCACCCTCAGGAATTTGAATCTCAGGCTGAAGAACATATCCACTTGCTGTTGTAAGTGTACCTTCATCATTTCGTGAGAAAGAACCATTACGGGTATAACCAATACGGTTATCTGGCATAAGAACCTGGAAGAAACCGCCACCTTCAATCGCGAGATCTAGGGCATTCTCCGTCATCATCAAACTACCTTGTGAGTGCATTTTCTCGGTATTAACAATCCGAGTACCTGTACCAATAGCGAAAGAAGACGTCAGATTCGTATCGGCTGATGTTTGATCACCTGCATAGCGCCGAACCTGATAAAGGAGTGATTCAAAATTAGCGCGATCTTTTTTAAATCCCGCTGTGTTAACGTTTGCCAGGTTGTTGGCGATGATTTGCATTCTTGTTTGTTGTGCGTTTAGACCACTTTTGGCCACATGCATTGCATTTGCTGACATCGTTTTCTCCTGCAGTTAAGTATCTACAGAGAAATAGCAAGCGGCGTGCCAAGCGCACATAAATGTCAAAGATAGGGAAATTATTAATGCTATTACCGCACAATTTAAAAGCGGTATCGGCTAAAGAATTATTAATATGGATTAATTAGGAAGACGCATGAGCGAGGTTGTCGCCTCGTCAAGTTCCTTGGCCATTGTGATCATTTTAATGTTCAACTCATAGCCACGCTGGCGGTTAAGGCTTTCAACAAGCTCCTCGACCGTATTAACATTGCTGCTCTCAAGGTAACCTTGTGCGATCTTTGACGCATTATCTGGAACTGGCACCGTGCCATCAAGCAACCGAATTTGACCGTCTTTATGCTTGATGATTTCGCTATGCTCTACTTCAGCAGTCGCAATGGTTCCTATGACCTGCGTTTCAAATGGCTCGCCATCAAAAGGCTCAACAACAATCAAGCCGCTTTGGTTAATTGTCATTTTTCGATGCGGCGGCACCTCAATAGGTGCCATATCACTACTCAAGATAAGCGCGCCCGCGCCATCTCTTAAAAGCCCGTCACCATCTACTTTAAAATCCCCACGGCGCGACAAAGCACGGTCAGCATTTTGCGGTTGGATGATAAAATAGCCTTTTCCTTCGATGGCAACATCCGTCAACTCACCTGTATAATTAACAATCCCTTGATCAGCAGAAAACCTATTTCGGCCTTCACGGATCGCGAAATTACGCGTTTGGTACTGATCCATCGTATTTAGGAAACTTGTACCAATTGATTTAGGTTCAATATCACGCCTAAAGCCAGGCACAGAGGCATTGGCGAGGTTGTTAGAACGAATTGTGCTGTCCTCTTGCGCTGCAGAAACAGAGTTCAACGCCGTAAATATCAGCTTGTCCATACTATACTACTCTCGCCTTTTAGCTTTTACCAATTACATTCGGATATTAATGATCGTCTGCGTAAGCGTTGTTGTTGTTTCAATCGCTTTTGCTGAAGCCTGGAAATTCCGTTGCGCTGTAATCAGATTAACCAATTCTTCAGTAATATCGACATTTGAACGCTCTAGAGAACCAGAAAGAATATTACCATATCCCTCAGCACCAGCTTCACCGACCTGCGGCGTTCCAGAAACAGCTGTCTCTACATATGTCGCATTACCGATCTGCTTCAAACCATTTTGGTTGTTAAAGTTAGCAACCACAATCTTACCCAATGGATTATTCTGGCCATTCGTATAGTTGGCACGAATTGTACCGGAAGCATCAATCTCAAGACCATCAAGACGTCCAGATGTGAAACCATCCTGCTCAACTGACAAGACAGAGAATGGTTGAGCAAACTGTGTGGACGCACCAAAGTCAATATCGAGTGAAATCGAGAAACCTTCTTCTTGCTTTTCGTATTTAACTTTGTTTTTTGGACTTAAAAGTTTACCCGTTTTATCAAATGTAAGTTCGCCCTCATCAATATAAAGTGGATAGTAACCTTCGACCAAGTTCGCCGGCGGCGTTTCTGCAACATTGCCATCAGCATCCACATAAAGGGCAACGCCATCAGCATTTGTCGCTTGGACAAGATTATAAATCTCAGGTACTGACCCCACACCCAATGGAACATCATCCAAACCAAGGCGTGAGGCGCCTTTTACTTTAATGGTAGATGTGTCGCCAGTCGTACCCGTTACAAAGCTGAAATTATTTGTTTCAGCATTATAACTTACTTTAACACCGCCTACGACCTGGCCCGTCAAAGGATCGCGTATCTGATTAATCCGCTCCTGCAGCGCAGATGCTAAAGTTGAACCAACATAGTTACCCGTTGGGATCTCAATCACACCATTAATGCCGTTTACAGAGACGTTGAAAATATTCTCACCATTTTGGGAAGAAAGACGGAAGACCTCAGTCAAAGATTCGTTAGCTGCACCACCTTGGGCTTTTGCAGGCTCGGCAAGTAAGCCGCGACCATCAAGAAACACAGCCTCTGTTTTGGTTGCACCAACACCCATCAGCAAGTTATCACCGACACCGATCGCACGACTGTCTAAATCTGCCGTATTATTGATAACTGACCCGTCAATGGCGCTAATTGCATAACGGCCAACCTGGATATTCGAGGCTTTCTGTGTTGCACCGACGCCAATCGCGCCATTTGCATCAATTGCCTCACCCGTTGTCCCGCTCGAAAAAGTAAAGGTCTTTGTATCTGAATTATAACCCACTTTTGCACCAAAGCGCTTATCATTGAGCTGAACTTCTTCGCCATCGGCAACAAAAGATTCTGTATATAGAATTTCACCGCCACGAATAAGAGATTCAATCGCATCATCGCCAGCTGGAATGCCTAAATTATTAGAACCTTCGGCATTAGCAGCACCTGAAATCCTAAACGAATTAAAGTTACTATCCGTACCCGTGCCAAGCACTGTTCTATCAACTGAAAAAGCCAAACGCTGATTAACATCATCATATGTGATTGTAATGGGTGGGTTTTTCTCATCAACCCAATTTGTCTCTGTGGTCGTCACATCTGCACCGAGCGCACTTTGTAAGCCTAGCTCAGATAATGCATCGATGGCTGCGCCTGACGCATCTGTCAATGAAAGGGTTTCACCGGTAACGGTAAAGATACCATTAGTTGCGATCGCTTTCACATCATCATTTGTATATGAATGCAATGTTGATGTGCCAATTTCCCGAAATACAATTTTCTTACTGTTAAAATTAACATTTGCGCCGTCATAAACGCTTTCAGCTCCTTCAAAGAAGGCCTCAACATCAGATGACTTGGAATCCATGACATAAATATCTGTACTGTCATCGGTAAACCCTGTGTCAGGAAGAGATAGACCTGTTGTATCAATTTTGATTGTACTAAAAGCGGCCGCACCAGTTATTGCATTGGCTGCTGTATTTGTGACATCAAAGATTGTAAATTCCCGGCCATTGAGCAAAGTAGAGCTTGTGTCATTTGCAAATACGCCAGCCAAACGGATCGTTTCGTTTGTGGTAAATTTTGCCGCATCAGTTTGAGAAACCGTGATGCTCAAGGTGTTTTGAGCGGAATCATAGGTCACTGTATTTGCCCCCGCCAAAGGAGCAGATACTTGTGATCTTTGGTCATACACACTTAGGTTAGGCCGACGCCCATAAAATGAATAAACCGCATATTTTGTATCAGAACTTGCTGTATCAAAAACACCGTCAGCGTCAGCATCGGAAAGTGTCGTGTGATCTAATTCAATAATCTGCGTATTTTCAAGGGGTGTTGTAATGGCCGCACCAGAAGTCCGAGCAAATAATTTATTACTAACACCAAGCTCCGCATTCGTTACGGTTTCAGCACCCGAATTGCTAACTGATACCGCGTGTTTATTAAGAGTGTCATTCAATCTAGCTTGCGCATGAGCCAGAAACTGCTCAAGCGTGAAGTCAGGAGATGCACCATCGACATCCAAACCTGGAATTTGCTCAGAAACAAAAGAGCTTTTAAGAAGATCGACTGAAATTTTATTGGTTAGACCCGTCGGCACACCGTCAGCATTTAATTTCAAAAGGTCAATGGTCAACTTATCATCAACATTTTGAACAACCTGAATTTTACGATCATCACCATAAGATTCGTTAATGGCACGCTGCACCTCAGCGGCTAATTGCTCAGCATTATATTTACCAGCACGAATATCAATACTGACAGGCTGGTCACCATCATCGATATTTAGCAACAAGAAGTCTTTACCCCAATAAACGGAGCCTTCATCATTGCCGCCTTCTCGAGTTGACAAGAACTGCATAGGGTCAGTGACAATCTCAACAAGCTTGTTGCCTTCTTCACCAAAGTCAAACGATGTTTGCTCACCCGTCAGCGTAGCTGGCTGCGATGGAATTTGAGTTTGCAAATCATCCAATTTATAAAGCGGAGAACCTTTACCTTCCAAGAAGTAGTTGTCATCTGGAACGGCTGTTGTCTGATTACCAAATCGGTCAATAAAGATTTGTCGACCACTATCATCAACCGCATTAACCAAATCTGGGTCAATTACCGTATCGTTAATCACAAGGCGCGTATCAAATTTGTTGGTTGGATCTGTCGCCGATGCATTTTGCGTTTTGATAAAATAAATGGTCGCAATTGTTGGGTTACCCAAATCATCAAAGATTGTAATAGATGTCGAATTGGTAAAGCTTTCGGAATTATTGGGGTCAAACGTATAACCATCTGCAAAAATAGCTTTTTCGGGAACGACGGCCGCATCGGCTGGTACGTTCACACCAAGCTCAATATTACTTGTCGCTTTAGGCTCCCCTGATGTAACCGGCAATTGAAGCGGTACAGCACTCGTTAAGTCTTTGGCAGTTACAGATCCATCATCATTCACAGGATAAACGAGAAGGTACTGACCCGCACTATCCACAACATAGCGGTCATTATTAACGTTCAATGAACCGTTACGTGTGTAAACTGTCTGCGCCGAGGTCAAAGACGGTTTCAATGCAAAGAAACCCTGTCCAGAAATCGCCAAATCGAGAGCATTAAGCGATGACACAATGTTACCTTGCGTAAACTGCTGCTTAATACCTTTCAAAATTGTACCAGAACCAATTGAAGATGAAGAGTTTTGCAATGGAGATGTCGCGAAAATATCACCAAACTCAGCACGGCTTCGCTTAAAGCCCGTCGTACCCACGTTGGCTATGTTGTTTGATGTTGCAGATATATCTGCCTGCGAGCCATTCAAGCCGGTAAGTGCTGTATAAAACGACATTTAAAACTCCAAAATCTCTAGAAAAATTACGTTACAATTAGGTTGATTTATTACTTACGGAAGCGCGTCACATCCGCTGCAGCAACTTCTCCATAATCGCGAACTTCGAGTGTTACGCCTTTGACTGGATCAGCTGTTGATGCAGCCATGACTTGCGCGAAGACAGATGATGAGATTGCTTTCATGCCTTGTCCATTATCTGCATAGGCATCAATATAAACGAAGTCTTTGGCATCCTTGACCGACTGAGGAACATTTTCCCAGGCAAATCCAACCAAGCCACGCGCTTGCGCACCCAATTGAACCACATCCAGAACTTCGCCATTTTTGTCGCTAAACACGATATCCGTTGCCGTCGATGCCGCTGGCAAATCAACAATCCCATGAATGTTTCCGCTTTCATCAGGGCGCGCGATATTTCCAGGAACCAGCACTTGGCTACCAAGAAGGTTGGTTGCCGTTGCCATACGAAATTCGGTTAATTGCTCAGACACATCCTTCATGGTTTGACCCATTTCAGTAATGCCCGTAACGGTTGAGAATTGTGCCATTTGGGCAATAAATTCAGCATTTTCCATTGGTTTAAATGGATCCTGATTTTGAAGCTGGGTTGTCATCAGCTTCAAGAAATCTTCTTGCCCAAGCGAGTCTTTCGCTTTTTTCTCAGTCGGGTTGGAATTTACGCCCAACTTATCAAGAATTGCTGTGAGACTTTGGTTTTGAGTGCTATCAATCGCGGCCATATTATTTCACCTATTTACCCATACTAATTGTTCGCATCATTAAGGCACGAACGGTTGTGACAACTTCAATATTATTTTGGTACTGTCGATTTGCATCGAGCATATCGACCATTTCTTCCTCAGCGCTAACGGCGGCGGTATAGATAAATCCGTTTTCATCCGCTTTTGGATGTTCTGGCATGTGGACCTGCTCAGGTTCACGCCTTAATTTCACAATTCCCTGCGTGTCGATTGTCGACATGCCTGAAAGCGCTGCATTTTTTGCGTATTTTGTTTCAAAGACAGGACGTACTGCGCGATAGGCTTCTTCCGAACTACCCGCAACCGCGCTTGCATTAGCTAAATTACTTGCAATCGTGTTTAAACGCACCATTTGTGCAGCCATTGCACGCCCGGAGACATCGAATACATTATTTATATTGGCGGTTTTGTTCATCATTCCCCTCTGATTGCAGATTTCAGGCCAGAAATGCGTCTATTCAAAAATTCTAATGAAGTTTGATAACGAATAACGTTTTCAGAGAACTCCATTTGCTCTACAGCAAGCTCAACTGTGTTGCCGTCATAAGACGGATTAAGCGACTGTCTATAACCAAGCTCTGCTGTTATTGAATTCCCACTTATTATATGTGTGCTATGAGTGACAGCGAGCGTGCCCTTACCTTGCGTTTTATTCAACGCTTCTTCAAAATTGAAATCGCGCGCTTTGAAATGAGGTGTTGCGGCATTCGCAATGTTTGATGCCAAAATATTATTGCGACGAGACCTAAGCGCCAATGACGAAGCATGAAGACTAAGGCTATCAATGATTTTTTGCATATTCTTCACTCCCTTCAACAATAGAAATTTCGACATTTATGGTCTGTCTTGGTCTGAAAATTGCAAAATAAATGCCAAATCTCATCGGGAGACAAAATAGATGGATATATCAGACAAATTTAAGGAACTCGGTGAGCGCGAGCATAAGACTTATAAACTGCCTCCTGATGTTGAGCAGTTACGCGATAAAATTATCGACCGCTTTAAAGACGAACCCCTTTCGGAAATTGCAGACTTTGTTCAACGGGTTCTGAAAACAGAGAAAAATGAAGTCAATCGCTTAGCCGCGCTCGCGGCGCGGGTATATCTCATCCGCCATTACGTGAATAGAATAAGTGGGGACACCAATGCTAAGCAAAACAGCCCACAAGTAACAAATGATGCTGAAAACATAGTTGAATTTGAGCCCCAGAAAGTCGATACCGACAATAATGCATTTCCTGCCTCCGGTCTTCGGCGTGTGAGGATCATAGAAGACAGTACTGTAAATGGCATCTTTTTTCCTGCTGGGGTCACCGTTGACGTGCAAGCGGCTGACGCAATCAGACTAACAAAAGCTAATAAAGTCTTATATGTGTCGCCTAAAACAGGCGAGATTATTCCTGAAGGCGAAGACCCAGAGGCAGAATATGCAGACGAGACCATTGATCCATCTGAAACAGAAAAAAACCATCAAGATGATGCCGATAGCACACCTCTTGAGGATGAAGATATATCTGACGTAACAGAAGTCTCCAAACAAGCTGAAGAAGCTGAAGAAGCCGAAGAAGCTGAAGAAGCTGAAGAAGCTAAAGAAGCCGAAGAATCTGAAGAGGCTGAAGAATCTGAAGAGGCTGAAGAATCTGAAGAGGCTGAAGAAGCTGGAGACGTTAAATCATAATGACCAGACAAAGCAGCAATAAACAAAGATTATACAAAGGGGCAATAACTGTCATTTTAGTTTTATCGACAGTCAGTCTTGCCTCATGCGATCAGTTTAAACGCTTCAGTTCGGAAAGATATAATTGCCAGCCTAATCGCGCTCATATTGCACAAATTGACATACACGAACGCTCTGGAAAAAAGACTCTCTCAATTCAGCAGTTTGGACAGAATTTGCTAATGACAATTATCTCGGTCGATAATGAAAAAATAATTTCGCGCAATGAGACAATCGAATTAACCATTGACCGCTCCTCAGAAGAGCCACAGACAAGTGTGCTGATTAATGATGTTTACCTGCCCATCACTTGTTTTCCTGAGAGTAAATTCTCTATGTAAGGATCGCCTAAGGTCGATCACACATCACCCTAAAGACAGGAAACTATACCTGGCTTGGTCCGTGAAACTTAACAATTGCATCTGCTTGTTCAGCTGAAATACCTGTTGCATCAACAAGCTCTGTCCGGCGCGCTCCGCGGCGCGCCATCTCAATCGCTTTCGAAATTTGCTCTTGCTCTGACACATTATCGGACAAGCGCGTTAAATCCACTTTAATGGATTCCACTTGTTTTTGAAGGCTATCCATTTTGGGTTCGATCGCTCGCACAATCAAAGGTACTATATCTTCTTGGGATGATTGAACATCTTCAGGTCGGTCGAGAACAACCCCATGAAGGGCTTGCAAACGCTTATTAATTTGCTCATTCTGCCAAGCCATATTTGCAATGACCCGCTTTAACATCATATGCTGCCTAAAAAGGGTAATAAACGCCGCAGCAGTTAAAGCAATCGTTGCGAGTAAAATAATAAACGGTAACCCCGTAGATGAACTATAAAACGCGACAAGATTTTCGGCAATTTCAGACATTTAGTTTCCCTACTCTTAAAAACGTCAACCAAGAGCCGACATCACGCTTCATCAAGCCCTTTGGCAACGCCTTCGCGTAATTGCTCTATCCAATTTAGGCGAGCATCCGCTTTTCGCTGCAAAAGATCAAGTTTAGCTAAAATTTCTGTAATCCGAGATTTTAGAGCCCGCGATTCGTCGCCGCTTATATTCTGAAGCGATGACCAGTTTTTCGCAAGGAAATCTTCAATATCATTCATAGCGCCTAAAAAGGCGGGCGGGTCTGAAACACGCAAAATTGCTTGTTCGAGAAGCTCCTCGAACAAGTTCACTAATTCTTCTATGCGATCAGGATTTGTCATAATATAATCACCCTACAGGGTTTTTATATTACTTCAAATCCCGAAAAGCATCCATCAGCGCATCCGATATCCGGTCCATATCAAGCGGATAATTTCCACTCGCTATCGCATCTTTAATATCTTTAACAGCTTCCAAGTTAATTGGTGGCTGGGCAGACATTTCTTTCACGACGGCTTGTTTAAGCTCCACATCAGGTTTTGCAACTTGTGCAGAGGGATTTGCAGATGAACTCGCAGATACACTCTCCTTAGGTTGCCGAGCGCGTACCTGGGAAGGGTCTATCCGACTAGCCATATTTTTGACTGAATCAACCATTACAAAATTCTCCTACGACTGACATTACGACTTAATTCACATTCATTTTAGGGCTGAGTGTAACTTTTTTTTCAGAAGCCACAAAAACATCGATTATTTCACCGCTTGCAGCGTTTTCAACCTTAATACGATCCCCAAAACGGCCATTTTCAAGGACTTTTCCAGCGGTTACAATCATAAACGCCGACAAATCATTTACAATCGACACAGACTGATCTTCAAAAACCATCCAATCGGGCTCAAGTAACCGCGCGGAAATGACCATACCTGTGTTAATTGGGCGCTTTAATCTTCGACCAATCACATCTGACAACCGCTCATATCCCCCTGTTGCCTTTGCTGGTATAACCTCGCGAAGCGCAACATCATTGGGGGTAATGATATCACCAGGGCGCAAACTTGTCAGCAAAACAGCGCGAATAAGGATATTTTCAGGCTTGCTTGGACTGTTTTTCACAGAAGACGCCGCAACTTCCTCAGTTGAGGTCGCTGAAACAGCTGAAACTGTCGAAATAGCATTGGTACGCACGATAACTTCCCAAGAAGATCCTTGCTCACATTTAACCGAGACTGTTTTCCATCCGCCAAATTTTGAAGAAACACTTAACGGTCCAGAACACGTATAATATTTTGTGTCATCGTCGATTGCCGGGTTAGACGTCATTAGCTTGTCTCTTAAGGCCAAGTGCACAGCTTCTTTAATGTCCGCCCCTAGAATGAGGCGAGATTCAGCCTCAGACACATCCTTAGCATAAACAGCCAAAGTTGCCCCAAAGATAAATGCACCAAAGCATATTAAGCCAAACAGGAAAAGCTGCCCCGGGAATTGAGCAAATTTATACTTTAATTTAGAAACCATGAAAATAAATCTGACTTTGACTATTGTTTGATCCGCTATAATTTTCGGACGATGTTTTATTCTTATTTAAAATCATTGCCTGAATTTCATTTAATGATGGCAAATGAAGCGTTCGACCTGCATATAAAAAATTAGGGTTGCCGCGCACAAAAGCGTGAGGGTTTTTCTGAACAATCGCGAGGGTTAGAAACCTGCGGTTAATATCACTCCCCGCATAATGCGCCGCAATGATCCGACTTAAGGGTTCATTCGGCTTTACTTTATGCTTTGTTGAATAGTCATGGTCTTGTGCAAAAGCGTTATCAGAGGTCGTTACCGTTGAATAAGAATGGGATGGCGACAAAACAATCATGGGCTCACGCGCATCAACCGACCCAATAAATACGCTGATAAAACCATAAACAACAGCAATCAGCGTCGCATATTTAAAGTTAATTTGCATCATAATGCGCCTCCAAAAAGCGAACTGTTTGACCCGTGAAAGCGCTTAAATCGCGAGAAGGGTTCAAAGGTGTTAGAAATATCCGGCGCCCTTCAAGACTAGACACCCGCAAGACTGTCCAGGGTTGCTGATCGGATGACAAAATAGCCAGATTCATTTTAGAAAGCCCATGCACCGCACCCATTTCAACAAGATATCGGCCATTCTCGGCTTTAAGCTCGCCTTTCAATGGTGCACACATGATAGATTTCACACTTGCTTCGGTAAAACCTTTAAACTCAGAAGCCAATTGCTCAATAATCACTGAGCGGTCTGGATGAACCAGGACATTAATAGGATCAAGGAAAGCATCAAATTCTGCAAAAACCTTACGGGTCACGCTTTTTGAGCTTAGCAACTGATAGGACTGGCCTTCATATGTGTTGAGCTGGACAATAATGCGATAATAACTGGTTTCGGCAAGACCTAAATTCCGGTCTTCTTCTTTAAATATTTTGATAGAGGGTACAATAGCAAAGTCACCTGCAAACACGCGACTGCTGTTCATAATGGAAGCATAATCCATTTCGTCATCGAGACGTCTGTTCTCGATTTTGAATTTTTGCTGCATCTTATTTCGAAAGGTGATATTTGGATTACTCTTAAGTTCAGCCAAAATATCATTGAGCAGCTCGCTGACACTGCGCTGAGCCCATGCCGACACATTTGGTGCAATGGAAAGATTTGGCGCAAAAAGTGTTACAGTTCTTCGGGCTGTTTGCTTACAATCAGATGGGTCTGGGTCGCCGATCACAGCTTCAATTGAGACCTCGTAATGAAGGTCGCGGCGCTCTTCGGAAAGAATGCGATAGTCAAGAAGGTTAGACGATGGCCGAACAAGAATTTGTTCCGTCAACATTGTGGAGTGATCAACAGAAGAAAATCCATTGACCCTTGCCCCCCCCTGAAGCGCAGCAAGATATAAGGCTTCAGACAATGCACGACGACGCAGATCTTCAATAGGTTCATCTTCAGAAAAAACAACACGGCCGGTTGCTTTAATCGTTGTGAGCGGCACAACAGGTTGAGCGCTTTCTTGGTTTGTTAATGGAACGACCTCGCTGGGCAAGGCTGATGCTTCACTTGAGATTGCATCAAACCCAATAATGTTCCCAGGGCTTCGCGCGAAGGCAACCTGTGCGCACGACATAAAGACAAAGAGCGCCACAAGGACGACCGTTCTCTCTATCTGTTTACAACCTGAATACACACCAATACCCTCTATAAAACCTCTGTATCAACCGATCTAGTCGCGTTAACTGATGTTTCGAGCCGATGAAAATAAGTTCGCAACAGTATCGCGATCGATCTCGAGGACAATCTCATATGTATCAGCCCCGGTCGGATTAATCCGTACGGTACGCGCGCCACGAATAATACCTGTCACAACACCACGGAAAGTATCATTTTGAACCATCAGGTCGACAACTGTCGTGTTACTGTCAACACGAAGACCATGGATTTGTTCTGCCAAGTCACGCATGGCTGCCATGCGAGCAGCTCTAATCGCCATAAGGCGACGCTGAGCATCAGATTTGCCAGGCTGAGTAGAAACAACAGCATAGCCAACCGCGGTCATAGTGCTGACTTTCATAACTTGTGCGTCTGATGACGTACTGCCAAAAACAGTATCGCTCTGCACATTGCCGCACGATGCCAGAACGCCCGACATTAGAATAATTGTAAATATGTGTTTTGCTTTAGATAGCATGATTAACTCCGGATTTAGGTCACATGTGCCTTAGGGATGCACTTTTTATGCCATGTTCCGCTAAAGCACGTCCAATCTGCTTATACCTCAAACAGTTTTTGTTAAGCCGTTCACAACAAACACAATGATATTGAACTTGATTTGGCCAATCGAGACCTCAAACATAGAACAATGGAGCTTTAATGGTTTTTCGCTCCCTTTATTTCAAACCAAAAATGATCAAGTCACCATCTTGGCACGGCTTTTGCCTTTACTAAGCGCGGGCCCTCAAGTTGCGGGCCGTCAAAAGATGGTTTTTAGAAAGTTTGATAGGGTTCAAATGCGTTTGAAAAGTAAAAATACATATAAATTACAATGTGTTGTAATTTTCTCACAATATGTAGGCGCGCCAAGTAAAGGCGCCGTCAATGCGCATCCAACTCAAGAAACTGACAGACTAAGCAGGAGAATACCGTCATGGAAATGACACTACGCCGTTTAGGATTTGATAATACGTCGTCTTTTCTGACAAGCACGACATTACCATTAGGTATTCTAGCGTTGATTGCCATGATGGTATTGCCATTACCGGCAATTTTGCTCGATGTCTTTTTCGTTTCAAATATTTTACTATCCCTCCTCATTCTAATGGTTGCCATTAACACTTATCGACCGCTCGACTTTTCGAGCTTTCCATCCGTGCTCCTTATCGCAACGGTTTTAAGGCTGGCCCTTAATGTGGCATCGACACGTATCGTTCTTAGCGAAGGCCACGAAGGCACAGATGCCGCTGGCCGTGTGATTGAGGCTTTTGGTGAGTTCGTCATTTCTGGAAATTATGCCGTCGGTATTTTTGTCTTTATCATTTTAACAATTATCAACCTTTTGGTGATCACCAAAGGTGCGGGGCGTGTATCAGAGGTTTCTGCACGCTTTACATTGGATGCTATGCCAGGCAAACAAATGGCGATTGATGCCGATTTGAATGCTGGTGTTCTGACAAATGAAGAAGCCACCCTGCGCCGCGCCGAAGTTGCAAGTGAAGCAGATTTTTATGGTGCCATGGATGGCTCATCAAAATTTGTTAAAGGTGATGCCATTGCTTCCATCTTGATCCTGGCCATTAATATAATTGGTGGTTTGATTATTGGTCTTGTCCAACATGACCTATCACTTGAGGAAGCAGCCTCTAATTATTTGCTCTTATCCATCGGCGATGGGCTTGTAGCGCAAATACCGTCTTTATTACTTGCTATATCAACAGCGATTATCGTGACTCGTGTGTCATCAACGCAAAACATGTCTGCCCATATTGCGCAACAATTTAGCATTTCGCGGGCATGGATCCCGACAGCAGGTACACTTCTTGTCATTGGACTCATTCCTGGCATGCCAAATTTCTTATTTCTGGTCGCCGCTGGCGTTGCGATTACCGCGGGCATATTCATTCGTAAAAGAGAAAAAAGTGACGATCTCCGTGGTGAGCAGATCGTTGAAGAGCAAGCTGTCTCTGTTGCATCGACCACAGAAATTGCTTTATCGGAAGTTGCCGATAACGCACCAATTTCTATCCAGCTTGGATATGGGCTTGTTGAAATGGTTGATGAAACAATTGGCGGACCGTTAATCAACAGAATAACGGGCGTCCGACGCCAAGTTTCAAAAGCTCTTGGTTTTGTATTACCCGCTGTGCGTGTTCGCGACGACCTCTCATTAGAAGCCAATCAATATCGCATTCGTGTTGGGCAAACTATTGTTGGCGAGGATAAAATTTACCCCGATCGCAAACTCGCTATCCCGGGTGAAAACAGCGCTGTCAAATTGCAAGGCATTGATGTGCGCGACCCCTCTTTTGGTATGGAAGCGGTTTGGATTAAATCAACACAAGAAGCCGAAGCTGAAGCTAATAGTTATGTTGTAGTGAATGCTGAATCTGTTCTCGCGACCCATGTCAGCCAAATTTTAACAAAATACGCCAATGACCTAATGGGACAAGATGACGTGCAATCTCTACTCGATAACCTATCCGAAACAGCACCAAACCTTGTTCAATCAGTTGTGCCGAAACTTATTGCACTCCATGACCTAACAGCAATTTTGCGGACACTCTTGAAAGAGCGCGTTCCCGTTAGCGATCTTCGTAAAATTTTGGAGACACTCTCTACATTATCAGGGCGTAACTTAAGCATTAGCGACATGGCAGAAGCTTTGCGCCCCAGACTTTCAGGCCTCTTAATTCAGCAAGTCGCACCCCTTAACAGTGCCCTGCCGGTTATTACGCTTGATGGCGAGCTTGAGCATATGCTGATCACAATGTCGCGTCAAAATGGTGACAAAGAAATAATTCTCGACGCAAACCTGCTTCAGAATTTGATCAAAAGCATCAATGAAAGCAGCGAGCAATTAACAGCGCAAGGTCGCCAGGCCGTGATTGTGGTCTCTCCCGTGATCCGTCGCGCCTTTGCCGAAATTGTCCATCAACATATTGAAGATATGATTGTGCTCTCATTTGCCGAACTCCCTGACAATCGAAAAGTAGATGTTGTTGCGACCATTGGTAACGCCGCAACCGTTAACGCATAATCCGAGATAAATAGAGGAATTATAAAATGCCACAACTTACCGTTACATCAGAAGATACAGCTTCAGCGATGGACGAAATTGTTTCAAAATTGGGACAAGATGCTGTCATCCTCTCCACCAAGCGCATTGGCTCGAAATATGAGATTAGCGCAACGACGGACCAATTCAGCCAATTAGCGCCCAGACGTCGCCGTAATGAAGGTCAGAAACCAGAAACCTTTATGGATATATTCTCTGCCGCATCATCAAATAATGCAAAAAAGCAGGACGGCCAAACGGCTCAATCAACTAGCATTGTTGATGCGCAGGACAGTGATGAACCAGAACTATCACATACCAGCACGTATCAACGTGCCCCAAATGGCCCACGCCTTGTAGACACGGCACCACGCACTGAAACAAAACGCGGGGTAAAGACCTCTCATCTTGGAAAGCACAAACCAAGCGTAATGGATGCGCTTCTAGCACCGCCTTCAGGTGGAGATGCCTGGCAAATATCGGATCAAATTCAACAGCTTTCAGAACAAATGCAGGCTTTTGAACGTCAATTAAAAGGGCTTGTTATCACCGAAACCAGTTTGATAGATCAGTCAATGGGACCAAGCCTTGCGCTGCAATTGCGACAGTCCGGCTTTAGCGATCAGGTTATCAGACGCTTTGGTCACAGCTTTGAGGGTAAGTCAATCGATGAGGGCCGCGTGGCATTCATGGCTGCACTTAGTCAAGCCATTTCAATCAACTGCATGGACACGCTCGCAACAAGCAAAGTCATTGTCGTCACTGGAGGGCGCGGGAGCGGTAAAACAAGCTTCTGCGGCAAGCTCGCGACGCTTTTATTAGAGTCAGATCCGTTAACGCCTATTGCACTTGGTGAATTTAGCGGGGCTAACCCTAACCCCAATAATGAACTTAGAAATCAGGCGCGCTTGATGAATTTACCAATCAATAAAATTCATATGGCAAACATAGATATGACCATCCAATCCATGCGCGGGCGCGTGATCATTGACTGCGATGCAGACGCTTGTGAAGTTGAAGCGCTTCTTGATGCGCTTGATCAGTCCATAACTGCCGATTCCGTAGTCACATTTATGACCATGCCAGGGACAAGTAGCGCACGCGCAATCGCCTCACAATGCGCCCTCACCAATCGTAATGGCGCATTAATTGCATTAACAAAATTAGACGAATGTGAGATTGCTGCTGAAGAAGCATCGGCTTTTTGTGAATTAGACACGAAAATTGCATTTTTAACGGCGTCACGGTCATTTATTGACCGCTTGGCAATTGCCAGCGAAGAAGCAATGGCGCAATATCTTAACGAGAACTGCTAATCAGATAAGCAGTCTCATGAATTTGGTAAAGTAAAGAGCAGTAAAGCGTATCATGGCAGTATCAATTACAGTAGCAAGTGGTAAAGGCGGCGTTGGTAAAACCAGCATTTCCGTTAACTTGGCTCTTGCTTTGCAGCGCACCGGTGCAAAAGTCTGTTTAATGGATACTGATTTTGGTCTGGCCAACGCGCATATCATGCTTGGCATAAACCCCGCCAAGTCGATCAGTGATATGTTGTCAGGCAAAGACCAGTTAAATGATATAAAATGCAAAGGCCCAAACGGCCTTAACTTTATCGCAGGCGGCAGCGGGCTTAATGAATTGCTAAACCTTGATAGCAAAACACGTTATCGGATTATTCAGGCTACGGCAGCACTTCAAGACGAAACAGATGTTTTATTGGTCGACGCTCCCGCTGGCGCAGCCGATAGCACCATCGCCTTTGTGAGTGCTTGCGAAAAACCAATTATTATTCTTGTCGGCGAACCAACCAGTTTCATGGATGCCTATGCACTTATTAAGGCCGCAAATTTAGAGGCTGGCGTCGAACGGTTTTCAATATTGGTTAATCAGTCCAATAGCGAGGCCGAAGCCAAAGATCATTTCTCGCGGTTCCAGGATATTGCCAGCCGTTTTCTTGATGTCCAGTTAAACTATATTGGCCACATGCCTTACTCTCAAGCATTACGTAAATCTGTTGTTGCGCGCGTACCTATTATGGCGAGCACAAAAGAAAGCCGAGAAAGCATTGCATTTCAAAAAATAGCCAAAGCAATTATTGACGCTCCCGCCAATACGCCTAAAGGCATCTCATTTCTAAACTCGCCCTCAATTAAGGCTGCCTCATGACCCCGCGCACGCAATATGCTGAACAAGCACCAAGTGTTGATGAGCTCATTGAGAGCCATCTTAATTTGGTTAAAAAGATTGCCTGGCATACGTATGGCCGCGTGCGTTCCGCCATTGAAATTGATGACCTGGTACAAATTGGTTATTTTGGCTTAATAACAGCTGCACAAAAATACACACCACAAGAAGGTGCCACATTTGCAAGCTATGCAAGTTTGCGTATTCGTGGCGCGATGATGGATCACTTACGTAAAAACTCTAATTTATGCCGTACGACAATCCAAATACGGCAAAAAGCTAATAAAGTCGAAAAAGAACTCACCCAAAAACTTGGCCATGTGCCTGATGACAAAGCAATGGCAGCAGCTATGGAAATGCCGATTGGCGATTGGCTCGACTGGCAATCTGCTTTTGCAGCCAACACACACGAGTCTCTTGATAGTGTTTACGATGATTATTCGATTTGGTTTGCCTCGTCCACAAGCTCTCCTGAAGATAATCTCTCCGACACAGACCTTCGGAAAACTTTAAAAGAAGCCCTGGTCACCTTACCCGAGCGTGAGGCACTTGTTATTCAGCTCTTTTATGTTGAAGAGCTCAATATATATGAGATCGCTGAAATTTTAGAAGTGTCGACAGGCCGTGTCTCACAGATCAAAAAAGCTGGCATAACGCGACTTCGTGATTTTATTGCTGAGTCCGAAAAAGAAATTTAATAAGCAAGAGCCTTAACAGATGAGCGATTGGGTACCAACATCCTCCATTCAAATGGCTGTTAACAGTGCAGAAATGCACATTATCGGCACAAGAGGTCGAACGGAACTCCATTTAAGTTGCAGCCTGATCAATATCAGCCGAGGAAGCGCAAGCGTCATTATGAGGCGACGCCCTATTGATGACATTCACTTTTCAGGATCAATTTACATACCTCTCGATCGACCGATTATGAAATTAGACATTAACTTACCCTATATCGCATTCGAGCAATTAAGTAGCCAACTTAATCACCCAGCACCACGACCAACCACACTTGTTGTTCTGCTCGAAGAAACGCTCATGGTAAATTTATCAGGCGACCTGCATATAGACGCTGCTTTAGATACTGCCATAAGCGATATCTCTTGGGCGCTCCCCATTATTTAATCGTTTTATAAAAGCCAGAAAAAGGCGTTTAACCAATGAGACGACGCACCATCTCGGCTTCTGATTGCATCAAACGCGATGTCCCGTTAAAGGCTTGCTGAGCCCTAATAAGAAAATTCATTTCGCTTGTCATATCAACATTTGAAGCCTCAAGAGCACCCGCCTGAAAAGAACCAGCGCCGTTTTCAAATGCCCCGCCTATTCTAGCCTCACCAGATGCATCGGTTTCAGAAAAAACATTGCTGCCTTGCGCCTGCAATTTTGTAACATCGTTAAACTGAACAAGTCCTATTTTTGCAATATTAAGTGTAATTTGCGGACCATAAGAGGCTACAATTTGACCATCCGCGAGTACCTGTACTTCTGAGAGATTGGCAACACTACCATCATCTTTCTCAACCCCAAAGGGAACAACAATAGGGTTGCCATTTTGATCAAGATAGCTTGCATTATCTTGGTTAATGAGCTTGCCTTCAAGGTCAAGCGACATGGACCCATTACGTGTATAAAGAGGCTCATCGCTTACTAACTTATTTTGAATCGCAAACATGCCAGGGCCTGTTATAGCAACATCGAGAGATCCGCCAGTCTGCTTAAATGCACCCTGTCCGTGCTGGCGACGTGGATCCATAATCCGCGCACCCAGGCCTAAATTTTTGCCATCACCCGTTGCACCATAAATATCTGCAAATTCAGTCTGGCTTCTTTTAAAGCCAGTGGAATTAGCGTTTGAGATATTATTGGTCAGGACTGCAATTTCTTGCATTGACGCACTTAGGCCTGTTCTAATTACGGGTAACATCGTTTGCTCCTATTTACTCACCCTCATGCATCCAATTTTCATGCCAGTTGGGGTAATCCATTAGAAATTTAAATAGATTGGCCTGTTTAATACTCGTGCGTTATGGTTTTGTTTGCATTTTCTCTCAAATTCGACATATGATTTATTGCGTTTCATATAAAATGATAGATATGTAACGACAGATATTATGAGTTGTGTTGGAGTGTAGAAATGAAAGTAAAAGTTCATTGGATTATCGATGGCACGGCGGAAATTGAAGCCGACAGCTTGGAGGCTGCTGAGCAGGAAGTGCACACAGCTTTGTCTGAGTTTTTGACATCTAACCCACATTTATCACAGAAATTTGGCGCGCGTGCGCTGCAAGGTAAGGCTTATCTGCCAGGCTCTGCAGAAGACATTGAGGGCACGAATGAGGGCACGAATGAGGGCACGAATGAGAGCACTAACGCCACAAAAAGCACTAAGCTTACCAGCCTTGCTTTCCTGACTTTTGTGTTTCTGGCATCTCATTTATTTCCACTCAACACAGCCATAGCGGCAGGACGCACATATGAGTCAAAAACTGAAGATAATCCAAAACCTCGCCTTGAACTTTGTCGCCTTAAAGCGTTAGAGCGCACACCTGAGGGCAATAAATGCGTCTATAAGCGGCAAAGTGGTGGGTTTGACAAAGTAATTAACATTGAGAATAGCACGCAATGTCAAAAAGAATTTCAGTGCAAGCGCTTAAATTAGACGTTTTGAGCCTTACGGACACCTATTAAGCCTTAAAAACACTCAACCATTCTTGCGCAGACAGAAAGTCCGTTGGACGAAAATAATCCAACCTTCCGGGATTGTGAGTTTTGGGAAAAAGATTTATTACGGCATCTGTGCTAGGGGCTCGTTCACCTAACCCAGTTTCTGCCTTAGAGGCCATCAAAATGCGCATTATATCCATGTCATATATAACGTCTTTGAACGATTTATTTTAGCCTCTGGAATATCAATTGCTAGAAACTCCCCATAATCTGAGCCAATGATTTTAGAAATAAAATAGCTCATTTAAGCGATAGCCATCTGCTCGTCTGTCGTAACTCTCATAGGGCCCTGGCCAGGAAGCGGTTATTGGGAAATAAAAGAAAACGAAATTGGCGCACATATGTTACGACTTACTAATGAATATGAATTAATGTATAATTTATATGTCGCGGTCGCTAGAGGATCTAATTGCTTTAATTACATGATAGGAGCATAGAAAATGTTAGAGGAATTATACTTTGTTAAACAAGAAGACCTTGATAGCTATTCAGACGCGTTTGAAGCACGCACCAGAGACCGCTTTGATATATTTGTAAATGAATTACGCTCCGCCGGTTCAAGCGATGAGAACAATAAAATTCTATACGGCCTGAGAATGCAATTAAATGGCAAAGAACGGCGCGTAACGGACATTGCCGAATCCTTCGTCAAGGATTCTCATATCGACATTAGAATGTTAAACACCGAGGCCATGCCAGCTCTCGCTCAAATTATTAAAGAAGAAAAAGGGTTCACAAAAATTGATATGATACCCGAACAACAACTGATGCGTATCACACTACCCAAGCCTACGCTTGAGCAAAAGCTAGAGCTCAATGATTATGTCGAAAATCGGTTAACAAATTTTAAAAAGAACGTAATGAGCGTAAAATCTCAAACCGGCCAGCAGATTAAGGCAGGGCTTGATAAAGAATATATTCAACCCCTAGATGCTGCAAAAGCAGGAAAGAATATTGAGAAAATATCTGAACACTATGTTCTACGCGCCAAAATGCTGACAATGCTTAAACAGAAATCAATTCTCAAGAGCCAATTTACCTTCAACTCTGAAGAAGAAAAAACAATATTTAGAAAAGCCAAACCTTATGCCTCGATCATGCAATATGTTGAAGATGAGGACGAAGAATAGTTTTTATTTGAGCACAAAAATAGAACATAACTTTTTCTTTTATCATTATGTCGAGGTTTATGCTTCTTTTTCCTGTTAACGAATTGTAAACTTCTTTCGTTCATAAAGGGTCTGTGTCATAAATATCCTTCGGGAAGAGAATAGTTTGTTTGGAGATTAATATGAGTGAGATGCGTTCAACAGCGCTTGTTCCAGTAAAGCGTTCGCTGGTGCCCTCAGGAAAAGGTAAAGAGTCATCCAATGAGATCGACCTTGTTACCGAAGAGACATATATCAATAACCGCGAGCAAGTTAGAAAATATTTGCCAGATATACTTGGCAAAATTCTTGCCCGCATTTGGATAGACCCTGAATTTCACAGCATGTTTTCACATGATCCAGAAGGCACGCTCCTTCGCAATGGCGTTCATTTGCCAGAAACAATGTCCATCCAATTTCAAAAAGAAGACACAAACCGCCCCCGCATTGTTGTTTACGAACAAGCCAAGGGATCTAAATTCAAAGTCCGTATTTTTTATCTGCAACTCATTATGATGGCGGGCAGATAATGCAACGCAACTATTGGGTTGCTTTGGCCATCGTCCTTATAACGATCGTTAGCTCTCTGGACGAACCTGCTCGGGCTTCAAATGAGGACTTCAACAAAGCTGTCGAGGCCGTTAAAACGAAAGAATATGTAAAGGCCGTTGATTTATTTGAGCCATTAGCGAATGCGGGCATTCATGATGCACAGTATAATTTAGCCATTCTCTTAAGACGGGGACTTGGTCGTCCACAAGATTTCCGCGCCGCGCTTAAATGGAGCTGGCTGGCGCATTTAGGAAATATTCGTCGTGCCAAAAATACATCTGAAGAACTCAGCGAAATGTTTTCAGATGAATTGCTAGAGGAGATTCGAGAGGATGTCCGCCTGTTTCTAAAAGACCAAATAGATAAAGGCAATCGCGAAGCACTGACGCAATATGGCCGTTTCTTTACCGAGATACTTGATGAACCAAATTATGATGAAGCCTATCTATGGTATTCAATCGCTGCGGCTTGGCGTGTCAAAGGCGGCATTGTTGGACGCGAAGAGATTGCATCAAACGTTGAAATAGAAATGATACCTGAACTACAAGCAAGAGCGCGTGACATTTTTAAAACCATGCAAAACGCGCCTAATGCAAACCCGCCCGAAGCAAGTAATACGCCTAGCTCTCAAATCCAGGCTCAATAATTTTTCATATTTCTTAGAGCTATATGGCCGTTCCCTTTAAGACAGACCAATTGTGAAAAATAAAATTAGGACGTAAATTGTTTCTGGCGCTTGCGCTCAACTGAAGAGCCAAGCCCCATAGCTTCTCGATATTTGGTTACCGTCCGACGCGCAATAGGAATACCTTCCGCGGCCAATAAACCAACTAATTTATCATCCGAAAGCGGCTTCTTCATCGGCTCATCATCAATAAGCGCTTGAATACGAGACTTTACAGCTCCTGCCGCATAAGCATCGCCCTCAGTATTTTGTCCGACCGCAGACGTAAAGAGGTCGCGCATCGCCACAATGCCAAAAGGTCCATCAATGATTTTATTCGCAACGACGCGAGACACTGTTGCCTCGTTCAATCCCACATCATCGGCAAGCTCTCTAATTGTCATGGGCCGCAAATATCGCACACCCTTTTCAAGATAAAGGCTTTGCTTAGCAATAAGCGCATAACTCACCCGCAGCAGAGACATCGCGCGGGTATTTACTATCTTTTGCAGCCACCGTGCAGATTGTCTCTGTGTCTCTAAATATTTCTTCACCTCAGCTGTAGAGCCCTGTCGCGCAAGTTCTTCCCATAAGCCCTCTCGAATATGCAGTGAGGGCAAAAGCGCTTCATTTATCTCCGCAATCCAGATATCGCCATCTTGTCGAATAATAACATCTGGGGCCTGCACATTATTATCGGCAAATTCAAAAACACGCCCCGGCTTAGGGTCACACTTACGTAAAGCAGTAATAATGCCTAAAACCTTCTCAACACTCACATTATATAAGAGAGAGAATTCGGTGGGGCCCTGTTTGGTCAGCAAGCTTAGATTATCTAAAACCAACCAGAGCATGTCATCATCAACATCAGTTTCAACCAATTGAAGCGCCAAACACTCGCTTAAGTCGCGTGCGGCAAGCCCTTTAGGCGAGCATGACTGCAGGGCTTTGCGGGCAGCTAAAACAGAGGCAGGTGCATAACCTGTCAGGGCGGCTATATCATGATCAAACTCGCGCAAATAACCATCTGCATCTAACCAATAGAGAAGATCTTCCGCACATCGTCGCACAGCATCTGGGAGGCTTAATTCATAGATTTGCATGCGCAAGTCGCGTTCAAGACTTGGCGCTTCAGAGACATAATGCTCAATATTTGGGCGTTCTTCGACGCCATGATCACGTAAGGTTTCTGTCTCGAACTCATTAATCGCTCGATCCAGGTTTAGATCATCCGGCCATTCGATATGCTCAATCCCGACCTCACCCCCCAAAACCTCGGGCAATACTCCATCATCCATCGTGTTTTTAAGGTCACTTTCAAACCCCTCATCCTGATCAAAGAGTGGATTTGCCTCTATTTCAGAGCTCAATACTTCACTAAGTTCTTGTTGACCAAGCGCCAGCACCCGCATTGCAAGTTGCATTTGCGGGGTCATCATCACAGATTGGGACTGCTTAAGCCCCTGACTTTGCGTGTTTTTCTGCTTCATACCTCAAGAACCAAAGCGCTATGCGAAAGTGTATCGCTAACAAGCTATAAAGTATATATACAGAATTTATGCCAACTATGTGACAATGATGTGACAAATGAAGGTAAAATCAAATCCCTTATTGGGCAGACATAATCCAGCCACCCCCGAGTACACGGTTCCCTTGGGCGTCATAGAATACGCAGGCCTGCCCAGGTGAAACACCCTCTTCAGGTATAGACAAAGTAACGCAAGCGCGCGCACCAGCCTGTAGCTCAACATGGGCGTCTACAGGATCAGAGGTCGAGCGGATTTTTGCCTTAAGGTCCATCGAATGCGTTTCTTGCCCAAGCCAATTTACATTTTCTAAAAACAAAGATGTACGCGCTAATGCCGATTTGGGACCAACAACCACTTCGCGCGTTGCCGCATCTATTTTAATCACATAGAGAGGGTCACCTGTCGCAACCCCAAGCCCGCGACGCTGACCAATCGTATAATGTAAAACGCCTTGATGTTGGGCAAGTATTTGACCATTCATATCAACAATATTGCCGGGAAGACTGCAATCTGGCCGTAAACGTTTTATAACTGAGGCATAATCACCATTGGGCACAAAGCAAATATCTTGGCTATCTGGTTTATCCGCGACATCCAAGCCAATTAAATTTGCAAAATTGCGAATTTCATCTTTAGAAAATTCAGCAAGAGGAAACCGCAAATAAGAAAGTTGCGCGTCGGTTGTGGAAAAAAGAAAATATGATTGGTCTCGTGCCAAATCGACGGGCCGATGCATCTCCCAACCGTTATCACCTTTGCGTGACGCAATATAATGCCCCGTGACAAGCGCCGCTGCGCCTAAATCTTTGGCCGTCTCGAGCAAATCCTTAAATTTGACACTCTCATTGCATTTAATACATGGCACAGGCGTGTGCCCCGCAAGATAACTATCGGCAAAATCGTCCATCACCTTTTCACGAAACCGGCTCTCATAATCGAGGACATAATGAGGAATCGATAAAGCATCGGCAACCCGCCGTGCATCATGGATATCTTGTCCAGCACAACAAGCCCCTTTTCTCGAAATTGCCTCGCCATGGTCATATAATTGAAGCGTGATGCCGACTGTTTCATAACCTGCCCGCTTTACTAAAGCTGCCGCGACTGAGCTATCCACGCCACCAGACATAGCAACAACAACGCGCGCATCTTTGCGATCGCCCGGCAGGCCTAAATCTATCAAAGGTAAGGTTTCAAATGATGACATAAACCCTTTATACAAGGTTTAGATTTAAGACGATACCGCGCCATAAAAAATTATCGTACCTCCGGTAACAAAAGGTTCACGAGATTATCACAAAAATATCAAATTTTTATCACCATTCGTTATTTACTTGTGCTGATGTGAATTGCACCCCTTAATAAGGATACCCTTTATTTTCGTTAGTTTTATAAGTGAGTAATTTAATAATGCGTATATTGCTTATTGAAGATGATGAGATGCTGAGTGAAATGCTCTCTGAGGAACTCAAAGATGCCAAATTTAATGTAGAGGCGGCTTATACCGGAACAGAGGGCCTAGAGCTTATCTCACTTTACGAATTCCAAGCTGTCATTCTCGATCTTGGGTTGCCAGACATGAAAGGCAAAACCTGTTTGCGCGAATTACGGATTCGAAACCCCAAAGTACCAATTATTATTTTGTCTGGCCAAGAAGAAATAAATGCCCGTCTATCGACATTGGAGCAAGGTGCTGACGACTTTGTTTTAAAGCCATGCAATAGCCTTGAGCTCATTGCACGTCTTCGCGCCAATATTCGTAGAGCAAATGGGTATGGCGAAAATATACTTAAAATTGGCCGATTATCGCTCGACCTTGGACGCCAAATTGTCAACATTGACGGCAAGCCACTTGCCCTGACGCCAAAAGAATTTGAAATGCTGCGTTTGCTCTGCCTTCAGCAAGGTAGCGTGGTCTCAAAAAATGCCTTTCTCGATCACCTATATGGCGGAATTGATGAGCCTGAGATAAAGATCATAGATGTGTTTATCTGTAAATTGCGCAAAAAACTTGAAGACGCTTTAGATGGAGAACCTTTCATCGAAACAGTCTGGGGGCGCGGATATCGCATTCACAATAATAACGTTATTTAATGTTTTAGACTGGCCAGTATTTTTTCAATATGCTAACCAGCTCTTATGCACAGAGCAAATGACAACCTGAACCCTCACGATCAGGGCCTCTTAATTTCTATAGCGCATCTGGCGATAGAAGCCGGAAAATGCATTATGAAATATCGTGATGCAGGCTTTGCGACAGAGTTAAAAGGCGATCAAAGCCCTGTAACCGAAGCCGATAAAGAAGCTGAAAAAATCTTAGAAGCCGGCCTTAAAAAACTTCTGCCCAATACACAAATCATTGGCGAAGAAGCCACCAGCAAAGGCTTACCCGCATCACTCGACGATACATTTTTCCTGCTCGACCCTTTAGACGGGACGCGCGAATTTATTAATAATAAAAATGACTTTACGGTGAACATTGGGTTAATCCAAAACAAGATCCCAGTTGCCGGCATCATTTATGCCCCCGCCCGCAAAGAGCTATATCTTTCAGGTAAGAACAGTGCCTTTATGAATCATAATTGCAATTTAGATGATCGACCGGGAATAGATAGCCTGACGGCCATTACAGTCAATGAGAACAATTTAGACGCCTTTCGAGTGGTCGCTTCGCGGTCCCACCGTGCGCCAGAAACAGACGCATTTATCGAAAAAAATAATTTAAAAGATATTGTTAGCGTTGGATCGTCATTAAAGTTTTGCTTACTTGCCGCAGGTGAAGCAGATATTTACCCCCGTCATGGACGAACAATGGAATGGGATACGGCCGCTGGCCATGCTATTCTCAGGAGTGCCGGTGGTTGCGTGACCCAGCTTGATGGCATGCCTCTACTTTACGGAAAAATAGAGCGGGGCTTAGACAATCCTTATTTTATCGCACATGCTCGACAAACGCCCCAAATCAAGGAATAGTTTCCCCTATAAGCGCTGGAGACAATACTAATGAAAATCACTCTATTTCGTCCCTTTACGCCTCTTATGAGAACGTTCTGGATCGCCTTATTCATGTTAATTTCTGTAGCCAGTACCCCTGTAACAGCTCAAGAAGTTGAAAAAATTGAAAATTTTTCGCAGAGCCGCTTGGTAATCGAGAGTGCAAAATTTCTAGGCACAACGGCCGAAAGTATGGCTGAAATTGTGGGCCGTCTTTTTGCTCAATACGGCCCTCCCAGCGCCGTATTACGCGGAGAAGAAGTTAGCGCGGCGATTATGCTTGGATTGCGTTATGGCCGCGGTGAAATTGAAATGCAAGATGGTCGTCGGGAGCCGATTTATTGGCGCGGACCGTCAGCGGGCATAGATTCTGGCGGCAGCGCCACAAAAAGCTTTGCCCTTATTTACGGCCTAAACAACCCAAATGATTTACATAAGCGCTTTGTCGGCATCGAGGGCTCAGCTTTTTATGTTGGCGGTGTGTCAGCAAACTTTCTAGAGCGTGACAACGTTATTGTTGCGCCTTTACGTGTTGGCATTGGCATGCGTTTAGGCGCAAATATTGGCTATGTAAAATTTAGCCCTGAACAAGGTTGGTTTCCTTTTTAATCGGCATTTTTTAGCCGAAGGCGCCGTTTCTCTATGCCATCTCGTGGATCATACACAATAATAATGGCCTCAGAGCCATCTTGAACACGAAGTAATAGATGCCGGTCAAATGGCGTAACACTTACAAGTTCCGCACCATTAGGAATGACCATTTCATCAACCAAAAGCCTACTCTGGCCCGCTGGTCCAGCAGTATCAACCTCATCATCGGCACTGACACGCATAATAATCGTGATTACAAGCACAGCAAGACAGGCAATGATAGCAACACCCAGGAAAATAACCAATCCGAGCAAATAAGGTGTGCTTCGGGGTAATTCCTGTGCATCAGGTTGTGCGGTTTGATTTGCTTCTGCCATGGGCTCGTGTATATCTTGCGTCATGCGTATTGAACCTACTCACATAATTGTTTCTGCCGATGAAAACGGCATGCGGCTGGATCGCATATTAGCGACACATTTGCAAGATATTAGCCGCGGCCAATTACAGAGCTGGATTAAAGATGGCCATGTGAAAGTTGAAAGACGCGGCACAATGATCAGCAAAACGACCCCATCCATCGCCATACAAGAAAATGACTCTATCCAAATTGACCCTCCTGCTATTCGCGATACGCAAATTCGTGGTGAAAACATCGCCCTGGACATCTTATTTGAGGATGATCAATTGCTTGTTCTCAATAAACCCGCGGGGCTTGTTGTTCATCCAGCACCAGGGAATTTTGAAGGCACGTTGGTCAATGCTCTTATTCATCATTGCGGAGACAGTCTAGCCGGCATTGGTGGTGAACGACGTCCAGGCATTGTGCACCGGCTTGATAAGGACACAAGCGGGGTAATGGTCGTTGCAAAAACGGATATGGCCCACCAGGCACTATCAGAACAATTCAAAATTCATGGACGAGATGGTCGCCTTCAGCGACACTATATTGCCTTTCTCTGGGGTAACCCTACCCCGATTAATGGCACTGTTGATGCCGCTATCGCGCGCTCTCAGCATAATAGGTTAAAACAATCCGTTTCAAAGTCAGCAGATGCCCGGCAAGCCATCACCCACTATCGCCGCCTAGCTTTGAGCCATGATGCCATGTTATCTAAGGTTCAATGTAGCCTTGAAACAGGCCGCACACACCAAATACGCGTTCACATGTCCCATATTGGCCACCCTGTTGTAAATGATAGCACTTACGGCGCAGGCATGGTAACGCGCATTCAAAAACTTGCGCCCAATCTTATTGAGGCCTTATCATCTCTTAACCGTCAAGCGCTTCATGCCGCAGCATTAGGGTTTGAACATCCCGTCAGCAAAGAACCGCTTTACTTTGAAGCATCATTGCCGGACGATTTAGAGAGGCTTGATAAAGCCTTTGAAGAAGAATTTAGCACTTAAACGCCTTTTTTTTGTCACAAACCATACCTATATAAATTATAGGAGGATGCTGATGTCAGATACAAAAAGTCTTATTGTAGCGCCATCCCCAGAGGGGAGCCTACAGCGCTACCTACAAGAAATTCGTCAATTTCCTATTTTGGAAGCCAAAGACGAATATGAATTAGCAACAGATTATGTCGAAACAGGCAATGTGAAGGCCGCACATAAATTGGTCACCAGTCACTTACGCTTGGTCGCCAAAATTGCCATGGGCTATAGAGGCTATGGCCTTCCCATCGGAGAAGTCATTTCTGAAGGCAATGTGGGCTTGATGCAAGCTGTCAGAAAGTTTGATCCTGAACGCGGTTTTCGTCTCTCAACATATGCGATGTGGTGGATCCGGGCATCCATACAAGAATATATATTGCGCTCTTGGAGCCTTGTAAAAATTGGTACAACAGCTGCTCAGAAAAAACTATTCTTTAACTTGCGTCGACTTAAAGGTGAAATGAAGGCAATTGATAATGGCCAAATGCACCCAAACCAGGTTACAGAAATCTCGAATAAATTAAACGTAACACCTGAAGAAGTGCGCATGATGGAAGGGCGAATGACCGGTGGTGACCAGTCTTTGAACACCACATTGCGCGGCGACTCTGAAGACGGTGAAGAATGGCAGGACTGGCTTGTCGACGAAACTGATAATCAAGAAACAGCCCTTGTCGATAAAACCGAGCGCGATCACCAAGCAGCCCTGCTCATGCAAGCTATGTCTGTTTTAAACGACCGCGAAAAAAGTATTTTGCAAGCGCGTCGCCTTAACGAGCCACCCCTCACACTTGAGGAATTGAGCGTAGAATTTGGTATTAGTCGCGAACGCGTAAGGCAAATTGAGCAAAGATCATTCGAGAAAATTCGGGATGAGATTCGTCGCCTTGCCTCAGAAGAAACAATGCCAATGAATGAGCCTGTAACGACAATCCGCTTAACCGAGTAAAATACTGCTCAATACTCGTTAGATCCGTTGCGACTTATTAAACGCTTCAAATATTTCACGCTTATGGCATATTTAGTGGACATGGAAAATAAGCAGTCGGTGCTTAATAATTCCCTTTGACGCGCGCACTGACCTTTAAAGAAGGAGCGCCAATGCGCTTAACGGGGCATTCTTCAACAATATGCTTAATGGCATGCTTGAGACGCTCTATGATAGGCCAAAAGGTAACGAGAGCCTGTATCTAGTCTTCAAACGGGTCGCGGACCAAAATAGTGTCGTCACGCTCAGGGCTTGTCGACAGCAAAGTGACCGGCGTGCCAATGAGTTCTTCAATATAACGCACATATTGAACAGCATTGGCCGGTAGGTCAGCCCAGCTGCGGGCGCCATAACTGCTCTCATGCCACCCTGGAACAGATTTATAAATGGGCTTCACCCGCGCCTGATCTAGCGCGGTAGGTGGTAAATAATCAATGGTCTCACCATTTAACTCATATCCCACACATATTTTAATTTCGTCAAAGCCATCCAACACATCAAGTTTTGTGAGAGCGATCCCATCAATTCCGCCAGTAATGGCTGCCTGACGCACAAGCACGGCGTCAAACCACCCACAGCGGCGCTTACGGCCTGTAACGGTGCCAAACTCATGCCCGCGCTCACCTAAGCGTTGGCCAACTTCATTATCCTGTTCCGTCGGGAATGGCCCCTCGCCAACGCGTGTCGTATAGGCTTTGGTAATACCAAGGACATGCGATAAAGCCGATGGCCCAATACCACTGCCCACAGCAGCTTGACCGGCAATCGTGTTGGAGCTTGTCACAAACGGATAAGTCCCATGATCAATATCAAGCAATGTGCCTTGAGCACCCTCAAATAAAATACGATCACCAGCGCGACGCGCATTATCAAGAATTTTCCAAACCGGTGCGATGAACGGGATCACTTTTGGCGCAATTTCTTTGAGCTGATCAACCAATACCGCACCATCTAATGGAGCAAGATCCATCCCGCGCCTAAGCGCATTATGATGGACAAGGAGATTTTCAACTTTCTCAGCAAGCAAATCCGGTGACAAAAGATCCGACACACGCAAAGCACGGCGGCCAACTTTATCTTCATAAGCAGGCCCAATACCGCGCTTGGTGGTGCCAATTTTTGTTCCAGAATTAGAGCCCTCACGCGCTTCATCCAACTGCTGGTGGACAGGCAATATGAGAGTCGCACTTTCAGACAATTTGAGATTATCTGGCGAAATTGTTACACCTTGCGCACGAAGACGCTCCATCTCATCAATCAAAGCCCAAGGATCAACGACAACACCATTACCAATAACCGACAATTTTCCTTCGCGGACAATGCCCGAAGGTAAAAGGCTTAATTTATAAGTCTTGCCATTGATAACAAGCGTATGACCAGCATTGTGACCGCCTTGAAACCGCACCACAATATCAGCGCGAACGGAAAGCCAATCAACAATCTTGCCTTTACCTTCGTCGCCCCATTGTGAGCCGACCACAACCACATTGGCCATTATAGCCTCCTAGAAATAAAGTGTTTTAACTTGCACAACTTGGGGCAAAGCTTTGAGTTCCGCAAGGACATCATCAGAGATATCCTCATCTATGCTAACAAGCGATATAGCATCGCCAGTCGGCTTCTCTCGGCCCAAATTAAAAGAGGCAATATTAATATTATGTTTGCCAAGCAATGTGCCTAAAGCACCAACAAACCCAGGCTTATCCGTATTTGTGACATAAAGGGTTACCGGCGACAGCTCGGCTTCCATATTAATGCCTTTGACCTGAATAATACGCGGCTTACCATCAGAAAACACTGTTCCTGCTATGGAGCGCTCTTGGCGTTCTGTTTTAACGACAAGGCGAATATAGCTATCATAAGCACCTGCCGCATCTTGTTTTGATTCTGAAATCTGCAGACCACGTTGTTTGGCAAGGCTTGGAGCGCTGACCATATTGACGTCACTCATCAGCGGACGCAACAAGCCGGCAATCGCTGCAGCTGTAAGTGGGGCGCAGTTAAGATCACTCACCTCGCCGGCATATTCAATCGTCACAGCCTCAATGCGGCTTTCTGTTATTTGTCCTGCAAACAAACCAAGCTGTTCAGCTAAAGCAACAAATGGACGCAACCGAGGTGCGTCTTGGGCTGAAATGCTGGGCATATTAATCGCATTATTCACAGCACCACTCATGAGGAAATCAGACATTTGATCAGCAACCTGCAAAGCAACATTTTCCTGTGCCTCCTCGGTCGCCGCACCCAAATGCGGGGTACAAACAACATTTTCCATACCAAAGAAAATACTTTCTTTTGCAGGCTCAACCTCAAACACGTCCAATGCAGCACCTGCCACATGGCCACTATCAAGCGCGGCTTTAAGATCTGCTTCCACAATCAAACCACCGCGTGCGCAATTGATAATGCGGACACCTTTCTTGGTTTTCGCAAGCGCAGCCGCATCAATAATATTGCGTGTATTGTCAGTCAGAGGCGTATGAAGCGTAATAAAATCAGCGCGTGATAAAAGTTTATCAAGCTCGACCTTTTCCACACCAATCTCAACTGCACGCTCAGGCGTTAAGAATGGATCAAAAGCAATCACGCGCATGCTCAAGCCGATGCCGCGGGCGGCAACGATAGAGCCAATATTACCACAGCCAATAATACCCAAAACTTTATTGGTAACCTCTACACCCATGAAGCGGTTTTTCTCCCACTTACCGGCATGGGTCGAGGCATCAGCTGTCGGAATTTCGCGGGCAAGCGCAAACATCATGGCAATGGCATGTTCTGCCGTCGTAATCGAATTACCAAACGGCGTATTCATGACCACAATGCCTTTTTGCGTTGCTGCCGGCAAATCTATGTTATCTACGCCAATACCAGCACGACCTATGACTTTTAGCTTTGTGGCAGCCTCAATCACAGCTGGTGTTGCCTTGGTTGAAGAGCGAACAGCCAAACCATCATAATCACCAATGATTTTGATTAACTCTTCACGATCAAGTCCAGTGATCACGTCAACTTCAAGACCGCGGTCACGAAAAATTTGCTCGGCAGCCGGACTCATTTCGTCCGCAATAAGAACTTTTGGCATCTTTATATTCCTAATTAATGTCTATGAATGATAATATGAATTACAGGTCGTTAAGCGCTGTTGCATAAGCCCAATCAAGCCAGGGCATAAGCGCTTTAAGATCGCTTGCTTCAACAGTTGCACCCGCCCAAATACGTAAGCCTACTGGCGCATCTCTATATGCACCAATATCATAGGCAACACCTTCTTTATCGAGCAATGATACAATCTTTTTCGCAAAGGCGGCCTGTGCATCAGAGTCAAGTGATGTGACCTCAGCTGCGCCGAAAGTCAGACAGACAGACGTTGTTGAACGATTTTCTGGCGTAGCGCATAAGAAGTCGACCCAGCTTGTATCCTTCACCCACTGATCTATGACAGAGAAGTTATTCTGAACACGACCAATCATGGCAGATAAACCACCAAGACCAAGACCCCATTGAAGGGCATCCAGATAATCCTCTACAGCTAAAAGCGAAGGCGTATTAATTGTTTCGCCTTTGAAAATACCTTCAATAAGCTTTCCACCTTTGGTCAGTCGGAATACTTTAGGCATTGGCCAGGCGGGGGTATAGGTTTCCAGTCTCTCGACTGCGCGTGGTGATAAAATCAACATGCCATGAGCGCCTTCGCCGCCCAAAACTTTTTGCCAGCTATACGTCACAACATCGAGCTTATCCCACTCCAAATTCATGGCGAAAGCAGCTGATGTCGCATCACAGAAGGTCAGACCCTCGCGATCACTCGCAATCCAGTCTGCATTTTCAACACAGACGCCGGACGTAGTACCGTTCCATGTAAAAGCCACATCACGTGTAAAATCAACAGCGGACAAATCTGGTAACTGACCGTAGTCAGATTTCATGGCACGCACATCTTCTAATTTAAGTTGCTTGACGGCATCATTAATCCAGTCGCCGCCGAAACTTTCCCACCCGAGAATATCAAGCCCGCGCGCGCCCATCATAGACCACATGGCCATTTCAAAAGCTCCCGTATCAGAGCCGGGAACGATACCAATACGGTAATCATCTGGCACCTGCAGGAGATCGCGCGTCAAGCTAATAGCCTGAGCTAGCTTTTCTTTGCCAGGCTTAGAGCGATGCGAACGCCCTAAAACAGCATCATTTAAATTTGGGAGGTTCCAACCAGGCCGCTTAGCGCAGGGTCCTGAAGAAAAATTTGGGTTTAGCGGACGAACCGCTGGAGGCGTAATTGTTGTCATATCTATCTACCCTTTCAGATAGTTGCCCTTCGGTGGGGAAGGGTGGCCCGTCAAAAGCGATACTGGCTTAAGACAATAAAGTCAATTCATGAATCACTATTGTGCTTTGGATAAGACGTTAATGTCGCCATATGATTGAGCGGACCATGCCCAGAACCTAGACCTGGAGCCGTTTTTATCGCATTTTGCACATACTCAATTGCCAGTGGACAAGCTGCTTCAAGCGATTGCCCTTGAGCCACCAAAGCCGCTATTGCGCTTGCCAGCGTACATCCTGTTCCGTGCGTATTTGTCGATATTTGACGACGCGATTCGAAAACAGAAAACCCCGACTGCTGGGCCAAAAGATCCGTGATGACTTGTTCATGTCCATGCCCACCTTTAACAAGAACAGCCCTTGCCCCCCTATCCATTAACTTATCCGCGGCCCGCTTCATATCATCAAGCGTATTAACATCGCGATCAATGAGGACCCCAGCCTCTGGCATATTGGGTGTTAATAAATATGCCGCCGGCACCAGAAGCGATAAAAGAGCATCAATGGCTGTGTCTTTTAGAAGCGATGCTCCTCCTTTGGCGATCATGACAGGATCCACAATCATATGGGGCTTTGCAAATCTCTCCCAAGTTTCCACGACGGTCTCAATCACCTCGCGCTTGTGCAACATTCCGGTCTTAAGCGCATCTGCACCAATATCACTTAAAACAGCTTCCATTTGTGCGGCAATAAATGGAGTTGGTACATCCAAGATATCGCTCACACCTTTTGTGTTTTGAACAGTCAAAGCCGTTAAGCAACTCGCCGCATAACCACCCATAACCGTCACTGCTTTTATATCGGCCTGCATGCCTGCTCCACCACCAGAGTCAGACCCCGAGACAATAAGCACGCGCCCTTTGGCCGTCACTTTTGAAGACTGATCGTGATCAGGGTGCATTATTTAATACCCTAGCCAACATCACGAATAGAATTAATGATGTCACGGACGCTTGACTTCACCAAGTCAGCATCATCACCCTCACCCATCACGCGAATTAAAGGTTCCGTCCCAGAAGCGCGCACCAAGATGCGGCCCGATTGCCCAAGGCTATCTTGCGCAGATTGAATTGCCGCACAAACATTGGCGTCTTTTAAAGGATCCGCTGATTGAAATGAAACATTCTCTAAAATTTGTGGCACAGGCTCAAACACGTTACAGAGCTCACTTATTGTCTTTTCTCTGCGTTTCATCGCTGCCAAAACTTGAAGAGCGGCAATAAGCCCATCGCCAGTTGAGGAAAAGTCACTCAATACAATATGGCCCGATTGTTCTCCGCCGAGGTTATAACCTCCAGCGCGCATAGCCTCGACCACGTATCGGTCGCCCACCTGCGCCCGTATCAGTTCAAGCCCCGCTTCGCTCAAACAGCGTTCTAGCCCAAGGTTTGACATAACTGTCGCCACGACACCTGGCTTGCTCAGTAAATCAACTTTCTTCCATTCTAATGCGATCAGCCCCATCATTTGATCGCCATCGACAATATTGCCTTTTTCATCACAGATGATGACGCGGTCAGCATCACCATCTAGGGCTATGCCAATATCTGCTTTTTCAGCAACCACACGAGCGCGCAGTAATTCTGTATCGGTAGAACCGCAGCCCTCATTAATATTAAATCCATTTGGCGAAACGCCAATGCTAATTACCTCAGCGCCAAGCTCCCAAAGTGCCGTCGGGGCCACTTTATAGGCCGCACCATTGGCACAATCGATAACGATTTTAATGCCATCCAATGTAAAGCGGCGCGGAAAGGTACGCTTGGCAAATTCGATATAACGCGACTGACTGTCATCAATACGTTTTGCGCGCCCAAGTGCCCCAGGTCCAGCAAGGCCAAGCTCTGACGCATTGGCCATAAGCTCTTCAATCTTGAACTCAATCTCATCTGATAACTTATAGCCGTCCCGGCCAAAAAGTTTAATGCCATTATCTGTGTATTTATTATGTGAGGCTGAAATCATCACACCAATATCAGCACGCAATGATCGCGTCAGAAAAGACACTGCCGGTGTTGGAATAGGTCCAAACAAAAAAACATCCATCCCCATGGATGTAAAACCCGCCACTAAAGCAGGTTCAATCATATAACCAGATAGACGGGTATCTTTGCCAATAACCACACGGTGCCGGTGGTCACCATCACGGAAATGCTGTCCAGCGGCCATACCAAGGCGCAGAGCCACATCAGCGGTCATTTTACCTTCATTTACAGTGCCTCGGATACCATCCGTACCAAAGTATTTGCGATTCATTCAATCACTCCAATTATTCACTGATAGAGAATGTTCTGATTTGACGTCTATAAGCAAATAAAACTGTCTTTCACAATGTTACGAACCCAAGCCTCCAGTTGAATTAGGGGCGCATGCCATAGAGTGTTTTATGTAAAGACAAAGCGTCATTTAGTTGAGCAACATCATGTGTGCGAATATAATTGGCTCCCATCTGGGTAGCCCATAGTTCAGCAGCCAAACTCATCGGGGCAATAGCTTCAATATCGCGCCCTGAATGAGCGCGCAAAAAACTTTTTCGCGTCACGGATATTAAAACAGGTAACTTATAACGTGCCGACAAGCGATCAAGCTCTGCTAAAACGCGTAATGATACATCAGGCATATTACCAAGAAAGAAACCCATGCCGGGATCTATGACAATCCGCTCTTGCGCAACGCCAGCTCGGACAAGGGCATTGAGACGTTCATCAAAGAAACGCTCAATAGTATCCCAAATTTTATCGGCATTGCCCTCCACGCGTTGGGCTATGCCCTTTGCTTGTAAAGCATGCATAACAAAGAGACCACAAGTGGATGCCGCCAAATCATCATAAATGCTCGGGTCGGGAAAACCGTTAATATCGTTAAGCCATTCGACATTTTGCGCCAAGGCCCATCGCTGAACCTCAACTTCAAAACTATCAATACTGATGGGAATAGATGCGGCCTTTAGCTGCGGCACGATGGCTTCAAGCCGCGCAATTTCTTGAGCTGCGCCAACTGCGCGCGCGTCCGGGTGGCTAGATGCTGCGCCGACATCAATAATGTCAGCCCCCGCCTGAAACATTTCATGCGCTTGCACAAATGCAGAGGCCGGTTCTAAGAACCGGCCTCCGTCTGAAAAACTATCCTCGGTGACATTTAAAATTCCGAGAATTTTTGGACAATCGAAACGGGCCAAATTAGGTTCCTTGCGGTTCCGCGCCACCCAAAGCGCCACCACCGACAGTCGGGAAAGGCGATTTTGGCGTTTTAGGCGTATCACCAGAGTCTGGGCGATGCGGTGGCTCACCCTTTAAAAGGCCAAGGATTTCATCACCACTTAACGTTTCATACTCTAAAAGACCTGTCGCGATTTTATGCAAATCATCCATCTTTTCTTTTAGAATATTTTCCGCTGTTTTATAGCCTTCCTCGACCAAACGCCGGACTTCACTATCGATCCGCTTCTGGGTTTCTTCAGACATGTTTTGCGTTCGCGCCACACTATGCCCAAGGAAAACTTCTTGCTCATTACCGCCATAGGCTAATGGGCCAAGATCTTCGCTCATGCCATATTGGGTCACCATGGCCTTGGCCATATTGGTTGCCATCTGAATATCAGAAGACGCACCCGAAGTTACTTTCTCATGACCAAAAATAAGCTCTTCAGCAATACGTCCACCCATAGCAACGGCCAGATCAGCCTTTAAACGTGCGCGAGTGACAGAAATAAGATCCCGCTCTGGCAAGCGCATGACCATCCCCAAAGCACGTCCACGAGGGATAATCGTCGCCTTATGAACGGGGTCAGAGGCTTCCATATTAATAGCAACCAGAGCATGGCCGCCCTCGTGATAAGCCGTCAGCTTTTTCTCTTCCTCGCTCATGACCATAGAGCGCCGCTCAGAACCCATCATGACCTTATCTTTTGCATCTTCAAACTCGCTCATGAAGACCAGGCGTTTGCCGCGTCGTGCAGCTAAAAGAGCTGCTTCATTCACCAAATTCGCTAAGTCTGCACCAGAGAAACCTGGTGTTCCACGGGCAATCACACGTGCGTCAACATCAGATGCAAGCGGTGTTTTTTTCATATGCACTTTGAGGATTTTCTCGCGACCGATAATGTCGGGGTTTGGCACAACAACCTGACGGTCAAAACGACCCGGACGTAAAAGCGCAGGATCCAACACATCAGGACGGTTCGTGGCAGCAATCAAAATAATGCTTTCTGTTGCTTCAAAACCATCCATCTCAACAAGAAGCTGGTTAAGCGTTTGCTCGCGCTCATCATTACCACCACCAAGGCCTGCGCCACGGTGGCGTCCGACGGCATCAATCTCATCGATGAAGATAATGCAAGGCGCATTGCTTTTGGCTTGCTCAAACATATCGCGGACACGGCTTGCACCAACACCCACAAACATTTCAACAAAGTCCGAACCAGAAATTGTGAAAAACGGCACATTGGCTTCGCCCGCAATCGCGCGCGCCAAAAGTGTTTTACCTGTACCAGGAGGGCCTACCAAAAGCGCACCCTTAGGAATACGTCCACCTAATCTCTGGAATTTGCTTGGATCTTTCAAGAAATCGACAATCTCTTGCAAATCATCTTTAGCTTCGTCAATCCCAGCAACATCCTCAAAGGTAACGCGGCCACTTGCTTCATTGAGCAATTTAGCTTTGGACTTTCCAAAGCCCATCGCACGACCAGCACCACCTTGCATTTGGCGCATAAAAAATACCCAAACACCGATTAAAAGCAGCATTGGGAACCATGAAATCAAAACACCAAGAAGTGTTGGGCCATTATTTTCGGGACGCACAGAAATATTGACACCGCGCTCTTGCAAGCGGGTTACCAAAGTTGGATCATTCGGGGGCGCATAGGTTGAGAACCCACCACCACTGCCATAACGACCCGTAATTGCATCACCGGCAATAACAACATCTGAAACAAGCCCAGCATCAACCTCAGCAATAAATTGCGAGAAGGTCACATCACTGCCACCCTGCCCGCCCGAAGGTGTGTTGAACATGTTAAACAAAGTGAATAGCATCAAGGCCACGACAACCCAGATCGCGAGGTTTCTCATTCCACCCACAATAAAACCTTTCTATCAATAACAAGCACGGTTAAAAATTTAGCGCTTCCTTAATAACATAGGGTCTCGATGCCTCGTTTACCAGATATTCAAGACCCAAAAATGCATTTGAGGTGCTTTTTTATGCAATCCTCAACAGATTAGACCTTTATTGAAACATGAATGCCAGAAATAGGAGCCAAAGACGGACACCCAAGCAGCTTTTCGCCTTGATAAACTGCCGGTAAAGCCGCCAAATAGCCGCTTGGCACGTCTTTTGGGATCATGACATCACGCGCTCGCATCTGGGCCAAACCCACCATATCCAAGCCTTTGACCATGCGTCCTTTAAGCCCGCGCTCACACTGAATGAGAAAGCGATTATCCCAAATATAAGCCCCTGCTGCAGGACAAGCTAAACCTACAGGAGACATAGCTTTTTGGGTCTCTCGTCCAAGTAAAATATGATGCTTACGGCACCGCATTTGAACGCCCGATAACGTCAAAGCCGCCACATCATCCGATATTGCCTGCTGTCGCATATGTTCAAGCGAGGCCGCGGATGGCGGATAGTCCCCTCCGCCAATCAGTGACAAAGCGCGCTGCAAAAGCCCTCTCTGTAACGTTTTGGTTAAACCGATAAAAATAGTTTTGGGAATTTTCATAACCCCCAATTCGGTAAACATGGCCTCGAAAGCGATTAATTGATCGATCTGAAGATCTAAATCATGATGAACCATAGATAGTTTAGCCGCCGTATCGGAGATCATTTCCGGCGTCAACCCCAGCGAAATGAGCTCTGGCCAAGCATTGCGCACCCGAACACGCTCATATGTCATATCGATATTTGATGGGTCATCGATATAGGGCCAGTTCTTCCCCTGACAAAGCCGCCTAAGCTCTTCAGGCATTTGCGATAGCATTGGCCGCAAAATTAATAGGCTTTGACGTTTATATATCGGCTGCATGGCATTGAGCCCTCGCAAGCCACTGCCCTTGGCAAGTCGCATTAAGAATGTCTCGGCCTGATCTTGCATATGATGCGCTGTCACCAGCGCTGAAATGGCGTGTTTATCACAATAGCCCGCCATCAAGTCATAACGCAGATTGCGCGCCCAATTTTGCACAGCAGAGCGCGGCTTGTCGCCCTCATGCCTTAAAACCTTTGCATTTAAGCCATTTTCTCGCGCCCATTTAACAACCATTTGTGTTTCTTTGCGCGCTTCGGGGCGCAATCCATGATCAACGCTGAGCACCGTAAATTGGGGTGCTCCTTTGAGTTTGGATGCGCCAACGGCCAAGCCAAGAAGCGCCATAGAGTCTGCCCCACCAGACACAGCAAGAGCATAATGAGTCTGACGCGATAAACGCGTTAAATGCTTTAAAAACGCAGAGGGCGTTAAAATATTATTTGCACGCGGCACGCTTGCGCTCAACATCCGCACGTTGACGAATGACTTCATTTGCATTCGGGAACTTAACACCCAATTCTGCAAATGCATCACAGCCAGTCTTTGTCTCACCCATGGCAATAAGAGTCATGCCGAGTTTAAGCAAACTATCCGGTGCTTTATCATTTTGGCCAAATTGCGAATATCCAACCAAAAATGCCTCAGCGGCTTTTTTGTAATTACGCTCAACATAATATGTCTCACCTAGCCAATATTGAGCATTTCCTGCACGTTTATGCTGTGGAAAATCAGCGACGAGCTGGCGAAAATCTCGTCGCGCATCCTCATAATTTCCACCACGTAACGCCCCTAATCCACGTTCATATAAAGCCACAGGGTCGGCCAATGGTGTCTTGGCAGGTGTCGCAGCAACCTCTGCCTCGCCGACCAGCGGTGCAGACTCATCAACGACATCAACTTCGCCAATTATTGGCGCGACGGGTGCAATTGTTCCTATAATTTGGGGCTCTGCGCTTCCGGCATTAGCTTCTTGACGGATTTTGCCTTCAATGGCCTGAAAACGAAATTCAGCATCTGCTGCACGTGCTTGACTATCTTTTTCTGCCTGTTCGATGCGCCTTAAAATCTCATCGGTTTGCCCTTGAATAATACGGCTCGATTCCGCTAAGGCATTAAGATACATCCTGAGGTCGGCTGCATTACTATCGCTAAAATTTCCCCCACTGCCGCTTTGAGCCATAGGTGTCGCAGAAGCTAATGCGTTTTTTTGTTCTTCCAAAGCAATCTCAATTTTCTCAAGCCGCTGGGTAATATCTATTAAGCCTTGGTTCTGACCACTTCGCTGAATATTTTGCTGGGCACGGAGAAGTTGCTCAATACGCGTCAATCGCAGTGCCAAAGCTTCGAGACCAGATTCCGTCTGCGCGCCATCTTCTGCGGCACCAAGTGACGAATTATCTTGAACAATCACCGGCAATGGCATCACATTCGGGACCGAAGACGCATCGGTTTGAGCAAGTGCAGCAGTACCAAATATCCCGCTCAAAGCAAGAAAAGCACTAAAAACCGAAGTGCGTCGCATGTGCCTGAGTCCCATAATATTTTTTTCCATCAAAAGCACTTTCATCAACATTTGACCTTAATAGCATAAAAATTATGAAGACATTAAGGCACAAAAATCATCACCTTGGTAGAATAAGTAAAAAAAAGGCACTCAAATGAGTGCCCTTCTCTTTTTCGTCTTTTCGTCGTCTTAACGAATAACACTCACTGAACGGCGGTTTTTAGACCAGCACCGGTTTTCAGAACAAACTGAAACAGGACGCTCTTTGCCATAAGATATCGTTGACACTTGTTCTGGAGAAACCCCGAAGCTGACTAAAGCATCACGAACAGCAGATGCACGACGTGCGCCCAATGCTAAGTTATAATCGCGTGTTCCGCGCTCATCTGCGTGACCTTCAACTGTAATCGAAATATTTTTATTTTTCTTCAACCACTCGGCCTGAGTGCGCAGAACATCCATTGACGCTGCGTCTAGTGATGATTGATCAACACCGAAAAACACACGATCAAGAACATTTTTTGCTAAATATTGCGATGAACCAATATCGTTGGCGGCTGACAAGCCAGCAACATTTGAACCGTCAACATTCTTGGGGGCGCCCCCACAAGCACTTAAGGCAATCGATAGAACACCAACTGTAAGGACTTGCTTAACTAAACTACCTATTTTCATAATCATCTCCTGGGAAAACCGTCACTGCTAAATCTTTTAGAAAACCCAGCATCACGTTGAGAGACGTTATACGAGGTTTTAACTAAAAATGCAATCTAAGCGAATTTTGTGGCGGTAATGTTGCAAATTTAATTTTTGGCAAATTTTTAATTGCAATCAATAATTAAGAAACTCTAGCGCATAAGCGGCGACCAAGCAGGGTCTGACGCAAAGCCATCGGTCTTAAGCGGGCGTTCATTATAACCTGTGACATCCACTGTCCAGATCGTAGGGCCACCTGATGCTCCGCTGCTTTCTCTGAAAAAAGCGATAACGCGTCCATTGGGGGACCAGGTTGGGCCTTCATTATGGTAACCCTCGGTCAAAATCCGTTCACCTGTGCCGTCTGTTTTCATAACACCAATCAAAAAACGTTGCTTATAGGTTTTGGTAAAGGCAATTAAATCACCCCGCGGCGACCAGACAGGCGTCGCATATCGACCTTTACCATAGCTGATACGCCTAACATTTTTGCCATTTGCATCCATAATAAAGAGCTGCTGGGTTCCCAATCTGTCTGACTCAAACACGATGTTTTTGCCATCGGGCGAATAACTGGGGGCCGTATCAATCGCAATAGATGAAGTTAAACGACGCGTTTCACGCGTGCGCAGGTCAAGCGTGTAAATGTTTGAATTACCATTTCGTTCCAAGCTCATAATAATTTTTTGGCCATCGGGAGAAAACCGCGGGGCAAATGTCATGCCTGGAAAGTCTCCCACCACTTCTTGTTGGCCT